>Ga0100377_1000022_pt1 | contig 113950 bp, 95 predicted proteins | sample CryGeymeta201501_FD_83664 | JGI IMG/M metagenome (GOLD analysis project Ga0100377, IMG submission 83664) | Groundwater microbial communities from Crystal Geyser aquifers in Utah, USA - Crystal Geyser metaG 2015-01 | ecosystem: Environmental > Aquatic > Deep subsurface > Groundwater | place... | reverse complement strand
GGCGGCGCGGGCGCGGGGCGGGGGGGGGGCGGCGGGCTCCCGGGCGGGGGTGGGGGGGGGGGGGGTGGGGGGGGGGGGGGGGGGGGGGGGGGGGGGGGGGGCCTGTGCGCTCGACCTCCAGTACTTCGCCCAGCCGCGGGCTGGCGGGCCGGCGCGCACCAAAACGCATACCGCATCGCCTGACACCCGCCTGATGACACCCGCCTGACACCCGCCTGACACCCGCCTCCGTGGTGGCCGCCCCAAGCGACGGCCGGGGCGGGGGACCTCTCCGCGATCACCCGGCGGATCCGGCGCTGCGCCACGCGTGCCGGCCGCCTGCGCTCAGGCCCGCGCCAGCGCCCGGCCGGTCCAGCTCCCGGTCTGGTCTGCCTGGGCCTGGAGCTCCTCGGGGGTGCCGACGGCGATGATCCGGCCGCCGCCCGCGCCGCCCTCGGGGCCCATGTCGATGACGTGGTCGGCGCTGCGGATGACGTCCAGGTGGTGCTCGATGACCAGGACGGTGTGGCCCTGGTCCACCAGGCGGTGCAGCACCTGGAGCAGCTTCTCGACATCGGTGAAGTGCAGGCCGGTGGTGGGCTCGTCCAGCAGGTAGACGGTCTCCCGCGGGGAGCCGCGGCCGGCGCCGCGGGTTTGGAGGGGCGCGGCGGCCAGCTCGGTGGCCAGCTTGAGGCGCTGGCTCTCACCGCCGGAGAGGGTGTTGCCGGCCTGGCCCAGGCGCAGGTAGCCCAGGCCGACGTCGGCCAGGGCCTGGAGGCGCCGCGTGAGCACGCGCTGGTGGGCGAAGAGCGGCACCGCCTCTTCGACCGGCAGGTCGAGCACGTCGGCGATGGACAGGCCCTTCCAGCGCGCCTCCAGCACCTGCTCCTGAAAGCGGCGGCCGCCGCAGTGCTCACAGGGCACCCAGACGTCGGACAGGAAGTGCATCTCCACCAGGACGGCGCCGCGGCCCTCGCAGTGGGGGCAGCGACCCGCCTTGGCGTTGAAGGAGAACATGCCGGGCTTCCAGCCCTGGGCCCGCGCGTGGGGGGTCTGGGTGAACAGGGCGCGCAGCGGGTCCATGATGCCGGCGTAGGTCGCGGGGCAGGAGCGCGGGGTCCGACCGATGGGGCGCTGGTCCACGACCACCAGCCGCTCGGGCAGGCCGCGGCGGCGGGCCTTGCGCTGGGTCTCGATGCCCTGCTCCAGCCAGGGGCCGACCTCGTCCATGAGCAGGGTGCTCTTGCCCGAGCCCGAGACGCCGGTCACGACGGTCAGGCAGCCCCGGGGCAGGCGCACCACCACCTCGCGGAGGTTGTTGCGGCTCACGGCGGGCGGCTCCAGCCAGGCCTGGGGCTGGCGGCGCGTGCTCGGCACGGCGATGACGCGGCGCCCGGACAGGAAGTCGGCGGTGGCGCTGCCGACCATGGCCAGCAGCTCGGTGGGGCTGCCCTGCCCGACGATGCGGCCGCCGTGCTCGCCGGCGCCGGGGCCCATGTCGACCAGGTGGTCGGCGGCCCGCATGACGTCGGGATCGTGCTCGACCACCACCAGGGTGTTGCCCAGGTCGCGCAGGCCGGCCAGGGTGTGGAGCAGCTTCTCGGTGTCCCGCGGGTGCAGGCCGATGGTCGGCTCGTCCAGCACGTAGATCGTGCCCGTCAGGCGGGAGCCGAGCTGGGTCGCCAGGCGGATCCGCTGGGCCTCTCCGCCCGACAGGGTCTCGGCGCTGCGGTCCAGGCTCAGGTAGCCCAGGCCCACGTCGTCCAGGAAGCCCAGGCGGGCCAGGAGCTCGTCGACGGCCTGCTCGGCGATGGTCGCCTCGGTCGGGTCGAGCTGGAGGCTGGACCAGAAGGCGCGGGCCTGCACCACGGTCATGGCGCAGGCCCCGGCGATGCTGACCCCCGGTGGCTGCCCGCCGCGGTCGGCGCTGGGGGCCTGCCCCGGCGCCAGGTCCTTGCCAATGGTCACGAACAGGTGCGGACGGCGCACCCGGGCGCCCTCGCAGACGCTGCAGACCGTCTCGCGCCGCAGCCAGGCGGTCTGCCCGCTCCAGGTGTCGATGAGGGGGATCACACCCTCCCAGCGGCGGGTCTCCTCGACCTTGGTCCGGGTGCTGCCCCACTGGCGGCTCCACCGGATGTCCAGGCCCTCCTCGGCCCCGTGCAGCAGGGCCCGGCGCAGGGCGGGAGGCAGGTCCTGGACCGGCGTGGTCCAGGGCGTCTCGTGCTGCTTGTACAGCGCCTGGGCGAGGGTGCGGTTGCGCTTGCTGCGGAAGAGTCCGACCTTGGCCCGGCCGTCCATGGCGTCGAGCAGGGGCCGGTGGGGGGCCGGCAGCAGCAGCGCCGGGTCCACGGCCGTCACCCGGCCCAGGCCGTCGCAGCTCGGGCAGGCGCCCGCGTGGTTGTTGAAGGAGAAGTCCCGGGGCTGGAGCTCCTGGGGCAGGACCCGGCCATGCTCGGGGCAGGCGGCGTCGCGCGAGAAGACCTGGGGCGGGCCATAGCGGGGCACGAAGACGCAGCGGTCGCTGCCCCAGCCGTAGGCGCTGGCCACGCCCTCGGCCAGCCGCTGGCGGTCCACCCGGGCCGGGTCCAGGCGGTCGATGACCAGCCAGCCGGGCACCGTGGCGTCCCCGGCCAGGGTGTCCAGCTCCTGCTCGGCGGCCCGGCGGGCGTTGGCGTCGGTGCTCGGGTCGACGGGCACGGTGGGGGCGCCCTCAGCGGCCTGGTCGGCCGAGGCGGGCATGCCGCCGCCGGCCCGGGTCGGGTCCCACCAGCGGGTGAAGCCCTCGGCCCGCAGCTCCTGGGCGCGGGTGCCCGGGGGCAGGGGGGCCAGGAGCCAGCCGACGCCAGCGTCCTCGACCTGGAGGTGCCGGGCGGCCGCGGTCGGGGACCAGGCCCGGACCGGCCGGGCGCAGCGCGGGCAGTGGGGCCGCCCGACCCGCGAGTAGAGCAGGCGCAGGGCGTCGTAGAGCTCGGTGACCGTGGCCACGGTGGAGCGCGGGTTGTGCCCGGCGTTGCGCTGGTCGATGGCGATGGCCGGGGCCAGGCCCTCGACCTTTTCCACCGGCGGCTTCTCCATGCGGCCCAGGAAGCGGCGGGCGTAGGTGGACAGCGCCTCGACGTAGCGGCGCTGCCCCTCGGCGAAGAGGGTGTCGAAGGCCAGGCTGGTCTTGCCCGAGCCCGAGGGGCCTGTGATCACCGTCATCTTGCCGTGGGGCAGGCGCAGGTCGACGCCGCGCAGGTTGTGGGTGCGCACGCCCAGCAGGGCGATCTCGTGGCCGCGTTCCCCGGCCGAACGCCGGCTCTTCGGGGGGTGGAAGTCGTAGGTGCCCGTGCCCTCGGCCGCGACGAGCACGCCGTCCTGGCGGGCCCGCTCGCGGGGCAGCAGCTCGGCCAGCAGCCGACCGGTCGGCGTGTCCAGGCCCTCCAGCGCCTCGGGGGGGCCGGCGCCGACCAGCCGGCCGCCGCCTGCTTGTCCGCCCTCGGGGCCCAGGTCGACCAGGTGGTCCGCCCGCTTGATGACGTCGATGTCGTGCTCGATGACGATGACGGTGTTGCCCCCCTCGACCAGGGCGTCCAGGGCCTGGAGCAGTCGGGCCACGTCGGCCATGTGCAGGCCCGTCGTGGGCTCGTCCAGCACGTAGAGCGTGCGGCCGGTCGCCCGCTTGTGCAGCTCGCTGGCCAGCTTGATGCGCTGGGCCTCGCCCCCCGACAGGGTCGAGCTGGGCTGGCCCAGGTGCACGTAGTCCAGGCCGACCTGGGCCAGGGTCTCCAGGATCGGGCGGATCTTGCGGTGGTTGTGGAAGAGGACCGCGGCGTCGGCCACGGTCATGTCCAGCACGTCGGCGATCGAGCGCCCGCGGTAACGCACCTCCAGGGTCTCGCGGTTGAAGCGACGCCCGCCGCAGGTCTCGCAGGGGACCTCGACATTGGCCAGGAACTGCATCTCGATGGTCTTGATGCCGGCGCCCTGGCACTCCTCGCAGCGGCCGCCCCCCCGCTCGGGGGCGACGTTGAAGCTGAAGCGGCTCTTGGTCCAGCCGCGGGCGCGGCTCTCGGCGATCTGCGAGAACAGGGTCCGGATCGGGTCGAAGGCGTCGGTGTAGGTGGCCGGGTTGCTGCGCGGCGTGCGGCCGATGGGTGACTGGTCGATGAAGACGATCTTGTCGAGCTGATCGACCCCGTCGAGCCCGTCCAGCATGCCGTCCAGCAGGGGGCTGGCGTCTGCTTCTCCCTCGTCCGGACCGGCCTCGGCCTCTTCCGCGTCTGCCTTGGCGCGGCCGGTGGGGCGGGCCGAGGGCCCCAGGTGCTTGCGCACCGCCCGGGTCAGCAGGTCCAGGACCAGGGTGCTCTTGCCCGAGCCCGACACGCCGGTGACCACGTTGAGGGCGCCCAGCAGGAAGGGCACGTCGATGCCCTTGAGGTTGTTGGCCCGGGCCCCGCGGATCACCAGCGCGCCGGTGCCGGGGCGTCGCACCAGGGGCAGGGGGATCCGCTCCTCTCCGCGCAGGTAGCGGGCCGTCAGCGCCTTGCTGCGCAGGAACTGGCGCGGCGTGCCCTGGGCGATGACCTGTCCGCCCTGGCGGCCGGCGCCGGGGCCGATCTCCAGCAGGTAGTCGGCCCGGGCCATGGTCAGGGCGTCGTGCTCCACCACCAGGATGGTATTGCCCTTGTCCCGCAGCTCGTCCAGGGCGTCGAGCAGCCGCCCCTGGTCCCGGGGGTGCAGGCCGATGCTGGGCTCGTCCAGGACGTAGGTGACGCCTTGCAGGCCGGCGCCGACCTGGCTGGCCAGGCGGATCCGCTGGGCCTCTCCGCCCGACAGGGTCGCGGCGCTGCGGTCCACCGAGAGGTAGCCGAGCCCGACCTTGTCCAGGAAGTCCAGGCGCGACTTCAGCTCTCGCAGGATGGGCTGGCCGATGGACAGGTCGCCAGGAGGCAGCGCCACCTGGCCGAAGAAGGCGCGGGCGTCGTCGATGCTCAGGGCCGACAGGGCCGTGATGGTGCGGCCCTGGAAGGTGACGGCGCGGGCCAGGGCGTTGAGCCGCTCGCCCTTGCAGGCGGGGCAGGGGATCCGCCGCCGGAAGGCCTGGAGTCGGGGCAGGCGGCTGAAGTGCCAGCAGTGCTGGACGCTGGGCAGCAGGCCGGCCCAGGCGCGGCTGCTGGTGCTCTTCCGCTCGCCGTGCTCGCGGGTCACGGTGAAGCGGATGTCCGGCTCGCCCCGGCCCGGGCCGTGCAGCAGGATGCGGGCCTGGTCCGGGCTCAGCTCCCGCCAGGGCTGCTGCGCGGGCACCTCCAGCGCGGCGCCGATCTCCCGGAGCAGGGCCCGGGACAGGCTGCTGAAGGGCAGGCGGCTGTCGTCGGGGGGCAGGGCGCGGCAGGCCTGGTCGAAGGGCAGGGTCGGGTCGATGAGCAGCCCGAGGTCGAAGTCTTCGAGCCAGCCGATGCCGATGCAGTCGGGGCAGGCGCCCTGGGGCGCGTTGAAGCTGAAGAGGCGGGGCTCCATCTCGGGGAAGGAGACCCGGGGGTGCTCGGGGCAGGCCCGCTGGCTGGACCAGGACCGGTGCTCGGGGGCCGCGCCCTCTTCCGCCTCGACCAGCAGGGTCACCACCCCGTTGCCCAGGCGCAGGCCCTGCACCAGGGCCTCGATCAGCCGGGGCCGCTGGTCGGGGCGGGCCGGCAGGCGGTCGATCACCAGCTCCAGGGTGTGCTTCTCGTAGCGGGCCAGCTCGATCTGCTCGAGCTCCTCGTCCAGGCGGCGCATGGTGCCGTCGATCCGGGCCCGCAGGTAGCCCTGGGCCAGGGCGTCGCGCAGCTCCTTGCGGTACTCGCCCTTGCGGTCCTGGACGATGGGGCCCAGGACCTGGAGCCGGGCCCCGGGGGACTCACGCAGGATGGCGTCGGCGATCTGCCCTGGGGACAGCGTGGCGATCTCGCGGCCGCACTCGGTGCAGTGGGGGGTGCCCAGGCGCGCCATGAGCAGGCGCAGGTGGTCGCTGATCTCGGTGACCGTGCCCACGGTGGAGCGCGGGTTGCGGTTGACCGTCTTCTGGTCGATGCACAGGGTCGGCGACAGGCCGTCGACGCGCTCGACCCGGGGCTTCTCGAGCTGGCCCAGGAACTGCCGCGCGTAGGCCGACAGCGACTCCATGAAGCGGCGCTGGCCCTCCTGGTAGATGGTGTCGAAGGCCAGGGAGGACTTGCCCGAGCCCGACAGGCCGGTGATCACCGTGAGCGCGTCGCGGGGCAGCGAGACGCTCAGGTCCTGGAGGTTGTGCTCGCGGGCACCGACCACGCGGATGTGGGTCGTGTCCGGCAGGGCCGGGGGTTGTGGAGGCTGGGACATGGAGCGCAGCTAACCGTGGCATCGGGCGTGGCGAGGACAGGTCTTGACCGCTTTGCGCCAAGGGTCGGCCCCACCTCGCAGCCCGCGTCGCAGCCCGCGTCGTGCCCCCCGCCACCGCCGGCCGGACGGTCGAGGCGTCCTGCCCCACCCCTCGCTGCCGTTCTTGATTACCATGCCGGCTCCCCTGCTCCGGAGCGCCCCATGGACGAAGCCCGCGCCTACCTCGACCGCGTGTTCCGCAACCTCCCCGCCCTCCCGGTCTCGCGCTTCGAGTTCCGGTCCTGGCGGCACGCCGACCGGCCGACCCAGGAGGGCGTGGGGCTCATGCCCCTGTCGGGCTTCGATCCCGAGAAGGTCATCGCCCGCGTCATGGACGTCGCGAACTACCACGGCAACATCCAGTTCGTCGCCGAAAGCCGCGTCGTGCCCGATCCCGCCTGCACCCCGCCGGCCTCGGTCCACTTCTACCAGCGCATTGGCGTGCCGGTCCTGGGTGACATCCACATGGAGCTGGTGCTCACCGACTACGGCACGCGGGACGGCTGGCGGGTGGCCGCCTGGAGCCAACACGCCGGCACCGACCGCCTGGACGGCAAGAAGGCCTCGCGCAGCGAGTACAACGTCGGCGCCTGGCTCGTGCGCGAGGGCGTCGTCGGCTACGCGCTCAGCTCGGCCCCGCGCCGCGACGACGTGGGCCGCCTCAAGTTCGCCGCCCTGACCAAGGGCGCGGACGCCGGCGCCGCCCGCATGGTCCAGGCCAACATCGAGGGCATGGTGGCCTGGTCCCGGCGCGCGTGAGCGAGCCGGCCGCGATCACCTCGGGGACCGCCGTCCAGCGCTTCTGGCGCGGCTTCCGGTACCCCATGCGCGGCCTGCGCTACCTGCGGGACCACCCCGATCTGTGGGGCTGGGTGGCGATCCCCGCGGCCCTCAACCTGGGCCTCTTCGTGCTGGGCCTCGTCTCCACCTGGCTGGCTGCCCCGCGGCTGCTGGGCCTGGTCTGGACCCAGCCCGAGCACGGGCTGGCCGTCGCCTTGTGGTTCATCAGCGCCTGGATCCTGCGCCTGGGCCTGGCCGCCGTGGTCGGCATGGGGGTCTACCTGGTCGCTGGCGTGCTCTCGGCGCCTTTCAACGAGGTGATCTCCGAGCGGGTCGAGCAGGCCGAGCTGGGCGACGCCGGCGAGCCCTTCGGCTTGCAGGTCTTCCTGCGGGACACCGGGATCAGCGTCCTGCACAGCCTGGCCAGCCTGCTGGCCTACGGTGCAGTGATGCTGCCCCTGCTGGCCCTCAACCTGCTCCCGGCCGTGGGCTCGGTGCTCTCCATGGTCCTGAGCTGGGCCGTCACGGGCGCCTTCCTGGCCCGCGAGATGCTGGACGGCGTCACCTCGCGGCGCCGGATGAGCCTGGGCGCCAAGGTGCGCCTGGTCCGCACGCACCTGGCCCTGATGGAGGGCTTCGGCGTGGCCATGAACCTGATGTTGTGGGTGCCCCTGCTCAACTTCCTGTGCCTGCCCATCGGGGTCGTGGGGGCGACCCTGCTGTACTGCGACCTGGAGAAGGCCGGTCAGGCGCCCTCCCGCAAGGCCCTGGGGCCGGTGGACTGAAGCCCCCGGCGCGCATGGCTGCTGCCCCGCGCCCGCGAAGCTGCTGCCCCGCGCCCGCGAAGCTACTGCCCCGAGCCCGTGAAGGTGAAGGGGAAGGACACGGGCACCACCTTGCCGGCCTGGGGCTTGGGGAAGCGCATGCCCTCGACCTCGGCCACGATGCAGTCCTCGACCACCACGTTGGCCATGGTGCTGTCCTTCAGGCGGGCCTCGGACACCCGGCCGTCGACATCGATGATGAACCACACCACGATGCGGCCGGCCAGGCTCCCGTTGCGCTGCAGCTCGCGGTTGTAGCACTGCCGGATCGGGTTCATCTGTTGCTGGACAGCGATGCGGATCTCGGCGGCGCCCAGCGCGTCGGCGTCGGCGTGGTCCGGCAGGAGCACGGTCTCGTCGTAGAGCAGGGAGCGGCGCTCGACCTGGACCCAGGTGCCCGTGCCGCTGCTGGTGTTGCCCTGGAGGGCCGAGGCGACCCCGGCCGCGGTGTGCACGCTGCCCAGGGCCAGCGCGGTGTCGGGGCTGCGGCCGTCCTGCCGCTTCGCCTTCTGCCAGTCGCCGGCGGGGTCGACCTCGGCCACCTGGCGGCCCACCACGGCCGTGATCAGCGTGGCGGCGGCGGTGACGTTGGGGCCGCGGGCCATCATCACGCGGCTGTGGTCCTTGAGCACGGCCACCAGCTCATCGGGGCGGCCCTCCCAGGCGCGGGCCCGCTCGAAGGTCGCGATGCTGGACATGGGGATGGTCTGCTCGCGGGGCGGGTCGGTGGTCCACAGGGCCAGCAGGGTCCAGGTGGAGGCGTCCACGACCACGCGGTCGGGCCAGGCCGTGGTCGGGGCGTGGGCCTGGGCGTCCCCGGTGTCGGCGTCGAAGCGCAGCGGATCGGCGAGGGCCGCGCCGGTGTGCGTGGCAGCGACGGTAGCGACCAGGGCGAGGCCGCAGGCGGCGGCCAGGGCGAGCGCGGAGAGCAGGCGAGGGGAGTGCATGGACGCAGCCTATCGGAGGAAGGCCGCTCCTCGCTACGCGGAGGCCGGGCCGTGCCCTGCGCCAACCCCTGGTCGTGGCCTCCTGTTCCTCGCTGTTGCCGTGGTGCGCGCGCGCCGGACCGTCGCTTCAGGGGGCCGCGGGTGGCACGGCCGGGGGGGCGGGGCTGCGGCCGATGCGGGCCCGGGGCACCGAGCCGGTCCAGCGCGCCTCGTCCACGACGATCAGGGCGGCGCCGGCCAGGCGCTCCTGGCCCTGCCAGCGCACGCGCGCCCAGCCCCGGTGGACCCGCCGCTCGCGCCACTGGTCCAGGGCCGAGACCAGCCACTGCTCCCCGTCCAGCAGGTGGTCGTAGATAAGCGCGTGGCCGCCGACCTTGCGGTTCTGGTGCAGCACGACCTCCAGCCCGCTGGCGAAGCGCACCGTGCCGGGGCCGGGGCCGCCCAGGTGCAGCTCGGGCTCCCCCAGGGCCACCGCGGCGCCGTCGATCCAGGCCCAGGACAGGGCGCCCCGCCCTTGCAGGTCCAGGCCCACGGCCAGGTCGCTGCCGTCGACGAGCAGGGTCAGGCGGCGACCGGCGGGCAGCCCGTCCCCGCCGCGGTGCAGCAGGGTGCCCCAGCCGGCCAGGTAGCCGCCCCGGTCGCCGCTGCTGGCCCAGCCTGTCACCCGCCCTCGCGGCACGGTGGCCTCGACCCGCCACTCGCCGTGGCCCTCCTGCCAGGCGGCGGCCGGTGGCGCCGGGGGTGCCTGGGGCGCGAGCTGGATCGAGAAGCTGGTCTCGGTGTCCTGGGCCTGGAAGCTCCAGCCGTCGGGGGAGGAGGGGTCCAGGCCGCGCTCCAGGCCCTGCCAGCCCAGGTGGATCTGCGTGCGCGCTGCGTCGACCGAGACCTCCACCGGGGCCACGTCCTGGGAGAACTGGATCGGCACCTCGTCCGCTGACCAGCGGTCGGCGCGCAGGTGGCCCTGGCCGCGCAGCAGGCCGGTGTTGCCGACGCTGATCCGGGCGTCCACCAGCCCGCCGTCCTCGGCCAGGGCGATGAGCTCCCACTGCTCGCGCCAGCTCGGGTGCTCGGGGGGCGGGCCCGAGCAGGCACCCAGCCCCAACAGGCCCAGCGCCGTGAGCAGGGGAGACAGCGGGATCAGCGACACAGGTCCTCCCCCCGGCGCGCCGCCAGTGCGGCGTCCAGCTCCAGGTCGGGAAGGTACGCCAGCTCCGGGGGGAGGGGACCGCCCTCGCAGGGGAAGGTGCCGGTGTCCCGGGCGTGGTTCAGGCGGTCCTGGAACAGGGCGACGGCGGTGTGCAGGCAGGCCTCGCGGCGCGCCGCGTCGGGCGCGGCCTGGCAGCTCCCGCGGTCCAGGGGGCGCTGGCTGCCCAACACCCAGCGGTAGGCCGCGCTCCAGGGGCGGGGATCGTCGGGGGCCAGGCCGTAGCCGGGCAGGGCGGCGGCCAGCTCGGCCTCGAAGGCTCCGGGGGTGGTGCCCCGGGGCAGCAAGCGGAGCAGGTCGGTCGACAGGCGGTGCAGGCGGCAGTCGTCGGCGAAGGCGCCGGCCTGGTCGCAGCGAGCGGCGTCGTGGCTGCGCTCGGCGACCTGGAAGTGGCACTCGTCCCGCGCCGACCCCTCGGGCAGCGAGGCGCACTGGGCCGCGGCCGCGTCGGGGTCACGGGGGGCCAGGGCCTCGGCCGCCACGCCGAGGCAGTCGACCCGCAGGGCGGCCTCGGAGAGGGCGGCGCAGGCGGCGGCTCCCGCCTGGGGCTCGCGCGCCACCAGGGCGAGGGCCTGGGCGTAGGCCTCGGCCGTCTGGGCGATGCCGCGTGAGGAGGAGGCGGGCGAGGAGGAGGCGGGCGAGGAGGAGGCGGGCGAGGAGGAGGCGGGCGAGGAGGAGGCGGGCGAGGAGGAGGCGGGCGCGGTGGGGGCCGGCGCGCCGCAGCCTGCAGCGAGGAGGAGGATCACGATGGCGGAGGAGGGGCGCAGGCGAGGGCCTCGGGTGGCGGGCGGTCCCAGACGATAGCCTCGCGCGGGCTACCAGGAGGCGTGCCCATGGCCCCGCCCCTACCCCTGCCCGTGACCCCCGCGGCTCCCCCCGCGGCTCCCCCTGCGGCTCCCCCCGCGGCTCCCCCCGCGGCTCCCCCCGCGGCTCCCCCCGCGGCTCCCCCCGCGGCTCCCCCCGCGGCTCCCCCCGCGGCTCCCCCGCTGCCGCTGCGTCGGCCCCTGCCTCGGCCCCCGCGCCGGGCGGGTGGCGCCGCCACCGCGGTCCGCTGTTCCGGCTGCTGGGCACCGCCCTGGCCGTGGCCTGGGTCGCCCACCACGTCGATCTGCGCCAGGCCGGCCGCGAGCTGGGCCGCGCGCCGCCCTGGCTCTTTGTCGTGCCGGCCCTGCTGCTGTGCCTCAACAGCCTGCTGCACGCCCTGCGCATCCGGGTCCTCCTGCAGGGCGCCGCTGCGCCGCCGCCGCTGCTCGCCATCCTGGCCGCCATGTTCAAGGCTGCCTTCGTAGGCGTGGTCCTCCCCTCGGGGGGCGCGGAGGTGGCGAAGATCGCCTTCCTGGCGCGCCGCACCGGGCGCGCCGAGGCCTCCCTGGTGGCGGTGGTCGTCGCGCGCTTGCTGGAGCTGGTCCCGTGGGGGCTGCTGCTGGTCTGGGGCCTGGCCTGGGGGCTGTGGTCCTTCTCCCGCCCCGCCGGCCTGGCCGCCGCCGTCTTCGCGCCGGTCTTCTTCCTCATCGTAGGCGGCAGCGCCCTCGCAGCCGCCAAGGGCGGTCACCTCCTCGACCGTGCGCCGGCGGGCCTGCGCCGCCTCTGGGGCCGCCTGCCCCTCCGCCTGCGAGAGCCGGCCGACCGCGCCTCTGCCGCCTTCGTGCAGGTCGGCAGCCGGCCGCGCGCCCTGCTCCTCGCCCTCCTGCTCACGGTGCCCTTCTCCCTCCTCAACTGCTTCGTGTTCTGGCTGATCCTCCACAGCTACGGCCTGCGGGTGCCCTACGGGGACGTGCTCGCCGTGGTCCCTGCGGCCGACACCCTGGTCTCCTTGCCCGTCACCATCAACGGGGTTGGCGTGCGCGAGGGGCTCTACGCGCACCTCCTCGCGCCATGGGGGGCCAGCCCTGCCCTGGGGGTCGCGGTCGCGCTCACGCGGTGGACCGGAGAGCTGGGCCGCGCCGCGATCGGAGGGCTCGTCTTCGTGTTCCAGGGGGGCGGCCCCGGCGCCACTCCGACACCCGATCCACCGCCCTGAGGCCGCAGGCTGCTATCGTCCGCTCCGGCGGCCCTCCCGACCGCCTCTGGACTCCAGCCTGAAGGTGAGGGACCCGTGTCGGTGACGGTCCTGGTCGTAGAGGACGAGGATGACATCCGCGACCTCGTGGAGATGAACCTCCGCCGGGCGGGCTTCGACGTCCTGCCAGCGCGGGACGGCGCCGAGGGCTTGGACCTCGCGCGCACCCACCACCCGCCGGTGGTCCTGCTCGATCTGATGCTGCCGGACATGTCGGGCTCGGACATCTGCGCCGCGCTCCGGGCCGAAGCCGGCACGGCGGACGCCTACGTGATCATGGTCACGGCCCGCACCGAGGAGCAGGACCGGATCCGGGGCTTCGAGCTGGGCGCCGACGACTACGTGACCAAGCCCTTCAGCGTGAAGGAGCTGGTCCTGCGGGTCCAGGCGGCCGCGCGCCGCGTCGTGAGCTCCGCGCCGGGTGATGGTGACTTGGCCTACGGGCAGCTCCGCATCGACTCCACGGCCCACCGGGCCTGGAAGGGTGTGGATGAGCTGGTCCTGACGGCGACCGAGTACCGGCTCTTGCAGTACCTGGCCGAGCACTCCGGTGAGTTGTGCTCGCGGGGCACCCTGCTCGTCGACGTGTGGGAGCTGCCGGCCAACCTCAACACGCGCACCGTCGACACCCACATCAAGCGCCTGCGCCAGAAGCTCGGCGACCACGCCAACCTGATCGAGACCGTCCGCGGCGCCGGCTACCGCTTCAACGGCGGGGCCGTGTGATGCGCCTGTGGGTACGCCGGGGGCCGGTGCCGCAGGGACTGGGCTCCCGGGTCCCCCGGTGAGCGACGGCGACGCTGGCCTGGCGGACATCCTGGTCGATGTCAGCCCCAACGGCGTGCTGGTCACCGACGGCGAGGGCCGGCTGGTGCGGGTCAACCCCGCCTGCACGCGGCTGGTGCCCATGGTCGGTGATCCCGTCGGGCGGCTGGCTTCCCAGGCGGTGCTGGTGCCCGCCATCGCCGAGGCCCTGGATCCGGCCCGGGGCGACCGCCTGGAGCTGGTCATCGGCGTGGGCCACCGCGAGCTGCTGGTGCGGGTCCTGGCCCTGCCGGGGGATGGCAACAGCCGCCCCGGGCGCCTGGCCCTGGTCGAGGACGTGACCCGGCTCAGCCAGGCCGAGCGCTACCGCAGCGAGTTCGTCGCCAACGTGTCTCACGAGCTGCGCACGCCGGCCACGGCCATCGCCGGCTACGCCGAGACCCTGCTGGAGGACCGGGAGACCCTCGACCCCCAGGTGGCCCGCATGGTCGAGGTGATCTTCCGCAACGCGCGGCGCCTGACCGAGCTCTTCGACGACCTGCTGTACCTGTCGCGCATCGACGCCCAAGAGGGCCCCCTGCCCGTCGCCCCGGTGGCCCTGGGCATGGTGGTGGGCGAGTGCCTGGACAAGGCCGAGGCGGCCACTGCCGCCAAGGACATCACGGTCCAGACCTTCGGCCTGGAGTCGACGCGGGTCCTGGCCAACCGCGAGGCCCTGAGCCACGTCGTCGCCAACCTGGTCGAGAACGCGGTGAAGTACAGCCACCAGGGCGGCGTCGTGACCGTCGGCGCCCGCCGCCGCGGCACCGGCTGGCGCCTGGAGGTCATCGACGTGGGCATCGGCATCGAGCCCTCGCACCACGACCGGATCTTCGAGCGCTTCTACCGGGTCGACAAGGGCCGCAGCCGGGCGGCCGGCGGCACGGGCCTGGGCCTGGCCATCGTCAAGCGCCTCTGCGACAAGATGGGGGCCGAGCTGACCGTGCGCTCCCAGCTCGGCAGCGGCAGCGTGTTCCGGGTCTGGCTGCCCGCCGCGCCCTGAGCCGCCCCCCCCAGCCACGCCGGGATGGGCGCCTGGACCGCCGCCGGGCTGGCGAGCGCCTGGGGCCGGGGCTACCTTGCCCGGCGCCCCCCTTGCTCCGAGCCCTGACGAGAGCCATGACGATGATCCGCCTGATCCGCGCACCCTCGTCGCCTCGCCTGCCGCTGTGCGCGCTGGCCCTGGTGCTGGCGCAGACCGGCTGCGGCCCGGGCCTCGGCCTGGACCCCCTGAGCACCGGCGGCAGCGACACGGCCGTGGCGCCGGTGTGGATCGACGGCCTGTCGCCCTCCTGGGGACCCACCGCGGGCGGAACGGCGGTGACCATCACCGGCGGCGGCTTCGACGGGGACGTGACGGTCCACTTCGGGAACGCAGACCTGGACGTGAGCGTCCTGAGCGACAGCACCCTGGCTGTCACCAGCCCCGCCACCGGCTCGGCCCTGTCGGTGGACGTGACGGTCCACAGCGACCTGGGGGACGCGGTGCTCCCGGGCGGCTTCACCTACAGCGACGACGGCCCGCCCGACACCGGCGGGGACGGGGGCGGGGGCGACGGCGGGGGTGACGGCGGCGGTGACGGCGGAGGCGGCAGCGCCTCGGGCCTCACCAGCGGCCTGGTGGAATTCTGGTACACGGTCACCGCCTGCACCTCCTGCTTCCCCGGCTCGGTCCAGCTCGACATCGGCGCCTCGGCCGCCTTCCACAGCCCCGTCGCCGGCTCCTGGACCGACTGGCTGCCCCCCAAGGGCTCCTGCGTCACGGACACCAGCGCCTCCCAGCTCACGACCGCCACCGAGGACGTCGGGGACTGGGTCTACCTGGCCAGCGGCAGCACCTCCCACGATCTGCGCCGCACCACGGCCAGCGGCCGCACCGTCTACCAGGCGACCAGCCTGGCTTCGGACGACTGGGTCCGCAACGCGAGCTGGAACCTGACGGTGCCCGGCGGTGGCCCCTGGGGGGCCTTCGACCTCAGCGGGGTGGTGCGCACCACCCAGGGCTTCGACAGCGTGCAGCCGGCGGCCATCCTCAACGACGGGGCCCAGGCCTTCACGGCCGCGATCCACGCCAACAGCGCGACCTTCTCGTGGAGCCCCAGCGGCGTCGCCGACAGCTTCGTGACCATCGTCGACGTCTACAGCAGCAATGGCAGCACCTACCTGGGCGGGGTGCTGTGCCACTCCGACGACACGGGCAGCGTCACCCTGCCGGCCGCGGGCCTGGCCTACCCCTCGGGCGCGTTGCTCGCGATCTACATGTACCGCTACCAGGTCGAGCAGGCCGAGAACGCCGTTGACGGCAGCGCGGTGCAGGGCATCTCCACCATCGGCCTGGCCGGCACCGGCGTCCTGCGCTGAGCGCCTCAGCCGCGCGGTGAGCGGCGGATCCAGGCGGCCAGGGCAAAGAAGGCGAGGACCAGCAAGCCGGCCGGCGGCCAGGCGAAGGTGGCGGCCGCGCCGAAGAGGGCCAGGCCCAACCAGAAGGGCCAGCCCAGGCGCCCCGTCGCCGCGGCGGGGGCGCGCCGTGGGTCGAAGATCAGGACCTGGCGACCGGGGCGGAGCAGGCCGTGCCGCCAGCCGTGGGCCCGCGCGACGTGGCCCAGGGCCCCCGACACGGCGCGACCCAGGCGGGCCGGCCCCAGGCTGTGCGTGCCGCGGCCGGTGACGAAGCAGACGGCGCCGGCCGACAGCTCGGGCGCCGCGCCCGCCACGGCGTCCACCGCCTGTCGGGCCAGCTTCACGCTGAGGTCGTGCAGGTCGACGACGGGCAGGCCGCCCTCGTCCCAGACGTGGCTCTGCCCGGTCCAGCGGCGCTCGTCGGCCCAGGGCAGGCGCGTGGCGGCGGCCTGGACGGGTGCCAGCGCCCGCCGCAGCCGCGCGGTGTCCGCGGTCTCCGAGGCGTGCACCCGGTCAGTCCACGACCTCGACCTCGTCCCGCTTCACCCGGTTGTTGAGCTCGCGGATGGCGTCGGCGCGGGCCGGATCGTGGCGCGCGTAGACGGCGCGGAGCTGGCCGGCCAGGTCGCGGGCCCGCCGGAAGGCCGACACGAGCTCACCCGAGATGTCGGTGGGCGCCTGGACCTGGAGCATGATCTCGCCCAGGCTGCGGCCCTCGGCCCACCACACACCAAAGGCGATCATCTCGGGGTCCCAGGTGACCTCCTGCCGGCTGTCCTCTTCCGCGCTGGTCACGGCGTCGCTGTAGCGGACCCGGCTCACGCGCTGCCCCAGGCTCTTCCAGCGGCGACCGGCGCTGGTGATCACGCCCTTGGGCAAGCGGTTGACCATGCCGGCCAGGATGCCGAAGAGCTGCTCCATCGGGACCTCGCCCAGGACGCCGTCCAGGATGAGCTCGGTGGCGAAGACCTCGGTGAACTGGATCTCGTGGAGGATGCGGGCGCCTGCGCCCAGGACCCAGCCCGAGGGCAGGAGGTCGGTGGGCGGATCCGTGGGATCGGGGCGGCGGATGTAGCCCCAGTGCTCCAGCCACTGCACCTTGGTGAGCAGCTCCTCCCAGGTGGCGTCGGTGCGCTCGGCGGCGTGGGTCCGCAGGCGGCGGAGCTGCTGCACGTCGTGCTTGAGCGCGCCGGGGATGGCCAGGCCCTCGTGCCAGCCGCGCTCGGCCAGGGCCACGGACAGGGTCTCGGCGGCCGCGCGGTCGGCCCGGGCGCGGTGGGTGCGGTGGTAGGACAGGAAGCTCTTCTCGACCAGGGCCCGCAGCTGGGTCTCGTCGTGCTGCTCCAGCAGGTTCACCACGCTGTGCAGGGACAGGCTGAACCGGCTGCGCACCTCTTCGGTGTCGCCGCGCAGGTAGCGGGCGAGCTGGCGCTCGACCTGGGGCCAGTCGTCGATATCGGTGCGGATCACGACCAGGCCGTGCTCGTCCATGCCGCGGCGACCGGCGCGGCCGGCCATCTGCATGAACTCGCGGGCCGGCAGCGGGATCATCTCGCGGCCGTTGTAGCGCTCCATCTTGTCGAAGACGGCGCAGCGGGCCGGCATGTTGATGCCCAGGGCGAAGGTGCCCGTGCAGTACAGGACCTTGATCAGGCGCTGCTCGTACAGCTCCTCGACCAGGGCCTTGAGCATCACGTGCAGGCCGGCGTGGTGGAAGGCCACCCCCTGGCGGTACAGGTCGGCCACGGACTCGTCCAGGGCGTCGATTCCGCCCGGCGTGGCGCGCAGCTCACGGATCGCCGTCTCGACCCGGTCCGCCTCGTCCTGGTCCAGCAGGTCGAGCCCCGCCCGGTCCATGCGCCCGATGAGGCCGTGGGCCATGCCCTCGGCGTCCTTGCGGCTCTGCACGAAGTACAGGTAGGGCAGCAGGTCCGGGGCGAGCATGCGGAAGACGTCGCTGTGGCGCGTCGGGTGCCCCAGGCGCTCTTCGCGTCCGCTGCGCCCGCCGCCCCCCCGTCCGCCGCCGCGGCGACCGCCACGCTCCTCCCGTCCACCCCGGGCCCGCTTGCCACCAGGTCGGGCCCCGCCCCCATGGGGGCCGGCCTTGGCCACGCGCTGCTGCCAGGTGCGGAAGAATTGCTTCATGTCCGTGGGCGAGCGCAGCCCACCCTCGCGGGTCGCCACCTCGAAGGACAGGGGCACGGCGCGATGGTACTCCTCGACCACCGTGACCTCGTGGCCGCGCACGCTCTGCAGCCAGCCCGCGAACTCATCGAGGTTGGAGAGGGTCGCGGAGAGCCCGACCACCTGCACATCGGCGGGCAGGTAGATCAGCAGTTCCTCCCAGGTCGTGCCGCGCTCGGCGTCGTCGAGGAAGTGGATCTCGTCGACGATGACGGCGCCCAGCCGCGCGTGGCGCTCGCCGCCCAGGAGCTGGTTGCGAAGGATCTCGGTGGTCATGACGCGGCAGGGCGCGTCGGGGCGGATCACCAGGTCGCCCGTCACCAGCCCGACCCGCTCCTCGCCCAGCAGGCGGCAGTAGTCGCGGAATTTCTGGTTCGACAGGGCCTTGATCGGCGCCGTGTACACCACCTCCATGCCGCGGCCCAGGGTCTCCTCGACCATCCAGTCGGCCACGACGGTCTTGCCCGTGCCGGTGGGCGCGCAGACCAGGACGGTCTCGCCGCGCTTCAGGGCGTCGATGGCCTGGGCCTGGAAGGGGTCAAGCGTGAAGCCGCGGTATTGCATGGCGGAGCCGGGAGGAGGGACCGGCTCGCAGGCCGAGGAAGCCAGGGCTGCGAGCAGGCGCGTGGTCGGTAGCGTTGGCAGGAGTCAGCGGCAAGGCGGCCGCCGAGGGCCGGCGTGCGGGGTGCCGCGGACGCGCGGGACATGGGAGCGCTCAATCTCTGTCCGGGGGGCCCTGCCGGGTAGAAGGCGCGACGCATTGACACGCGGTTGCATTTGGCCGATCTACACGTCTAGGACTGCATCATAGAGGGGTATGGCGCGCCCTGGGTTGAGGATTCTGAGCGGTGGCGAAAATTTTTCGTTGACTCGTCGGGCCGCGTGAGTCAAAACAACAGTGCGCGGTGGACATGCCACCACGTGGAGCAACCAAGGGAGTCGACAATGAACCTGATCAACAGCCTCATCAAGGACGAGTCCGGCGCCACCGCCATCGAGTACGGCCTCATCGCCGGTCTGGTCTCCGTCGCGATCATCGCCGCCCTGTCGGCCCTGGGCACCAGCCTGTCCGGCCTCTTCACCAACATCTCCAACACCGTCTCGGGCGCCACCGGCTCGTAGTTCGCGCTGTCGAGATGCACACACCCCCGGGTGGCGTCGGCCTCCGGGGGTGTCGTGTATCTGGGGTTTGCGGCCTGGAGTCAGCGGCTCCCGGCGCGAGGCCCCGGCGCCTGCCGGGACCCCCAGGGACGCGGTCTCAGCCCGCCAGCAGCGTATTGAGCACGGCCACCAACACGCCCATGATGGACACACCGGCGATGACCCCCGCCGACATCGGGACCAGGTAGTCCTCGCACTGCTTGGCGTTCTTGCGCTGCCAGGCCCAGGCGATGAGCGCGCCGACCATCATGGACAGCGGGTACTGGAAAGGCAGGATCAGGCCCAGGCCCAGGCCCGTCGCGCTGGGCAGCCACTTGCGGTACTTCGGCAGCGCCGTCTCCAGCAGCAGCAGCACGGCGCCGATGATCAATCCGACCCAGATGGCCTGCCGGTGCATGGGGTGCATGTTCGCCAGGCCCATCTGGAAGACCTCGGCCACCGCCTTCCAGGCCTGGGCCGCGGGGGCCGGGAACTGGGGCGGCTGGTCACCGACGCCGTTGAGGGCGGTGGCGTCCGGCACCAGCAGGTAGAAGCCCATGACCGTGGCGACGGTGCCCGAGAAGATGCCCGCGAACTGGGCCATGAACTGCCGCCGCGGGTTGGCGCCCAGCAGGTAGCCGCTCTTCAGGTCGTTGAGCAGGTCGGCCGAGGAGCCGGCGGCGCCGGCCGTGATGCTGGCCGTCATCAGGTTCGCGGTCGTGCTCTGGGGGATCAGCACACCGTAGGTGAGCTGCATGATCTTGCCCATGGCGCCGACCGGCGTGATGTCGCTCTCGCCCGTGGCCCGGCAGGCGACCAGGGCCAGGAAGAAGGTCATGCCAACGGCCAGGACCCCGTAGTACCAGGGCACGTCGAAGTAGTGGTGGGCCGTGATGATCACGCCGATGCCGCTCAGGGTGCCGCCGACGGCGAACCATGAAAACGGCACCTCGGTGGCGTTGACCAGCTCCTGGTCGGCGGTGGCGACCCCCTTCTTGCGGCGCAGGCCCTGGAAGGCCCGGACGATGGTGCGCCACTGCAGCGCGAAGCCCAGCAGGCCCGAGCTGAGCATGATCGGCACGCCCAGCCAGATCCCGATCTCCTTCCAGGCCTTGTAGGGGGCGCTGGCGGCGCGGATGATGTCGCCGGTGGCCGTGCTGGTCCAGGTGTAGTCGTAGGCCGGCGGCCCCACGACGTAGATGAGCGCCAGGCCGCCGAGCAGCATCCAGGTGCTGATCCGCATGCCGACGATGGCCCCCGCCGCGATCATGACGGGGTTGGCGTCCATGACCATGGTCCAGTCAGAGGGCTTGAAGTGCACGAGCTTGCCGTCCACCTCGTGGCCGCCGCGGGCCGGGAGCCAGTCGAAGAGCTTGAAGTCCGCCGGCAGCAGGCCCACCTTCTCCTTGTCGGTGTTGGTCCGCAGCGGCAGGTCGATGAGGACCGGGAAGAGGGCGCCGAAGATGGCCGAGCCCAGCAGCGCGCGGGCCTTCTTGATGGCATCGGCGCCCTGGCTGTACAGGGACTGCAGGGTCACCGCCGCGGCCGTGCCCGAGGGGAACTTCAGGCGCTCCTGGTTGATCAGGTTGCGCTTCATGGGGATGGCCAGGACCGTGCCCAGCACCGCCAGGAAGAAGGTCCACGAGACCAGCACCGGCCAGGGCAGGTGGTGCCCCTGGGGGTTGGCCTCGGTGGCCGACAACATGACCAGGGCGGCAATGGCCGAGACCATGGTGCCGCCGGTCGCGTAGCCGGCGGCCGAGGCCGTCGACTGCATGCAGTTCGTCTCCAGGATCGTCATGGGCGTCTTGGCGATCCGCAGCTTCAGCAGCACGTTCCAGATGGCGTAGGCCAGGATGCAGGCCGTGATCGCCACGCCCAGGCCCCAACCGGTCTTCAGCCCGACGTACAGGTTCGTGAAGGCCAGGAAGAAGCCGAGGAAGGAGCCCATCGCCACGGCGCGGAAGGTCAGCTGGGGGACGCTGTCCCCGCGGTAGATCTTCGCGTACCAGGTGGCCTCGTCCATATCCAGGACCTGGTCCGGAGGGATGGAGAGGGGCGCGCAGGCGTCGACCTCGGCCTGGTTCTTCGGGGCGGGCTGGAACAGCGACATGTGGGGCTCCGGGCGAGAATCGGCGCAAGCTAGCACGACCGGGCCATCCGGGGCGAGGCGCGCTGCCGCGGGGACGGTCCGGGCCCAGGGCCGAGGCGAGGCCAGGGCCGGGCAGAGGCCAGGGCCGGGCAGAGGCCAGGCCCAGAACGCACGAACCCCCCAGAGACCGAAGTCTCCGGGGGGCCAGTGGTACTCCCAACGGGAATCGAACCCGTGTCTACGGCGTGAGAGGCCGTTGTCCTGGACCGCTAGACGATGGGAGCAGGAGACGGCCGCCTATCGATGCCCCTGGAGGGCGTCAAGACGATCGTCAGACTGTCAGAGAGTGGTTGGGCCGCCAGGGATCGAACCTGGACTCTTTGGGGCCAGAACCCAACGTGTTGCCAGTTACACCACGGCCCAGCAGGCGCTGCGCGTTTAACGGGACTCTGCTGGGCACGCAAGGGTGCCGCGTGCCCTTGGTGGGCTCCGGTCCGCTCAGAAGACGCAGGCCTCGACCTGGGGCCCCTCGCGGCGCAGCGCCTCGCCCTGTCCCGGGGGGAGGGTGACGGCGTGGAAGCCGCTGGCAACGCTGCCTTCCATGGCCTGCCCGCCGTAGCCGCCGGGCTGCATCCAGGCGCGCACCAGGAGCTGTTGGTCGGCGGCGACGGGCACCGGGCCGCCCGAGCGCGTGAAGGGCTGCTCGTCGGCGTGGCTGTGCATGAGGATCCGCCGGTAGTAGAGCGTGCGCGTGGCCGGGTCGACGACCTCCCAGAGCTGGGCGTACTGGCTGCAGTCCTTGTCCGCGCTGCGCAGCGTCACGGAGAAGTGGTAGGCGCCGGGCGCGCCCTGGACCTTGACCGCCTGGACGTCGGCCAGGGTCGAGGGAGCCGCGGGCGCCGGCGCGCTGGCGCCGTGGCAAGCCGCCGAGAGTAGGACCGCCGGCAGGAGCAGGACCGCCGGCAGGAGCAGCGCTGGCAGCTGCCGCCGGACCCTCATCGCGGCGCCCCCCCGCTCACGCTGCCGCCTGGGCCCGGGCCAGGCCGGCCGCGATGCGGCGCAGGGAGGTGGTCCGCCCCAGGGCGGCCAGCATCTCGAACAGGCCGGGGCCGATCCCGCGCCCGGTGAGGGCGACGCGCACGGGCTGCGCCACCTTGCCCAGCTTCACACCCTCGGCCTCGACCCAGGCCGTGACCGCCGCCTCCAGGGCCTCCTTGCTCCAGTCTCCCACCGGCTCCAGCACCTCCAGCAGGCGGGACAGCAGCGGCACCGCGGCGGCGCGGAGGTGCTTGGCGGCGGCCTCCTCGTCCCAGCGCAGCGCGGCGTCCTCGACGAAGTAGAAGCGGGCCGCCTCGGCCAGCTCGACCAGGGTCTTGGCCCGCTCCCGCACCGTCGTGACGGCCGCCACCAGCCGCGGGTCGCCCGAGGGCACCGTGGCGGGCTCGGCGCCGGCCTCGATCAGGAAGGGACGGGCCCGCTCGGCCAGGTCCTCGACCTCGATGCGCTTGATCCACACCTGGTTCAGCCAGCGTAGCTTGTCCACGTCCCAGCGGCCCCCGGCCTTGGTGATGCCGTCCAGGTCGAAGATCCCGCGCAGCTCGTCCAGGCTGAAGACCTCGTCGTCGCCGTGGGACCAGCCCAGGCGCACCAGGTAGTTGACCAGGGCCTCGGGCAGGTAGCCCTCGTCGCGGTAGGCGCCGACGCTGGTGGCGCCGTGCCGCTTGCTCAGGCGGCTGCCGTCGGGGCCCAGGATGAGCGGCGCGTGGGCGAACTCGGGCACATCGAGGTCCATGGCCTGGTAGAGCAGCACCTGCTTGGGCGTGTTGTTGATGTGGTCCTCTCCCCGCACGACGTGGGTGATGCCCATCTCGTGGTCGTCGATGACGACCACCAGGTTGTAGGGCGGCAGGCCATTGGTGCGCCGGATGACCAGGTCGTCCAGCTCGGTGTTGGGGATCTCGACCGTGCCGCGGACGTGGTCCTGGAAGATGGTCGTGCCGTCCAGGGGCGTCTTGAGGCGCACGACGTGGGGTCCGATGTCAGCGCCCAGGTTCCGGTCCCGGCAGTGGCGGTCGTACATCGGCTTGTCACCGGCCGCGACCAGGGCCTGGCGACCGGCCTCGACGCGCTCGGGGCTGCAGTCACAGCGGTAGGCCCGGCCATTGTCGAGCAGGCGGTCGATGTAGGGCTCGTAGTGGTCCAGGCGCTCGGTCTGCCGGTAGGGGCCGAAGGGGCCGCCGATCTCGGGGCCCTCGTCCCAGTCCAGGCCCAGCCAGCGCAGGTCGCGCAGGATCTCCGCCTCGAAGGCGGCCGTGGACCGGGCCTCGTCAGTGTCCTCGATGCGCAGGACGAAGGTGCCGCCCGCGCGGCGGGCCAGCAGCCAGTTGAAGAGGGCGGTCCGGGCGCCGCCGATGTGGAGGTGGCCAGTGGGGGAGGGGGCGAAGCGCACGCGCATGGGGAGGGCTCCAGGAGGGGGAGGGGCCTGTATCCCCGCAGCCCCGCCGCGCGCCGCCCGGGCGGCTGCCTCCGCGCTGGCCCAGGTGCCCGCGGGCGCCCCCATTGGGCCTACGGAAGCTGGCCTAGGGAAACTGGTCGAGGCCCAGGCCGTAGACAGCGAGCTGGTGGTTGACGTCGGTGAAGTACCGCTCCTCGGCGGCCTTGACCTCGAGGTCCTTGTGCATCGCCGCGTCGAAGGCGTTCAGCTCGGTGGCGCCCCAGGCGCGGTGCAGCTCGCCGTAGACCTCGACCCGGGTCGTCCAGGCCTCGGCCAGGGCGCGGTGAGTCGTGGCCAGCCCCTCGGTCTTGGGCTGGACCGCCAGGACCTCGTCCCGCAGCCTGGTCGCCCCGGGGACCAGGGTCTGCTCGAAGCGGGTGGCCACGGCGCGGGGATCGATGGTCCCGCGCTTGACCTCGGTGGCGACGTCGACGAACTGGCGGGTCAGCGCCATGTTCTCGACCATGATGGGCTGCATCTGCGCGACGTAGGCCTGGGCGTCGGCCTGCACGGGGTCGCCGCGGCAGGCGCCGAGCAGCGGCAGGCCCAGAAGCAGGGCCGGCAGGCCCCGCACCAGGGGAGGGGAGCGAAGGGCGCGGGGGGCGGGGCGAGGAGCAGACACGGGCCCTCCGGCAGGCTAAGCGCGCGATGTCCCATGGTGGCAGACCGGCCGCCCATGGGGGCCGGTCCCGGCGGGCCGGCGCGGCAGAGGGTAGCGCGCCGGGGCACGCACGCAAAGGCAGGGGCAGATGCGCAGGCTGGAGCACGGGGTGGCAGGGCTGCGGGCGGCCGGGCGCAGGCTGGCGGCGCGGCGCGGAGGGCAGCATCCCCGCCGCCTGGCCCCGGCGCGGCTGGTCCTGCGCCTGGATGACGCCGACCTCCCCGGCAGCCTGGGTCAGGGGCGGCCCCTGGCCCTCGCCGACTGGCACCAGGCCCTGGTCTCTGCCGTCGAGTGGCTGGGTCCCTTGTCCGTCACCATCCTGGCGCATCGCAGCGCTGGCGGCGCCACGGCCGCGGAGCTGGTGCGCTTCGCCCACCGCCTGGAGTGCCGCACCGAGCTGGTCAGCGACGGCGTCGGCCTCGATCTCGGCCGGGCCGAGGAGCTGGTCGACCGGGGCCTGGAGCGCCTGCGGATCCGCATGGGTGGCGTGTCGCCCGAGGTTCACCAGGCCGTCGTCGGTGGGGATCTCGACGCGGCCATGGGCGCGGTGCGGGCGGCGCTCGAGGCGCGCACCGAGCGTGGCGCCCGCCTGGACATCGAGGTGGCCCTGCCTTGGAAGGAGCCGGCCCAGTCCGAGGCCCGGGCCCTCATCGGCTGGGCGCGCGAGGCCGGCGTCGATGGCTTCCGCCTCCTCGCCCCCTGGCGCTCCGAGGGCCTGCCCGCCGATCCCGAGCTGCTCGATGCCGTGCTCGACGCCTTCGGCAGCGCCCAGCCCGGCTTCCACCGGACCTCCGCCGCGACCATCGCCGAGCTGCACGCCATGGGCGCCCACTCCGACGGCGGCCCCGGCCTGGCGCGGGCCGACGCCCCGGCCTGCCGCCGCCACCGCGCCTGCCCGGTGGGGGGGCAGCGCCTGGAGCTGTCCGCCCACGGCCGGCTCAGCGCCTGCCCATTCAAGGTGCCGATCGCTGCGGATCTCAGCAGCACGCCGCCCGTGGGCCTCAGCGGCACGCCGCCCGTGGGCGTCGGCGGCACGCCGCCCGTGGGCCTCAGCGGCACGCCGCCCGTGGGCCTCAGCGGCACGCCGCCCCTCGACCTGGCCCGGGCCTGGCAGCAGGCCGGCCCCCACCTCCGCGAGATCCGGAGCTGCACCCGGGCCTGTGTCCACCACGAGCTGGCCCCGCTGGGCCTGCGGAGCTGACCCGCCCTGCAGGAGCCCATTGCCCGGCCCCCCTTGCCCGGCCCCCCTTGACCGGGGGCCCGGGCGGGGAATACGTCGGAATCGGCTTGGGCGGCGCCAGTGTGCGCCGTCCCCGGGAGATCCCGTGCGCATCCGCACCGATGACATCCCCGAAGAGGGGCTGGACGTCGACATCGACCAGGACGATCCCTGGGCGGTCAAGGCCGTGGCCGGCGCGGTCGAGGGCAGCGTCGAGGGGCTCAAGGTCGAGCTGCACCTCATGCGCATCGCCGAGCTGGTGCGCGTCTGGGGTCAGGCCAGCGCCCGGGTCCAGACCCACTGCGACCGCTGCGGTGGCGACGTCGCCCTGACGGTCCAGGGCCAGGTCGAGCTGCTCTACGAGCCGCCCCGCCTGCCCGAGCTGCTCGAAGAGCACCTCACCGACCCCTCCGAGCTGGACATCGGCTTCTATGACGGAAAATGCCTGGAGATGGCCGACATCCTCATGGAGCAGTTCGCCCTGTGGCGCCCGGACAGCCTGCGCTGCAGTGACCGCGGCGTGAGCCAGGTGGGCCCTGCCTGGACCTGTCGCGTACCGGAGCAGCCCGAGCTGCCGGACCTGGAGCGCGACAACCCGTTCGCCAACCTGCGCCTGCCGGAATAGCAGCCGGCTCGTGCGCCCGGGCGAGCCGACTCGTCGCGGGCACCCCGTTCCCCCCCATCGTCATCGAGCACCGCCATGGCCGTTCCCAAGAAGCGCACGTCCAAGAGCCGCAAGGGCATGCGTCGCGCCCACGACTTCATCAAGACCACGCCCGCGGTGGAGGTCTGCGAAGCCTGTGGGGCCCCCAAGCTGCGCCACCACGTCTGTGCCCAGTGCGGCACCTACCGCGGCACGCAGGTCCTCGCGGCCCGCAAGGACTGAGTCGCCGCTGGCGCCCCATGCACGACGGCCCATGAGTCAACTCGGCCCCGTCGCGCTGGACGCCATGGGTGGAGACCATGCGCCCCAGGCCACCGTGGCCGGGGCGGTCGCAGCCGTGCGTGAGGGCTTCCCGGTCATCCTGGTGGGCGACGAGGCGCGCCTGCGCCCGCTGATCCCGGCTGGCGTGGATCTGCCCGTGCACCACGTGGCGCAGGCCGTCGCCATGGACGAGTCGCACCCCGTGGCGGCTGTCCGGGCCGCGGCCATCCCCAGCGTCACGGCGACCATGCGCCTGGTGAAGGAGGGGCGCGCCTGCGCCGCCGTGAGCTGCGGCCACACCGGCGCTGCCATGGCCGCCGGGCTGCTCGTGTTGGGCCGCCTGCCCGGCGTGGAGCGGCCCGCCATCACCATGGTCGTGCCCCGCACCGACGGGGGGCGGCTGGTGGTGCTGGACCTGGGCGCCAACGTCGACTGTCGCCCGACCCACCTGGTCCAGTTCGCCGTCATGGGTCACGCCTTCGCCCACGCCGTGCTCGGCATGGCCATGCCGCGGATCGCCCTGCTCTCCAACGGCGAGGAGCCGGGCAAGGGCGAGGAGCGCGTGCGCGAGGCCGGCGCCCTGCTGGCCGAGCTGGACCTGCCCTTCATCGGCAACATCGAGCCCACGGCCGCCTTCCGCGGCGGCTGCGACGTGCTTGTCTGCGACGGCTTCGTCGGCAACATCATGCTCAAGACGGTCGAGGCCACCGCCGAGGTCGTGACCCACATCATCCGAGAGGAGCTCCTGGTGCACCCCTCGGCCAAGGCAGGGGCCTGGCTGCTGCGCCCGGCCCTGCGTCGGGTCCGCGAGCGCACCGACTACGCCAGCCAGGGCGGGGCCCTGCTGCTGGGCGTGGGCGGCGTCGTGGTGGTCGGGCACGGACGCTCGGACGAGACCGCCGTGCGCTCGGCCCTGCGCTACGCGGCGCGCTGCGCTTCTGACGACCTGGTCGCCCGGATCGAGGCCGCCCTTCGCGGGCTGCGGGTCGCTCCCTGAGGCCGCGCCGACCGACCCTCCGGCGCGCCTTGCCGTAGGGTCGAGCCTGCAATAGTCCCCTCGCCTGAGGAGGAGGCCGCGCCAGGGCGGTCCGGCGTCGTCCGACGCCCCGACCTCCCACAGCACCACATCCTCGCCGGAGCCCGACCATGGCGGACAAGGAAGCCATCATCATCAAGCTGAAGGATCTGGTCTCCCAGAGCCTCGGCGTGAAGCTCGAAGAGATCACCCCCGACGCGTCCTTCATCGACGACCTCGGCGCCGACAGCCTCGACATCGTCGAGCTGGTCGTTCACATCGAGGACGAGTTCGACATCAAGATCCCGGACGAAGAAGCCGAGAAGATCACGACGGTCCAGGACGCCATCGACTACGTCAACGGCCAACTGGCCGACTGAGGCCGGGTCCGCAGGAGCCCTCGTGCGGCGTGTGGTCGTCACCGGGCTGGGGGCCGTCTCCCCCTGCGGCCTGGACGTTGCCAGCACCTGGGACGCGGTCTGCGCCGGGCGCTCGGGCATCGCGCCGCTGACCCGCTTCGACGCGTCGGACCTGCCGGTGCGCTTCGGCGGCGAGGTCAAGGGCTTCGACGCGACGACGGTCATCCCGGCTCGCGACCTCAAGCGCTACGACCTGTACAGCCAGTTCGCGCTGGCGGCGGCGGTCGAGGCGGTGCGTCACGCCGGCTTCGCCGACGACGTCGTCCTGGGCGACCGGGCCGGGGTCTACATCGGCTCGGGCATCGGCGGCATCTCGACGATTGAGGAGCAGGGCCGCGACCTGGTGGAAGGCGGCCTGCGGCGGATCTCGCCCTTCTTCATCCCCCGGGCCCTGACGAACCTGGCGGCGGGCCACGTAGCCATCCGCTTCGGCGCCCGCGGCCCCAGCCTGGCCATGGCGACGGCCTGCGCCACGGGCAACCACTCGATCGGCGAGGCCTGGCGCGTCATCCGCGACGACGACGCCGACCTGGTCATCGCCGGCGGGGCCGAGGCGCCCCTGTGCGCCTTGGGCATGGCGGGCTTCGCGGCCATGCGCGCCCTGTCGCGCCGCAACGACGACCCGGCCACCGCGAGCCGCCCCTTCGACGCCGACCGCGACGGCTTCGTCATGTCCGAGGGGGCCGGTGTGCTGGTCCTCGAGGGCCTGGACCACGCCCAGGCCCGCGGCGCGACCATCCTGGCAGAGGTGCTCGGCTACGGATTGAGCAACGACGCCCACCACATCACGGCCCCGCCCGAGGGGCACGAAGGCGCCGTGCGCTGCATGCGCATGGCCCTGGCCAAGGCCCGCCTGGCCCCCGAGCAGGTCGACTACGTCAATGCCCACGGCACCAGCACCTCCCACAACGACCTGCACGAGAGCGCGGCCGTGCGCACGGTCTTCGGGGCCCACGCCGACCGGCTGCCCGTCAGCTCCACCAAGGGCGCGACCGGTCACCTGCTGGGCGCCGCCGGCGGCCTGGAGGCGGTGCTCACGGTGCGGGCCCTGACCGACGGCCTGCTGCCGCCGACCGCAAACCACCACCACCCTGGCGAGGGCTGCGACCTGGACTATGTCAGCGAGGGAGCCCGGCGCGTCGCTGCGCGGGTCGCCCTCAGCAACGCCTTCGGCTTCGGTGGCACCAACGCCACCCTGATCCTCGGCCGCTTCGACGGCTGATCCTCGGCCGCCTCCGCGGCTGATCCTCGGCCGCTTCGACGATCCTCGGCCGCTTCGACGGCTGATCCTCGGCCGCCTCCGCGGCTGGGCCTCCCCTGGAAACCTGGAGTTCCCATGCGCTTCGCGATTGGCTGTGACCACGCCGGACTCTTGCTGAAGGGCACCCTGGCCCAGCACCTGCGGGAGCAGGGGCACCAGGTGCAGGACTTCGGCACCGACACGCCGGCCTCCTGCGACTACGCCGACTTCGCGGCCGCGGTGGCCCGGGCCGTGGCCGCGGGCGAGGCCGATCAGGGCCTGCTGGTTTGCGGCACCGGCGTTGGCATGTCCATGGCGGCCAACAAGGTCCACGGCGTGCGCGCCGCCGTGGTTTCGGATACGTTTTCGGCCCGCGCGACGCGTCAGCACAACGACGCGAACGTGCTGTGCATGGGCGAGCGGGTGGTCGGGCCCGGGTTGGCGCTCGACATCCTGGACGCCTGGCTGGGCGCCTCCTTCGAGGGCGGTCGCCACCAACGGCGCATCGACAAGATCATGGCCCTCGAGGCGTAGTCGCCCCGGGGCGCAGGAGCCCAGATGAACCGCAGCCCCGTCCTGCCCTCCGCCGATCCCGAGGTCTCCGCCGCCATGCTCCAGGAGCTGCACCGTCAGCAGCTCGAGCTGGAGCTCATCGCGTCGGAGAACTACGCCTCGGTCGCCGTGCTGGAGGCCGCTGGCAGCGTCCTGACCAACAAGTACGCCGAGGGCCTCCCGGGCCGGCGCTACTACGGCGGCTGCGAGTTCGTCGACCAGGTCGAGAACATCGCCCGCAAGCGGGCCCGGGACCTCTTCACGCCGCTGGGTCCCGATGGCGCGCCGCTGTGCGACATCGGCGTGAACGTGCAGCCCCACGCCGGCGCCCAGGCCAACGCCGCCGCCTACCTGGCCCTGCTGCAACCCGGGGACACCATCCTGGGCCTGGCCCTGTCCCATGGCGGGCACCTGACCCACGGCGCCTCGGTCAACTCCTCGGGCATGTTGTACCGGGCGGTCGCCTACCATGTGCAGGAGTCCAACGGCCGCATCGACATGGATGAGGTGCGCCGGCTCGCCCTGGCCGAGCGCCCGCGCCTGATCATCTGCGGGGCCAGCGCCTACCCCCGGACCCTCGACTTCGCGGCCTTCCGGGCCATCGCGGACGAGGCGGGCGCCATGTTGCTGGCCGACATCGCCCACATCGCGGGCCTTGTCGCCGGCGGCGTGCACCCCAACCCCTTCCCGCACTGCGACGTGGTCACGACGACCACCCACAAGACCCTGCGCGGCCCCCGGGGCGGCATGATCATGGCGCAGCGGGAGCGCATGAAGGCCATCAACTCGGCGGTCTTCCCCGGCTTCCAGGGCGGCCCCCTGATGCACATCATCGCCGCCAAGGCGGTGGCCCTGGGCGAGGCCAGCCAGCCGGCCTTCCGCGAGTACAGCCGACAGGTGGTCGCCAACGCGGCGGCCATGGCGGCCCGCCTCCAGGAGCGCGGCCTGTCCCTGGTCAGCGGGGGCACCGACAACCACCTGATGCTCATCGACCTGCGGGATGCCCCGATCAGCGGCAAGGACGCCGAGGAGCGGCTGGGCCAGGCCGGCATCACGGTCAACAAGAACACCGTGCCCGGCGAGAACCGCAGCCCCATGGTCACCAGCGGGGTCCGCATCGGCACGCCGGCCATGACCACCCGGGGCCTGGGCCTGGCCGAGTCCATCCAGGTCGCCGACCTCGTCGCCGACGTGGTGCTGGACGGCGGCGACCCGGCGGTGTTCGCCCGGGCCGCCGAGACGGTCCAGGCCCTGTGCCACGCCTTCCCCATCTACGCGGACATGCCGGGCACGGCCCTCGGCGCGGGGAGCGCAGCGTGAACTGCCCCGTCTGCGGCAGCGACGACTGCCGGGTGGTGGACACCCGGCCCTCCAGCGACGGCATCCGCCGGCGCCGGGCCTGCCAGCAGTGCGACTACCGCTTCACCACCTTCGAGCGCATCGAGCTGCGCCTGCCCCTGGTGGTCAAGAACGACGGCAAGCGCGAGCCCTTCAGCCGGGACAAGATCCTCGCCGGCCTGCGCCTGGCCTGCCGCAAGCGGCCGGTCTCGGCCGAAGCCCTGGAAGAGGCTGCGGCCCGGGTTGAGCAGTCCATCCTGGGCGCCGTGGCCGAGATCAGCAGCGCGGAGATCGGGCACCGCGTCATGGAAGAGCTCAAGGGCCTCGACAAGGTCGCCTACCTGCGCTTCGCCAGCGTGTACCTCGACGTGCAGACCCCCACCGAGTTCCTGGGCCTGCTGGAGCCCTGGCTGGGCCCCACGGACGAGACCTCGACGGAGCCCGCGGCGGCGCCCGCAGAGGACCCCGGCCCGGAGCAGCCGTGAGCGGGGAAGCCCCCCACGGGGCGGATGCGCGCTGGATGCGTCGCTGCCTGGAGCTGGCGGCGCGGGCACGCGGGCGGACCTCGCCCAACCCCATGGTCGGGGCCGTCATCGTGCGCGACGGGCGGGTCCTGGCCGAGGGCTGGCACCACGCGCCCGGCCTGGCCCACGCCGAGGTCGACGCCCTCTCCCAGGTCGACGGCAGCGCGGCCGGCGCCACGATGTACGTGAACCTGGAGCCCTGCTGCCACCACGGCCGCACCCCGCCCTGCACCGACGCCATCCTCCGCAGCGGCGTCCGTCGGGTGGTGGTCGGCATGGTCGACCCCTTCCCCCAGGTCAGCGGCAAGGGCATCGCCCTGCTGCGCGACGCCGGCCTGCAGGTCGATGTCGGCGTGGAGGAGTCAGCCGCCCGTGAGCTGAACCTGGGCTTCGTGCGCGCCCAGGAGCAGGGCCGCCCCGCCGTCCTGCTCAAGGCCGGGCTCAGCCTGGACGGCCGCATCGCCGACGCCTTCGGGCACAGCCGCTTCATCACCAGCCCCCAGGCGCGCGCCGCCGGCCACGCCCTCCGGGACGCCTGCGACGCCATCCTGGTGGGCCGGGGCACGCTGCAGGCCGACGACCCGGTCCTGACGGCGCGGGACCACCCCGGCGGCCGCGACCCCCTGCCCGTGGTGCTGGACAGCGACCTGTCCATCGCCGACAACGCGCGCCTGTTGCGCGGCCCGGTGCGCCCGCTGCTCTTCTGCGGCCCCGAGGCCCCCCACCGCGAGCTGGCCGCCGATGTGATCCGCGTGCCGCGCGGGCCGGCCGGCCTGGACCTCAACGCCGTGCTGACCTCCTTGCTCGCGCGCGGCGTGCACACCCTGCTCGTCGAGGGCGGGGGCCGGGTCCATCGCAGCTTCCTGGACCGCGGCCTGGTCGATCGCCTGCACCTCTTCGTCGCGCCCATGGTGCTGGCCGGCGGCCCCGGCTGGATCGGCGGCGAGCCCTTCTCCCTGGGCCAGGCGCCGCGCTTCCGCGTGTGTCGCTCCCAGGCCGTCGGACCGGACCTGCACCTCGTGCTTCAACCCGAGGAGGAGGAGCTGTGTTCAGCGGAATCGTAGAGGATCTCGGGACCCTGGTCGGCGTCCAGCCCCGCGGCAACGGCCGGACGTTGGTGATCCGCACGGCGCTGCCCCTGGGACCGGGCCCGGGCCAACACGAGCCCGGCCGCCGGGTCAAGCCGGGCGACTCCATCGCCGTCATGGGCGCCTGCCTGACGGTGGAGACCCTGGCCCCGGCCGGCGAGCTGGGCGGCACCTTCACGGTCGCGGCCGGCCAGGAGACCATGGACCGCACCTGCCTGGGTCAGCGCGCCGTGGGCGACCCCCTGCACCTGGAGCGCGCCCTGCGGCTGGGGGACCGGCTGGACGGCCACCTGGTGGGCGGCCACGTCGACGGCATGGGCACCGTGCGCAGCATCGAGCCGGCCCGCGAGTCCTGGATCCTGTGGATCGCCGCGCCGGCGCCCCTGTCCCGCTACCTGGCCGAGAAGGGCTCGATCTGCATCGACGGCATCAGCCTCACGGTGAACGAGGTCCAGGGCCGCGCCGACCAGCCCTGCACCTTCCGGGTCAACATCATCCCCTTCACGGCCACCCACACCGCCGTGGCCGCCTACCGGGCCGGCCGCGCCGTGAACCTCGAGGCCGATGTCCTGTCGCGCTACCTCGAGCGCCTGCAAGGGGCCGTGAGCCCCGGACAGGAGCCCGCCGAGCCCGGTCGGGCTAGGCTGAGCCCCGAGCGGCTCCAGGCCCTCGGCTTCGGCCCTCCCCCTAGGGGCGGCCAGGGCTGAGCCACTCGTCCGACGATCCACGCTCCTTGGAGTCCCCATGACGTTCGAGGTCATGCACCCCGACCCGCTCACGCGCGCCGAGCTTGCCATCGAGGACATCCGCGCCGGGCGGATGGTCATCCTGGTCGACGACGAGGACCGCGAGAACGAGGGCGACCTGACCATGGCGGCCGACGCCGTGTCGGCAGAGGCCATCAACTTCATGGCCGCCCACGGACGAGGGCTGATCTGCCTGACGCTCACGGCCGATCGGGTGCGCCGCCTGGGGCTGCCCATGATGGCGGCCAACAACCAGAGCCCCTACGGCACCGCCTTCACCGTCTCCATCGAGGCGCGCGAGGGCGTGACCACCGGCATCAGCGCGGCGGATCGGGCCCACACCATCCGGGCGGCCATCGACCCCTCCAAGGGGCCCCAGGACCTGGTCACCCCCGGCCACGTCTTCCCCCTTCGGGCCCGGGACGGCGGCGTGTTGGTCCGCACCGGCCAGACCGAGGGCAGCGTCGACCTGGCGCGCCTGGCCGGCCTGACCCCGGCCGGCGTCATCTGCGAGATCATGAAGGCCGATGGCGAGATGGCCCGCCTGCCCGATCTGCAGGCCTTCGGCGAGCTGCACAAGCTGCGCATCGTCACCGTCGCCGACCTGATCCGCTGGCGGATGCGGCATGAGGTCCTGGTCGAGCGCGTGCTGGAGGGCACCCTGCCCGTGCCCGGCCTGGGTGACTTCCAGGCCCGCGTCTACCGCTCGCAGGCCGATGACACCCTGCACCTCGCGGTCTGGACCGGCGAGCTGGTCGGCGACGAGCCCGTGCTGGTCCGGGTCCAGGCCAGCGACCCGGTCGGGGACGTCTTCGGCTCCCCCAACGTCGACAGCGGCGCCCACATCGACCGGGCGCTGCAGCGCATCCAGCGTGAGGGTCGCGGCCTGCTGCTCTACATGCACATGGGCGGGGGCGTGCGCCCCGACGCCCTGGTCTCGCGGATCCGGCGCCACTTCGACCAGGTCCCCCAGACGCCGCGCAGCAAGCCGCCCGACTCCGACGGCCTGCGCGAGCTGGGCACCGGCGCCCAGATCCTGGTGGACCTCGGCGTGCGCCGGCTGCGCCTGATGACCAACAGCCCGCGCAAGATCTTCGGCCTGGACGGCTATGGCCTGGAGCTGGTCGAGCGGGTAGCCCTGGCCGACCCCGAGCCCGACGCCGCGTCCGACGCCGCGTCCGGCTCCGCCCCTGGCAGCGACTCCGCCCCCGCGCCGCGGCGCAAGAGCCGCCTCGGCCTCCAGATCGTCGACTGACCCTCCCTCTCGCTCATCCAGGACGGCCCATGCCGCGCATCATCGAAGGCCACCTCGTCGACCAGGGCGGGCGCTACGCCCTGCTCGTGTCCCGCTTCAACGACTTCATCACGGCCCGGCTGCTCGATGGCGCCCTGGACGCGCTGCGGCGCCACGGCGTCGACCTGGAGACCCGGGTGACCGTGATCTGGGCCCCCGGCTCCTACGAGCTGCCCGTCGTCGCCCGTCGGCTGGCCGACTCGGGCCGCTTCGACGCCGTGGTGGCGCTGGCCTGCGTGATCCGCGGCGGCACTCCGCACTTCGACTACGTCGCCAGCGAGGTCGCCAAGGGCCTGGCCCAGATCGCGCTGCAGACCGGCGTGCCCGTGTCCTTCGGCGTGCTGACCACCGACAACATCGACCAGGCGGTCGAGCGCGCTGGCAGCAAGATGGGCAACAAGGGCCACGAGGCTGCCATGGCCGCCTTGGAGACGGTGCACCTGCTGCGCGCCCTGGACGAGAGCCTGGCCGAGAGCCCTGGCAAGGGGAGCTGAGGATGGCCAGCCGCCGACTGGCGCGAGAGTTCGCCTTGCAGGCCCTGTACCAGGCCGACATCGCCGAGTGCGCGGTGCGCGAGGCATTGACCGCCTTGTGGGCCGGACAGCTCGAGGGCGCCCTGGACGGCCGCTCGGCCGACAGCGAAGAGGTCGAGTTCGCCCAGCGCCTGGCCGGCGGGGTCGAGGATCACGCCACCGACATCGACGCCCTCATCGACAAGGCCAGCGCCAACTGGCGCCTGCCCCGCATGCCCGTGGTCGACCGCAACATCTTGCGCCTGGCCACCTTCGAGCTCATGAGCTGCGACGACATCCCGGCCAGCGTCAGCATCAACGAGGCCGTCGAGCTGGCCAAGAAGTTCGGCGACAAGGACAGCCGCGCCTTCGTCAACGGCATCCTCGACCGGATCGCCTTCGAGACGGGGCGAGGTGGGAGGAAGCACCGCAGATGAGCCCCCCGGCGGCCCCCTCCCACGCCCCAGGCCGCCGGCACGACGCCGCGTGGCAGCGGCGCAGGGAGCGCGAGGCCGACGTGGTGATGTTGGTCCTGTGTGTCGGGACCATCCTGCTGTCGATGGTGCTCACGCCCAGCGACCACGCCCTGCACCTGTTTGGCCGGGAGATCCCCAGCCTCTGCGTCTTCCACAACCTGACGGGCCACGACTGCCCGGGCTGTGGGCTGACGCGCAGCTTCACCTACATGGGCCACGGCCGGCCCCTCGACGCCTTCCACATGCACTGGCTCGGCCCGGTGTTGTGGTCGGCCTGCCTGTTCCAGGTGCCCTGGCGGCTCCGCCTGCTCTGGCGCTCCCGGTCCCCGGTCCCTCCGGCCGCGCCGGCCGCGTCGGCCGCGTCGGCCTCGTCGACCTCCCCGACCTCCCCGTCGTCGCCGACCGCCCCGCCGCCTGGACCGCCCTCGGATGTTGGTTAGCCTGCGAATGTCACCGCCCACCGGGCGGCAGGAGCCTGCATGCCCATCGTGAACCTCACCGACAACGCCATGACCAGCCTGCGCCGCCTCCAGCAGGAGTTCGAGATGGAGGGCTTCGGCCTGCGCTTCGGCGTCGTGGGCGGCGGCTGCTCTGGCTACAAGTACGTGCTGGAGCTGGAAGAGGCCCCCGTGGAAGGCGACGAGGTCATCGAGCTGGCCCCCGACGTGCGTGTGTTCCTGAACCAGGAGCACCGCGAGAAGCTCCAGAACTCGACCATCGACTGGGTTGACACCCTCATGGAGCAGGGCTTCCGCATCGACAACCCCCAGGCCAAGAACGCCTGTGGCTGCGGGGAGTCGGTCGACTTCTGAGCATGCCGGCCCCGCCGGGTGCCTCAGATCGCGCCGCCGGCCCCGCTGCTGGCGTCCAGGATGCCGCGCCAGCCGAAGGCCATCCACTCGCCGTCGGGCAGGGCGCGCAGGATGCGGCGCTCCTGGCCGTTCATCTCCCGCTCGACCAGGGCCGCCGAGCGCCCGGGCTCCAGGATCAGGCCGTGCTCGGCGTCGACCCAGGCCCGCGGGTCGAGGTCTGGCACCTCGTGCGCGACCTCACAGGACTGGATGTCCACCCACAGGATCGTGCAGCGATCCTCCTCAGGCAGGCGCAGGGCGCAGTACTGCCCGCCGGTGATGCCCCACAAGCGGTCCACGGGCACGTTGATGGTGATGACGTCCCGCCCCTCGGCCGGGCGCCCCTGGCGCAGGGCATCTCCCAGGTCGTAGTGCCCGAGCACGCCCTCCTCGTCCATGACCAGCAGGTCGGGCCGGCGGTTGACGAAGCCCAGCAGCCGGATCGGCACGTCGGCCAGGGGCGTGGGGGAGGGGACCGCGTCCCGGCCCGTGGCGGGGTCGAGGACCTTCACGGCGCCCCGGGGGGTCACGACGCCCAGCCAGGTCCCGCCGTTGGAGAGGGCCATGGTCTTGGGCCACTCCAGCTCGAAGCCCTTGTTCTGGGCCAGGTCCCACCAGCGCAGGCCGCCGCGCTTGAGCTGGACGGCCACGACGTTGCCGCCGACCCCCACCGCCACCGCGCCGCTGCTGGCCGGCCCGCCGTCGAAGACGCGCCGCCCGGTCTTGCAGTCGAAGACCTGCACCGGCCCCCGCTCGGGCAGGATCACGGCCAGGCGCCCGTCGCGATCGACATGCACCTCGCGCGGCACGCCCTCGCAGCTCATCTCGCCCTCGCGCCGGTTGCCGCGCCACAAGGCGACCTGGCTGCCGTGGGCCGCCAGCCGGCAGTCCCCAAAGCCACCGACGCAGGACACGGGGCCCGCGCTGCCGCTGCCCCCGCCGTGCATCAGCCCGTCGGAGCCGGCCACGCGGATCCCCTCGTGGGACCAGAAGGCGGCCCCGCTGGGATCGGGCGCGCCGTGCTTGACGCTGCCGACCGGCTGCAGGTCCGGCAGGGTGAAGGTGTGCACGCTGCGCTGGGTCACGGCGCCGACCTGGCGCCCGTCGGGGGAGAGGATCAGGTTGGAGATGCCCGAGCCACCGCGGGTCGCGAAGCTGCCGATCAGCGCGCCGTCCGCCACCCGCAGCAGCGAGATCCCGGCCTGGCCCACGGCCACCACCATGGTCCCGTCCAGGCTGAACAGGGCCCGCTCGGCCGGCATCTGCAGCTTGTCCATGTACAGGGCCTGCAGGCTCATCAGGTCCATGAGCCGCGGCTGGCCCTGGTCGTCCATGGCCAGCAGCCGCTGGCCGCGGGGGTCGAACTGGACCGTGTCCCCCGAGAAGCCCTGCCAGGCCGCGGTGCGCTTGCCGTGCTCCAGGTCCCACAGGCGGATCAGCCCGTCCTTGGCGATGCTCGCCAGGGTCCGGCCCTCGGGCGAGATCGCCACCCCGCGCATGGCGCGCACGCGGCCGCGGGCGCCCTCCCGGATCTCCTGGAACCAGGGCTGGCCGTTGTCGCAGCGGTAGACGCCCACCGTGCCCGACTCGTCCCCCACGGCCACCAGGCTGCCGCCGGCGATGAGCGACAGCGCGCCATGCACCGCGTCCCCGGGCTGGAAGGTGAGCTGCGGCGTCGTCTCGCCCGGGCGCTGCACGGCGACCAGGCCCGCGGCGTCCGCGGTGGCGATGGTCCCGCTGTGCGGGTCGTAACAAGCGGCCGTGATGGCCGCGTCGTGGACATTGGGGCAGAACTGGTCGACCAGGGCCGGCATGCCGGGGGCTCCCTCCCGCAGCGCCCCTGGCTTGGACCGGGCACCATGCGGCGCGCGATTGTAACCTCCGCGCCCGGCCCCCTGGCCTCATCCCCTCGCTCGGAGCCCCCGTGGCCGACCGTCTCGCCCTCCTGCTCCACATGCACCAGCCCGACTATCGGGACCCCGAGACCGGCGAGCCGCGCATGCCCTGGGTGCGCCTGCACGCCAGCCGCGGCTACACCGACGTCCCGGCGCTCGCGGCCGAGGCCGGCGCGATGTACACGCTCAACGTCGTTCCTTCGCTGCTGCTGCAGCTCCAGGCCTACCGCCAGGGCGCCACCGACCGCTGGGAGCGCCTGTCCCGCCGACCGGCCGAAGACCTGGCCGGCGAGGACCTCGACTTCGTGCGCCGACGCTTCGTGCACGGCCACCCGCAGCTGCGTCGCGCCTCGCCCCGCTACGCCGAGCTCGCGGCGCGCGCGGCCACCCTGGCCTCGCCAGCCGAGCTGCGCGACCTCCAGGTCTGGAGCAACCTGGCCTGGGTGGGCGTCGTCGGGCAGCGCGACCCGCTGGTTCAAGCCCTGCGCGCCCAGGACCGCGACTTCGACCACGAGCAGCTCCTCGCCCTGATGGACCTGCAGCGCGGGCTGCTCCACCAGGTCCTCGACCGCTGGAAGGCGGTGCCCTCCTTGTCCTGCTCCCCGCTCTGCCACCCCATCCTGCCGCTGCTCATCGACTTCAAGCACGCCCGGCGCTGCTTGCCGGGGCTGCCCGCCGAGCTGGGCGAGGCCGGCACCTTCGCCTGGCCCGAGGACGCCCGCCGCCAGCTCGTCGAGGCCGTGGCGGCTTGCGAGCAGCTGCTTGGCCGGCGCCCGGGGGGGCTGTGGCCCTCGGAGGGGGCGCTGTCTCCCGAGGTCCTGGACCTGGTGGCCGAGCTCGGCTTCGCCTGGGTCGCCAGTGACGAGGGGCTGCTCCAGCACAGCCGGCACGAGGGCCGGGCCCGCATCGACGGCCCCTGGGTCCGACCGGGCGCCGAGTCGGGGCTGCGTTTGCTCTTCCGGGACCATGACCTGTCGGACCGGATCGGCTTCGTCTACCAACACTGGGACGGCACGGCGGCCGTCGCCGACCTGTTGGGTGCGGCCGCCGAGCGCCACGGGCCCGGGGCGGGCGCGGTGCCGGTGGTCCTGGACGGCGAGAACCCCTGGGAGGCCTACCCGGACGCCAGCGAGGGCTTCCTGCGCGCCCTCTTCGGCAGCGGGCGCACCTGCACCCTGGACGCGGCCGCCCAGGCCGGGCCGCGTGGCCGGATCCAGCACCTGCACACGGGCTCCTGGATCGACGCCGACCTGCACATCTGGGCCGGCGACGAGGAGGACCGCCGGGGCTGGGCCCTGCTGGCCCGCACCCGCGCCACCTGGCAGGCCCGGGGCTGCCCCGAGGCCGCCTGGCTCCACCTGGCCAACGCCGAGTCCAGCGACTGGTTCTGGTGGTTCGGCCCTGAGCACCACACCGAGGTCGCCGACCTCTTCGACGCCTTGTTCCGGGCCCACCTCGCCGCCGCCTGGCGCGACATGGGCCTGCCGGTGCCCGCCGAGCTGGCGGAGCCGGTCGGCCTGCGCCCGCCGGTCGAAGGCGCCTTGCACCCCCACGCCCCCATCGCGCCGAGCCTCGACGGCCACCTGCACCCCGTCGACTGGACGGGCGCCGCGCACATCCCGCCTCCAGCCGGTGGCAGCATGTCGCGGGGCCGGGCCTGGCTGCTCGGCGGGGCGGTCGGCATGGGTGCTGGCACCCTGTGGTTGCGCCTGGACCTGCCAGCGGACCGGCCGCAGCTCCGCCTGGAGCGCGAGGGGGCGCCGACCCTGGACCTGGCCCCGGGCCCCGGACTGCGCCTGGACGAGGGCGAGGGCCACATGGTCGCCGCCATCCCCTGGGGCGGCGGCGCGGTGCGCCTGGCCCTGGTCGCCCTGCGCGGCGACACGGTGCTCGCCCGCTACCCGGAGGCCGGCTGGCTGGAGGTCATCCCGCCGCCGATCTAAGCGAGCTGCGGCCCGCGACCGCCGATGACGACTCTGGCGCGTGTCGCTCTGGTACGCTGCGGGGCTCGTCCGGCGGCCCTCGACTGTGGCCGTCTCCCCTTCGCCAGGGCACCATGCGGCAGATCTCTCTCATCCCGGTCATCTACGACCACCTGTCTCCGGGTGAGCGCGAGGACTGCGTCGCGCGCGCCCACGACCGGGTGTGGTTGCCCCTGCTCCAGGCCCTCGGCGGCGCGCCCTCCTTGCGGGTGGGCCTGCACCTCTCGGGCACCCTCGGCGACTGGATGGAGTCCGAGCGCCCGCTCACCCTGGACCGCCTGGCGGGCCTGGTCGCCCGGGACCAGGTCGAGATCCTGGTCGGCTCCCCGGTCGGCGCCCCGCTCCAGGCCCTTCCCGAGCGCGACGCCACCGCCCACATCCAGGGGGCAGCCCGCTGGGCCCGTGCCCGCCTGGGGGCCGAGCCGCGCGGCGCCTGGCTCGGCGCGGGGGGCTGGGACCCGGGCCTGCCCCGCCTGCTGGCCCGCGCGGGCATCCACTACTGCTTCGTCGACCGCGGCCTGGTCGAGACGGGCGGCCGGGACTGCGACGGCCGCGCCGCCTGGTACGTGGCCGAGCGTGAAGGCGCGGCGGTCGGCATCGTGCCCCTGGACCCGCGGCTGCCGGCCCTGATCCCCTGGGCGCTGCCCCGCTACGTCGGGCACGAGCTCAAGGCGCGCGCCCTGGGCGGCGAGCGCTACCTGGCCATGGCCATCTCCGCCGAGGTCCTGGGCCTGCGCCACGGCACCCGGCGCTGGTGCTGGTCGGGCGACCGGGCCTGGGTCCCCGCTTTCCTGCGCATGGCCCAGAGCCACGCCGCCTGGCTCAAGTTCCTGCTCCCGCGGCAGGCCGTGGACGGCCACCGCCCCGGTGGGCGAGCCTACCCCTCGACCGGCACCCCCCAGGGGGTCGACGCCCTGCCGGCCCCAATGGGGCGCAGCTGGCAGCGGGCCCGCCGCGCCATGGACGAGGGAATCGACCCCTCCGTCCAGCGCCTGGGTCGCTTCCTGGTCGGCCCCCCCTGGGACGCCCACCTCGCCCGGCGCGACGAGACCAACCAGCTCCACAAGCGCATGCTCCGGGCCAGCGCGGCCGTGCAGCGCCTGCGCCGCCAGCTCCGGCAGGACGGGGGGCGCGGTGACCCCGCCCGGGTCCAGGCCTATGAGGCGGCGCGCGCCTGGCTCTACGCTGGCCAGAGCGGGGCGGTGCTCCACGGGGGCCCGGGCGACGGCCCCAACCGCCCGGACCTGCGCCACACGGCCTGGCGCTCCCTGCTCCAGGCCGAGGACACCGTGCGGCGCGCCCTGGGTGAGCACACGCTCATCCGCCACGAGGTCGTGGACGTCGACTGCGACGGCGTGCGCGAGGTGGTCGTCACGACGCCCACCATGTCGGTGCTGGTCCGTCCTTCCATGGGCGGCGGCCTGGGCGAGCTCTCCCTGTGGCGGGTCGGCAACCTCGCCAACTGCATGCGTCGGCAGGAGGAGGCCTGGCACGACGGCCTGGCCCTGAGCTCGCGGCTGCCCACCCTGGTCGGCCCCTCCGAGCGCCCGCCGGTCGATCCCGCGGCCCCCGAGGACCCGATGGACCTCACCGAGGCCGAGGTCACGGACCTGGGCCTCAACGACGAGGACGAGGACGAGGACGAGCTCATCGATGAGCCCTCCCTCTCCGAGACCATCCACACCGACAACCTCCGGGCCGTGCTCCTGCCCGAGCCTCCCCCCCTGCCGGCGCCCAGCGCGGACCTCAGCGAGCACCTGGTCCAGGACCGGCACCAGCGGCTGCTCTTCCAGGAGCACTTCCTGGGCCCGGGCACCCACCTGGAGAGCCTGCGGCGGGACCAGCACCCCCAGCAAGGGGACTTCCTGGACGGCCACTACGCCCTGCTGTCCGCCGAGCGCATCGACGACGCCGAGGTCCACGTCGCCCTGTCGCGAGAGGGCGTGGTCCAGATCGACGACGCGCAGCGCCTGGTCCGGGTGCAGAAGCGCTACGTCTTCCGCCGCGACAGCCCGGTCATCGACGTCTCCTACGAGGTCGCCAACCGCTACCGCGAGCCCGTCCACACCCGCTTCGCCGTCGAGCTGAACCTGGGTCTGGACGGCGGACCCGCAGAGGGCCGCTTCCTGCAGGCCGGCAAGCGCCGCAGCCTGCTGGACCAGGACGGCACCTGGGAGCAGGTGGGGGACCTGTCCCTGATCATGGGCGATGTCGGCCTGCGGGTCCACCTGCGGACCGTCGAGCCCGCGACCCTGTACTTCTACCAGGTCCGCAACGTCGTCCGGACCTGTGAGGGCTACGAGGGCTGCAGCCAGGGGACCTGCCTGGTGCTGGCCTGGGATCTGGACCTGTGGGGAGAGGAGCGCCGCCACTTCGACCTGTTCCTCACGGTCGAGGAGGGCTGAGCGCGAGGGCTGAGCGCGAGCACTGGCGCGTCGCAGCCCGGCGTGCCAAACAGGCCCCCTGGAGGTCACCATGTCGGCCGGTAGCTTCGTTCTGGTCCTGCACGGACACATGCCCTGGGTCGTCGGCCACGGTCGCTGGCCCCACGGCGAGCACTGGCTGTACGAGGCCGCCCTCGGGGTCTACCTGCCCCTGCTCGGCCTGGTCGAGGAGCTGGACGCCGTCGGCGCCCGGGCCGGCTTCACCCTCGGCATGACGCCGGTGCTGCTCGAGCAGCTCCACCACCCCCGCTTCCAGGCCGGCTTCGCCGAGTACCTGGAGGACCGCCTGCGCCGGGCCCGCCAGGACGCCCAGGACCCGGCCCTGCGGCCCCTGGCAGAGCGCTGGGAGGGCATGCTGGTGTCGTACCGCCAGCGGTGGCAGGAGCTGGACGGCGACCTGGTCGCGGGCCTGGCTGGCCACGCCCGGGCCGGCCGCATCGAGATCCTGTCCTCGCTGGCCACCCACGCCTACGCGCCCCTGCTCCTGCACGACGCCAGCATCCGCGGCCAGCTCGCCGCCGGCCTGGCGACCAGCGAGCGGCACCTGGGCTTCCGGCCACGGGGCATCTGGCTGCCGGAGTGCGCCTACCGTCCGGCGGGCCCCTGGACGCCCCCGGTCCTGCACGGCGACGAGCGGATCCGCCTGGGTGTCGACCAGATCATGGCCGAGCAGGGCGTCACTCACTTCTTCGTCGACGCCCACCTGGCCCGCGGCGCCCTCTCCGAGGGCATCGTCCAGGGCGGGCAGTTCCACAAGGTCGGCTGGGAGCAGGCCGAGCAGGACCCGGGCCGCTGGCGCGAGGTCCTGGAGCCCCAGCGGGTCGGCAGCCACGGCGGCATGTCAGAGGTCGTGGCCTTCGCCCGGCACCCCCAGGTCAGCGAGCAGGTCTGGTCCGGTGAGGTCGGCTACCCCGGCGACGGCCGCTACCTGGAGTTCCACAAGAAGCACGGCGACGACGGCCTGCGCTACTGGCGGGTCACGGGCCGCGACATCGGCCTGGGCGGCAAGGAGCCCTACGACCCCGAGGCCGTGCCCGGGGCCATCCACGCCCACTCCCAGCACTTCGTACACACCGTGCGCGACATCCTGCGCGGCCACCGCCAGGCCACCGGTCGCGAGGGCTGCGTCGTCGCGCCCTTCGACGCCGAGCTCTTCGGCCACTGGTGGCACGAGGGCCCGCGCTTCTTGCGCGACGTGCTGCTCAGCCTGCACCACGACCCCGAGGTCACCGTGCAGACGGCAGAGGAGCGCCTGGCCAGCCACCCGCCCGAGATCGTCGTGCGCCTGCCCGAGGGCAGCTGGGGGGACGGCGGTGACCACCGGGTCTGGTTCCGGGACACCTACCGCTGGGTCTGGGAGACAGCCTACCGGGCCGAGGATCGCTTCCTGGGCCTGCGGTGGCGCGCCTCCCAGGCACGGGGCGCCCAGGGTCGTCGGGCGAGGCGCTGGCTGGCCCGCACCGCCCAGGCCCTGCTGCTGCTCCAGTCCAGCGACTGGCCCTTCGTCATCTCGACGGGCGGGGCCGTGGACTACGGCTGGCAGCGGATCTGCGGCCACCAGGAGGCCTTCGACCGCTGCTGCCAGGCGGTCGAGGACGCCCTGGCCGGGCGGCGCAGCGACGCCCTGCTGCGCGCCGAGCTGCGCCTGCTCGACATGACCGACGGCTGGCAGACCCCGGTCGACCCGAACTGGTGGCAGGAGCACCCCCCGGCGGACCACTCGGGTTAGTGGAGGCTACACTCCACTGACTTTCGGAGGTCCCGTGGACGTCGTCGCCGAAGCCCAGGAGATCCTCCTCCTGCACCACGTGCCGACCCAGGCCCTGCTGCCCCAGGTCGAGGCGGCCCTGCGCGGTGCTCCGGTGGCGGTGCAAGCCCCAGCCCGGGCCCTGTGCGTCCTGGTCCGGGACCACATGTTCAAGGAGGAGACCTTCCTCTTCCCCTCCTTGCCGGCCCTGGTGCGCGGCGACTCCGCCGCGGTCCACCACCTGCTGGGCCCCCTGGCCCAGATGCACCACGAGCACCGCCAGATCGAGGCGCTGGAGGCCGAGCTGCGGCCTCGGCTTCCCGCCCTCGGGCCGGCCGGCGAGCCGCTGCGTGCCTTGCTCGACGACCTGGCCATCCACGCCCACCGCGAGGACCAGGGCCTCTTCAAGGAGATCCTCTCCCAGGTCTCCGGCGTGCCTGTAGCCGAGGTCGACCTGGATGAGCTCATCGCCGGGGGCCGCGCCGGGGCGGTCGCGGAGGAGGCTGTCGCGGAGGAGGCTGCCGCGGAGGCGCCTGCCGCCTCTGCTTCCGCGTCCCCCCGCCCGCCGCCCTGCCGGGGTCGCCTGCGCCGGGTGTTGGACCACCTCCGGGGCCGGTGAGCAGTGCCTGCTCCGGGTTAGCCCCGCCCCGCGGAGGCAGCATGGCGGACACGCCCCTCAGGTTCATCTCGGTCAGCGCCGAGGTCACGCCCTGGTCCAAGGTCGGTGGCCTGGCCGATGTCGCGCAGGCGCTGCCCGTGGCCCTGGCCCGGCGGGGGCACCAGGTCATCGCCGTCACCCCGCGCTACCGGGACTACGCCGACGCCTGGGACACCCGGCGCACGGCGCGCTTCGGCCTCTTCGGCCAGGTCCACGAGGTCCGCTACTTCCACGCCGAGATCGACGGCGTGCACCGGATCTTCATCGACCACCCCGTGCTGGCCCGGGGGGGCGTCTACGCCGACGAGAACGGTGTCTTCGGCGACAACCTGCTGCGCTTCGCCCTGCTGTCGCGGGCGGCCATCGAGGCCCCGCACCACGTCGGCCTGGAGCTGCCCGAGGAGGGCCGCGACACCGTGCTCATGGCCCACGACTGGCACGGGGCGCTGGCCGCGGTCTACCTGGCGGCGCGCTACCGCCACTTCGGTGTGCTCCAGCGGGCCCGGTCCATGCTGGTCATCCACAACATGGCCCACCAGGGCGTCTACGCCCCGGACGCCTTCTCGGGCCTGGACCTGGAGCGGAGCTGGTGGCCGACCATGGAGATGGGCGGCGTCCTGAACCTGCTCAAGGGCGGGATCATGGCCGCCGACCGTGTCGTCACGGTCTCCCCTCGCTACGCCGACGAGATCCGCAGCCCCGAGGGCGGCTTCGGCCTGGACCCCCTGCTGCGCCTGCGCGGTCCGGTGGTCGGTGGCGTCGTCAACGGCCTGGACACCCAGGCCTGGGACCCGGCCCACGACCCCCACCTGGTGGCGCCCTACGACGCCGGCAACCTGGCGGGCAAGGCCGCCTGCAAGGCGGCGATCCAGGCGGAGTTGGGCCTGCCCGTCGACGCCGGGGTCCCCCTGGTCGCCTTCGTCGGTCGCCTGGACGCCCAGAAGGGCCTGGACCTGCTCCTGGCGGTCCGGGACTGGCTGGTCTCCCAAGGCGCCCAGCTCGCCGTGTTGGGCTCGGGTGATCCCCGCCTGGAGGACGCCATGCGCCGGGCCCAGGGTCCTACGGTGCGGGCCCACATCGGCTTCTCGGGCCCCATGGCCCACCGCCTGACGGCCGGCGCCGACATCCTGGTGGTGCCCAGCCGCTTCGAGCCCTGCGGCCTGACCCAGGTGCAGGCCATGCGCTACGGCACGGTCCCGGTCGTCGCTGCCACCGGCGGCCTGGTGGACACGGTCCAGCCCTACGAGCCCTTCGCCCAGACCGGCACCGGCTGGCTCTTCGCGCCGGGCTCGGCCGGGGACCTGGCCCGCGCCCTGGGCGAGGCCCTGTACACCTGGCGCCACTGGCGGGACAGCTTCCAGGACATCGCCCGCCGCGGCATGGCCCGCGACGCCTCCTGGGACGCGCCCGCCGCCGCCTATGAGGCCATGGCCCGGGAGTCCCTGGCCTGGCCGGCCTTCGTCTAGCGCTGGCTTCACCTCGCCCGTCGAGCTAGCATGGCTAGGCACGCCGCCTCGCCTTCAGGTCGAGGTAGCGCTGGAGCACGCGCAGGGCGAGCTGGTCGGCCGGCGCCGAGACCACGTCGACGCCGCGGCCTCGCAGGCGGGCTGTGAGGGCCAGGTTGGCGTGCTCCAGGTGCAGGGCCGAGGTCTTGGCGTAGGCCTCCTCCACCGTGGTCGGCACGCTGCGGGCGTGGTGGACCAGGCCCGGGTCCTCCAGGTTCACCAGCAGGGGGTGGTGCCGACGGGCCAGGGCCCCCAGGGCCTCGGCCAGCAGGTCGGCGCCCACCAAGTCGACCACGCTCGTACACATCAGGGCCAGGCTGCGGCGGGGCACCCGGCGGGCGGCCCAGGTCGCGATGGCCCCGTAGTCGGGCTCGTCCAGGTCCGCCTGCACCGCGTGGACCGCCTCGAAGACCGCCGCTGCGCCGCGGGTCCGGTGGTCCACCCGCACCAGGGCCCGGGTCTGCTGGCTGAACAGGACCAGGGTCGCGCTGTCGCCGCCCACCTGGATCACCCGGACCAGGGCCAGGACCGCCGCCAGCGTGTGGTCGAGCTTGCTCCAGGTGCCGGCCAGCGAGGCCATGGGCCGCCCGCAGTCGACCAGGATCAGCGTGTGCTGGTGCTGCTCCCAGGTGTCTTCGCGGGTCACGGGGCGCTGGCGCCGGGCCGAGCTCTTCCAGTGGATGCTGCGCGTCGGGTCGCCGGGCTGGTACTCGCGCAGGGCGTACAGCTCCGAGCTGAAGCCGCGTCGTTGCAAGGGGTTGGCGCCGGTCCGTCGCTCCAGCGCCCGCCGCAGCAGCAGCCCCGCTTCGCCCTCCAGGCGCGCGGGCGGGTAGACCCGGGTCACCGTGCCCGGATCGAGCTGCCGCGCGGCCCAGGCCAGGCCCCAGGGACCCTGGACCCGCAGGGCGGCCGGCGGCAGCACCGCCGAGCCCCGCAGCAGCGGCACCAGGGCCAGGCTCAGCTCGGCCTCGCCACGGGCCGGGACCACCAGCGCGCGGTCCGCGGGCGCCCGGGTCAGCCGCGGTCCCAACACCTCGCGCAGGGCCACCGACACCGGCCAGGTCGCCGTCGTCGCCAGGCACAGGGCCAGCTCCACGGCCTGTCCCTGGTGGACCACCGCGGGCAGGCTGCGCTGGAGCTGCAGCCCCGTCCGGGCCGCCCGGCGCCCGTCCACCAGGACCAGCACCAGGACCAGGGCGTCGAAGGCCAGGGCGGCCGCCCCCAGCCAGGGCGTCACGAAGCCCATGACCGCCAGCAGGGTCACCAGGGCCAGCAGCCAGAAGGCGCGCCGGGTGGGCGCTGGCAGGCCCCCGACCCGGGAGGGTGCCGCTGCGGGCGGGCCGCTGGACACCGGGCTGGCGACCGCCTCGCTCACCGCGGGACCTCCAGCCCCTCCAGCAGGCCGGCCAGGATGCGGCCCGCGTCCAGGCCCTCCAGCTCGGCGTCGGCCGTGAGCAGCAGGCGGTGCCGCAGCACCGGCGGCGCCATGCGCTTGATGTCATCGGGGATCACGAAGTCGCGCCCCTCCATGGCCGCCCGGGCCCGGCCGGCCGCCAGCAGCGCCAGGCCGGCCCGCGGGCTGGCCCCCGCCGCCAGCCGGGGCGACTGCCGGGTCCGCGACACCAGCTCGCGCACCCAGTCCACGACCGCGTCCTCGACGTGCACCCCGCCCAGCGCGTCCTGGAAGGCCAGCAGCTCGCCCTCGGCGAAGACGACCGGCACCGAGACCTCCTTGGCCGACAGGGACAGGCGCCCGTCCAGGAAGCGGCGGTAGACCTCGACCTCCTCGTCGTGAGAGGGGTAGTCGAGCACCACCTTGCACAGGAAGCGATCGAGCTGCGCCTCGGGCAGGGGGTAGGTGCCCTCGTGGTCCAGCGGGTTCTGGGTCGCCATGACGAAGAAGGGCGGCTGCAGCAGGTGGGTCGTGCCGTCGATGGTCACCTGCCGCTCCTCCATGGCCTCCAGCAGGGCGGCCTGGGTCTTGGGCGGCGTGCGGTTGATTTCGTCGGCCAGCAGCACCTGGGTGAAGACTGGCCCGCGCTGCACGCGGAAGGCCCCCTTCTGGAAGTCGAAGATGCTGGTGCCCACGATGTCGGCGGGCATCAGGTCCGGCGTGAACTGGATGCGCGTGAACTGCAGGCCCAGGGCGTGGGCCAGGGTGCGGGCCAGCAGGGTCTTGGCCAGGCCGGGCACGCCCTCCAGCAGCACGTGGCCCCGCGCCAGCAGCGCGGCGAGGACCTCGTCCAGGGGGCCCTGCTGGCCGACGACGACCTCTGCCAGGGCGGCCCGCAGATCGGAGACCCGGCGGGCCAGGGCGTCGAGGGGAGGGGACATGGAGGGCTCCAGGGGAGGGGAGGGGGTCACAGCCGACCCTCGCGCTGCAGCAGGCCGATGCGGCGAGCCAGGGCGACGAAGGCCGACTCGTCGCCGTCGAAGGCCTCGGGCAGGTCGGCGTGGTGGCCGCCGCGGCGGGCCCGGGCGCGGGCCAGCTCGACGAGCAGGCGCCCGGCCGGGGCCGCGTGGCCCCCTTGGCGGTGCAGGGTGGCGAGAGCGAGCAGGTCGCGGGAGACCGATCCCTGGGGAGGCTGCAGCCGGGCGAGGGTCGGGCCGTGGCGGCGGCTCAGGGTCCAGACGACCAGCAGGTAGATCAGGGCCATGTGGGCGAGCAGGGCCTCGAAGGGACCGGCCACGGTCGCCAGCTCCGCCTCGCCGCCTTCCAGGTGGCCGTGGTGCAGCTCGTCGAACCAGGCGGGCCCCCCCTCGACCAGGAGCTGCTCCAGCAGCGCCAGGTTGCCTCCCTGGGCCAGCAGCTCGTTCTCCAGGGCCGTGCCGTTGTCGAAGACCAGGAGCGGGCCGCGCGCCTGGGGCAGGCGGAAGGCCAGGACCCGGTCCTGCTCGTCCCGCAGCAGGGGCACGGCGCCGGCTGGGCCCGCGATGCCGTGGGTCTCGGCGCGTTGCACCAGGCCGTCGGGCAGCCCCTGCTCGGCGCGGAGCTGTGCGGGCGCGGCGCGCCAGACCTTCCACTCGCTCCACCACAAGGGGGCCTCGGTCCGCCGGGAGACGGCGCTCAGGTGCAGGCCGCTCAGCAGCGCCTGCTCCTCCGCGTCGGGTGCCACCCCGCTGGCCAGGAGCAGGACCGTGCCGCCTTGCCCCGTCCAGGTGTGCAGGGCCCGCGTGTCCTCGTCGGTCCAGCCCACCTGGAAGGGTGGGGACAGGACCAGGGTCCCCTGGGCCGCGGGCAGCTCGGACAGCGGGCGCTCCCATCGGTGGACCTCGACGCCGCGGGCCTCCAGGTAGGCATAGGCCGAGAGCAGGCCACCACTGGCGCGGCCATAGGTCGAAGGCCCCCGGGCCGGGGCCGGCAGCAGGGCCGCCAGGGCCATCGTGCCCAGGGCCGCCAGCACGGCCAGCACCCACTGGCGGCGGCTCACGGCTGCGTCCGGGTCGAGGGGGGCACCAGGGCCTCCGCCCGCGGCACCAGGGCCTGCACTGCCGCCAGGCTGGGCGGGTGTGGGCCGTAGACGCCGACCACCACCGCTTCGCGCAGGGCCTCCAGCTCGCCCAGCCCCTGCCAGTCCGGCGCGGCTCGGTGCACCGTCGCGATGAATTCCCGCTCCGTCTGGTCCGGCGACCAGCGGCCCAGGCCGGCGGCCTGCAGGCCCAGGCCCAGGCGCCGCCACAGCGCGCCCAGGGCCGTCCGGGCGTCGCCCTGGGCCAGGGCCAGGGCCAGCGCCTGGTCGGGGTCCACCGGGGCCACTGGGACCGGCCTCGCCACCCGCAGCGTCGCCCCGGCCCGCCGCCGCCGGCTGCGTCGCACCTGGTCGATGATCACCAGGGCCAGCGACAGCGGCACGGCGACGCCCAGGATCACCAACACGATCTGGCCGGCCTCGCCCACGCCCTGCACATCCCCCAGCAGGCGGTCCACCAGCTGGGCCGCCACCTTGCGCAGATGGTCGACGTACTCGGCGGTCGAGGGCGCATAGCTGGCGTCCACGCCCTGCTGGGCCTGGACCTGGGCCAGCAGCGTCGGGTCGGGGGCGCTCAGGGGCGCTCCCCGATGGCGGCCCGGAGATCGTGTCCCTCCAGCAGGTCGACGGCCCGCCGGTACAGCAGCACCAGGCCAGTGGCCAGGTAGATGTCCGAGAAGGCCGCCGCGATGGCGCCCCCGAAGCTCGTCAGGGGCACCATCCACAGCGGCAGGATCGCGCTGGGGTCGAGGTGGCCCTGGCCCGCAGCGGCCGCCTGGAAGGCCGTGACCATGGCCGCGACCATGGCCGGCACCGTCGCCACCGAGGCCACCGCGTAGTTGATGCCCGTGTAGGCCACGATCATGCACAGCGCCGTCGCGGCCGTGCTGCTCAGCCAGGGCCCCTGGCGGCCGTGCCGGGCCAGGAGCAGGGCGCGATCCAGGGCCTTGCCGCCGTAGAGCCCCTCCTCGACCGCCACGGGCACGGCCAGGCAGAACCAGGCGCCCGCCAGCAGCCCGGGCAGCACGCACATCATCGCGCCCACCACCGTCACCACCCCGACGATCAGGACGGTGCCGGCGACCGCGGGGCGCAGGGCGAAGCGCCAGCTCTCCAGCGCCGTGGGCGCCTCGCCGCGCAGCCGCCCGGCGATGTTGTGGACCAGGGCCGCGTACAGTCCGACGGACACCAGCAGGGACACGCCGATGGCCAGGTAGCTGAACAGCATGCCCAGCAGAGGCCCGGTGGGCGAGCCGCTGCCACCCGGCTGGGACAAGGACAGGGCCTGCCCCAGGGCGCTGGGGATGGCGGGCGCCAGGCGGGCCGGGATCGCCAGGGCCAGCAGGGGGCCCAGGTGGCGACGGGCCAGCCACAGGGGCGCGTCCAGGAAGCGCAGCACCCCCCAGTCCGCCGGCGAGGCACCCCGGTCCAGGCCCTCTGCCCCCTCCAGTCGGCCTCTCATGCCGTCTCCCCGGGCGGGCGGCGGATCCCCAGCCCATAGGCCAGGAAGGTGCCGAGCAGCACCAGGCCCAGCAGCGCCTTGGCCGGCGTAGGGATCCACATCTGCGGCGAGATGTTGCCCTCGACCAGGCCCAGCAGGATGAACCAGGGCAGGGTGCCGGCCATGAGCGCCGCGCTGCGCCGGGCCGCCACGGGCAGGGTCTCGGCGCGGGGGCGGTTGCGCCAGCGCAGCTCCCCGGCGGCGAGCTGCAGGCCGGCGGCGCCAGCGACCACGATCAGGAACAGCTCCAGGGGGCCGTGGCCCGAGATGAAGGCCAGCAGGCGGTCGGTCAGCTCGTAGCGCCAGGTCAGGGCCAGCATGCTGCCCAGCATCAGGCCGTTGCTGCTCAGCAGGTACACCGTGCCCAGGCCCAGCAGGGCGCCGGCCAGCCAGGTGGTGATCGCCACCGACATGTTGTTGGTGAATATCTGGGTGCTCAGCAGCGAGGGCGGCGCCAGGTGCACGAGCTGGTCGGTCCAGATCCCGCCGCGCCGCACCTCGTCCAGGGCCTCGGGCGCCAGCCAGATCCGGCAGAACTCGGGGTTCAGCGTGGCCAGCACGATGCCCAACACCGTGGACAGCACGAAGATGGCCAGGCTCACCGACAAGGCGCCCAGGCTCTGCTGGAACTGCTCGGGCCAGCCGAAGCGCAGGAACTGCCACAAGCGGGGCAGGGCCGGGGGAGGGCGCGGGGCCAGCAGGCGGTGGCCCGAGAAGGCCAGGGCCCGCAAGCGCTGCTCGGCTTCGGTGCCCGGGAAGCGGCTGCGCGCCGTGGCGAAGTCCGACACCACCCGCCGGTGGGTGCCTGCCAGCCGCTCCACCCCCTCCATGTCCAGGCCCGCCGTGCCCTGGCGCGACGCGCGCCCGTACAAGGCCTCGGCTTCGGCCCAGGTGGCGGCGCCCTGGTCGATGAATTGTCGGTAGTCCACCCTCAGCCCCCCTCGGCCAGGGAGGCCAGCAGGGCCTCTGCTGCCCCCCCGCCCTCGTCCCCGACCGGCAGCTGCGGCAGCCCCGGCAGGCGCGGCCGCAGGCGGGCCACCAGGGCCAGGGCCAGCTCGGCCCGCACCTCGGGGAACAGGGAGGGGGCGCGGCGGTCCCAGCGCTCCAGCAGGACCACGTCGGCGGTCTGAAGCGTCGCCGGCCAGCGCCGGGCCGGCCCGACTGGCACGGGGTCTTCGCGGATCACCACCGTGCCGGCGGCCAGGTCTCCCAGGCGGCGGGCCCGCCGGCTCAGGAAGATCGCGAAGGCCCCCAGGCCGTAGAAGCCGGGCAGGAAGTCCACCGGTCGCAGGAGGTTGCGGACGGCGCAGGCCACCAGGCCCGGCGGCGCGCCCTCGTCGGTGACCACCCGCAGGCCCATGGCCCGCTTGCCGGGGGTCTGCCCCTCCCAGAAGAGCTCGAAGAGCAGGAAGTAGCCCCAGGCTGCCAGGAAGGCGAAGATCGTCAGGCCCACCAGGGCCCAGCCCAGCACCTCCTTGCCGCCGAAGGACCCGGCCAGGGCGGCCAGGACCAGGCCCAGGATCCCCAGGATCGTGAAGCCCAGGTAGACCACCAGCAGGTCGATCGCCGCCGCGGTCAGGCGCGAGCCCAGGCTGGCCAGGGGCAGGTCCAGGCGCACGTCCAGCGCCCCCAGGAAGTCCGCCTGGTCTGGCGCCCGCGGCGCCTCGGGATCGTGATCGGGAGGGAGGTCCACGCCCGCACCGTACCAGCCCTCCGGTCGCCCCGTCCGGCGCCCGCGTGCCGACCTGCCTCCCGCGGCGTAGGGCAGGGGGAGGGGACGGCGCGTCCCCCTCCCTGGAGTCGCCGTGCAGCTGTGGTGCGCCACCCTGACCCCCTTCCGCGAGGGCCCCTCGGGCCACGTCTCCGTCGACCTCGAGCGGGTGCGCAGCCACGCCCGCTGGCTGCTGGACCGGGGGGTCGACGCGCTGGCCCCCACCGGCACCACCGGCGAGTTCCTCTACCTGCGCCCCCACGAGCGGGCCGAGATCCACCGGGCCACCATCGAGGCCGCCCAGGGCGCGCCCGTCATGCCCTGCGTCTTCGATCCCGACCCCGGCATCATGGTCGACCTCGCCTGGCGGGCCCAGGACCGGGGCGCCTTCGCCGTCTTCAGCCCGCCCCCCGTCTACCAGCCCGTGCACGCCGACGACATCGTCGCCTGGTACTCCCGCCTGGTCGCCTCTGTGCACATTCCTGTCTACGCCTACCACCACCCCCGCACCCACAACCCCCTCGACTTCCCCCTGCTCGAGCGCCTGGTCGAGGTGGGCGTCGCCGGCATGAAGGACAGCTCCGGCGACAGCCGCCGGGTCCGCTTCCTGGCCCAGGTCTTCCCCAAGCGCATCATCTGCGGTGGCGACGAGCTCCTCGGCGCCGGCGGCCTGGTCGGCCCGGTCGGCGGCCACATGAGCGGACTGTGCAACATCCGGCCCCGCCTGTGCCGGGCCCTGGTCGACAACACCGGCAGCCTGAGCGACAAGGCCGCCCGCGCGGCCGAGCGCGACGCCGTCATCGCCGCCGTGGCCGCCGCCGGCAAGCTGCCCGCCATGAAGCGCGCCCTGGGCATGGGCTGCCGCGCCCCCCTGACCTGGGTGGACGAGGAGGCGGTGGCGGCGGTGGTGGCAGAGGACTGAGCGGGGCGGTGGGGCCCCACCGAGCGCCCTGGGAGCATTGGCCTTCGCGGGTCTGCAGCAGCGGTCGCTGCTGCCCGGCCTGTCACGCCGACATGGCGAGTGCCGTCATCCGAACCTATGAACCTTCACTGGGGCGGTTGCCGGTTGACACATCGACGGCTTGGCGCTGATGTCAAGGTGGCCGACTGAGCGCAATGTCCGCGACGAGAAAGCCGAATCGCTCGGCGACCACACAGGTGGTCTTCCTGTTGTGCTGCCTCACCTTGGAGAGTGGCCCAAGCGCTACCGAACCCGATTGTGTGAACTTGGCCATGGTGCCGACTCGCGCCGGCCGGCACTGTGCCCGCCCCTTGTCGGCAAGGGGCATCACCTTGGTGGACTACTGTGGCGATGACGCTGAGGCTGCCACTCTGCCAGCGAATTCGGCAAAGAGGTTGCGGAGGCTGGTTGCTGGTGACAGTGCCCTGTGCGCGCCGGCAGGCAATCCCTTATCGGCCGGCGACAAGACAAGTGCAGCCCCGCCATACAGCTGCCGCTCGACCAGGCGCTCGCACAAGATCTGATAGCGCTGCGCGTACGATGCGCCCTGGAACTCAGGGAAGACATGGAAGTGGGGTTCTGCGCATCGAACCGGTCGTGTCGACTTCTCGCACTCCTCCAGCAACATCAGCCAACCCAGATAGGGCGGACGCGGGTCGGTTTGGATGGCTGGGTTCAAGAGAGGTCTTTGCCGCTGGTCGTCGCTGACCATCATCGGCGGTGGCTCGTCCTGGTATGCACCGTGGAAGTGCGCCACCCAGAGATCGGCGGCAGAGCCGATCACCTCCTCTGAACGGTTGTTCAAGTTGTTTCCAAACGACCCGACCTGGGACTTGAACTCGAAGACGGCCACCAACCGGCGTCGGTCGATCACGAGGACGTCCCAGTTTTTCGTTGCGCGGAAGTAGCCGGGCAGGATGACGTCTCGTCTACCGGTCTTCACCGCGCTCCGAGGCAGGCCACAATGGTCCGCCACCGTGATGACCAGGTCGATGAAGGCGTCCATGTTCCTGCCGTCGGTTACCCCGTCACGGGTCCCTCCTTGCCGGGCCTTGGACGGCGCTGTGCGATGCGCCCAGAATGACTGAACAGCGACGTTTGCCATCTTGTCGAAGTCCGTAGGCAGCAGGTTCAATGTTCAGCTCCGTCTCTTCCGGACACGTGCGTCGTCGGCGACACGCCTGGCAGCCACGCGCCCAGATGGCGAGAGGCCGTATGCCGTGAAGACCGCCTCGTCGATTGCATCGTGATCGCTTGGAGATGCTTCCACGAGTGCTTGGCGAATTTCCTTCCCCAGCGAGTCCCATCGTGGCACCCTGATGCGGCGCAGATACTGAGCCTGAAAGCGAAGAAAGCCTCCCGACATCCGCACCGAGTACGTGGCAATGAAGAGCTGGGCAATGGAGGACCTCAGCACCGACCCCAGGGCTCGAAGGTCCCAGTCTTCGGCGACTACCCAGTAGAGGTTGTGATGAGGGTAGAACCGCCCCTCGTCCAGGGCGACTACGGGCTCGCCCTTGATGTCTGGGATGAGCAGCTTCGGGGTCCCAATGAGGTCGATCCAGATGCGGTCGATTGTGCGATACCAGCCAGCCGGGGCGGCCTTGGCGCAATGTCGGCCGGCGATACGGTCCTTGTGAGCCAACAGGTAGGCGGCGAAGCGTGGGTAGGTGTCGAAGTCGGCGAGCTTCCCGTCGGCCTCCCAGGGGTTGACCGCGCCCATGCCACCCCACTCCACGCGGCCATCTACGAGGTCGCGCGCCATCGCGAGTGGCACCTTGCGCGCAGCTTCTACAGGCAGTTGGTCAAATTGACCGATGAATACGCGGTCTGCGCCTGTGGCAACGCCAATACCGACGCGGCAGCCCGCGTCCTCCAGGGTCGGAAAGCGCGCCTCAAGCGCGCGTACAAGTGCGAGGCCCTCCGTGTCATCCAGCAGCCACGGGTCCGAGTCGTTGACAACGTTTCGGACCTCTTCGACTCGTGGGTCAGCCGCTGGCCCATCGTTGAGCATCGCCGCGGCGAGCATGTGCATCGAATCAGAAGATACCTCGGGACGACGTGCGACCCTTGTCATGCCTGAGGGCCCCCTCTCGATCACCGCAATGGACGGATAGGCGATCACGTCCGAGTGGAAGGCGTTTGTACCCTCCATGTCGATATAGAAGCGAAGGTGAAAGTGCCTGGATACCAGCTCCCTGAGTGGTCCCCCGTACTTGTTCTTGACCCATCGGTTTGCGCAGATGAAGGCCAATCGCCCACGGGGAGAGAGAAGTTGGAGGCTCCGTTCAAAGAATGGGACGTAGAGGTCGGCGCGGTCGTAGATGGTCTTGTAGCGGCGTCTGTACTCGGCCAACAGTTCGGCCGGAATGCGCTCTTGCCGGACGTAGGGGGGATTTCCTACGATGATGTCGAAGTTGCCTGGGAGTGCCGCCAGCAGGAAGTCATCGGCAAGCAGCCAGGAATCAGCCAGTTCGGTCGCGATTGCCGATGAGGCGCCCCACTCCTCCAGGGCGCTCACCACAGCCTTGTGAGTGTGGTTCAGGCTTGCACGATGGACTTCGACAGCTCGGATGGTGTGCACAAGCTGGAGGGCGTCGGCCGGTGAGCCACCGTGGGCCGTATAGGATCGAAGGAGCCTGTCGATCGCGGGAAGGAGGAAGTCGCCCTCACCGACAGAGGGCTCAAGCAGGCGCAGGCGGTGCAAGGGGAGGTCGATGGCATAGCCAGCCAGGTCGAGCAGCGCGTCAACGACTTCCACGCGCGTAAAGACTGCACCACGTTCAAGCTCGCTCACGCTGGACAGCGAGTCCACAGCGTTGCGCAGGTGGAGCGGGCGGGCAGAAGGATGGGCGTCGAAGAGTTGCACGAGGCGCCCTTAATCCTTTCGGAGGCGGTGGGGTGCCGTGATTGGCGTCGACTGGGACAGAAACTGTCCGGTTCGGTGTGGCTGGCCCAGGGAGATGGCCTCGATGTGCGCGTGGTCTGTGAGGCGTGAAGTCAGCAGAAGGCCCCCGGGGGGGTACGCGGCAATGAAGCGACGTGGAGACGCGACAGTCTCGTTCCGCCCGCCCCCGCCCGGGGCCCTCCTGTCGGAGCCCCCAGCCGGCCCCACCCACCCCCCGCCCCGCGCGGCGTTAGGGCCCCGCCCCACCCCGAGCACCCCCATGCCCCCGAAGCTGAACCGACCCGCGCCCCTGCTGCGCCCCGCTGCCAAGCCCGTCGATCGGAGCACCCCGGCGGGCCAGGCGGCCGAGCGGCTGCTCCGCGGCGAGAAGCTGGTGGTCACGGACCTCTACAACACGGGCACGTGGATCCTGGCCGAGCTGGAGGCGCGGCTGGGGCCGCCGGCGCCGGACGCGGGCTACCCGGCCCGTCGGGCCTGGCGCAAGGCCTACGGAGAGGTCTCGCGCCGCCTGCTGGCCCCCATCGTCGGGCACCGGGTGGACCTGCGGGAGGCGCCGACCATCGGCTTCCTGCGCGAGCTGTACCCGGAGCACCGGGACTTCGCTCTGCCCTTCGTCGAGCTGCAGGACCTCGACAATGCCTGGAACTGGTACCGGGACGGCGTGCACCTGGCGGTGTTGGGACACCGGGTGCACCCCTTCTACGGCACCTACGCTCCGGCCCGCGTCACGCACCTGGAGCTGTTCGCGACCTGGCTCAGCCAGTACCAGGGACGGCGGGCTCGCGCGATCGACGTGGGCACCGGCTGTGGCGTGCTGGCCCTGCTGCTGTGCAAGGCGGGCTTCGCGCGCGTGCGGGCGACCGACATCAACCCCAACGCCATCGAGAGCGTGCGTCGCGAGCTGGCGCGGCTGCCGACCGCCCCGCGGCTGGACCTGTACCTGGGCGACCTGCTCGGGGATGACCGCGCCCCCGTCGACCTGGTGGTCTTCAACCCGCCCTGGATGCAGGGGGCGATCGACAGCCAGCTCGACCAGGCGCTGTACTTCGAGGAGGGGCTGTTCGAGCGCTTCTTCGACCAGGCCCACGCCCGCCTCGCCCCCGAGGGACGCATCGCCCTGGTCTTCTCGAACCTGATCGAGCTGGTGCAGCCCGACACGGCCCACCCGATCCTGGCGGAGCTCCGCCGGGGGCGCTTCGGCCTGGTCCAGAAGCTGCAGCGCAAGGTCCGGAACCCGCCCGGCCCGACGGGCCAGCGAGGCCGCAGCACCCGGGAGCGGGTGGAGATCTGGGAGCTGGAGCGGAAGTAGCGCTGTTGGAGCTGCGCTTGGAGCCGAGCAGGGGGCGCGGCCGACCGCTCAGTGCCCCGTGCTCACGGGCGCGTAGAGGTTGACCCCGCGCACGTTCTCGTCGACCTGGAGCCGCTGGCTGAGGGGCGGGAAGGCCCGCTGGGGGCAGGCGGCCCGCTCGCACAGGCGGCAGGTCACGCCCACCGGGATGGCGTGGGCCAGGCTGCGCAGGTCCAGGCCGTCGGAGTAGACCAGGCGCGGCGCGTGGCTGACGTCGCAGCCCAGGCCGATGGCGTGCAGGGCCTGGGGCGTGGCCCAGCCGCCGCCGGACTTGGTGACGGTGCGGGCCATGCAGAAGTAGGCCGGGCCCTCGGGCATGATCGAGAGCTGCAGGCGGATCTGGCCGGGGGTCAGGAAGGCGGCGTGAACATTCCAGCGGGGGCAGGCGCCCGAGTAGCGGGCGAAGCGGATGCCCGAGCCGCTAAAGCGCTTGGAGATGTTCCCGGCGATGTCGACGCGGATCATGTGGAAGGGCACGCCCTCGGCCCCCGGCCGACGCAGGGTGCACAGGCGGTGGCAGACCTGCTCGAAGCTGGTCCGGAAGCGGTGCCCCAGCAGCTCGATGTCGTAGCGGCGGCGCTCGGCCTCGGCGTGGATGTCGGCGTAGGGCATCAGCACGGCGGCGGCGAAGTAGTTGGCCAGGGTGACCCGGGTCAGGCTGCGCGCCTCGTCCGAGCTCAGGCGGCGGTCGTCGGTCAGCTCGTCCAGGGTCTTGCCCGCCACGAGCAGGCCGAGCTGGTGGGCGAGCTGGAAGTGGCGACTGCGAGGGGCCAGCAGCTGGCTGAGGTGCAGCACGCGGCGCTGGGGGTCGTAGCGGCGGACGATGTTCTGGCTGGCCTCGACGGGCTCCCACTGGATCCGCACCCCCAGGCCGTTCTCCAGGTAGTCGGCCATGCGGGTGTAGCGGTCCTCGTCCTTGATCCGGGCGTCGCGACGCAGCCGCTCGGCGGCCTCCTCCAGGGCCGGGAAGTGGTTGTCGTTGCGCTGGATGAAGTCGTGCACCTCCTCGGTCGGCATGGTCGCCAGGTCGGCCCCGCCCGACTCGCCTTGGACCCGCTCTCCCAGGGTCACCACGGCGTCCCGCGACTCCCGGTAGGCCCGGTACAGGGCCCGGACCGCCTCGGCCACGGCGGGGCTCGACGCTACCAGCTCGCGCACATCGGTGTTCGTGAGGCCCAGATCGTCGAAGACCGGGTCGGCGAAGACCTCGGTGAGCTCGGCAGCGACCTGGCCGTCGTCCTTGGCGAAGGTGCCCAGGTCGATGCTGAAGCCCTGGGCCAGGCGGATGAGCACGGGCGCGGACAAGGGCCGCTTGCCATGCTCGATCAGGTTGAGGTAGCTGGGCGAGATGTCCAGGCGCTCGGCCATCTGCTTTTGGCTCAGCCCCTGCTGGCGGCGCAGGCTGCGGATCCGGGTCCCGAGATGGGAGGTGCTGGGCATGGTTCCTCCGTCAATGACAACATTTACAGCCTAGCAGCGTGACCGTCCAGATCTTTACCGACTCCTCCTCGCGACGGTGATCCAGGCGTTGTCTTCGTCCACATCGGGGCCATGTTCTCCATGTCAGGCCGGAGTGTCAGGCCGGAGTGTCAGGCCGGAGTGTCAGGCCGGAGTGTCAGACCGGAGTCACCATGGTCACCGCATCGTCCGACGCGCCCGCCCGCGGGGTCGCGCTGCTGGTAGAGCCGAGTCCCAGCCAGGCCGGGATCCTGACGGGGCCGGCCCTTGGCTTCGTCGCGGACTTGGTCCGCGCCTTCGGGCCGCAGCGCCAACAGCTCCTGGAGGCGCGGCTCGCCCAGCAGGCTTGCTTCGACCAGGGCGAACTGCCCGACTTCCTGCCCGAGACTGCGGCGATCCGCGCCGGGGACTGGAAGGTCGCACCCCTGCCCGCCGACCTGCTCGACCGGCGGGTCGAGATTACCGGCCCCGTGGACCGCAAGATGATCATCAACGCCATGAACAGCGGGGCTTCCTGCTTCATGGCGGACTTCGAGGACAGCAACAGCCCCACCTGGGACAACTGCGTCGACGGCCAGGTCAACCTGCGGGACGCCGTGGCCCGGACCATCCGCTTCGAGGATCCGGCCCGCGGCAAGGTCTACGCCTTGCAGCCCCGCACGGCGGTCCTGCTGGTCCGCCCCCGCGGCCTGCACCTGGTCGAGAAGCACGTGCTCATCGACGGCGAGCCGGCGCCTGCCTGCCTCTTCGACCTGGGCCTCTTCCTCTTCCACAACGCGCGGGCGCTCGTCGAGCGCGGCTCCGGCCCCTACTTCTACCTGCCCAAGCTCCAGCACTACCGCGAGGCGCGGTGGTGGGACGACGTCTTCTTCAGCGCCGAGCGCGCCCTGGGCCTGCCGGCCGGCACCATCAAGGCCACGGTGCTCATCGAGACCCTGCCGGCGGCCTTCCAGATGGACGAGATCCTCTACTCCCTGCGCGCCCACGTGGCGGGCCTGAACTGCGGGCGTTGGGACTACATCTTCAGCACCATCAAGACGATGCAGGCCCACCCGGACCACGTCCTGCCCGACCGGTCCCAGGTCGGCATGACCCAGCCCTTCATGGCCGCCTACACCTCGCTGGTCATCCGCACCTGCCACTACCGCGGGGCCCACGCCATGGGTGGCATGGCGGCCCAGATCCCCATCAAGGGGGACCCGGTGGCCAACGAGGCGGCGCTGGACAAGGTCCGCCAGGACAAGCAGCGCGAGGTCCAGGCCGGCCACGACGGCACCTGGGTGGCCCACCCTGGGCTGGTCCCGGTCGCCAGGGCCATCTTCGACGAGCACATGCCGGGGCCCAACCAGCTCTACGTCGCCCGCGAAGACGTGCACGTCACGGCCGCGGACCTGCTGGCCGTCCCCACCGGCACCCGCAGCTGGCGGGGCGTGGTCTGGAACGCCCGCGTCGGCCTGCAGTACCTGGAGGCCTGGCTGCGGGGCAACGGCTGCGTGCCGCTCTACGACCTCATGGAGGACGCGGCGACGGCTGAGATCAGCCGCGCCCAGCTCTGGCAGCAGGTCCGCCACGGGGCCCTGCTCGAGGACGGCAGCACCGTCACCGCGGAGCGCGTCGTCGCGCTCATCCGAGAGGAGGCCTCCCTGCTGTCGGCCCGGGCCGAGGGCGAGGACCGCTTCGCCGATGCCGCCGACATCTTCGAGAGCCTGGTCACCGCGCCCACCTGTCCGGACTTCCTGACCATTCCCGCCTACGACTTTCTGTCCTAACGTCGTTAGGCACACCCGCGACCCCCCACCTTCTGGAGGATCCATGTCCGCTGTCCACACCTTCGAGCCCGTCATCCATCGCGACGTGCAGGACGACCGCTGGGACGGCATCGTCCGGCCCTATGGCCCCGCGGACGTGGTCCGCCTGCGCGGGAGCTTCCACGTGGCTCACACCGTGGCCGACCTGGGCGCCCGGCGCTTGTGGAAGCTCATGACCGACCTGCCCTACGTCAACAGCCTGGGCGCCATGACCGGCAACCAGGCCATGCAGCAGGTGCGGGCCGGCCTGCCCGCCATCTACGTCAGCGGCTGGCAGACCGCGGCAGACGCCAACATCTCGGGCAACGTCTACCCCGACCAGAGCCTGTACCCGGTCAACTCGGTGCCCGAGCTGGTCAAGCGCATCAACCAGGCCCTGCTGCGGGCCGACCAGATCGAGCACCATGAGGGCGGGGCCGAGCGCTACTGGCTGGCGCCGATCATGGCCGACGCCGAGGCCGGCTTCGGCGGGCCGCTCAACGCGTTTGAGCTGATGAAGTCGATGATCGAGGCGGGCGCCGCTGGCGTGCACTTCGAGGACCAGCTCGCCAGCGAGAAGAAGTGCGGACACCTGGGCGGCAAGGTGCTCATCCCCACCAGCCACTTCATCCGCACCATGGTGGCGGCCCGCCTGGCGGCCGACGTCCTGGACGTGCCCACCATCCTGGTGGCCCGGACCGACGCCGACTCGGCCAAGCTGCTGACCAACGACATCGACCCGGTCGACCGCCCCTTCCTGACCGGGGAGCGCAGCGAGGAGGGCTACTACTACGTGAAGAGCGGCATGGAGGCCTGCATCTCCCGCGGCCTGTCCTACGCCCCCTACGCCGACATGATCTGGATGGAGACCAGCCACCCCGACCTCGGCCAGGCCCGGGAGTTCGCCGAGGCCATCCACGCCCGCTTCCCGGGCAAGAAGCTGGCCTACAACTGCTCGCCCAGCTTCAACTGGCGGCGGAACCTGGACGACGAGACCATCGCCCGCTTCCAGCGCGAGCTGGGGGCCATGGGCTACGCCTTCCAGTTCGTCACCCTGGCCGGCTTCCACGCCCTGAACCACGCGATGTTCGACCTGTCGATGGGCTACCGCGAGCGCGGCATGTCCGCCTACGCCGACCTGCAGCACGCCGAGTTCACCAACGTCGCCCAGGGCTACACCGCCGTGAAGCACCAGCGCGAGGTGGGCACCGGCTACTTCGACGACGTGCGTACGGTCATCACCAGCGGCCACACCAGCACCGGCGCCCTGGCCGGCAGCACCGAGGCCGACCAGTTCTGAGCCGCTGCTCTTGAGCCGCTGCTCCTGAGCCGCTGCTCCTGAGCCGCTGCTCCTGAGCCGCTGCTCCTGAGCCGCTGCTCATAGGCCGCTGCGCACCGGCCCGGGTCGACGCTACTGGTTGGCGTCGACCCAGCCCACCAGCAGGTCCACCTGGCTGTCGTAGATGCCCGCGGTCTGCGGCCCCAGGGAGTTCGTCTCCTCGTAGTGATCGCCCGGGGCCTCATCGAACCAGGGGTTCGTCGCGTCGAGCTGGAAGTCGTACTCCGGCACGACGTAGCCCAGCTCGTCATTGCCCAGGCCAACCAGCCAGACACGGCTGCCGCCGGCCCGCTCCTTGATGTACGGCGCCGCCGGGGCCTGGCTGAGGTCGGGGGGGTTCTTGTTGTCGGGGGCGACCAGCCACGCGTCGGCGCTGCCGGTGTGGCTGCCGTCGTAGCCGCCGATGTTCAGCTCGGGGAACAGCTCGCCGGGGCAGGTGAGGAAGCGGATCGGCCCGACCTGCAGGACGTCGAGCTCCGTCTCGATCGAGGGCACGTTGCTGTCGTCGATGGGCTTGCTGCTGTCGTAGTCATAGAGCTGACGCTCGATGATGCCCGTCAGGAACAGCGCCTGGAAGCCCCAGTTCTCTACCGGGTACTTGAAGCGCTTCACCGCCAGGCTCAGCGTGGGGCTCTCCGCCGGGGTGCCGCCGTCGATGGCGTCGAGCGCCATCTCGCCCAGCAGCTGGCCCATGACGTGGCTGCGGTCCAGGCTGTAGGGCTGCCAGGTGGTGCCGTCGGGGTCCGTCACGTCGACGCGCAGGCCGGTCATCATGCCGCCCACCGCACCGTTGATGAAGATCGCCTGGCCCCCCAGGCCGGCCTTGTCATAGGCCTCCCAGTGGGTGCCGTCCTCCATGGCCTGGCGCAGGCCATAGGGGAAGTCGCTGGTGAGCTGGAGGTTCTCGTCGGCGTTGGACTCGGGGTGACTGGCGAAGTGGGCCAGCGAGGCGATGATGGTGCCATCGGTGTCCCAGAAGGCGGCACCGTCCATGGTCTCGTCGATGACGATGGGGTCGCGCAGGTCGGTGATGACGTTGTACACGCCCTTGTCGCTGTAGGTGCCCACGTCGACCGAGCCGACCTTCATGCTGCCGACCTGCTTCAGGTTCCCCACCGCCTGCTGCACCGCCTGGGCGATGGCGCTGTTCACGGACTCCATGTAGGCCGGGTCCACCCCGCTCTGGCTGGAGGTCTTGCCCCACAGGCCCATGGTGTCCGGGCCCTCGTGGGTGTGGGTCGCGGCGACGATGACGTGGTCCACGTCCAGCCCCAGGGCGTCCACCTTGCCCCGGGCGACCTCCAGGTCGGTGCGGAAGTACCCGACCAGGTCCACCTCCACCAGGGCGACGCGGGTGCTGCCCTGGTCGAAGACGATGGCCCGGGCCCACAGGTCGTCGTTGATGCCCTGGGCGGAGCGGGCGTTCTGGAAGCCGGCCATCCAGACCGCCTGGAACACCCCGTCGCCTTCGCCGTCGTCGGGGGCGACGTAGCCCGCGTCGCCTGGACAGAGCCGGTCGCAGCCACAGTCCAGGAAGGACTCGTTGTGGTCGTCGTACTCGGCGTTGCCGTCCAGGTCCTCCCAGCCCTCGAAGCAGGTCGGCGTGATGACCACCTTGGACACACCCACCTTCAGGGCGCCGTCCACATCGGGGCAGCTTGCGTCGCCCGGACAGTGCAGGTCGGGGGCGTAGGCCGCCGGTCCGGTGTCGCCGCCGCCGTCGCCGGTGCCGCCGCTGTCGTCGGCCCGCTTGTGCTTGCAGGCCAGGCCCAGGGGGAGGGACAGGAGCGGCAGGGAGAGGGCGAGGAGGGAGAGGGCAGGACGCATGGCGGCTCCGAGGGCGAGGCCGCGCAGTCTACCGCGCATCGCCCATGAGCGCGCCGGCCGCCACGTCCGCGGGGGAGAGGACCCCGGTGTCCAGGATCCAGCTCGTGACCAGTGCGGCGGGCGTCACGTCGAAGGCCGGATTGGCCACCGGCGCGTCGGCGGGGGCCCAACGCAGGCGGCCCACGAGGCCCCGGACCTCGGCAGGATCACGCTCCTCGATGGGGATCGCCGCGCCGCTGGGGGTGGCGGGGTCTACCGTGGTCGTGGGGGCCACGACGTGGAAGGGCAGGCCGTGGAACCGGGCGAGCACGGCCAGGCCATAGGTGCCGATCTTGTTGGCGAAGTCGCCGTTGGCGGCGATCCGGTCGGCACCGACCAGGACCCGGTCCACCTGGCCGCGGGCCATGAGCGCCCCGGCCATGCTGTCGGTGATGAGCCGGTAGGGGATCCCCACCCGGCCGGCTTCCCAGGCCGTCAGCCGCCCGCCTTGGAGCAGGGGGCGGGTCTCGTCCACCCACAGCAGGGCCACCCGGCCCAGGGCGTGGGCCCGCCGGATCACGCCGAAGGCGGTGCCCAGGCCCGCGGTCGCCAGGCCGCCGGTGTTGCAGTGGGTGAGCACCCGCTCCCCGGGCTCCAGCAGGGCCGCGCCGTGCTCGGCCATGGCGGCACAGCGCGCCACCTCCTCGGCGAACAGGGCCTCGGCCTCGGCCACCAGCTGCGCGGGGCTGGGGGCGGCCAGCAGCCGGTCCATGGCCCCCATCAAGTTCACGGCCGTCGGCCGGGCGGCCCGCAGGGCCCGGGCCTGCTCGTGCAGGCCTGGCAGCGGGCTGCCGGCCTGGGCCGCACAGGCGAGGGCCAGGGCGGCGCAGATCCCGATCATCGGCGCCCCACGCACTCGCAGGGCCTGGATGTGGCCGATCATCGTGGCGGGATCGGCCCCGTCCAGCCAGCGCTCCTGGTCGGGCAGGGCGGTCTGGTCGAGGATCTGCAGCGTGACGGGCAGCGTGGCGGGCAGCGTGGCCGGCAGCGTGGCGGGCCGGCCGGCGCCACGGTCGTAGCGCAGGCCCATGGAGTGCAGGGTGGTCATGGGGCCGGCCTATCCAGCCACGGGCCCCAAGGGCGACGCGCCCCGTGACCGCCTGGCCCGTGACAGGGCCGGCGCCTGACCATAGGGGACCGACCCCCTCTGGAGGCCCCCATGTCGGACCCCTTCGTGCTGCCCGCGCCCCTCTCGCCGCCCTCGCGCGTGCTCATGGGCCCTGGTCCCAGCGACGTGCCGGCCGAGGTCCTCCAGGCCCTGGCGCGCCCCTGCATCGGCCACCTCGATCCCGAGTTCATCCGGATCATGGACGAGGTCATGGCCATGCTCCGCCAGGTCTTCGGGACCACCAATGCCATGACCCTGCCCATGTCCGGCACGGGCACCGCGGGCATGGAGGCGGTCCTGGTCAACCTGGTGGAGCCCGGCGACCCCGTCCTGGTGGGCGTCAACGGCGCCTTCGGCGCGCGGCTCTGCGAGGTCGCCCGGCGCTGCGGCGCCGAGGTCGTGCGCGTCGAGGGGCCCTGGGGCCGCGCCCTGAGCCCCGACGACTTCCGGGCCAAGGTCCAGGGGCGGCGCTTCAAGCTCGTCGCCCTGGTGCACGCCGAGACCAGCACCGGCGTCCTGCACGACCTCAGCGGCTTCCGGGCCCTCGCCGACGAGGTCGGGGCCCTGCTGGTGGCCGACTGCGTCACCTCCCTGGGCGGCTGCCCCGTCGACCTCGACGCATACGGGATCGACGCCGCCTACTCCGGCAGCCAGAAGTGCCTCGGGGCGCCTCCCGGCCTGGCACCGATCAGCCTCAACGAGCGGGCCATGGCGGCGCTGTCGGTGCGTGAGCACCAGGTCCAGAGCTTCTACCTGGACCTCCAGCTGCTGTCCTCCTACTGGGAGGGCAGCCGCCGGGCCTACCACCACACGGCCCCCATCAACATGAACTACGCCCTGCACGCCGGCCTGCGCATGGCCCTGGAGGAGGGCCTGCCCGCGCGCTACGCCCGGCACCGCCTGCACAGCGCCGCCTTGCAGGCTGGCCTGCTGGGCCTGGGCCTGGGCCTGCCCGTGCCCCCGGCCGAGCGCCTGCCCCAGCTCACCCTGGTCCGCGTCCCCGATGGTATCGATGAGGCCCAGGTGCGCCGCGCCCTGCTGGCCGCGCACGGCCTGGAGATCGGCGCCGGCCTGGGCGAGCTGGCCGGCCGCGCCTGGCGCATCGGCCTGATGGGCGCGAGCTGCACGCGCCGCAACGTCACCCTGTGCCTGGGGGCCCTGCATCAGGCCCTGGCCGAGCAGGGCTGGAAGGCCCCCGAGGACGCGCTGGCTGCGGCGGCGTCGGTCTACCAGCGCTAGGAACAGGCGGCTCCGGGCTCGCTCTGCAGCGAAGTGAGGGGGCCTCTGTGCCGCCTCACCCAGGTGGTCGATATCACCCGGGCCGCTTCGTCCCTGCGGGAGAAGGCCCTGGCGCGGGCATTGCAGGGACAGGATCCCGGCCCCGAGCCGGGCTCCCGCAATCCCGAGCACCGCATGGACCCCAGCCCACCGCGGCCCCCGCGCCTGCCCCACAGTGGGCCCTCCAACGTCGGGAAGCTGGCCTGGTACCTGGGTAGGGCGGTGCGCTGTCACCTGGGCGGGCAGCGGATCCCCCTCACCAGCACCCTCATCCTGACGGACCACTGCAACCTGCACTGTCGGCACTGCTCGGTCGCCCACCTGGGCCACTCGCCCAACCGCTTCGAGGACGTGCAGCGCGACCTGCGCAGCCTGTGGGACACCGGCGCCCGGATGCTCGTGATCACGGGCGGCGAACCATTTGTCTGGCGCGACGGGCCCCATGACCTGGAGGACGTGATCCGCTTCGGGCGAGCGCTTGGCTTCTTCCGGATCGTGGTCTGTACCAACGGCACCTTCCCCTTGGAGTCCAGTGCCGACTTCCTGTGGGTCAGCCTGGACGGCCTGTCCGAGGAGCACACGGCCCTGCGCGGGGAGGGGGTGTACGATCTGGTCCAGTCCCACTTGGATCAGACCATTCACCCGGGCATCTTCGTGAACCTGGTCGTGTCGCCGCTCAACCTGGACCAGCTCGAAGCCTCGGTCGAGGCGATCCTGGACCTGCACGCGGTCCGGGGGATCCTGTTCCACCTGTTCACGCCCTACCTGGGCTCGGACCCGGCCCTGGCGCTGGACGCGCCGGCGCGGCAGCGTGCGGTGCAGGCCCTGCTCCGCATCAAGGGCCGCCACCCGCGGGCCGTCTCCAACAGCGTCGCGGGGCTGCGCGCGCTGGCCCACGGCCGGTGGGGACCCCGGCCCCTGTGGTCCGGCGTGGTCATCAACCAGGGCCAGCAGACTCCTTGCTGCTGCCGGGCCGGCATCGCCGACGCGCAGACCTGTGCTGCCTGCGGCTGCTCCCCCGCGGCCGAGACCTGGGCCATCCAGACCCTGCGCCCCAGCGCCATCCTCGACTACCTGAAGTTCCTCTAGGAGGGTCGCGTGGACCTGGCCCTCCGCAGCCTGCTCAGCCGACCGACCCGAACGGCCCTGTCCGTCCTGGGCGTGGCCGTGGGGGTTGGCTGTGCCCTGGCCTTCACCTCGCTGGCTCGGGGCTTCCGGCTCAGCCTGGACGACTACGCCCGCCAGACCGGGGCCGACCTGGTGGTCTTCGAGTCCCGGGCGGCCGGTGATCCCAGCTTCGGCCGCATCTCAGGAGAGGACCTGGCCGCCTTGGACGAGGTCCCGGGCGTCGCGGCGGTGGGGGCCACGGCGGCCCTGCCAGCGGCGGTCGAGGGCCGGAGCACGCCGATCCTGGTCTTGGGGCGGCTGCCGCAGGAGCGGCCGATCCAGGCCTACCGCACGCCGGGCCTGCGCGGACGCCTGCTCCAGGCCCCCGACGAGGCCATGGTGGGCGCGCTGCTCGCCCAGGAGCTGGGCCTGGACCTGGGCGGGCGCCTGCCGGTGCTGGGCCACTCGCTCCAGGTCGTGGGGGTGTACCGGACGGGTGTGCGCTGGGAGAGCGGCGGGGCGGTCGTGCACCTCGACGTGGTGCGGGAGGCCATGGGCCTGCCCCAGGGGGCGGCGATGATGGGCTTCGTCTACGTGGAGCCCGGCAGCGCCGCGTCCGAGGTCGCCGCGACCATCGGCCAGCGGCTCCCGAGCCTGCGGGTGATCCCGGCGGACGCCCTGACCTCGGACTTCGCCCAGCTCGACTACCTCGACGCCTTCGCCTGGGTCGTGTCCCTGGGCGGGCTGGTGGTGGGGGCCATCGGCGTGCTGAACACCATGTTCATGAACGTGGCGGAGCGGGTCCGCGAGATCGGCACGCTGCGGGCCCTGGGCTGGTCCCGCGGCATGGTGATGGCCTCGCTGCTCCGGGAGGGCCTGGCCCTAGGCCTGCTGGGCACCGTGCTCGGCCTGCTCGCCGGCGTCGGCGGCGCCCTGGCCCTGGCCCGCTCGGTGCCCCAGGGCGTCTTGCAGCCGGCCTTCCCGCCGGTGCTGCTCCTGCAGGCGGCCGGACTGGGCCTGCTGCTGGGGCTGGTCGGCGCCTTGTGGCCGGCCTGGCGAGCGAGTCGCCTGGCCCCGGCCGAGGCGCTGCGCCATGAGTGAGCCGGTGCCAGGGGAGGGGAGCCTGCGGGAGGAGGCCCTGCGCGTCGAGGACCTGGTGCGCACCTACGAGGGCGGGCGCGTCCGGGCCCTGGGGGGCGTCTCCTTCCGGGTCGGCGTCGGCGAGAAGGTGGCCCTGGTCGGGCCCTCCGGCTCGGGCAAGAGCACGCTGCTGCACCTGCTCGGGGCTCTCGAGCCGGCCAGCGCGGGGGCGGTGTGGATCGCCGGGGTCCGCCTGGGGCCCGGGGTCGATCTGGACCGGCTGCGGGCCCGCACCCTGGGCTTCGTCTTCCAGCGCGACAACCTGCTGCCGGCCCTGACCGTGGCGGAGAACGTCGAGGTCGCCATGCGGCCCCTGGGCCTGCCCCGGGCCGAGCGGCGCCGTCGCGCCCGGCAGGTCCTGGAGCGGATCGACATCAGCGCCCTGGCCCAGGCCCGCCCCGGCCGCCTGTCGGGGGGAGAGCGCCAGCGGGTCGCCGTCGCCCGGGCCCTGGTCAACAAGCCCCGGATCCTGCTGGCCGACGAGCCCACCGGCAACCTGGACAGTGTCACCGGGCAGCGGCTGGTCGACCTGATGTTGGAGCGGCCCGAGCTCACCGTCATCGCCGCGACCCACGACCCCGAGGTCGCCGCCCGCATGGACCGCGTGCTCACCCTGCGCGACGGCCGGCTGGTGGGCCCGTGACCCTGCCCCTCGATCCCGCGCAGGCCCTGGCGGCCTTCCCCGACCGCCCCGGGGCCTACCTGCACGTGCCCTTCTGCGAGCAGCTCTGCCCCTTCTGCCCCTACGACAAGGTGCGCTGGCAGGCCGACCGCGTCGCGCCCTACTTCGCCGCTCTGCACCGCGAGCTCGACCTCTGGTTGCCCCACCTCCAGGCGCCCTTCCGCTCCCTGTACGTCGGCGGCGGCACCCCGACCTGCTGCCTGGACGAGCTGGAGCCGGTGTTGGCGCGCCTGCCCGTGGAGGGGGAGCGGGCGATCGAGCTGCTGCCGACCCACGCCAGCCCCGAGCGGGTCGAGCGGCTCCGCGAGCTGGGCATCGGCGCCGTCAGCGTGGGTGTGCAGTCCTTCGACGACGCGGTCCTGCACCACCTGGGGCGGCCGATGTGCGCCGCGGACAACCTGCGGGCCCTGGACGCCGTGGCCGGGCGCTTCGACTGCGTGGACGTCGACCTCATCTTCGACGTGGCCTTCGCGGCGCCCGAGGTCCTGCTGCGGGACCTGGAGACCTGCTTCGCCCGCGGCGTCGACCAGGTCTCGACCTACCCGCTGATGCGCTTCGCCTACACGCCCTTCGGGGCCGCACCCCACGCCGCCGCCCAGGAGCACGCCCTGCTGCACCGGGCCGAGGAGCTGGCGGAGCGCCATGGATATCGCCGGGCGGCCGTGTGGACCTTCGTGCGGCCGGGGGGGCCGCGCTACTCGTCGATCACCCGTGAGCTCTTCCTGGGCCTGGGCGCCAGCGCGGCCTCCTTCTCGGGGCGACGCTTCTGGGTGAACCACTTCTCACCCGAGCGCTATGCCGAGCCCCTGGCCCAGGGCGCCCTGCCCGTGGCCCGCCAGATCGAGCTGCCCGGCCCGCTGGGGCCGCTGTACTGGATGTTCTGGCAGGCCTACGCCGGTCGGGTGGACCTCAGGCGCCTGGAGCCCTTGTTCGGCACCAGCCGGGCGGTGCAGGCCGTCGCGGCCGGGCTGGTCGACATCGGCTGGGCCACACGCGAGGAGGGCGGGCAGACCATCACCCTGAGCCCGCGGGGCCGCGACGTCTACCACGACCTGGAGCGCGAGGTAACGACCCACCTTATCGAGCCGCTGTGGGCCGACCTGATGGCCGAGCACGACCCGGCGGATCACCCGCCGCCGACGCCGCGTGGGGGGCCGGTCGCGTGGGTGGGGCGCCGCGCCCGGCGACGTTGGGCGTGGTTCCCGGGCTGAGCGCCAGATTGCTGCGCCGGCCGCGGTGTGTACCCTGTCACGATGTGTCTCCCAGGAATTGCCACTCATCGGGCGCGTCCAGGACGCTGGACCCCACGCTGGACCCCACGCTGGACCCCACGCTGGACCCCACGCTGGACCCCACCCGGAGCTTCGGCATGAGCCCCTCCCAGCCCCTGCACGCGCCGGGCTGGCCCGGCATGGAGGCCCGCTGGACCTCCAGCGCGAAGAGCGGCGTCGGGACCGCCCTCGGGCAGAAGGGGAGGTTGTGGTTCACCCTCAGCCACGGGATCCTGGACGAGGTCTACTACCCGCGGGTCGACCAGGCCTGCACCCGTGACCTGGGCCTGGTCATCACCGGGCCCGAAGGCTTCTTCTCCGAGGAGAAGCGCCATGCCAGCCACGAGATCGCGACGCTGGCCGAGGGCGTGCCGGCCTTCCACCTGACGAACACCTGCACGCAGGGCCGCTACCGCATCGACAAGGAGGTGCTCGCCGACCCCCGCCGCGAGGTCGTGCTCCAGCGGGTGCGCTTCACGGCGCTGCAAGGCAGCCTGTCCGAATACGAGCTGTGCGCTTTGCTGGCGCCGCACCTGGGCAACGCCGGGGCCGGCAACACCGCCTGGGTGGGGCAGTACAAGGGCGCCGACATGCTCTTCGCCGAGCGCGACGGCACGGCCCTGGCCCTGGCCTGCTCCGCGGGCTGGTCGCGGCGCTCGGTGGGCTTTGTGGGCCAGTCCGACGGCTGGCGCGACCTGTCCCTGCACCAGCGGCTGGTCTGGGCCTACGAGCGGGCCGAGGACGGCAACGTCGCCCTGACCGGCCAGGTCGATCTCGGCGCCTGTGGGGGAGAGTTCCTGCTGGCCCTGGGCTTCGGCCGCACCGCCATCGAGGCCGCCCACCGCGCCGCCGCCAGCCTCTTCGACGGCTTCGACCGCGCGGCCACCGAGTACGTGCACGACTGGACCCGCTGGCAGGCGCGGCTGCTGCCGCTGGAGGGGACCCCACCGGGCGGGCGGGACCTGTACCGGGTCTCGACCGCGGTGCTGCGCACCCACGAGTCGGCGCGTTTCCCCGGCGGGCTCATCGCCAGCTTGTCGATCCCCTGGGGCTTCTCCAAGGGGGACGGCGACCTGGGGGGCTACCACCTGGTCTGGCCCCGCGACCTGGTCGAGAGCGCCGGTGCCCTGCTGGCGGCGGGGGCCCACGGCGACGCGCGGCGTGTGCTCCGCTACCTGGCCATCACCCAGGAGGCCGACGGCCACTGGCCGCAGAACATGTGGCTGGACGGCGACCCCTACTGGAACGGGATCCAGCTCGACGAGGCGGGCTTCCCCATCCTGCTGGTCGACCTGGCCCGGCGTGAGGGGGCGCTGGATGAGCCGGCCCTCGACGCGTTGTGGCCCATGGTCCGCCGTGCGGCCGGCTTCCTGGCCCGCACCGGACCGGTCACCCAGCAGGATCGTTGGGAGGAGGACCCCGGCTACTCGCCCTTCACCCTGGCCGTCACGGTGGCGGCCCTGCTCTGTGCGGCCGAGCTGGCCGAGCGCCGCGAGCCGGCGGTGGCCGCCTACCTGCGGGAGACGGCGGACGCCTGGAACGCGGGCATCGAGCGCTGGATCTTCGTGCGGGACACGCCCCTGGCCCGCCAGGTGGGCGTCGATGGTTACTACGTGCGCATCGCGCCTCCCGACGTGGCTGATGCCGCCTCGCCGGGTGACGGCTTCGTGCCCATCAAGAACCGGCCCCCCGGCCAGGATCGCGCGGCGCCCGAGAGCATCGTCAGCCCCGACGCCCTGGCCCTGGTGCGCTTCGGGCTGCGGTCGGCCTCCGACCCGCGCATGGTGGACACGGTCAAGGTGGTGGACGCGCTGCTGCGGGTCGACAGCCCCAGTGGCCCCGCCTGGCGTCGCTACAACGGGGATGGCTACGGCGAGCACCTGGACGGTCGGCCCTTCGATGGCACCGGCCGCGGGCGCCCCTGGCCGCTGCTGACCGGCGAGCGGGCCCACCACGCCCTGGCTGCCGGGCAGCCCGACCAGGCGCGTGCGCTCCAGGCCGCGCTGTCCCGCTTCGCCAGCTCGGGTGGTCTGCTCCCCGAGCAGGTCTGGGACGCCGAGGACCTGCCCGAGCGGGAGCTCTTCGCCGGCCGGCCCTCGGGCTCGGCCATGCCCCTGGTCTGGGCCCACGCCGAGTACGTCAAGCTCTGCCGCAGCCTGGCCGATGGGCGGGTCTTCGACATGCCCCCCCAGACGGTGCAGCGCTACCAGGAGCAGCAGGTCGGGTCGCGGCTCTCCACCTGGCGCTTCCACCACAAGTGCCGCGCCATGCCCGCCGACCATGCGCTGCGCATCGAGGTGCTCGCCCCGGCCCGGGTCCGGTACAGTGTCGATGGCTGGCAGCGCTGTTCTGATGCCGAGACCCGGGACACCGGGCTGGGTATCCACCTGCTCGACCTGCCCGCGGGCACCGCGCCACCGGGCGGCCGGATCGACTTCACCTTCTACTGGCCCCAGGCCGGACACTGGGAGGGCCGGGACTTTGCCGTGTGCCTCCCGCCGCCGGCCGGGCAGGGTGCACCATGAGCCACGGTCCCCCCTCCGACGCCTTCGTCTTCTTCGGGGCGACCGGCGACCTCGCCTTCAAGAAGATCTTCCCCGCCCTGCAGGCGATGATCCGCCGGGACCAGCTCTCGGTGCCGATCATTGGCGTCGCGCGGGCCGGCTGGGGCATCGAGGAGCTGCGCCAGCGGGCCCGGGAGAGCCTGGAGCAGCACGGTGGCGGCGTCGACTCGACCGCCTACGACAAGCTGTGCAGGCTGCTGCGCTACGTGGACGGGGACTACCGGGAGCGCGCGACCTTCGACGCGCTGCGCACCGCGCTCGATGGCAGCGCCCGCCCGCTGCACTACCTGGCGATCCCGCCCAGCATGTTCCCCGTCGTCATCGACCACCTGGGTGCCTCGGGCTGCGCCCGAGACGCACGCCTCATCGTCGAGAAGCCCTTCGGCCGCGACCTCGCCTCGGCCCAGGCCCTCAACCAGACCATCCACACGGTCTTCGACGAGTCGGCGGTCTTCCGCATCGATCACTACCTGGGCAAGGAGGCCGTGCAGAACCTGCTGGTCTTCCGCTTCGCCAACACCTTCCTCGAGCCCATCTGGAACCGGAACTACGTCGAGAGCGTACAGATCACCATGGCCGAGGACTTCGGCGTCCAGGGCCGCGGCGCCTTCTTCGAAGAGGCGGGCGCCATCCGCGACGTGGTCCAGAACCACCTGATGCAGGTCGTGGGCTTTTTGGCCATGGAGCCGCCCGCCGCCACCTACAACGAGGCGATCCGCGACGAGCTGGTCAAGGTCTTCCGCCAGATCCGGCCGCTCTCCGCCGAAGGCCTGGTGCGTGGACAGTTCACCGGCTACCGCGACGAGCCCGGTGTGGCGCCAGACTCGGCGGTCGAGACCTTCGCAGCCCTGCGCCTGGAGATCGACTCCTGGCGCTGGGACGGCGTGCCCTTCTTCATCCGGGCCGGCAAGTCCCTGCCCATGACGGCGACCGAGGTGCGCGTCGAGCTCAAGCGGCCGCCCCTCACCCGGCTGGCGCCTGGCACCGGCAACCACCTGCGCCTGCGCCTGACCCCCGATCTGCGCATCGCCCTGGGTGTGCAGGTCAAGCGGCCAGGCGGCGCGATGGTCGGCATGCCCACCGAGCTTTCCCTGCTCCCCCCCGACCCCGGAGACGAGATGAGCGCATACGAGCGACTGCTGGGAGACGCCCTGAACGGAGATCCGACCCTGTTCGCCCGCCAGGACGCGGTCGAAGCCGCCTGGGCCGTCGTGGACCCGGTCCTGGGGGATGTGACACCCGTGCATTCCTATGCCCCGGGCTCCTGGGGCCCGACCGAAGCGCAGGCCATGACCGCCGACATCGGCGGCTGGGACGTGCCGGGGAGCCTGGTATGAGCCGTCGCGCACGCAAGGTGCTGGTCCTCGACGTCGGCGGAAACCACGTCAAGATGCTGGTCATCGGCCAGACCGAGGCCCGGCGCTTCGACTCCGGTCCCGCCCTCACGCCTGCCCAGCTCGTGGAGCGGGTGCAGGCCCAGACCGAGGACTGGCCCCATGACGTGATCTCCCTGGGCTACCCCGGCCTGGTGCTGCACGGTCGCATCGCCGCCGAGCCCCACAACCTGGGCGCCGGCTGGGTGGGCTTCGACCTCGAGGCCGCCTTCGGCTGCCCGGTGCGGGTGATCAACGACGCCGCCATGCAGGCCCTGGGCAGCTACGAGGGGGGGCGCATGCTCTTCCTGGGCCTGGGCACCGGCCTGGGCTCGGCCATGATCGTGGACGGTCGGCTGGAGCCCATGGAGCTGGCGCACCTGCCCTACAAGAAGGGTCGCAGCTTCGAGGACTACGTCGGCGACGCCGGCCTGGCCCGGCGCGGTCGAAAGCGCTGGGAGCGGCACGTCTGGGAGGTGGTGACCCAGCTGCGCGCAGCCCTGCTGCCCGACACCGTCGTGGTCGGCGGGGGCAACGCCCGCAAGCTGCACCAGGTCCCCGAGGACGTGGTGCTCGGGACCAACGAGCACGCCTTCACCGGCGGCCTCCGCCTGTGGCAGGGGCGGGGAGCGAAGCGATGATGATCGGCATGGTCGGCTTGGGACGGATGGGCGCCAACATGGTGCGGCGGCTCCAGGCGGCGGGCCACCGCTGCGTGGTCTACGACCGGTCCGCCCAGGCCGTGGAGACCTTGGTGGCCGAGGGTGCCTTGGGCGCCCACTCGCCCCAGGAGCTGGTCGACCAGCTGCAAGGTCCGCGGGCCATCTGGCTCATGGTGCCCGCCGCCGTCGTGGACCACGCCATCGCCGACCTCCTCCCGCTGCTGGCAGCGGGGGACACCCTCATCGACGGCGGCAACTCCTACTACGTCGATGACATCCGGCGGTCTGCGGAGCTGGCCGAGCACGGTCTGCACTACCTCGACGTCGGCACCAGCGGCGGGGTCTTCGGCCGGGAGCGGGGCTACTGCCTGATGATCGGCGGCGAGGCGACCGCGGTGCAGCGGCTGCGACCCATCTTCGCGGCCCTGGCGCCGTCTGTGGACTCTGCGCCGCGCACCCCCGGCCGGCCCGAGGGGCTGGGCACGGCGGAGCACGGCTACCTGCACTGTGGACCTTCGGGCGCCGGGCACTTCGTGAAGATGGTCCACAACGGCATCGAGTACGGGATCATGGCCGCCTACGCCGAGGGCCTCAACGTGCTGCGCCACGCCAACGCCGGCAGCGTCCAGCGAGAGGCGGACGCTGAGACCACGCCCTTGCGCGAGCCGGCGCTGTACCGCTACGACCTGGACCTGCCCGAGATCACCGAGCTGTGGCGCCGGGGCAGCGTCATCTCCTCCTGGCTGCTCGATCTCACGGCCGGCGCCCTGCGGGAGCAGCCGGATCTGGCCGGCTTCGCGGGGCGGGTCTCCGACTCTGGCGAGGGGCGCTGGACGCTGAAAGCGGCCATCGACGAGTCGGTGCCCGTGCCCGTCCTCAGCGCCGCGCTCTACCAGCGCTTCTCCTCCCGGGGCGAGGCCGACTACGCCGACAAGGTGCTCTCTGCCATGCGCAGCGCCTTCGGCGGCCATGACGAGAAGAAGTGAGGTGAGGGTCGAGACCCTGCCCGATGCCGAGGCCGTGGCCCAGCGGGCGGCGGTCTACCTGGCCGAGCGGGCCCGGGCCGCCATCGCCCGGCGCGGCCACTTCCTGCTGGCCACCAGCGGCGGCAGCACGCCCTGGCGGATGCTGGAGTTGTTCTCGCAGGAAGCGCTGCCCTGGGAGCAGGTCCTCCTGTTCCAGGTCGACGAGCGCGTCGCCCCGCGCGGTGACCCGGCGCGCAACCTGACGCACCTGCAGCAGACCCTGCTGGATCGTGTGCCCGCGCGGGCCTACCCGATGCCCGTCGAGGGGGACCTGGAGGCTGGGGCCCGCGATCATGCACAGACCCTGCGCCAGCTGGCCGGCGACCCGCCGCGCCTGGACCTGGTGCACCTGGGGCTGGGGCCCGACGGCCACACCGCCTCCCTGGTGCCGGGCGACCCGGTGCTGGACTGCCCGGACCTGGTCGGCCTCACCGCGCCCTACCAGGGACACCGCCGCATGACGCTGACCTGGCCGGTGCTGACCCAGGCGCGGGCGCTGCTGTGGGTCGTGACCGGCGCCAGCAAGGTGGAGGCGCTGCGGCGGCTGCGGGCCGGGGATCGGGCGATCCCCGCCGGCCGGGTGCCACAGGCGCGGGCCCTGCTGCTGGCGGATCTGGCGGCGGTGGGCTGAGGATCCGGGCAGTGGGTCGGGGGCGAGGATCAGCCCAGCCGCACCGCCAACCGCTCCGCCGCGCGATGGGCCATGGCCATGATGGTGATCTGCGGGTTTACGCCGAGGGAGGTCGGGACGCTGCTGCCGTCGATGACGTAGAGGTTGTCGGTGCCGAAGACCCGGTGCTCGAAGTCGGTGACGCCGAGCTTGGGGCCGGCGCCGACCCGGCAGGTCCCCAGCGGGTGGAAGGCGGCCAGGCGCAGGTTGTGGGGCTGCAGGTGCAGCGAGGCCAGGGCCCGGGCCACTTCCACGGTGCGGACCCGGGGGTGCGTGCCGATGCAGGTGAGCACCTCGCTGGCGCCGCCCCGCAGCAGGATCTCGGCCAGGGTCGCGCTGCCGACGGCGATGGCGTCCAGGGTGGCGCGGGCCGGTGGGTACTGGACCAGGGGCCGGCCGCCGGGGCCGCGACGGACGCGGCCGACGCCGGGGTCCTTGACCATGAAGCCGAACTGGCCGACCCGGCGGAAGGCGTCCATCCAGCGCGTCAGCTCGGCCCCTTCCAGGGGCATGACGGGCGCGGCGATCTCGGGTGGGGTCCAGTAGCCCTCGAAGCGCAGGCCCAGGCTTTCCAGCCCGTCCACGCCATAGCCCTGGGGGATGGCGCGGGAGGGATCCAGGTCCTCGTCGCACAGGGCCATCATGCCGACGCCGGGGTGCACCGACAGGTTGCGGCCTATCATTGGTAGACGAATCCCGTTGTCGCCCAGCAGCAGGGGCGAGGCCAGGCTGCCGCCGGCGATGACGACGGCGCGGGCCCGCACGGTCAGGCGGCGCACCGCACCGGTGGTGGTCGTGCCGCGGGCCTGAACGGCGACGACGTGGCCGCCGTGCAGCAGCAGGCGCTGCACCGAGAGGCCGGTGAACAGCTCGGCGCCGGCCTGCAAGGCGCGGGGCAGGTAGCTGACGTTGGTCGAGCGCTTGGCGTCGGTGGGGCAGCCCATGGGGCACTCGCCCTGGCCGTCGCAGCCCGGGGCGTTGCGCAGCAGGGGCCCGTGGGGCAGGCCGATGGCGTCGGCGCCGCGGCCCACGACCTGGGCGATCCTGCCCAGGTACTTCGGGTCGGCGGGCGTGGCCTGCAACTCGTCCAGGGCGGCCTGGACGTAGGGGGCGAAGGCCTCGGGCTCGAAGTCGGCCGGGAAGCCCAGGGCGTGGCGCCACTGGCGCAGCACGGCCGGCGGGGTCGGGAAGCAGGTGCCCGAGTTGACGGTGGTCGAGCCGCCGACGGTGCGGCCGATGGGGATGGTGATGGGTCCGCTGCCCATGGAGAAGGTGAGGCCGCCGTCGTGGTACAGCGCGCGCATGCGGGCCATGGCGCTGCCCCCGAAGTCGGCGCGGCCGTGGAAGCGCCCCTCCTCGATCATGGCGACGGCCAGCCCGGCCTCGGCCAGGATTGCCGCCACCGGCCCCCCGCCCGCCCCGGTGCCGATGACCACGACATCGGCCTCCAGCTCGGTGCGCTCCTCCAGCTCCTCGGGCGCGTGGACCCGGGCCTGCCAGCGGGCCGGGGCCTCGGGCAGCGGCGCGGGCCGCCAGGGCATGCCGACGGCTTCCAGGTAGTCCGGGCGCGCGAAGTGACCGGCCTTCAGTGGCATGCCGACCAGGGCGACGAGCTGGCGGGTGGCGCCGCTCGCCGTGGCCAGATCCGCCAGGGTCTCGCGCCGGCGCTCCAGTGGCAGCCGGCGCAGGCCGATGCCGGTGCGGGCCGCGGCGGCCAGGTCCAGCGCTCTCAGGCCGGCACGCCAGGCCATGCGGACCTGGGGCGGCATGCTGGCGACCAGGTCCAGCGCGCCCTCGATGCTGCGGTGGTCGACAGGGGGCACGACCCCGCCGGGCAGGATGAGCGCGGGGGCCAGGGCGGCCAGCAGGGACTGCTCGGTTCGCGTCAGGCCGTGGGCCGCCGCCATCGGGGTGCCAGGCTCAGCGGGCGTACCAGGGTCGGCGGCGAGGCGGCGGCGGGCCGTGGGCCGCCAGGAGGCCGTGAAGGGCAGCAGGTCGTCGAGGTCGAAGTGCATGTGGCCGGCGGCCAACTCGACCTCTCCGCGCAGCAGCCGGGTGTCCAGGTCGGTGGCGCCTCCCAGGGGCTTCAGGGGCCCCAGGTACTTGCGGCCGGACAGCTGGCAGGGCTCGCCTTGCTCGTCCACGAAGTCCAGGTCGTAGCCGAGCTGCAGGCGGTGCTCCGGCAGGAAGCGCAGGGTGCCCGTGGCGGGCGCGGCCTCGGCCCAGGGCAGGACCCGCAGCACCCCGCTCAGGCGGGCCTCTCCGGTGCGCAGCAGGTGGCCGGTCCGGTCGGCCTCGGCCTTGAGCTCGAAGTCGATGGGGTGGACCCCGCCGGCGGGATCCACCAGGTGGCCCTGCATGCGCTCGAAGAAGGACAGGCCCATGTCTACCTACCGTTGCTAGATGACGTCGGGGAACCGCGGATCGGGGTGGCGGTCCAGGATCTCCAGGGCGCCGCCGTGCTCGCTGTCCAGGCGGAAGGGCGAGCCTGTGGTGGGCTGGAGCTCCAGCGAGGTGTGGGCGAGCTTGCTGTTGAAGCAGTAGGACAGCCGCCCGTCGGGGTTGCCGTAGCCCAGGCAGACGAGCTGCTGGGGCCGGGCCTGCATGTGCAGCTGGGCGCGGCCCGCCGGACCGGCGATGTCCAGGCTCCAGCTCAGGTCGCCCACCGTGGCCTTGGGCCGCCAGCTCGTGGCCAGGCGGTCGAAGCGGTGCTCCTGCCCCTGGTGGCGTACGACCAGCATGGACAGCAGGGGCGTCGTCAGCCCGGCCAGGCGGATCCGGGCCGAGAAGCCCTCGACCATGCTGGGCTCGCCCCCGTCCGGCGTTGGGAACAGGCACTGTCCCCAGGCGTACTGCGGCGCGTGCTCCCGCCCCCAGTTGTGGCCCTGCATGCCGAGCCAGCCGTCGATGGGGATCTCTCCTTCGCCCAGGTCCAGGCTGCCCTCGAAGCGTGCGCAGGGCAGGGGAGTCACCAGCTTGGAGCGGGGGAAACCACCTGCCAGCAGCTTGCGGTCCGGGAAGATGCACAGGGCCTGACCAGCTGCGCCGGAGACCGCCTGCCAGGCCAGCTTCCAGCGCGCCGTGCCCTGCTGTCCCTGGAGCGCGCCCTGGGCCCGGCCCCCGGCCTCGCCCAGCTCGAATTGGCAACCGCCGACCGCCGCCTGGAGCGGCTGCCCCTCGAAGCGGGCCCGGGTCAGGGGCACGGTCTCGCGGGCGCCCCAGGTGCGGCCGGCCTCGCCGTCGAAGGCCAGGCACCAGGCCTCCGCCACTGCCTCGCCCCGCACCGGGCGCAGGATCGTAGCCTTCAGCCACAGGGCCAGGGGGCGCGTCGGGTGGTTGGCCCGCAGGAACCAGCTCTCGACGTGGGCGCCGGTGCCACCGTGGCGGGGCGCATTGTCAGAGACGGAGGTGTCAGAGACGGAGGTGTCAGAGAGGGTGGTGTCGGAGAGGGTGGGGGCAGCCATGGAGCCTCCGAACTTGATTGGTCTGACCACCTTACCTCTTGGCCTTCGATGCGGCTACTGCGAGCTTGGGGGGGACAGCGCGGCGGCCTCGTCGCTGGACCGGATAGGAAGGGATCTCCCCCGGGAGTCCGCCGTGGTCCTGATCCTCGTTCTGGTCCTGGGCTGCGCCCGCGCCGAGCCTGCCCCGTCGACCTTGCCGGCCAGCCCCGACCCGGTGCTCGGGTCCGGCCCGGTCAGTGACATCCCCGCGGACTGGAAGGGCCGGCTCCCGGTCGGCATCGGCCTGGGTGAGGTGGCCCTGGATCCGGAGCTGCCCGGCCTGGCCGACCGGCTCCACGTCCTGGGCTTCTCGGCCGAGGGTGACCTGGCCATCCTGGTCGAGCCTGCGGACGAGGCGGTGGGCGGCTACCTGTGGCGCTTCGAGGTCCGGGATCTGCGCTCCGACAAGGTCGTCGAGTCGCTGGGCTGGACGCCCCAGGACCTGTCCTTGATCTCCGACCTCGCTTCGCTGTTGCAGGCCCACGGGGCCGACTTCCAGGCCGCCATGCAGCGCCACGGGATCCGAGCGCAGGACGATCTCAAGGTCCTCTCCACTGCCTTCTCGGTGGACGAGCAGACCTATGAGGTCGCCTTCCAGCCCACCGCGGCACCCAAGGACCAGGCCATGGCCCGCAGCGCGCGGGTCGTCCTGAGCAGCCCGGGCCTGGGCAGCAAGGTGCTGGGCACCGTGTCCTGGTCCGAGCAGGGCGCCTGCTGCGGCCAGCCCCGGGCGGTCGTGGTCCTGAGCCCCCTGGAGCCTCGGGCCGCCGTCATCGTCGGCGCCTGGAACCGCGGCTGGGAGGGCCCGCCCCCCACCCTGCACGAGTCCGTCCTGGGCGCGCACCTCGGTGAGCGCTTCACGGCGCCTGGCAGCCCGTAGCGGGTCGCGGCCCGCTTCCGGGCCATGACCCCCGGTTCGGCCACACTGAGGGCGCGATGAATCGCGCGCGCTGCCCGCGACTCGGCCAAGTGGCCGAAACGAGAGTCGAGGCCCCGCTTCCGTCCTGGAAGGGGGCCGCCCGGGTCGGTCCGCGGTAACAACGGGCGAGGTGAGGTATCACTTCGCGAGTAATGACCGTTCTTGGATGTCAACGTCGGAGGACACGCGGAAAGCATGGAGTTATGGAATTTCGGAGGCCACAATTCAACATGTGATGGCTCGCCTGTCGAGTTGTTGCCGGCCCTGCAGCCGGCCCGTGCCGAGGAAAACGCATACCGCATCGCCTGACACCGGAAAACGTGCCGAGGAAAACGCATACCGCATCGCCTGACACCGGAAACGAGGAAAACGCATACCGCATCGCCTGACACCGGAAACCCGGAAACTGACACCGGAAACCGGAAAGAGACCGGAAAACCAACCGGGGAGAGCGGGCCCGCTAGCGCGGCGGAGGGCCCCACCGGGACACGATCTTGTCCACCACCTGCCAGACCTTGGGGTGGTCGACCAGGTCCGAGGTGCGGGCGTTCTCCCGGACCTGGGCTGCCGTGCGGGCCCCGGCGATCACGGCGGTGACGCCGGGTCGGCTGGCGACCCAGCCCAGGGCGACGGCGCTGCCGCTCACGCCCAGCTTGCGGCCGACGGCGACCAGGTCCTGGGCGATGGCGTTGGCGTGTACGAAGGGCCGGCCGGTGAAGCGCTCGTCCCAGCTCCGCATGTCGTCCTCGCCAAAGGTGGGCGGCACCTTGTGCTTGCCGCTGAGCAGGCCCCGGCACAGGGCCTCGTAGGCCAGGACCCCCAGGGGCGCGCCTTCTTGGCAGGCGGGCAGCAGCTCGGCCTCGGCCTCGCGGCGCAGCAGGGAGTAGGGCGTCTGCAGGCTGGCCACCGGGCCCAGGCCGCGGGCCTCTCGCAGCGCGTCTGCGCCGTAGTTGCACAGTCCCCAGTGGCGGATGAGCCCGCGCGTGCGCAGCTCCTCCAGGGCGCCGACGGTGTCGGCCAGGGGCGTGCCCCACTCGCAGGGCCAGTGGACCTGGAGCAGGTCGATGGGCTCCTTCAGCCGGCGCAGGCTGGCCTCGCAGTCCGCGCGGATGTGCTCGGGCCGCAGGTCGCTGTGGGCGTGCCCGTCGTGCCCCTCGGGGCCCATGCCGTCGGTGCGCACGCCGACCTTGGTGGCGATGACCACGTCACGGATGCGTGGCCCCAGGGCCCGGGCCAGGACCTGGTCGGCGTGGCCCTTGCCGTAGAGCGGCGCCGTGTCGAACCATGTGATGCCGACGTCCAGGGCGGCGTGGACCGCGGCGATGCTGTCCGGGTTCCGGGTCGGGCCCCAGTACTCGCCGCCGATGGTCCAGCAGCCCATGCCGACGACGGAGATCTGCAGATCGGTGCCGGGCAGGGTGCGGGTGTGCATCCCCAGGGACTAGCCCCGACAACGCGGACCTGCCACGCGGACCTGCCACGCGGACCTGCCACGCGGACCTGGCACGCGGAGCTGCCACGAGACGGGGGGTCGCCGGAGCAAGGGCCCGCGTGCTAGAGGTGAACCGCGGTTCAGTCACTCCCGCCCAGCCCGAGGCTCCCCATGCCCGACGCCTTCATCTACGACGCGGTGCGCACCCCGCGCGGCCGTGGAAAGTCCAGCGGCGCCCTCTACGGCGTCCGCCCCATCGACCTCCTCGCCGGGGTCCTGCAGGCGCTGGAGGCTCGCAACAGCCTGCCCACCGAGCAGGTCGACGACGTCATCACCGGCTGCGTCACCGAGACCGGCGAGCAGGGCGCCTGCATCGCCCGCTTCGCCGCCTTGCAGGCCGGCTGGCACTTCGATGCCCCCGGCGTGACCATGAACCGCTTCTGCGGCTCGGGCCTGGAGGCCGTGAACACCGCCGCCGCGTGGATCATGTCCGGCATGCACGACCTGATCGTGGCCGGCGGGGTCGAGAGCATGTCGCGGGTCAAGATGGGCAGCGACGGCGGGGCCATCTGGGACACGCGCACCCTGTTCACCGTCGGCAGCGTGCCCCAGGGCATCTCGGCCGACCTCATCGCGACCCTGGAGGGCTACTCCCGCGGGGACGTGGACGCCTTCGCCGCCGAGAGCCAGCGCCGCTGCGCGGTGGCCCAGGACCGCGGCGCCTTCGACAAGAGCCTGGTCCCGGTGCACGACGAGAGCGGCCTGGTCCTGCTGGACAAGGACGAGCTGCCGCGCCGGGACACGACGGTCGACTCGCTGGCCAAGATCCCCGCCGCCTTCGAGACCATGGGCACCCAGTTCAAGCTCGATGGCCTGGTCCGCGTGCGGTACCCGCACGTCGAGCGGATCACCCACGTCCACACCGCCGGCAACAGCTCGGGCATCGTGGACGGTGCGGCGGGCCTGCTGCTGGCCAGCAAGGAGAAGGGTCAGGCCCTGGGCCTGAAGCCGCGGGCGCGGATCCGCAGCATGGCCGTCTGTGGAGAGGAGCCGATCATCATGCTGACCGGCCCGGTGCCGGCCACCAAGCGGGCCCTGGCCAAGGCCGGCATGCAGATCTCCGACATCGACCTCTTCGAGGTCAACGAGGCCTTCGCCGTCGTCCCCATGATGTGGATGCGCCAGCTCGGCGTCCCCCACGACAAGGTCAACGTGAACGGTGGCGCCATCGCGCTGGGCCACCCCCTGGGCGCCACCGGGGCCATGCTGCTGGGCACCGTGCTCGACGAGCTGGAGGCGCGCGACCTCTCCACGGGGCTCGTGACGCTGTGCATCGGCGGCGGCATGGGCATCGCCACCATCATCGAGCGGGTGTGACATGACGATCGAACTGCATGACTGCCTGCTGGAGACCGACGTCTGCTCCGTCTTCATCGACGACGGGATCGCCACGCTGGTCCTGTCCATGCCGGGCACCGTCAACAAGATCAACGCCGCCTTCGGCCAGGGCCTGGACCAGGCGCTGACCCTGCTGCTGGGCGACGCCCAGGGCAAGGGCCGCCTGGCGGGCCTCAAGGGCATCGTGGTGGGCAGCGCCCACAAGGACTTCTGCGTGGGGGCCGACCTGGACTGGCTGCTCCAGGCGCGGGACCCGGCTGATGTGCAGCAGATGGTGGCGGGGCTCAACGCCCTGTACCGCAAGCTCGAGACCGGCGGGGTGCCCGTCGTGGCGGCGCTGACCGGCACGGCCCTGGGTGGCGGCTACGAGCTGGCCCTGGCCTGTCACCACCGCGTCGCCCTGGACGAGCCGCGGGTCCAGCTCGGCCTGCCCGAGGTCAACCTGGGCGTCATCCCGGGGGCCGGCGGCACCCAGCGCCTGTCGCGCATGTTGGGCCTCCAGGCCGCCCTGGAGCTGCTGGCCCAGGGCCAGATCCTGCGGGCCTCCAAGGCGGCCCAGAAGGGCCTGGTCGACGAGCTGGCCACGGACCTCGAGGACCTCAAGGAGCGGGCCATCGCCTGGATCCGGGCCAACCCGGGGGCGAAGCAGCCTTGGGATGGTGAGCGCTTCCGCCTGCCGGGCGGCGGCCCCGACACCGACATGGGGCGCAACGTGCTCATGGCCGGCGCTGCCATGGTCTACAACAAGACCGCCGGCGCCTTCCCGGCCGCCGAAGCCATCATGATGGTGGTCCAGGAGGGGGCCCGGGTCTCCTTCGACGCCGCCCTCCAGATCGAGAGCCGCGCCTTTGTCCGCCTGGCCGTGTCCGATCAGGCCAAGGACATGATCCGCACCTTCTTCTTCCACAAGACGGCGGCCGAGCGGCACGAGGGCCTGCCGGTCATCGCGGCAGAGGACGCCCAGGACGCCGGCATCCACAAGGTGGCCGTCCTGGGGGCGGGCATGATGGGCGGCGGGCTGGCCTTCGTGGCTGCAAATGCCGGCTACGACGTCGTCCTGCGCGACATCCGGCAGGAGGCCCTGGACGCGGCCATGGCCCGGGCCCGGGAGCAGGTCGGCAAGCGCCTCAAGCACCGCTCGGCCGAGGAGCGCCAGGCGGTGCTCGACCGCATCCACCCCACCCTGGAGCTGGAGCCCCTGCGCGGTACCGACCTGGTCATCGAGGCCGTGGTCGAGAGCATGAAGGTCAAGCACGCCGTCATCGCCGAGGTGGAGCCCCTGCTCTCCGCCGACGCCATCTGGGCCAGCAACACCTCGGCCCTGCCCATCTCGGACCTTGCGGTGGCCAGCCGGGCGCCCGAGCGCTTCATCGGCCTGCACTACTTCTCGCCCGTCGAGCAGATGCCCCTGGTGGAGATCATCCAGGGCAAGGAGACCGACCCGCGCACGGTGGCCCGCTGCCTGGTCTTCGCCCGCCAGACCAAGAAGACCCCCATCGTCGTGAACGACGGCTATGGCTTCTACACGACGCGGGTGTTCTCGGCCTACATCCTGGAGGGTGCCCAGCTCGTGGCAGAGGGGCGCGACCCGCGGCTGGTCGAGTGGGGGGCCCGCCAGGCCGGCATGGTCGTGGGGCCCTTGCAGGTCTTCGACGAGGTGACCCTGTCCCTGGGCAGCCACGTGCTGGAAGACGCCCGCCGATACATCGGCGACATGGTCGACATCGGCGGCACCCGGCTGGTCGGGGCGATGGTGGAGGCCGGGCGCCTGGGCCGAGCCCACGGGGCCGGCTTCTACGACTACCAGGGCGGCCGTCGCCAGGGGATCTGGCCGGGCCTGATGGCGCTGGCGCAGACCATCCCCGGCGACCGACACGCGCCAGGCGCCGACCCGGTGGCCGAGGCACGCTTCCTGGGGCGTCGCCTGCTGCTGGCCCAGTGCGCCGAGGTGGCCCGACGGCTGGACGAGGGCATCTTGCAGCGGCCCCGCGACGCCGAAGTGGGCGCCATCTTCGGCATCGGCTTCGCCCCCAACACGGGCGGGCCCCTGGCCTTCATGGACCGGGTCGGCCTGCCCGAGCTGGTCGCCGAGCTGCAGGCCATGTCGGAGCTCTACGGCCCCCGCTACGCACCCGCGCCGGTCTTGCACCGGATGGCCGAGGCGGGTGAGCGCTTCTTCGAGGTCTAGCAGTGTTCGATCTTCATGCCCCTGCGCTGAACCCGGCCGAAGAAGCGGCCCTGGCTGAGCTGCTCCTCGTGCACGCCGAGGTCGACGAGCAGGTCGGCCTGGTGGTGGAGGAGGTCGGGGCGCGCCTTCACTGCGGGCGGGGCTGCTCGGCCTGCTGCCTGGACGAGCTGACCGTTCTGGAGGTGGAGGCCCTGCGGATCCGGGCCCGCCACGGCCCGCTGCTGGTCACGGGGCCGCCCCACCCGGTGGGAGCCTGCGCCTTCCTGGACGAGGGGGGCGCATGTCGGATCTACGAGGATCGCCCGTATGTCTGCCGCACCCAGGGCCTGCCCCTGCGGTGGCTCGACCTGAATGATGACGGAATGGATGTCGAGTATCGGGACATCTGTCCACTCAACTGTCCACTCAACGAGGAGGGCACCCCCATCGAGGAGTTGGAGTTATGGCAGTGTTGGTCTCTGGGCGTCGTGGAGCCGCGCCTGATGGACCTGCAGGAGGCGCTGCAAGGCTCCGCCGAGGAGCCGCTGCGCCGCGTGCCTCTGCGCTCCCTCTTCCAGCGGTCCGCGCCGGAGCCATGAGCTCGGGGCTGCTCGCCTTGATCCTGGCCCCAGCCTGCACTGCCTGGGGGGCGGCGCCCGTCACGCCCCAAGCACCTCCCCACTTCCGCCTCGACGCCGCCCCCATGGCATCCGACACGCCGCAGCCGGTGTCGGGCCGGCCCATCGACGTGCTGGTCGGCGACATGGACGGCGACGGGGACGACGATCTCATCGCCAACCGGCACTTCTTCGGCCTGCTGCTCTACGAGAACGTGTCGGGCGCGCTGGAGCTGCTGGACCGCAGCGGTCGGGACGACGCCGGTCTGGACGTGCCCCCTGGCGTGCGAACAATGTTCGGGGCGGCGGGCATCGAGGGCAAGGTCCAGGGGCCCGGCGTCATCGCCTGGCAGCCCCGGATGGCCAACGGCGAGCTGGACCTGGTCCTGCGCGGGCCAGCGGAGGGTGGTCCCGCGAGCCTGCGGATCTCCTCCCACGACCGGCTGGAGGTGGAGCGGGGTGAGGGCTGGACGCAGGTCTCGCCCTCGGAGGTGCAGCTGCCCTTCGCCCCGGGCGGGGCCGATGTGAAGCTGCGCGTCATGGGGCAGGGGCGCACGCCACGCTTCGACCTCGCCCAGCTCGACCCCAGCGGCGCGCTCGCCGCCAATCCCGTGCCCTTCTACATGGGGGGCGACCTCGACCGCTTCCCGGGCCCCCGCCTGGACTGGTGGTCCATCGACCCCCACGGCATGGCCTGGGCCCAGCTCATGGGCTCCGCGCAGCCCGATCTCTTCGTCGTGCGGGGCGGCAACGTCGGCAAGCTCACCACCGTCGGCGTGCGCAAGGAGCACCTGCTGTACCGCTACCAGGGCGCGGCCCACGCCCGCTTCGCCCCGGTCCCCGACGCCCTGCCCCCCGATGACCGCCGCGGGCGGTCCGCGGAGTGGGTGGACATCGACGGCGACGGCCACAACGAGCTGTACATCACCAACCGGGACGGGGACAACGAGCTGATGGTCTGGCAGCCGGAGCACCAGGTCTTCCAGGAGCGGGCGGCCGCCCACGGCATCGGCGCGACCTGCTCGGAGCTGGGCACCTGGCTGAACGTGGACCAGGACGGATGGCAGGACCTGGTGCTGCTGTGCGACGGGCGCTTCGACGTGGCCCACAACCTGGGCAAGGGGGCCTTCACCATCGAAGACGGCAGCCGCTACGGGCTGCGCCTGCCGGACCTGGGCAAGGCGCCGGCGGGCTGGCTGCGCGAGGACGCCCTGCACGTGCTCGACCTCAACGGCGACGATCGCCTGGACCTGGTGGTGGGCGAGGCGGGCAAGGACCGGCGGCTGCTGGTGTACCTGGGGCAGGAGCACGGCTTCCGCGAGGCGACCGCCGAGCTGGGACTGCAAGGGGAGCGTGACACCCTCGATGTGCGCCCCTTCGACGCCGACATGGACGGCTGGATCGACCTGCTGGTCGCCGGGGCCAGCCCCCACCTGCTGTGGAACCGCGGGGGGCGGTCCTTGCAGGCCATTCCCCTGGCCGAGCTGGTTGAGGGTGGGGTCGAGGCGGTGGTGCCCGACCACGCCCTGTTCGCGCCCCTGGACCTGGACGGGGACGGCCTGCTGGACCTCGCCTTGTGCGGAAAGTCATGGCGGACGGCCCACAACGCCAGCGCGGGTCCGGGCCGATCCCTGTCCGTGTTCCTCGACGCGGGCACGGACAACCCCCCCGTCGGCACCCTGCTGCGAGCCACCTACGCCGACGGCCACGTCCAGCGGCAGCGCTACGGATCGGCCGGCCGGACCTCCCTGTCCCAGGCCTTCTCCGCGCTGCGCTTCGGCCTGCCGGTCCCGGGGGCGATCACACGGCTGGAGGTCCAGTGGGCCGGCCACGGCGCCTGGCTGCCGGTGCCGGTGCCCACCGGGGAGCGCACGATCCACGTTCCGGTGCCCCCGATCACGCCCCCGGTCAGCCCCCGGACAGGGCCGCAATGATCTGGACCTCACCCGTGATCGGCGCGTCCAGGCCCCGGACCTGCTCGCCTTGCACGAAGCACTTGATGTGCGGGCGGATCCGGTCCTGCTCGTCCACGACCCGGATCAGGAAGCCCGGGTGCCGGGCCTCGACGGCCGCCAGCACGGCGCCCAGGGTCTGACCTGGCACGCTCAGCTCGGCGGCCCCGCCGGTGTAGCTGCGCAGGTGGGTCGGCAGCAGGACCCGGGTCATGCCGGCGTAGCCGCGCCGACGGCGTAGATGTGCGGCAGGTCCCCGGCGATGCGGTTGAAGTGGTCGCCCTCGTCGGTGCTGGCCCAGACCTCGCCGCTGGTGGTGCCCAGGTACAGGCCCATGGGGGTGCCCTGGTCGGCGCTCATGCACTGGCGCTTGACGGTCCACCAGGCCTGCGCGGTGGGGAAGCCCTGGTCCAGGCGCTGCCAGGTGGCACCGGCGTCCCGGGTGCGGAAGACGGCCGGCCGGCCGCCGGGGCTGGTCCGTGGCCAGACCGAGGTGCCGTCCATGGGGAAGACGAAGGCGGTGTCGGGCTGTCGCGGGTGGGTCACGATGGGGAAGCCGATGTCACCGACCTCGCGGGGCAGGTTGTCGCCGACCCGGACCCAGCGGTCCTGCAGGTCCCGGTCCAGGCGGTAGGTGCCGCAGTGGTCCTGCCGCCACAGCCGGTCGGGCCGCAAGGGGTGGAGTTGCACGCAGTGGGGGTCGTGGCCGAAGGGCTGCTCCTGGCCCTCGGGCAGGTCCGGGGCGAAGTCCATGGCCACGCCCGCGTTGAGGGGGGACCACGAGGCGCCGGCGTCGCGGGAGCTGAAGAAGCCGCCGCCGGACAGGCCCAGGTAGAGCTGCCGCGGGTCGCGCGGATCCACCAGGATGGAGTGGGTCTTGCCCCCATCGGGGGTCTGGTCCTGGTCGCCTTGCACCCACTCCTGCTGGTCGGGGTGGTCGTTGAAGCCGCGGACGGGCTCCCAGCGCTCGCCGCCGTCCTCGCTGCGGAACAGGCCCTGGGGCGACGTGCCGGCGTACCAGGTGCCCGGCTGGCTGGTGTGTCCGGGCGTGAGCCAGAAGACGTGGTCGACGGCTCGGCCGCGGGCCTCTCCCTTGGGGAAGGTGGGCGGGCTCGCGACCTGGCTCCAGCTCTGGCCGGCGTCGGTCGAGCGCATCAGCGCCGGGCCCAGGTGTCCGGTGCGGGTGGCACACAGCATGGTGCGACCGTCCCGCGGGTCCAGGACGGTGTGGTACACGATGGCCCCGAAGTGGTGGGGGCCATCGACCGTCCAGGTGCGACGGTCTTCACTGCGGAAGAACCACAGACCCTTGCGGGTGGAGACGGACAGCAGGGTGGTGGGCACGGGACGCTCCATGACCCGCGGCGAGCCGCGTGGCGGGAGGGGGGGACACAGGGGACACAGGGTGCGGCAGAGGAGGCCGCCGGACGAGTCTACTGGCTGGCGACGTCCCAGCGGCTGCGGTCGGCGGTGCCCAGGAAGGAGGGCTCGCTGGAGATCCAGCTCTTGCGCTGGTGCTCGCTGGCGTCGATGAAGAGCACGAAGTCGAAGAGCCGGTCGGGAGCGCCGGCCTGGGCGCTGACCAGGCGGGCCAGCTCGTTGGCCGGCAGGCTGCGGCGGCCGGCCACATCGACCAGCGGGATGTCCAGGCCCTGCTTGTCGGGGCCGGGCTGGTAGCTGCGCCAGACCAGCTCGGTGCAGACCAGGGTGGCGTCGGTCGCGAAGTCGAAGTCGAAGTCGTAGGGGGTGTCCAGGTAGGCCAGGGCCCGGTCGATGGCCTGGGCCTTGGCGCGCTTGTCCAGGCGGGGGCGCAGGGCGGCGAAGTAGTCACCCACGGCCTCGGGCAGGGTGCTCAGCACCACGCCCTCGCTGACGGCCTCGATGATCAACCGGGGCTGGCCGTCGACCTGGGCCTGGTACCGGGCCCAGGCAGCGGGGTGGCGTCGGGCCAGGAAGGTGGACAGATCGGCCTCGCCCCCGCCCTGGTCCCGGATCCAGCCGCGGATCCCGTCGTCGTCGGCCCAGGATGCCAGCTGCGTCGGCGGCCCCAGGTACAGCAGGGCGTGGGGCCAGAAGCCAGGCAGGGCCACGTTGGACAGGTACCAGTTCTTGCGGTCCAGCAGCACATCACCGGGCTCGGCCGCCGCCAGGATGCTCGGGTGAAGATCGGCGCCGATCAGGTACCAGCCGATGCGACGGACCCGCAGATCGCCCATCTGCTCGGCGACCTCCTTCTGGGCGGGGAACCACACGCGCTTGACGGCCCGCTTCAGGACCTGGCTGTCGGCCCGGGCCAGCAGGGTGGCGCGGTCGATGGGGGCGACGCCCTCGATGGTGCGCAGGTGGTTCTCGCAGCGGTCCCACAACCAGGACAGACCCAGCTCCGCGGCCTCGGTGCGACCGTGTACGGTGGTCTGCAGAACGCCCAGGTACTTCTGTCCGGCCAGGACGCGGGCCTGGTCCCGGGTGCCGAGCAGCTCCTGCCGGTAGATGCTGAAGGCGGTCTTGGGCAGGCCCAGCTCGGGTCGGGGCATGTCGAGGAGCTTGCTGGCGTTGGGGTTGGGCAGGACCAGCCGCGCCAGGCGGGCGGCCTTGTCGTGCACGGACAGCTCGGCGGCGAAGGTCAGCAGGAAGCTGCGCAGGTGCCAGGGGCGCTGCACCCGCGAGGGGTCGAAGCGATACCAGTCCTCGTAGAAGCTGCGGATCTGGTCCTGCTCGATGGTCATGGCCCACAGCTGGGCGAAGCTGTCGACGAGCATGGCCTCTTGCTCGGTGCTCAGGACCTCCTGCGGCGCGTCCGGCCCCAACCAGGGCTGGGCCTCCAGGCGCCGCAGGACCCCGTCCATGCCGCGGTCCAGGTCGCGGTAGCGCTGGGCGTCGAGCTGCCAGGCCTCGGCCAGGGCGTCGGGGGCCAGCGAGGTGAGGGGACTGGGCTGCTGGGTCGCGAAGACGCCGATCCGGACGGTGCCGGCCAGGCCGGCGAGGATCAGCACCCCGACCACGCGGCGCCGCAGGCGCAGGCCCTGGGGCGTCTCGACGAAGGCCCGCCCGCGCAGCAGCTTGCCGGTCAGCATCAGGGCCACACCGGCCACGCAGCTCAGGCTGAGCGCGCCGAGCATGGTGGGCAGCAGCCGCACCCCCTGGTCTGAGGCATAGAAGCCCAGGCCGGCGCCGAGCGCCAGGGGCAGGGCCAGCAGGCCGAGCCGATCGAGCAGCCAGCCGAGGCGGTCACGGAGGGGGGAGGGGGCGGGAGTGGGCATCGGGGGCCTGTCCGGGCCCCGCCGGTGCAGCGGTGGGCGCCGGGGCGTCGGATGCTACACCGCGTGCCATGGCGCGGCGCGCTACTGCCGCCGCCGCGGCCGATCCTCCGCCGTCGCCGCCAGCGGGTCCTCGGGCCAGGCGTGCTTGGGGTAGCGGCCACGCAGGTCGGCGCGGACCTGGGCCCAGGTGCGCTGCCAGAAGCCGGCGAGGTCGGCGGTGACCTGGACGGGGCGGTCGTTGGGGGCCAGCAGGTGCAGCAGCACGGGCTCGGCGCCGTCGAGGACGGCGGGGGTGCGGGCCAGGCCGAAGAGCTGCTGCATGCGGGCCCGCAGCACGGGGGGCCCGCCCTGGCAGGCCAGGGGGCTGTAGTCGAGGGAGACGGGGCGGCCGGTGGGCAGGCGGAGCTGGGCCGGGGCCAGGCGGTCCAGCTCGGGGCGCGCCCGGCCGAGGTGGCGGGCCAGGGCGCCCTGGAGGTCGGCCTGCTGGACCTGCTGCAGCGTCCGACGACCCGCGCAGAGCTCGGGCAGCACGGCGCGCAGGGCGGCGTCGAGATCAGGCCAGGCCGGCAGCTCCAGGGCCGGCCGGCGAGCCCGCAGCCAGGCCACGCGGTGGGCGAGGGCGGCGGCCTCGGGCGAAGGCTGGAGCAGGCGCGCCGGGTCGCGGGAGAGGACCTGGACCAGGGCGGCGGCGGCCTCCTCGGGCTGGGGCAGGACCTCGGTGCGAGCCAGGACCAGGGCGCCGACTCGCTCCTCGACGGCGGCGACGACGGCGGAGCGCTGCTCGTCCCAGGCGACGCTGCGGTGTGAATGGCGGGGGAGGGCGGCGACGGCGGGCTCGGGCACCTCGACGGCCAGGCTGATCCGGTCCTCGCCTCGCGGGCGGCCCTCCAGGCCCAGGGCCACCAACCAGGTGGCGCCCAGGGGCAAGGCGCCCGGGGCCAGCTCGGCGCCGCGGCCGCTGGCCAGCTTGACCCGCGGGTCCCCGGGCCCCCGGCGATGGCCCAGGCGCTCGGGGAAGCCGGCCAGCAAGGCGGGTAGCAAGGCGCCCAGGTCGGTGCTGCTGCTGTGCCGAGCGCTGCTGCCGCGGGGGCCGCTCCTGCCGGCGCCGCTCGTGCTGCCGCCGACGAGGCGGGCCAGGCGCTCGGTGACCTGGCGGGCGGTGTCCAGGCCGCGGGGATCGGCCCCCCGGGGCGGGCCGCCGAGCAGGGCCGCGAGGCGATCCTCGACGGGCACGGCGGCGCCGCGGGGCCAGGGGTCACGCTCGGTGAGCAGGGCGGCCAGGGCGGCGGCGGGCATGGCCTGGGCGAGCGGCGCGGCCAGGAGCATGCGACCCAGGCGCGGGTGCACGGGCAGGGTCGCCAGGCGCCGCCCCAGCGCGCTGAGGCCCTCGCCCGGCAGGACCGCGTCGAGATCGAGCAGGAGGGCCTGGGCGCGGGCCCAGGCAGCGGGGGGAGGGGGGCTCAGCCAGCGCAGGCCCTCGGCCCGCCCGCTCCAGGCCCAGGCCTGCAAGGCCAGCTCGGTCAGGTCCAGGCGGGTGATCTCGGGGGGCTCGGCGGCCTCGCGGCGGCTGTGCTGCAAGGCGGTCCACAGGCGCAGGCAGCGCCCGGGTCCGGTCCGGCCGGCGCGGCCCGCGCGCTGGTCCGCCGAGGCCCGGCTGGTGAGCACCGTCTCCAGGGTCTCCAGGCCGGTGGCGGGGTCCAGCCGGGGCTGGCGGGCCAGGCCGCTGTCGATGACGGCCCGGACGCCGGGGATGGTGACCGAGGTCTCGGCGAGGTTGGTGGCCAGGACCACGCGGCGGCCGGCCCCGCCGGGGGACAGGGCCCGGTCCTGCTCCCGGGCCGACAGGCCGCCGTGCAGGGGCAGGACCTCGACCTCCGAGCGCATGCCCCGGGCCCGCGCCTCGTCCAGCGCCCCCGCCACGCGCTCGAGCTCGCCGCGCCCCGGCAGGAAGACCAGGACGTCGCCCTGCGCCTCCTCGGCCAGGACCCGCTGGACGGCGGCGCAGACCCGCGGCACGAGCTGCCGATCCCCGGGGGCGAGGTCGGGCCCCAGGTGCTCGATCTCGACGGGGTAGCTGCGCCCCAGGGCCTGGAGCACGGGCGCGTCGAGGAAGGCGGCGACGGGACCGGGGTCGAGGGTGGCGGACATGGCGAGCAGCCACAGCTCGGGGCGGGCCTGGCGGACCTCGCGCAGCAGGGCCAGGGCCAGGTCGGTCTGCAGGCTGCGCTCGTGCAGCTCGTCCAGGACCACGGCGCCGACCGGGCGACCCCAGCCGCCCTCGCCCAGCAGGAAGGGGTCGACCTGGAGACGGCGGGCCAGCAGGCCCTCGGTCATGACCTCCAGGCGGGTGTCGGGGCCGACCACCGCCTCGAAGCGGACGCGGTAGCCGACCTCTCCCCCGACCGTGCCTCCGGGCCCCCCGGCCTCCCCCCCTCGCTCCGAGGCGATGCGCCGGGCGACCAGGCGGGCCGCGGCCCGGCGGGGCTGGAGCAGCAGCACGGACTGCTCGGTCGGCAGCCGGTCGAGCAGCGAGGGGGCGGCCCGGGTCGACTTGCCGGAGCCGGGCGGGGCGACCAGCACGGCGGCACCGGCCTGAGCCAGGGCGGCGTGCAGGTCCGGCAGGATCGTATCGACGGGCTGCGCACGCACCGGCTCAGGCCATCGTGGTCTGCACCTCGGGCCCCAGCAGCGTGCCGACCTCCTCGCCCTTGCAGATGCGGCTCACGCAGCCGGGCTTGTCAAAGTCGAAGACGTGCAGGGGCAGGCCATGGTCGCGCGCCAGCAGCATGGCCGACTGGTCCATGACCCGGATGTCCTGCTCGATGGCGTCGCCGGTGCGCAGGGTGCGGAAGCGTCGGGCCGACGGGTCGACCTTGGGGTCGGCGGTGTAGACGCCGTCGACGCCTTCCTTGGCGATGAGCACCGCGTCGCAGCGGGTCTCGATGGCCCGCTGCACGCCGGTGTAGTCGGTCGTGACGTAGGGCTGGCCGATGCCGCCGCCCAGGATGACGATGTAGCCCTTCTCCAGGTGCTTGATCGCCCGCAACCGGATGAAGGGCTCGGCCACCGACTCCATGCGGATGGCGGTGAGCACCCGGGCTTCGTAGGGGCCCCGGGCCTTGAGCGCGGCGCGGAGCATGACGGCGTTCATGACCGTGCCCAGCATGCCGATGCTGTCGGCCTCGGCCCGCTCGATGTCCCAGTCCTCGGCCACCTTGCCGCGGAAGATGTTGCCCCCGCCGACGACGACCGCGACCTCGATGCCCAGCTCGCGGGGCGCCATGATCTCGCGGCAGATGTGGTCCAGGGCGACGGGATCGAAGCCCAGTCCGCCCTTTCCGGCGAGAGCGCCACCGCTGACCTTGAAGAGGATCCGCTTGTAGCGCATGGCACCTCCCGGGGGCCGCGGCTGGCGACCTCGGGCCGCTGCTACTGCGCCCCCTGCTCCGCGTCAACCAGGCCGGCGTCGTCAGGAGCCACCTCAGTGGACGAAGGCGGGGTCCTCGATGTCCTGGCTGGTGCACTCCGGCGGCGCCGTGCGCGGGTTGCAGCGGGCCGGTGTGCCCTCGGGGACGGCGGCCACATAGGGCACGCCGGCCACCTTGGCCGGGTAGTCCGTCGACAGCCAGTTGGCGCCGCTGTCCAGGGCGGCCTGGAGCTGCTCGGTCTTGGCGACCAGGGCGGGCCCGTCGGCGTCGGCCCGGGTCCGGACCAGGAAGCCCTGGTCGACGTAGGCGGCGATCTGCTTGCTGTCGCCCACCGGATCGTCCTGCAGGAAGAAGCTGGCCAGCGGGCTGTCGGGCTGGTCCTCCATGGCGGCGAAGGTGGTGCGGCCGGCCAGGCTGGTGCCCTTGGCGGTGTAGGCGTCTCGGGAGCTGCCGGTGTCGAGCAGCCCGAAGATGATCTTGCCCCGCAGGGCGCCCAGGGTCGGCCAGCCTTCGGCCAGGACCGCCTCGCGCAGGCTCCCGTGCGCGCCTTGCAGCTCGTCGGGGGACAGCCGGCGGCTGGCCGGCCAGACGCTGTCCACCTCGGCCTCGTACTCGTCGACGCGCTCCTCCCACAGCACGGTGGCGCCCTCGTTCTTGGGCTCGATGAGCACCATCAGGGGCAGGTGACCGGGGTTGGCGTCCGACCAGTCCCGCATGGTCTGCAGGCAGTCGGTGAAGGCCAGGCAGGTGCTCTGGGGATCGACGATGGGCACGTGGTAGACCTCGAAGTGGCCGAGGTCCTGGTTCCAGTGCAGGTCCAGCTCGACCTGGCGCACGCCCTGCTGAGAGAGCTGCAGGTCCAGCGGCGCCATGGTGTAGCGCCAGGAGTCGTCGAGGGGGACGTCGGGCTGGATGTGGTAGCTGTTGTGCGTGCCCAGGGCCTGCACGTCGACCAGCCGCAGCACGTCGTCGAGGGGGTAGTCGAAGGAGGGGCCGGCGGCGCCGGAGCCAGAGTCGTCGGGGCCGGGCCCGTGGGTGCAGGCGAGGGTGAGGGCGAGGGCGGGGGCGAGGGCGAGGGCGAGGGCGAGGGCGAGGGCGAGGGCGAGGAGCAGGCTCATCGGTGCGACTCCGGTCCGTGGGCGGGACGGCTCAGCCGCCCAGGCGGATGCGAGGGTCCAACCAGGCGTAGACCAGGTCCACGACCAGGTTGGCGGTGACGATGGCGGCGCTGGCGACCAGCACGGTGCCCAACATGACGGGGAAGTCCTGCTGGAGCACGCTGTCGATGGCCAGCTTGCCCATGCCCGGCCAGGCGAAGATCGACTCGGTGACGACGGCCCCGCCCAACATGACGCCGAGATCCATGCCGAAGAAGGTGACGACGGGGATGAGCGCGTTGCGCAGGCCGTGGCGGAGCACGACCCGGGCCTCGGACAGGCCCTTGGCCCGCGCGGTCCGCATGTAGTCCTGCTGGCTGACGTCCAGGAACTCGCCCCGGGTCAGGCGCGAGTAGTACGCGGCGCCGGCGATGCCCAGGGTCAGGCTGGGCATGACGGCCGAGCGCAGCACGCCCAGCCCGCCGGCCCCCAGGCCCCCCAGGGGGAAGGCCCCCAGGCGGAAGCCCAGGACGTACATGATGGCCAGGCCCGTGAGGAAGGTCGGCGCCGAGATGCCGACCAGGGCCAGGGCCATGGCGCCGACATCGACCGCGGTGCGCTTGCGCAGGGCGGCGAGCAGGCCGATGGGCACCCCGGCCAGGAGCTGGAAGACGCTGGCGCCGGCGGCGATGAGGGCGGTCCAGGGCAGGCTGCGGGCGATGGCGGCGTTGACGGACTCCTTGTTCTTGTAGGAGTGCCCCAGGTCGCCGTGGGCCACGCGGGCGACGTAGCGGACGTACTGCTCGGGCAGGGGGCGGTCCAGGTACAGCTCGGTGCGGATGCGGGCCACGACCTCGGCGCTGGCGTGCGGGCCGGCCATCATGCGGGCCGGGTCGCTGCTCGGCAGGACGTAGGCCAGCAGGAAGGTGCCGCTGACCACCAGCCACAGGGTGAAGAACGCCCAGGCCACGCGCCGGGAGAGGAAGGTCAGCATGAGGTGCTCACGGCCGCTTCGGGGTGGCGGGGCCACCCTGGGGCGTGGCCCGGCCCTCGGGCACGTCGAGCCAGGCCCTGGACATGTCGCGGGTCCAGATGGGATCGACCCGGAAGCCTTTGACCTGGGGACGCACCACCGAGATGGTGGTGGAGTGGTACTCGACCGCGACGGGCGCGGCATCGGCGATGCGGGCCTGGGCCTGCTCGTACAGGGCCGTGCGACGGTCGTGATCGACCTCGACGGCCGCGGCCTGCAGCAGCTCATCGGTCTCGGGATCGCAGTAGAAGCTGGTGTTCTGGCTGTTCTCCTGAGCCCGGCTGTCACAGGCGAAGATGGTCTCCAGGAAGTTGCGGGGGTCGGGGTAGTCCATGACCCAGGCGGTGTAGGCCATCTGGACCTCGCGCGGGCGACCCACGGCCGAGAGGTAGGTCGGGAAGGTCGTGGTCTTGATGGCCAGGGGCACGCCGACCAGGGACAGATCCTGCTGGACGGACTGCGAGGTCGTGTTGCTCGCCTCGTCGGCCAGCGACCAGTAGGTGATGGGCGGGCCCGTGTAGTGCCCGTCCTGGAAGTAGCGGCTCTTGTCCAGGCACTGCTTCGCCAGCTCCACGTCGTGGCGCTGGTACTGGTAGTGGACGCGGTCCTCGGCGGACAGCTCGTCCCACTCGACGTGCCCGTCGATGCCGGGGGGCAGCCAGGACACCGTGGGGCGCAGCCGGCCGTTGCGCAGGCGCCCCAGCTTCTCGCGGTCGATGGCGGCGGCCACGCCGCGGCGGAACCACACATCGTCGAAGGGGGGCAGCTCGACGTTCATCATCTCGCCGTAGGTGTCGATGCTCGGCACCTCGGAGAGCTGCTGCGACCAGCGCGGGTCGGACCGGATCCACATGTAGTCGGGGCTGGTCAGGCGGTTGACCTGGTCCAGCTCCCCGGCTTCGAGCTTGAGGAACTGTACGGGCCGCGGGTAGTTGGCCAGGTGTACGATCCGGTCCAGGTAGGGCAGGCCCGGCTGCCAGTAGTCGCGGTTGGCAACGAAGACGGTCTTCTCGCCGAGCTTCCAGTCGGCCACTGAGAAGGGACCGGTGCCGACGGGCGAAAAGGACCACTGCTCGCCGCGGGCCTCGACCGCCTCCCGGGGAACGACGCTGCCGAAGGTCATGGCGACGGCGTTGGCGAAGGTGCTGTCGGGCCGTGTCAGGTGAACGGTGACGGTCCAGGGATCGAGGGCCTGCAGGCCACGGATCGAGGTGGCCGTGCCGTCGAGCACGTCTGTGGCGCCGTCGATGACCTGGTAGAAGTCGGCGCCGGGGCTGCCCAGGTGCGGGTCGAAGAGCCGGGTCCAGGAGTAGACGACGTCCTGGGCCACCAGCTCGCGGCCCCGCGTGGTGCCGTCGCCGTGGAAGTGCACGTCGTGGCGCAGGTGGAAGACCCAGTCCAGGCCGTCGGGGCTGACCTCCCAGCTCTCGGCCAGGCCCGGCCCCAGGTGGTCCTGCTCGTCATACGACAGCAGCTGGTCGAAGATCAGGCGGAAGGCGGTCCAGCTGACCTCGTCGTAGCCGACGGCCGGATCGAGGGTCCGGATGTCGTCTTCGTCGGCGTAGGTGAAGGTGCCCCCGTAGACCGGGGTGCTGTGGCCCGCGGCGGGGGCCAGCCCGTCGCCGCGGGTGCAGGCCAGCGACAGGGAGAGCGTCAGGGGGAGGAGGAAGAGGATCATCCGCTCAGTCCTTGGGGTCCAGCACGTCGCGGAGACCCTCGCCGAGCAGGTTGAAGCCCAGCACCGTGAGCAGGATGCACACGCCTGGCAGGAAGATCAGGCGGGGGGCCAGGCGGTACCAGGGCTGCCCCTCGCTGATCATGGCGCCCCAGGAGGGGGTGGGCGGGGGCACGCCCAGGCCCAGGTAGGACAGCACGCTCTCGGCCAGGATGGTCGCGGCGACGCCCAGGGTGGCCAGGACGATGACCGGTCCGACCACGTTGGGCAGGATGTGGCGGAAGATGATGCGGGTGTGGCCCAGGCCCAGGGCGCGGGCGGCCTGGACGTACTCCTTCTCGCGCTCGGCCAGGACCTTGCCGCGGACGACCCGGGCCGTCGTGGTCCAGCCCAGCAGGCCCAGGACCAGCAGCACGTTGCTCAGGCCGGGCTCACGCACGGCCACCAGGGCGATGCACAGCAGCAGGAAGGGGAAGCTCATCAGCACGTCGACGGCGCGCATGGCCACGGTGTCGATGGAGCCGCGGAAGTAGCAGCGACCAGGCCCACCACCAGGCCGATGCCCAGGGCGATGACCGTGGCGGCGACGCCGACCAGCAGCGAGATGCGCGCGCCGATGAGCAGGCGCGACAGCACGTCCCGCCCCAGGGCGTCGCTGCCGAGCCAGTGGGCAGCAGAGGGCCCGATGGGGGCACCCATGGCCGTCAGACCCGCGATCAGGTCCTGGGCGGAGGGGTCCTGGGGAGCCAGCAGCGGCCCCACCAGGGCCACGACCGCGATGAGGGCTACCAACACTCCCCCGATGCGGACATTGGGGTGCGCGGCGAGGCGCTGGGTGGTGGTCTTCACGACGCTCCGAGGATGCAGGCGCGCCCGAGGACGGCGCGGCCGGGAATCCTACAGCAGCCGTGTGCCGGTGGCCGCTCAGGCCTGTCGGTCGGCCCGCAGCCGGTCGAGATCCTCGGCCGTGTACAGGTCCGGCCGCATGCGGGTCTCGGCCTGGCGGTTCACCTCGTCCAAGCGCTCGTTGGCCTGCTGGAGCTGCTGGACCGTGGCGTCGATCAGGCAGCGGCGGAGGGCCCTTCCTTCGAGCGTGGCGTTGTTGACCAGGGTGGCGCACAGCTCGCGGGGTACCCGGTAGAGCCAGGCAGGCGACTCGGCCACGCAGGTGGCGGTGCGGATGTCCCCATCGACGGCGGCGAGGTGACCGAAGAGGGCGCCCGGCTGCAGGGTGGCGAGCTGCTCGTGGCGCTCGCCGACCGTGGTCCGCCAGACGGAGACCGTGCCCGCCGCCAGGATCCAGGCGTCGCCGCGGCTGGAGCCTTCTTCCACGACGACGTCGCCGGGCCGGAAGCCCACGGGCTCGAGCTCGCGGCCCAGGCGGAGCTGGACGCTGCGGGTCAGGCCCATGAAGTGGGGGGACTGCTGCAAGACGTCGACGGCGGCGGGCGGCCAGCCCAGGGGCCGGGTGTGGGTGAGGGGACGAAGCAGGCGGTGCCAGAGATCGTCCGGCTCGGGGGGCGTGATGTGGCCCACCGCGAGGTGGGCGATGCGGCGGTCGGTCTCGCGGAGCTGGGAGGCCAGGGAGAGCAGGACCTCGGACTCGATGCGATCGACGATGCGGTGGCTCATGCCGCGCAGGTGGGCCATGCCGGCGTCGTCGATGACCAGCAGGGAGGCGTCGGTGAGCGCCCGGACGCTGGCGGTCCGCTGCGGGACCAGGCCCAGCGCCGCCAGCTCGCCCAGGTGCTCGCCCCGGCCGACCCGTCGCAGGGTGGTGATGAGCGGCGGACGCCCGATATAGGCCTCCAGCTCGCCCTCGAGGAGGAAGAGCATCGAGCGATCGACCTCTCCCTCTTCGATGAGGACATCGTCGGCCCCCACCTCGACGGGGGTGCAGGCGGCGACGAAGGAGAGCACCTCTGACTCGGTCAGCCCGCGCAGCTCGCGGATGATGTGCAGCTCCCTGCGGTCGAAGGCCATCACGCCTCCTCGGGCGGTGTGCCGCCCCATGTGGACCCGGTGCCGACCCCGGCATCGTGTTGCGCCGCGGAAACGGCGCCTGGAACCTGGCACGAGCGTAGCACACGAGAGAGGGAGCAGGAGCGGGACGGGGACGGCTCTCGCGGGCGGTGGATGCGGTGGATCAGGAGGGCCCGACAGCAGCGAGCAAGGCGGCGCGCAGCTCGGCCGCGTGCTCGGCGTCGGCTCCGCCCACCGGCGGGCTCTGCGCGTGGGCCAGGTGACCCAGGCGCTGGTTGGCTTGGAGGAGCTGGGCGCTCAGCGCGTGGGCCAGGCCCCAACGCAGGGCCTCGGCGGCGGGGGTCTTCCAGGTCAGCAGCTCCTCGACCAGGGGCCGGGGTATGCGGTACAGCCAGGTGCCGGTCTCGGCGACGCAGGTGGCGGTGGCGTGCTCGCCGTCCAGGATGGCCAGCAGCCCGAAGACATCGCCGCGGGACAACATGCCCAGGTGCTCCTGGCGTTCGGTCCGGGTGCTGCGGTACACGCCGATCTGCCCGCTGGCGATGAGCCAGGCGTCGCTCTTGTCGTCGCCCTCGCCCACCACCTGCTCGCCGCTGGCGAAGGCCACGGGCTCCAGGGTCTTGGACAGGTTGGCGGCGAGCGCGGCGGGCAGGCGCGAGAAGTGCGGCGACTCGGCCAGGACCTCAGCGGCGGTAGGCGCGAAGCCGAGAGGTCCGCCGGCGCCGACCGCCCGCGCCAAGCGCTGCAAGGGACCGCGCGGCGTGCCGGGCTCGAGCTGGGTGCCGACCGCCAGGCGGGAGATGTGGCGGTCGGTCTCACGCAGGCTGCGGGCCAGGGTCCGCAGGACCTCGAGCTCCAGGTTGTCGACCACGGGGTTGTGGGAGCTGCGCAGCGAGGCCAGCCCGGTCGGGCTGAGCAGCAGCAGGCGGGTCGGGACCAGGCTGCGGACGCTGGCCGAGCGCTGGGGCAGCAGGTCGAGCAGCCCGGCCTCTCCGACCTGGTCGCCGCGCTGGAGGCGGGCGACGACGGTCACCTCGGGCGGGGTGCCGACGAAGACCTCCAGCTCGCCCTCGAGGACGAAGAGCATGGCCTGGTCGTCCTCCCCCTCGACCACGAGCATGGTGTCCGAGGGCACCGTGGCCTCCTCGCAGACTTCCAGGAAGCCGAGCACGGCCTCGGGAGGCAGGCCGTGCAGGACGCGGAGGAAGGAGAGCTCTGGGACCGCGGGGGACATGCACACCTCGCGCAAGGTGGGTGTCCATCAACCTGCGCAGCCAAGCGCCGGGAGAACAGGGACTGCGACGAAGGGACCCACCTGTCGGGCGTGATAGCGGGGGACCATGCGCCTGCGTCGGTACCACGGCCTCGGGAACGACTACCTGGTGCTCGAGACGGCAGAGGCCGTCGACGAGCGGCTGGTCGTGGCCCTGTGCGACCGCCACCGCGGGGTCGGCTCGGACGGGCTGCTCCAGCCCCTGCCGCTGCGCCGGGACGCCGAGACCGGGCGACCGGTGAGCCACTACGCGGTGCGGATCTGGAACCCCGATGGCTCGCGGGCCGAGAAGTCGGGCAACGGACTGCGGATCCTGGCCCGCTGGTTGCGGGACCACCGGGCGGCGCCGCCCACGTTCACCGTCGAGGTCCGCCTGGACGAGTCCCCGGGGGAGCGGGTGCAGTGTACCGTGGCGCCCCCGGCTGGCACCGGAGACGTGACCGTGTCCATGGGGCCGGCGCGCTTTCAGCCGGGACAGGTGCCTTGCACCCGGCCGCTGCGGGCCAGCGCGGTGGAGGTGCTGGGCGCACGGCTGGAGCTGACGGCGGTGGGCACGGGAAACCCGCACTGCGTCTGCTTCGTGGACGCGCTGCTGCCGGCGGGGCCGGGGGCCGATGATGTCGAGCGGGGCGCCGCGCTGGACGCCGCGCTGGACACGCTGCCCTGGCGCGCCTGGGGGGCCGCGCTGGAGGTCCACCCGCTCTTCCCGCGGCGCACCAATGTGCAGTTCGCCTGCTTGTTGCCGCCCCAGGCGGGCGACCCGCCGGAGCGCAGCCGCATCGCGGCCCGGATCTGGGAGCGCGGCGCCGGCGAGACCCAGGCCAGCGGCAGCTCGGCTTGTGCCGTGGCCGCGGCGGCGGTGTCCCTGGGGCGGGCCGGCCGCAGCGTGATGGTGCAGATGCCCGGCGGCACGCTGTCGGTCGAGGTCGGCGATGAGGACCTGGTGCTGCGGGGCCCGGTCGAGGAGGTGGGCACCATCGAGCCGGCCCCCGGCTGGCTTGCGGCCCGGCAAGCCGCCTCTCCCGCGACCCGCTGAGGCCCTGACCCGGCCGGCGGCCCTTTGACCGGCCCCGGGCCCGGGGTAGGCGGTGGACAGCGCGGGTGGCGCCGTGCAAGCCTGCGTGCTTCCTGCGGCTCCGCCCCTCGCTCCGTTCCCCTGGCCCCCCTCCTCCTCGCCCCCCTGGCCCCCCTCCTCCTCGCCCCCCTGGCCGCCCCTCCCGAGGTCTCCCGCATGCGCGTCCTGCTCATCCGGCCGCCGGCCCGCCACACGGTCGAGAGCGAGGTGCCCGAGGCCGTCTCGGCGGAGAACCTGAGCTACCCGCCCCTTGCGCTGATCAGCATCGCGACCTTCCTCAAGGCCCGCAGCGCGCACGAGGTGCTGATCCTCGACGCCCAGCTCGACGACATGGACTACGAGGAGCTGCGCAGCCGGGTCCGCGCCTTTGCGCCCGACGTGGCCGGGATCACGGCCTTCACCGTGCAGCTCGTCGACGTGCACAAGACGGTGCAGACCTGCAAGGAGGTCGGCGTCCGCTACGTCGTCGTGGGCGGCCCCCACGTCAACGACTTCCCCCAGGAGTGCCGGGGCCTGCCCGGCGTCGACGCGGTGGTCCGGGGCGAGGGCCAGCAGCCCATGTTGGAGCTGCTGGACGCCTGGGAGCGGGGAGAGGAAGCCCGGGGCGTGCCCGGCGTCATGGCCCACCCCGATGACCCGGTGCCCACCGACGACGTGTACTTCAGCAACGACCTGGACGAGTACCCGATCCTCGACCTGACCCTGGTCGACTACCGGCGCTACTACGATGTCATGGGTGAGGGCGGGATCTTCACGACCGTCATCAGCAGCCGGGGCTGCCCCTACCGCTGCACCTTCTGCAACACGCCTCGCCACCGCTACCGGGTCATGTCTCCCGGGCGGGTCTGTGACGAGCTTCAGAGCTGCATCGACCTGGGGATCCGCGAGATCTACTTCGTCGACGACACCTTCAACATCACGAACCGGCGGGTCCACGAGCTGTGTGACGAGATCCTGCGGCGCGCCCTGGACATCTCCTGGACGGTGCGCTTCCGGGTCAAGGGTGTCGACCGCCCGCTGCTGGAGAAGATGAAGGAAGCCGGCTGCACACGCATCCAGTTCGGCGTGGAGCAGGGCACCGAGGAGGGCCTGCTGCGCCTGAAGAAGGACGTGACCTCGCGCGAGATCGAGCACGCCTTCGAGCTGTGCCGAGAGGTGGGGATCCGCACGGTCGCCTACTTCATGATCGGCACGCCCACCGAGCGCACCCGCGAGGACGTGCTGGACACGATCCACTACAGCATCCGGCTGCGCCCCGACTTCGTGATGTACAACCTGCTGACGCCCTTCCCGGGCACGACCCTCTACGATGAGGGCATTCGGGATGGCGTGCTCGACATCGAGCCCTGGCTGCGCTTCATGCGCCAGCCCGACGAGGGCTTCAAGGCCCAGGTCTGGGACGAGCACTTCTCCCGCGAGGAGCTGCGCGAGCTGCTGGACCTGGCGTGGAAGCGCTTCTACTGGCGACCCGAGTTCGTCGTCCGCAATCTCTTCCAGGTCCGCAACCTGGCCGACTTCAAGCGCAAGGCCACCGCTGGCCTGCGCCTGCTCGCTTGAGAGGCTCCATGTCGCCCTTGCACGAAGACGCCGCCGAGGCTGCGCCGGTCCCCGCGACCGGCCCGGCCGGCCGCACGCGGCCCTTCACCGTCGTCCTGATGACGATCTACAGCATCGAGAACGCGGGCATCCGCTACGTCTCGGCGGCCCTGCAGCGCGAGGGCTTCGACACACACATCATCTTCCTGCGGGACTGGGTCCACAACCGCCTGGACATGCCCAGCGACGCCGAGATCGAGCTGGCGCTTCAGATCATCGCCGACAAGGGCGCCGACCTGGTGGGGCTGGGCTTCATGAGCAGCCTGCTGCCCATGGCCCGGCACGTCTCGGCCCGGATCAAGGAGCGCTTCCCCGACACGCCCCTGCTGTGGGGCGGCATCCACCCGACCAGCGATCCCCAGGGCAGCATCGTCGACTGTGACTACCTGTGCGTGGGAGAGGGCGAGCTGGCCGCCATCGACCTGTGCAAGGCGCTGCGCGATGGCGCGGACACCACCGCCATCCCCAACATCTGGGTGAACCAGGGCGGCACGGTGGTCGAGAACGCGCCGCGGCCGCTGATCCAGAACCTGGACTGGTTGCCCTACCCGGACACCCGGGATGACAACAAGTACTACATCGAGGGGGGCAGGGTCCGGATCGAGGAGCCCTGGAAGCGCACGGCCGAGTACCGGATCTACTTCTCCCGCGGCTGCCCCTACAACTGCTCCTACTGCTACGTCAGCATCCTGCGGGACGTGTACGACGAGAAGGGCCGCAAGTTCTACCGGGCCCGGTCCGTCGAGCACATCCTGGGTGAGCTGGAGATGGTCCAGAAGACCTTCCCCAAGATCGCCCGGGTGAAGATCGACGACGACACGTCCTTCGCTTTTGGCGACGAGTGGATGGCCGAGTTCCTGGACAAGTACCCCAAGCGGGTGGGCAAGCCCTTCGAGTGCCTGCTCATCCCGCCCATGATGCGGCCGGACATGCTCAAGGCACTGATGGGTGCTGGCCTGGTGCGCGTGCAGACCGGCATCGAGTCGGGCAGCGCCAAGGAGAGCAAGGAGCTGCACAACCGCAGCCCCGGCAACCAGGCCATCATGAAGTTCGCCGAAGCGAACAAGGAGATGCGGCTCAACGTCGTGTACGACGTCATCATCGACAATCCGCACGCGACCGAGGAGATGAAGCTGGAGACGGCGTACTTCCTGCTCGACCTGCCGCGCCCCTACGACATCTACTTCTACAGTCTGAACTACTTTCCGGGCACGGCGCTGACCAAGCGCTCCCTGGAGGACGGCACCCTGGACCCCGACATGGTGGAGGGCCGCAACACCAAGGCCTGGCACCAGTTTCGGGTGAGCATGGACTGGCCGCGCAGCGACGAGGACCGCTTCTACCTGGCCATCTTCAGCATGGCGTCGAAGTCCTTCGTGCCCAAGGCCTTCCTGCGCCGCTTGCTGGACGAGCGGGAGCACTGGAAGCAGCCGAAGAACCTGGAGCGACTGTACAAGCTGGCCTGGGCCAGCAACTACGTGAAGATGGGCTACGTCGGCTGGCGCTACTTCAAGAACGGCGAGCTGACCTGGTTCAAGCTGCGGCAGTACGGATCGCTGCGCAAGATGATCAGCCAGTAGCGGGCGCGCTCGTGGGCGTGCTGTCGGGCGTGGCGGGCCGCTGCGCCTGCCGCCGGGCCTGCCGCCGGACCTGCCGCCGGGCCTGCCAATGCGCCCAGCCCCAGGTGGCCAGCTCGATGAGCACCATGCCGACGATGGTCCAGGTCATCCACCACGAGCAGAAGTAGCCGCGCAGCACGGCGGGCCAGCCCAGGTACTCGGGCAGGCGCCCGGCGACGAGCAGGCCGGCGCCGGCGGCCAAGTAGAGGCCGTGGCGGCGCGGGGCCCCGGGGCGGCCGGCCGCCAGGGCCAGCAGCAGGAACATCTGCCAGTAGTACATGTTGGTGACGAGCACGACGAAGATGCTGAGCACGCCCAGCCAAGTGGCGAAGACCTCGTCGTGGCGCGACGCGACCCCGTACAGTCCCAGCAGCAGCAGCAGGCGGGCGGGCAGGAAGCCGGGCAGGGAGCCGGAGAGGTCGGCCCGGGCGACCACCATGTGCCGGGGATCCGGCGTGACCAGGGTCAGCCAGGGGTGGTGCTGGAGCTGGAGGAAGACGTCGCGGAAGGAGTACTGGGAGCGGTAGTAGCCCTCGTGCAGGGTCGCCAGGATCCGGTGGGCGTAGTCTGACCAGATGTCGACGCCGCCGAAGGCGAGGCTGGACAGGAGCACGCTGCCGAGCAGGCCCAGGACGGCGTAGACCACGACCTGGACGTGGCCCCGGTCCAGGCGCCGGGTGCGCACGGCGGCGCCCACGAACTGGGCCCCCAGGGCCAGGGCGATGAGGCCGCAGAAGATCTTGGACGAGATGGCGTAGCCCAGCAGCAGGCCGGCCAGCCGGTAGCGCCGGGCGCCGAGCATGCAGGTCGCCATGCCGACGGCGAAGAGCCAGTCCAGGCGCAGGATGCTGCCGCCCAGGTAGCTGTAGGCGTGGGCCGGCATCAGGCCCAGCACGGCGGCCACGGCGGCGGCCCGCAAGCCGAAGACGCGCCAGGTGGTGCCGAGCAGCACCAGCAGCAGCAGGGGGTCCAACATGGCCAGGAAGACGGCGGTGGCGTGCTGGAGCGGCAGGGTGCCGGTGAAGAGCAGGGCGGGCGCGGCCCAGGCCGGGGAGCCGGTGTTGCCGTGGTCCGACAGGACCGAGCGCAGGGGCGCGTGCAGCACGGAGAAGCAGGCCGCGACGTCGGACTTGAAGGCGGCCCACCGCTCGGGGCTGAAGCGCGCCTTCACCTGCTGGGCGGGCCCGAGCACGTCGGCGGCCGGGGCGGTCTCGAAGCTCAGCAGGTCGCGGACATCGGCCCGGGGCGCATGGCCCTGGTCTTCATCCAGCGCGGCCACCGTGGCCAGGTAGATGCCGTCGTAGCGGATCTCCCGCAGGTACTTGGAGCCCAGGAAGAAGTGGTACTGCTCGTGGGCGTGGATGGCGTTGCCGTGCCCGCGGAGCTGCCCGAAGCGCGGGTAGGCCAGGCAGGAGGCCAGGCCCAGCAGCACGAGCAGGGCCGTGAACAGAGGCCGGGCCCGGGGTCGCCAGGCCTCCACGGCCGCCGCGAGCAGGAGCACCGCCGAGGTGGTGATGGCGATGCCCAGGCACAGGGTGCCGATGAGGTCGGTGCTCACCGAGGGCTCAGCGGGCGAGGTCGTGCAGGATCACGCCCCACTCGACGGCGTGCGGGCCGCTGCGGTCGAAGGGGACCACGACGGGCTCCCGGCCCTCGACACAGCCGGCCCCGTCCTCGACCCGCAGCCACAGGCGCTGCAAGGGCAGGCGCGGCTGGATCTCGACCTGGCCGGCGAAGGAGACCTCGGTCTGGGGGTAGACGGCGTAGCCGTCGGGGCTGGGCGGCAGGTCCAGGGTCCAGGCGTCAACGAAGTCCTCACGCTCCGGGGCGCTGAAGCCGTAGGCGCCGAGCAGCTCGGCCATGGCCTGGACCGCGCCCTCCTGTGGCAGGCACCAGCCCTGGTCGGTCTGCATGCGGCGGCTCTGCCAGGGGGCCAGGCTCAGCTCGTAGAAGAGATAGGGGGCGCGCTGCCCGCCGGTCTGGAAGCTGCCGTCGGGCAGGGCCAGGCCCTGCCAGCCGTCCTGGGGGTAGGCCGGCGCGCTGGCGACGACGCGCTGGCGGTCGGTGCTCAGCAGGCGCACGCGGGTGGGCGTGGGGCGGGCCGGGTACAGGTAGAGGTTCGGCTTGTCGGCCACGTCGCAGGGGGGGACGTGGATGTCGACCAGGTCGTCCTGGCAGGCCTCGACGACCTGGGGGAGGTCGTCGGCGGGGCAGCCCTCGGCCATGGCCCGCAAGGTCCAGCTCCCGCCCTCCAGGTTCAGCTCGTAGCTGCCGTCGCCGCCCAGCTCGGCGGGGACGATGGTCCCGTCGCTAGAGACGGCCTGCACCTGGGCGTAGGGGTTCGGATCGGGGCTGTAGGGGCCGCTGACCGTGCCGTGTACGAAGCCCTGGGTGCTGCCGCAGGCCGGGCCGGTGTCGCCGCCGCCGTCCGTACCCCCGCCGTCCGTACCCCCGCCATCGGTGCCGCCGCCGTCCGTACCGCCGCCGTCGGCGCTGCTGCCGGTGTCGTCGAACTTCTCGCCGCAAGCCAGCGTGGCGAGGAAGACCAGGGGAAGAAGCATCGGGCGCGCCCGAGGTGCGGTGGGCATGGAGACTCCGAGTCCGTGCAGGGCGAGGGTAGCGCGGGGCGGGTCCGCCCGCCGGTCCGGCGTGCTAGGCTGCGACCATGGCTACCGACCCTCCCCGACGGTCCCTGCTCAACCGGGTCGCCCGCCGCCTCTCCGGCCTGGGTGACAAGGTGCGGCAGGGCGTGGACGCGGTGCGCGACGAAGCGCGCCACCCCGGAAAACCGCAGCCTCACCGGGAGGGGCGCGACCCGGTCTGGCGCACCGCGGCGGATCGGGAAGCCGACCGCGCGGCGCCCTCGACCCCCTACGCGCCGGGCGGGGACCCTGGCGTGGACCCCTTCGCCCCGCCGGTCCACGACGGGACCGCGGGCGGAGAGGCCTGGTACCTGAATGGAGAGGACCCCGACGAGGGCTGGCGGGAGACCGACCCCGTGCCCGAGCCCCCCGCCAAGCCCGAGGACTGAGCAGCGCGCCACGTGCGCGGTCCCCGGGCCCGATATGCTGTCCCTGCCGCCCGCTTGCGGCCCCCAACCGCTGGAGTTCCCATGCCCTTCGTCGTCGCCGAGCCCTGCGTCCGCTGCAAGTTCACCGACTGTGTCGAGGTCTGCCCCGTGGACTGCTTCCACGAGGGCGAGAACATGCTCGTCATCGACCCGGTCGAGTGCATCGACTGCGGCGCCTGCGTGCCCGAGTGTCCGGCCGAGGCCATCTACCTGGACGACGACGTGCCCGAGAAGTGGAAGGAGTACATCGCGCTCAACGCCGACCTGGCGGCGAAGTGGCCGGTCCTCTCGGCGCGCCGCGACCCGCTGCCCGACGCCGAGGAGTGGAAGGGCGTGCCCGACAAGCGCAGCGAGCTGAGCACCAAGGCCGGCCAGGGCGACTGAGCGCCGCGGCGCCGGGAGGATCGTCGTGTACATCGCCGACACGCGCCAGCTCGCCTGCCCGTGGACCGGTCAGCCCCTGTCCTGGTCCGGGACCAACCTGGAGCTGAGCCTGGCCGACGGGGCGCTGACCTCGGCCGATGGCAGCCAGGTCTGGCCCGTCCGGGACGGCCTGCCGCTCCTGTACCGAGAGGCGGAGCTGCGCGGCACCGATCGCCTGATGCGCCACATCCACGACCGGCTGCCGCGGGCCCACCGCCCCCTGCTGCGCCTGGGCCTGCCCCTGCTGCAAGGGGGCGGGACCGAGTCGCGGCTGCGGGACGCGACCCTGGAGGCCCTGCGCCTGGGGGAGCTGCGGGCCCGCGCGGACCGTCCGGCGCGGATCCTGGAGCTGGGCATCGGCGAGGGCGACCACGTGCCCCTGGTGCGCGCCGCGCTGCCCGGTGGGCTGGAGGCCGAGCACTGGGGCGTGGACCTGAGCACCACCCTGCTGCACCGCTGCCGGGAGCGCTGGAGCCGGGACCCCCTGCGGGAGCAGGCCCGCCTGCTGGTGGCCGACGCCCACCACCTGCCCTTCCCCGACCGGTCCTTCGACCGGGTCTTCCACGTGGGGGGCCTGGGCCGCTTCGACGATCCCCAGCGGGTCCTGGGTGAGCTGCTGCGGGTCACGGCGCCCGGCGGGCGCGTCGTGGTGGTGGGCAAGCGCCTGGACCCCCGCGAGGAGGCCGCGCACCCGGTCCAGGCGGCCTACCGCCTGCTCACCGTGCACGAACCAGAGGTGCTGCCCCAGGCGCTCTCGGTGCCGGCGGACCTGGAGCGCGTCGTGGTGGAGCAGGTGAGCCGCTTCTTCTTCGCCTGGACCTTGATCCGGGCGGTGACGCCGTGAGCGGGCGGCTGGCCCTGCTCCTGCTGGCGGCGGCCTGCACGGGCACACCTGCCGGCCCGGGCGGCGACAGCGGGGTGGGCGACGACGGCGGCGCGACGGACACCGCGGGGGGCCCGGATGGCGGCGGCGACAGCGGCGGGGACACCGGCGGCGGCCCCGATCTGCAGGTGGACGTCCTGATCATCGGGGCCGGCCCCGCGGGCCTGTCGGCGGCCTGGGAGGCCAGCCGGGCCGGGGCCAGCGTGCTGGTCGTGGACCGGGAGGACGCACCAGGGGGTGCCGGCTACTACGCGCGGCACCTGATCGCGGCGGGCACCCGCTACCAGGTCGACCAGGGGATCCACGACACCCCGGACCAGATGCTGTTGGAGTGGTCGGGCTTCACCGGGGGCGGCGACCCCGAGGATCCCTGGGTGCAGAAGCTGGCCTTCGAGTCGGCGCCGACCCTGGACTGGCTCATCGACGAGCTGGGCGACCAGTTCGAGGTCCTGCTCAACGACACCGGCGCGGGCCCGACCATGCGCCTGCACTCGGTGGGCTACGGCGAGCTGGGGCCCGTCGCCCCCCTGGTCGACGCGGTGGGCGACCTGGTCTGGACCCGGACCGAGGCCACCGCCCTGCGGGTCGATCCGGCGGAGCCCGACCGGGTGGCGGGGGCCTTCGTGCAGGACCTTCAGACCGGCGAGACCCTGGAGATCGCCGCGACGACCACGGTGGTGGCCACCGGGGGCTTCGCGCGCGACCCCGACCGGGTCCTGGCGGTGCGGCCCGAGCTGGCGGGGCTGAGCCTGGTCTTCGAGGCGGCCCTGAGCAGCGACGGCGGGGGCCACCCCCTGCTGGAGGGCCTGGGCGTGCCGCTGGAGAACCTGGAGCACCACGGCGTCTACGTGCACAGCCTGGCCGACCCGCGCCCCGGCATGGAGGGCGAGGCCGTGATCATGGACCACCTGGAGGCCTCGGTCATCGTCGACGCCGACGGGCAGCGCGTGGCTTCGGAGTCCGGCATCTTCTCCTTCACCCTGGTCGACGCCCTGCTGGCCGCGCCCGGCCGCCGCCTGTGGGCCGTCATGTCCGAGCCCGAGTACGATCTCACGCGCCCGATGCCCTTCGGGACCATGGTCGGGGTGGGAGATCCCTCCGCGGAGCTGACCCGGGACGATCTGGAGGCGGCCGGGGTCGTCCAGCGCGAGCCGGATGTCGAGAGCGCGGCCGCGGCCGTGGGCATCGACCCGACGGGCCTGCGGGCCACCCTGGAGCGCTACGAGGACTTCGTGGCCACTGGCATCGACCTGGACTTCGGCAAGGACGCCAGCTTCCTGCGCCCGGTGATCGGGAACCGCCTGGTCGTCATGGAGCTGTCGCCAGGCTCGGCCAAGAGCTTCGGTGGCGCCTGGCTCGACACCCAGGCCCGGGTGCTCGACGTGAACGGACGGCCCATCCCCGGTCTGTACGCGGCCGGCGAGGTGGCGGGCATGCTGGGCACTTCGGCCGTGGGCGGCGGCTTCGAGGGCTCGGTGATGGCCTGTTACCTGACGGGGCGCACCGCAGGGCGGGACGCAGCGGCCGAGGCCCTGGGGACCGACGCGCCCTGAGCGTCGGGGGGACGGGCCTCACTCCTGTGCGGGCAAGTCGTAGCCGGCGTAGACCCGGTCCTGGGTCGCGTCACCCACCCACGCGGTGAGCGCGCAAGCCTGGCCCGTCGGGTTGTCCTCGGTCTTCGGCGGGTGCGCCTGGACGTGGACGTCGAACCAGATCGGCTTGTCGAAGGAGGTGAGCTCGTGGGTGCGGTAGGGCCCGTCGACGGGGTCCAGCAGCACGGTCATCGAGACGTCGGTGGGCGCGAGACGGAGGCGATGGGACTTGACCCAGGACTCGGCCAATCGGTCGAGAACCAGCATGGCATCGAGGTGAGAATCGCGCCGGAGGCGCGCGCGCCCATAAGGCGCGGGGAGGGGGGGCGCGCTAGCGCATGCGGGGG
>Ga0100377_1000021_pt1 | contig 115870 bp, 110 predicted proteins | sample CryGeymeta201501_FD_83664 | JGI IMG/M metagenome (GOLD analysis project Ga0100377, IMG submission 83664) | Groundwater microbial communities from Crystal Geyser aquifers in Utah, USA - Crystal Geyser metaG 2015-01 | ecosystem: Environmental > Aquatic > Deep subsurface > Groundwater | place... | reverse complement strand
TGGCCGGGGTGATGAAGCTGCCCGGCTGCGGACGCAGGGTGCTGTAGTCCAGCAGTTCGCTCAGACCCGGCGGGGCAAAGACTTCAAGCAGCTCTCGCACCAGTTCAGCGTGTGAGAACAGGAATTTGTAGCCGGTGTCATGCAGGTGGTGGGGCATCAGATGATTTTAGGGGCGACGATCGTTCAGTTTGAACGGTCAGTTCATGTTGTGCGCGGGTGTTTGTGGGCCTTCCAGATCAACCAGATGGCGCACTGTCAACATGTGCTGCTTGCTGCACCACCACTTTGTCTTTGGCAATGATCTGGCAAAACGCGTCGCTGGTGCTGGCCCGGTCCACCACATCAACGCGAATCGGTAGGTTTGAAGTGGCAAACGCATCGGTGATGGCGGCCATTTGTTCAAGTGACAGGGGGTGCTGGGTGATCAAGGCCAGGTCCAGGTCGGAATAGGGTTTGGCGGTGTGTCTGGCGCGCGAACCAAATGCCCACACCTCAATGCCAGGGACTTGCTCGTGCAGAATGCGTGCCACCTCAACCCAATCGCGCGCGTCAATGTCAATGGCGGGTAACCCGCCCTGATTTGGCATGGTCATCAGAAAGTGTTGGCCTGGCTGCGGCGGGTGAGCTCATCAAACAGGCTGCGCGCCTCTGCCAGAAACCCGGGTGCCACGGCAAACACCGCCTCGGCCTTGGATACGTCGTAGGTGTGGCTGCTGTCGGTGCGGGCCTGACGGTAGGTTTGCCATTGCCGCCAGTCTGAGCGCAACAGGGCGCGTTCGTTTCCCAGCCTGATCAGGTTCTGAAACGTGCTGACGTCAATTGCTGTGGGGTTGGGCTCGGTGGCTTCCAGATAGCGCTTGAGCATTTTCCAGCTCAGCTCATAAGTGAACTCAAAGCACTGGATGACCGAGTTGCGAAGCTGCTCGCGCAAACCTGGGTCCGCCATGGCTGCAGGCGAGTTGGCGTACGCCAAACTCTTGTCAAGCTGAGCAATCGCGTTGCCCAAGGCAGTGAAGTCGATTGTCACGGCTGCCCCATTAATGGAATGGTTTGTAGCGCCAAGCCGTCAACCTGTTGGCTCGCCATTTGTCGATGTTTTCTTCCAGCATGGCACTTCCTTTGAGTAGATCGTCAACCGGAGGCATCGTCAGGCCAGGCATTTTGCTGTTGATGCGGTATTGCATCCATTGCATGACGGCGCGGTCGATGCTTTGTTTGAGTGGCGATTTTGCCACCGCCTGGCCCAGACTGCGTATGGCTCGCCAGCGCGTTACGCCTATTGCCAGACAGCGGAACATGCGCAGTGCTCAATGTAGCCAGTGGCCAGTGGCGATAGGCTGGCTCCCGGTGTCGCAGCCGCTTGCCTTGCGTTTCATTGTGTGTTTGAATCCTGCTCGGGATTTTTCTTTCCACTTCAACAAGGGATACTTATGAGCAAGCTTTTGACACTTTTGGGGTTGAGTCTGTCATTTTCCATGGGCAGCGCGTTCGCTGCTGCATCTGCACCCGCTGCCAAAACCGCCCAACAGGGCAAAATGGCCACCTGCAACAAGGGCGCCGGGGACAAGAAGGGTGACGAACGCAAGGCGTTCATGAAAGAGTGCCTCAGTGCCAAACCCGCTGCTGACGCTGCGGCCAAGCCCGCTGCTGCTGAAAAGCCCGTTGCTGCCGAAAAGCCTGCGGCCGCTTCGGATAAAAAGACCGCCCAGCAAGAAAAAATGAAAACCTGCAACAAAGACGCCAAAGACAAGGCGCTCAAGGGCGACGCGCGCAAGGCGTTCATGAAAGAGTGCCTGAGCAACAAGGGTTAATTCGCCGATCTGTTCTTTTTCTGCAAAAAACCCCGCCTGGTGCGCCAGCGCGGGGTTTTCTTTTGGCATGATCGGGCCTATGCAGACCCGACACCACCTGTTGCCTTCACTGAGCTGCGTTATTCCGGCTTACAACGAAGCGCGTAACCTGCCGTCTTTGGTGGCCGATGTGCTGCGCACTTTGTCGACGCTGGCGCAGCAGTTGGAGCTGATTGTGGTGGACGACGGCAGTCGCGACGACACCGCCACCGTCATGCACGCGCTGTGCCAGCAGTACCCGCAACTGGTGTACCTGAAGCTGTCGCGCAATTTCGGCAAAGAGCCCGCGCTGACCGCCGGCCTGGATGCCGCACAGGGCGACGTGGTGGTGCTGATGGACGGTGACGGCCAGCACCCGGTGTCACTGGTGCCCGACATGCTGGCCAAGTGGCGCGCCGGTGCCGACGTGGTCTATGCCATCCGCCGCACGCGCAACGACCAGTCCAATCTGCAAATCACCCTGACGGGCTGGTTTTACAAGCTGGTGAACCTGGGCAACCGGGTCAAGATACCGGCCAACGCGGGCGACTTTCGCCTGATGGACCGCCAGGTGGTGGAAGCGCTGAAACGGCTGACCGAGCGCAACCGCTTCATGAAGGGCTTGTACGCCTGGGTGGGTTTCAACAGCACCGCGATTGATTACGAACCCTTGCCGCGCATGGACGGCAAAAGCAATTTTGGCCTGCGTGGCTCCTTGTCGCTGGCGTTCACCGGCATTCTGGCGTTTTCCATTGCGCCGCTGCGCGCTTTGACCATCACCGGTTTCATGCTGTCGGTCATCGCGCTGGGCTACGGGCTGTGGGTGGTGGGTGAGTATTTCATCCTTGGCATCAACGTGCCGGGCTATGCCACCATCGTGGTCGGCATGATGTTTTTCAGCGGCATCCAGCTGATGTCCATCGGCATCCTGTCGGAATACGTCGGGCGCATCTATGAAGAGGTGAAGCAGCGGCCTAATTACCTGGTCAGTCAGCGCGTCGGGGCTGGGCTGGCCAACACCGACGACACAGCACCTGAGGGCGCAAGGCCGTCTGGTCTGACACCCGCGTGAGTGCCTCCACCTTCTTTTTTTTGGCCGTCGGCGGCGCTGCTGCATTGACACACATGACCGTTTTTGCGCTGGCACAGCACACCCTTTGGCCCGAACTGGCGAACGCGCTGGGCTTTGTGGTGGCGTTTTTTGTCAGCTTTGGCGGCCACCGCTGTCTGAGCTTCAGGGACGCTGGCACCACCGTGGCCACCAGTTTTCAGCGTTTTGTGGTGACTGCGCTGGTCGGTTTTGCCAGCAACGAAATCGTCTTTGTGGTGGTGCTGCGCTGGCTGCGCATGCCGTCGCTGCTGGCGCTATTTGTGGCCCTGGTCTTTGCAGCCGGGCAAACTTTTGTGCTCAGCCGCTTCTGGGCGTTTCGTCGCTGAGGCATCCGCCAGAGCGGCGCCGGAGCGGTACAACTGCCAACCGGCACCTTTGAAAAACAGCGCCCAACCCGGCAGGCCACGCGCCAGCGGATCATCATGCCGTGTCAAGTACCAACTGCCGGGCAACATCCCGGCCGGACCCAATACGGCGGGCGACTGCAATGCCTGCCCAGCACCGGCGTCAAAGTCAGCGCCCTCAAACAATTCGCGCTGCCAGTCGTCACCAGCGGTGTGGCGCGCTTGCGGCCAATCGGTCAGCACGATCAGCGGCTTTTGCGACTGTAAATAAAACGGCAGGTCGTACGGATAGCCATCCGCCACATAAATGGTGTCTTTCGGTGTCGCCGCACAGGCCAGCACCACAGCTACGTCTTGCGTGCGCGAGTTGCGCGTGACTTGTCCCACCGACAAAACAATCGCCAGAGCAATGCCCACGTTGACAGCGATCAGACCGACAAACAGCCTGCGTGCCCAGGTTTTGTGGGTCACAGCGCGCTGCCAACCCAGCGCAGCGAGCAGCGCCAATGGCGGCACTACCGGCAGGATGTAGCCCACCAGTTTGGAGTTGGGGATCGAAAAGAACACCAGAATCGACAGCACCCAGGCCCAGCACAACTGCCACCACACCTGCGGAATATCCAAAGCCGTGGCACGCGTCGTACTGGTTACCCGGCGCACCTGACCCAGTGCAAAAAACACCCAAGGAAATAACAGCAACGCCAGCGCCAGCAGATAAAACCAGTAAGGCTGCGGGTTGTTGTAGGTGGCAGCGGTGTAGCGGTTGAACTGCTGTCCGACAAACATGTAATTGAAAAAGTCGGGGTAAGTGCGCTGCGCCAATACAAACCAGGGCAGGGCCACCACAGCAAATAGCGCTAAACCACTGATCCAGGGCAGATAAAGCATTTTTTTGAACTGACGCGTCCAGATCAACCAGACCAAGATCACCAGCCCAGGCAAGGCCACACCAATCAGGCCTTTGCTGAGCATGCCCAGCGCACAGGTCAGAAAACCCAGGCGTGCCAGCGTGGCGTTGGGCCGGTCACCCGCCGTGAAGGCAAAGGCAAAAGCCCAGATCGCCAGGCTGATCCATGTGGCCACCAGCATGTCGTGGTTGATGTACTGGCCCGCCACCAGAAACGTCAGGCTGGTGCCAAGCATGACGCTGGCACGCCGGGCGATCACCTCAGAGCTGACGCTGCGCGCCGCCAGGTACAGGGTGGTCATCATCAGGCCCGCATGCAACGCCGGTACCAGGCGCAGGGACCATTCACTTACGCCAAAAACGATCAGGCTAACGGCGTCCAGCCAGTGCAGCAGAGGCGGCTTGTGAAAAAACGGCAAACCATTCAGGCGCGGCGTGAGCCAGTCGCCGCTGACCAGCATCCAGCGCCCAATTTCGCCGTAGCGGCCTTCGTCTGGCACGGCCAGCGGGCGCAAGCCTGCCAGCACCAGCAACAGCAGCCACAGCGCAGCCAGTACCAGCCAGCTTTGGCGTCGTGCAGCAGAATTGGAGGAATTGACAGAGGTGGGAAAGATGGGCGTCACGGGGCGCGATTCTAGGGGGGTGGCTGCGGCCCTTTTTGGGACAGCCTGCGGCTAAGTACCTCGTGCCCGCGCGCCGGTCTTACCCGCGCCTGCTGCAAGGCGGCGGCAAAATCCGACCCGCTCAGGTAAGTAAACTCCTGCCAGCGCGTCGCACCCAGCGCATCACCCGGGTCGGCCGCCAACGCCGGGTGGCACATCAGGATGCTGCCCGGCCTGACTTGCCTGAGCCAGCGCTTCATCAAACCAGCGTAACGGGACCCGTCAGCTTGAAAATCATAAATACCAAATAAGGTTCCAGAACTTGCAATACCTACGTGATCAGCTATTTTTTCAAGAGCATTTGCACCCATCGCGCTGATCACGGCTGATTTGAAATCCAGGCCCTCCCGGGCGGCCCTTGAAATACGCACGTAAGGTTGGCGCGGCAAAGCTGCATAACGTCGGGCCAGCACCTCTACCAGCGCCTGACGGATGCCGTCAAACTGCTGCACGTGCTGATGCCCATCGACAAAATCGGGTGCGTCACCCCAATGCGACTCGAACAAATCCAGCTGGTGGTCGATCACGCGACGGGCCTGGCCCTGATCAAAGCCGCCCAGCAAGGCTTGGCGCATGGTTCGACCCAGCGTCATCCCGTGGCCAGACGCCAGCGCAAAGTCGCTGGTCCAGTCCAGATGCAGCCCAACATCGATGCGCTCGCGCACGCCTTGCAGTAGCGCCACGTCGCGCGACCAGTGCGGCGACAGCACCATGGCGCTGGTGGCGCTGATGCGCCCACAGCGTGCCAGTTGCACGATCCCCAGCGAGGCGCTCGGGTGCACCGCAAAGTCGTCGGCGCAGACAATCAATCGGCGGATGGCGTCCTCAGCCACGTGCGCTCCAGCCGACGGGCCGCCCGCTTCGATGGGTGTCACTGCAAAAGACGTCCGGTCGCTGCAAAACGATCTTGTTCATTTGACTAGGTTACCACCCCTTGATGTGCGGATTGATACATACCGAGCTGCCATCGCGCCGCAGAAGATGCGCACAGTCGGGCCCTCAGGCGGTGCGCTCACTGTGTTTGAGCACCAGATCGAGCCGGTTGGCGACGCCGCAAAACATCAGGATCGACGACACATATTCCTTCACGGTATGGTCCGACAGCCCCAGTTGACGCGCAATCGCCTTGTTCGACTGGCCGCGTAACAACAGCTCCAGCACCTGCTGCAAGCGCGGTGAAAGATGACGCTGCGGGTTGTACGCCAGGTCGCTTTCCTTGACAAGGGCAGCGAGCGCGGGCGGTACATAAAAATCGCCATTCAGGATATGGGCAAAGCCGTCCAGCACCAATTCGGGCTCGGCCGTTTTTGGAATAAACCCGCGCACGCCTGCGGCCAGGGCGCTGCGAATCAGCACGTGGCTCGGGTCGGCCGAAATCAGCACCGTGCGGTCAATCCAGTGCGACGCGCACAGCGTCTGGAACAGTTGGTGCTGTGGATCATCGGGCAAGTTGATGTCCAGAAAAATCCAGTCGGGCTCTGGCAAGCGCTGCAAAGCCAGCCGGGCCTGTTGCGCCGAATAAACGCTTTGCACCGTGACGCCGCTGCGCGTTGCCGCCAGCAGCGCCGCCAGACCCTGGCAGGTCAGCGGATGATCATCAACAATCAGGATATTCATGCTCCACTTTCGTCATGATGTCGTCGTTGCACAGACACCTCTGGGCCGGTTTTGAACAGCATACTCAAGGTGGCAGCCAGCACCGCCGGGTCAACCGGTTTGAACATCACCATGTAACCGGCTTGCTCGGCCCGCGCCTGCACCGTTTGTACCAGCTCTCCGGTTTGCAAAATACCCACCGCACGCGAAAAACGGTCCTGCGGAAAGTCGAGCATCTGGATGCCGCCCATGGCCCCGGGCAAGCGAAAGTCACACCGCACGCAGTCGGGCTGCCAGTGCCTGCCACACACCTCGGTCACGTCGGCGTCACCTGTGCTGGCACGCACAAACAGGGTCTGTTCAATCGCAGGGGGGTAAGTGGGCAAAAACACAGACGGCATGTATTGAATGCAAGGATGTGACTGGAAAGTATCGGCGAAATCGGCCACTGCTCATACCCCCCATCGGAGGGGTATCCAAAGCGCGCGCACTGGCAAATAATCACACCGTCAACCACTCTAGTGACACGTGCATTTAGATCAGCGTCACCTTTGATGTTGGTGTGTGTCGTAAAAGTTTGGGAACGACGGTGCAGGCAAAACCGACTGATTCACTCGGCCTGCATGCGAACGATCGGTTCACCGCGCGCGTCATGCGCGTCGCTGCCGCGATAGCCCGCTGCAGGCAGTGGCTTGTGCGACGGCGCACGCAGGGCAATCGAGCGCGATGTCTGGCGCCCCCCTTGGCTCGTGAGTACATGGACATAGCTGTCGCCGGGCGGCGCCATCGCCGTGACCTTCAACTGCGACGGGCCATTGGTTCTGAGGCGCCAAACGGTGGTGGCGCCGACAGGCAGCAGCAGACGCGCGCCATCACTGGTTTGTAGCCTGACCTGGGCATCGTCGCGGGTTGCTCCTTCAAACCGGAGCACCAGCTCAAAAGGTTGCCCGGCGTGCGGACGCACCGCTCGGTAATAAAGCGCAATGCCGGTGGGCCGCTTTCCCGACGGTGGCTCGGGGCCGCCCAACCAGTCGCCGGTGCGCGCCTCTGGGGCGGCCGGTGCAAGCGGTGGCGCAGCAGCGCTTGGCTGCGCGCTGCTGGCTGCCAGTTGTATCGACTGTGCCGCAGACGGGCCGCTGGCGAGCATGACGCTTATGAGTGACGCGACCCAGATGCCCACGTTGTTCAAGAGCGGCGCATCCAGAGCCGCAGTCGATTGCCACAGCGGTTGCCACGGAAGACGCTGTCGGGGTCGGTCACCGTGACTTTCAGCGCATAGGTGCGCCCCGCGATCACGTCGATGGTGCCCAGACCGTAATCACCATCGTTGACCTCGATTTGTTGTCCGGTGTCGTCGCGCGCCATGACTTCGGCGGTCTGGGTAGAAAAGCTTTTGCCCCGATCGTCCACCGGCGCAATGTCCAGCGTGCCGCTCACGGGTGCCTGAAAGACAAAGCGTCGGCTCATGCCAAGCCCGTTGTGCAGCCCAGCGCCAGGCAGTTGATGGTTCACGCAGAAACCCGGCGAGCGTGGTGTCACCAGTTCCCTGGCGGGCGCAGCACCGCTGGCGGGGATCAACTGCAACGTCAGGTATTGCACCTCAAGATCGTCCGCGCCTTTGGAGCGGATTTTGTCGATCGCCGTGTCGGGGACTGATCCAGCGCCCAGGTTGCCCAGCGGATCAGCGCTCTTGATGTTGGCTGCGGCCAGCAGGTCGTCGATGTACAGCGCGGGATTTAGCCGCTTGTAATGGTGCACAAACGCGAAGATGGTGGCCGAGTGGTGACCTGCACGCAGTGCGGAAACAGCATTCCAGAACGGTTCAAAGCCGTGGCGGGTACCGATGCCATACAGCAGATGGAAGATCCAGTCTTCTGCGTAGAAGCCGCAGTGCACGTTGTCAGCTGGTGCCACGGAAAGATCGTCCACGCTGCCCCATTGTTGCTGCGGCCCGCTTGAATCGACGTAATAGTTTGATTGCGACAACAGGCCGCCAATGGCCGTGCCGTAGCCCTCGCTGAAAGCCAGACTCGCGTCTTTGTAGTCCACATAAGAATGGTTGCCACCCGGACTGTCGTCGTATGAGAGGTGCGCTTGCAGGTAGTGCCCGAATTCGTGTCCGATCACCCCTTGGTCGAATTCGTCGGTGTCAACATCGGCTTTGCCCAGGATGAAAAGACCCGGCATGGTGCCTTCAGCTCTGAAATGTGATGTGGAAATCTCGCCTTTGGTCACGTTGCCGCTGGCGGTGCTGTTGGCGCTGCTCCAGTACACGTTGAGATCGGGAAGGGTGACGTTTGGATCGACCTTTTGTAATTCGACGACGGCGTTGTAGAGCACGTCCAGAATCGAAAAAGGTCCGGACATCCGCTTGCTGCCTTCGGACTCTGCGGGCTGGTATTGTCTCTGACCGCTAGATTCCACTGTGGGCCGGTGTTGCTGCACAGAGCCCGCGTCTGTTTGATTTGCGCTTTGGCCCGCACCACCACCTGTTTGTTGGATGCCGCGCCATCAAAAGCGTAGTCGCCGTTCGCGTCGGTGGACGTCGTCATTAGAACCCCGTTGCCCGCGTCATGGTCAAGCAATTCGACCACCACCCCGCGCACCGGAAATGTGCGCAGGGCGGTATAGATCAGCCCACCGCTTTGCAGGTTGATGGTCGGCGCGACCGCGCTGACATGCCCGGTGAGGCGTGTTGGCGCTGTGCTGGCGGCTTTGCTTGTTGCCAGCGCAGCGCTAAAGCCCAACGCCGGGTCTGTGACCTCAAGCGTGCTGCGCCACACGGTCTCTTCGCCATCCAACAGCAAAAGTTCAGCAGCGCCCATCGTGCGCGCTGGGCAGTTGATGGTCAGCACATCGCTTTCGGACTTGAGCTCGGAGTTTTGAGCGGGTTTTAAATCGCCCAGTTGGCAGGCGACACCGCCGAGCTTGGCAAGCAAGTCCAGGTGGAAATTGCTACCCACCGCCCAGATATCGGCAGGCGCCCCGGCGGGTATCGTCGTGCCCGGCTCACCCGCCTGCGTCGTTGACGCGTCGGTGTCCACAAAATCAACCGTGGCAATGACGTTGCGGTGCTGCATGTTTTCAAAAATGTCGCGCAGCACGGCATCAACCGCTTCAACAACCCGCGCCGTCAAGCGCGGATTGGCCGGCAGACGTGCCAGCGTCGAACCCACCGCATCGCGTGCGTCAGCGTCTTTGAAGCGACCGCTGGCGCTCATCGATGCGACCAATTCGGCGATGACCGCCCATGGGTCTTTGCCACTGAATGCGTCCAGCCGCATCTGCGACAACGTCGCAAGCATGGCCCCGTAGCGCCCGGATGCGCTATCAACCAGCGCGCTGCCGCCGATGTCGTCGGGCACCCTGGAAACCAGGTCGATGCCCTCCAGCCCGAAGCTGGCAGCCACTTCGGCGCTGACCTTGGGCCAGAAGGTGGCCGGATCACGCCCGTTCAGCAACTGAAAGGCCACTTCGGTGAGCGGCGTTGCCACCACCACGCCGTAGTTGCGCTCCAGATCGACATAGGAGCGCAACGTCACGCCCGGCATCGTTGCTCCGCTGGCTTCATCGACGTAGTTGCCCCCAGTGCAGATCAGCAGCGCCATGCCGGTGCGCGTTGCCACATTCACAGACGCGAAGCCGGATCGGGTTGTGACGGGGCCCGCCAAAGTTTGGCCGTTGCCATCGGTCAGCGTGCAGTTGCCGCCTTCGACGGGGGCCAGCACATAGTGCAGCGCGAGATCGGCGTGTGGACCGGGCAGCCCGGTTGAATCTGAGCCCAGGCAAGCCGTCAAAGTGATGCATGCGGTAATTGACAAGACGGCGTTCGCGACGCGCCCGCAAATTGATACCAAAACAGCCATGCTGGCAGTTTACTGCGGGTTGTCCTGGGCGTTGTGGCGCGCGACCACAGAAGCGCAAACACGCCATGGTGCAGGCGCACGACGTATCAAGCCGATTGGATAAAACCTGAAAGGTTGGACAGGGGTGTTTTGGATTAATAAGAAATATCGCTCTAGCACTTCGAGAACATGCAGGGGATGCGGAAATCACAAATATCCCGTTTCTAGCGGCACTGATGGGCGCATTTCGTCGTTGCAATCCGCTTGTTTGGCTCGCCAAACGGCGCGTCATGCGCCTAGAACTGCATCCCGTCAGCACTCGCCATAAACGGTACATTTGCAATGTCCGCATCCACAGGATGTTCAGGCTGATCTTTCTTCAGCGCGCCGCTCAAGCAACGTGTTCAGCGTCATGGCCAACACCGATGCGTCCACTGGTTTCGACAGCAACAGGTAGCCCGCGTCTTCTGCGTCCTGCTGCACGCTGGTGGCCATTTCACCCGTCAACAATACCCCAATGGCAGTTGGAAACTGCTGTTGCAATTGGTCCAGCAAGCCTATCCCGGTAAGCGGACCGGGCAAACGAAAATCGCACAAGACACATTCCGGAACCCAATCGGGCGCGCAGACTCGCAGCACCGACGTGTCGCTGCGCATGGCACAACGCAGGTCAATGCCCCAACCGGTGAGCAAGGCTGTCATCGCGGCCAACACCAGGGAATCGTCTTCAACCAGCAACACGCGACGCCCAGCCAGCCAGGGTTGAATGCGTGGCAATGCCACGTTTGAATCTGGTTGTGGCGACGTCGGCCCAGGCGCGGCGGGCGCTGCTGACAGCATGGCCGCCGGGAAGCAGACCCGAAAGCGGGTACCACGCCCCGGCTCTGAGCGCACGCTGACGGCCAGCCCCAACAGCTCGGCTGCATGTTTGACAATTGCCAAACCCAGGCCCAGCCCCTTGCTGCGGTCTCTTTCGTGGTTGCCAACCTGCACATAGGCTTCAAAAATGCGTTCCTGATTGGCCAGAGAAATGCCGATACCGGTATCCCATACCTCCAGCCACAGGCCGCCTTGGTGCGCCCAGCGCAAGGCCACCAGAATGCCACCGCGGTGCGTATAGCGCACTGCGTTGCTGATCAGGTTGCCAATTACCCGCCCCAGCAGCACCTGGTCAGACAGCACGCGCATTGAGCGCACTTTGGGGGCAACGTAGCTGCGCAAGTGCAAGCCCTTGTTGCGCGCCTCGGGCAGCGCACCCTTCAATGCGGCTTGTAGGGCCTGGCCCAGCGATACCGGCGCCATGCGCACTTGCTCGGTGCCACTTTCCAGACGCGACAGTTCCATTAATGCGCCAAACAGGCTGTTGATGGATTGCCCGGCCTGCACAATCTGCAACATCAGTGGATGACTTTGCGCCGCAGGTACCTGCTGCCGATACGCCTCAATCAGCAACAGCAAGGCGTGCACGGGCTGGCGCAGGTCGTGGCTGGCGGCGGCCAGAAATTCGGACTTGTCGCGATTGGCTTTTTCGGCCCGCGCGGCCTGCTCTGCATTGCTGATGGCAAGAGACTTGTTTTCCAACTGCAAACGGATCGACTTGCGCAACGAACGATGCGTGTTGCCCAAAGAAGAGATCAATACCACGGCGTACAACACCAGCATCAGCATCAAATACAGCGCGTCCGCACCAAAAATGGCCGGAATATGCCAGACAAACACCACCACAGTGGTGATGGCGCTGATCACCACCCCCAAATAATCATTCGCCGAATTACCTGCCGCCGCGTGCCCAATGACGCCCGTGAAGACGGTCATCAACACCGCGTTGTGAACCGACGCCCCGGGCACCATCAACCAGACCATGCAGCCCCAACCCACGGCGCTGCAAAACTGTAGGGTGCGCCGGTAACTTTGCCAGCGTTTGACGCCTGCCACGTTGGGTGCTGGCAGGCTCGCTTCAGGTTGAAAGTAGCGGTAGAGCCACAGATAACCCAGGCCGATCAACACCAGGTAGCCCAACCAGAGCATCAGCGTGCCCGGGCTGGTCCGTTGGTACGAGGCCAAACCGACCAGACTCACCAGCGTTATTTGCCCCCAGCCCGTGCTCAATAAATTGCTGTGGCCGATCAGGAACAGGGCGTGATCCACCTCGGGGTCAAAGGCGGGGAACCAGGAACGTTTGGGTGCGCGTGCCACCGTGCTTACCCCCGCTCGCCAGCGGCAAAAATAATGGTTTGCGAGCGACCCGCTACCAGCGCCCAATGCACCACCAGACGGCCGTGTACCGCCGCGCAATATTTGAATTGAGTCACGAAACCCTGCTTCCTTGATGTTTGAAAGATTGCCGCCGCCCGCCCGCCCGGCAAGACGAGCTTGCAAGTATCAACATCCCACTGATTTTGTAAACCCCCCCATCGGAGGGGGTGACGAGCGCGAAATTATTTTTTACGATGCGCACAGCCATTGCGGTGGCTTTCAGCAATTTGTCACATTCAATGAAAGGAAATTACCATGCAACGCAAAGACTTTTCCCGATTCGCTTGCGGCTTGGCCGTGGTTGCACTGCTGAGCGCTTGCGGCGGCACGGACACACCCGCTACCGCACCTACCTTGTCGGGCACGGCCGCGACGGGACTGCCAATCGTCGGCGGTGACATTCATGTTGCTTGCGCCGGCGGCGCTGCGATCAGCCAACCGAAGCTAACGGACGCATCCGGCCATTGGTCGGTCACACTCTCGGGGCAAACGCTGCCCTGCGCTGTTCAGGTGACGGCAGGCAATATTGGCAGCGCCACAGGCGCGGCCAACAGCACCAGCTATCACTCCATCGCCATGAGCGTGGGCACCGTCAACATCACGCCGTTGACCGACCTGGTGGTTGCCAACATGGCTGGAAAAGATCCGGCTACCTGGTTTACCAGCCCGACCCTGGCCACACTCAAGGCAACGGATATTGATACGGCGCTGGGCAAGATCAAGACGGCATGGGGACTGTCTGCAGCGCTGGGCACCCAGAACCCGATCACGTCATCATTCACGGCAACCACCACCGATCCACTGGACAAAGCGCTGGAAGCGCTGGCCAAGGCAAGGGTCGCGGCCGGCGTTGCGAACCACGCTGACCTGTTGCCTTACGTGACCAGTGTCACGATTACAACACCCAATGGCTTCAACTTTGCAAGCCAATACGCCGCTCTTTCGACAAGTGGCAGCAACGCCACGACGAGTTGCGCAACGGGTGAAACAGCCATGACGTTTGCCACCACTGCTGCGACCAGTCCCTATACCAATGGACAGCAAGTCTGTATGACCGCAACCACTTCAACGCTGGCTATTGCGGCCAAGTCGCTCACCAATCCAACTCCCAACACGGCGGTTTCGGCACCTTTTTCAGCCTACAGCTTTGCCGACGGTGCCAATACCTATGAGGTTATTTTCAACAATGGCAGTCTGTACGAAATCAACTTGAGCGTCAGCAATACGTTTAATGGTCAATTCACACCGAGCACTGGCACTGGCACTGGCACTGGCACTGGCACTGCTGGAACATCCAATCTGACGGTATCTGTGAGTGTGTCGGGGGTTGCTTCTGCGGCGATCAATGTCGCCAATGTTCCCAAGCCAACCAGCAATAGCGAATTTTGTGGTGCGATTCAAAACGACGCGACGTTCACGTCCATTGGGGCCAATGCAGGCGGCACACTGACGATCAACAGTTGCAGTTTTTCGGGCAATGTGGGCAACATCAGCGCCACGCTGAACCTCACAACACCGATCAGTATGACGGTGCCTTACGCGGTGACTTACACCTACAACTAACCGTCGTGGCCAAGGCAGCCCCTCCAAAGCATGAAAATGGCTGTCATTGCGGACTCCGATCCGCAATCCATGACCCCACATTCATGGATGCCGGGTTGTGGCCCGGCATGACAACCGTTTCTTTCACGTCAATCCTTACAAGCTGTCACACCTCTGGGGCGTAGGCCAGGAAAAAATAAAAACGGTGTTTATCTTCACTTCCAGCGCACTGGCTCGACGTTCATGTTGTGCACGCCGTCGCCCAGCATCAACGTGCCTTCTTGCACGGTGGCTTGCAGATTCATGCTGCGCTGCGCCAGCGCAGTCAACGCTTGCGCGTTGGCGCTCGGGATGCGCCAGACTTGTAGATTGGCCAGGCGGCTGAGTTTGTTTTCCATGCCCTTCCACCAGATATCGGCGGCGTGGCCAAAGGCGTATACCAGCACCGCGTCGGCTTTGCTGCACGCCTTGGTCAACGGTCTGTCCTCCGGCTGCCCAACCTCGATCCACAGCCGCGTGCGGCCAGTAAAGTCGCGCAGCCACACATCGGGCTCGTCAGGGTCAGACAGGCCTGCGCCAAAGGCCAATGTGCCGTCGCCGCCGCACACGTCGTGCAACTGGTGCGCTTGCAGTGCCAGTGCGCACAGGCGCAGCATCATGCGTTCGTCGGTTTCACTGGGGTGGCGCGCCAGCGTCAGCGCGTGGTCGGCATAGTAGCCGTGGTCAATGTCGGCCAGTTGCAGGCTGGCTTTGAAGATGGTGGATTTGGTGGCCATGGATACCTATTAAAAGTCAATCCGCTGCGGTCTCGTGCAAGGCCGGGCAGGCCAGCCGCTGCCAACTGATGCAGCGCACACCTTCGCGGGTGTAGTTGTCGCTGCCACCGTGGATCAGCCACGGTGCGGGCGATGGCTCTGACACAAATCGGTTGGCCTGTTTGCCCGCGCGGATCAGATCGGCGGTCAGCGTCTGGCCTGATTTGATTTCAACGCATTGCAAGCCAGCCGGCGTTTCAAACACCAGATCGGCTCCACGGCCATTGTTGTCGCGCCAGAAATACATGTCTGCGGGCAAGCCCTGGTTGAGCCGGTATTTGCGCAACTCGGCCATCACCCAGGTTCCAAACAACGCACCTCGCAGCGGGTGCAACCAAAGCTGATCAGGTTCACGCAACCCCAGCAGCCAGCACGCCAGGCCGCTGTCGGTGAAATACAGCTTGGGCGTTTTCACCAGGCGTTTGCCAAAATTGCGGTGGTAGGGGGGCAACAAAAACACCAACTCGCTGCTTTCCAGCACCGACAGCCATTGCCGGGCGGTGGGGTGGCTGATGCCCGTGTCTGCGGCCAGGTTAACCAGATTGAGCAGGCAGCCAGTGCGCCCCGCGCACAAACGCACAAAGCGCTGGAACGCAGACAGGTCTTGCACCTTGAGCAACTGACGCACGTCGCGCTCAACGTAGGTGGCGATATAGCTGGCAAACCAGTCGTTAGCCTGTGCTGCGGTGCTGGGCTGCTGCCACAGCGCCGGGTAGCCACCACGCCACAGGTGCAGCGACAGGTCTTGCAGCTTCTTTGCACCCAATTCCGAAGCCGCCAGTGGCAGCAGGCGCGTCAAACCAATGCGCCCGGCCAGAGACTGGCTGATGCCTGCCATCAGACCAAACTGCTGTGAGCCGGTGAGCACAAAGCGACCGGGCGAACGCCGCGTATCGACCATGCCCTGCAAGTAGGAAAACAGGGGCGGCCAGCGCTGTGCTTCATCAAACACCGCGCCGTTTTCAAAGCGGCGCAAAAAACCCTGTGCATCGCTTTGGGCAAAGCCAAGCTCGCCTGGGTCTTCCAAAGACACATAAGGCTTGTCGGCAAACAACTGCCGCACCAGCGTGGACTTGCCCGATTGGCGTGGGCCAGTTAGCCCAAGCACCGGGAACTGCCCGGCCAGGCGGTGCAGCGTGGCAGCGAGATCGCGGGGGCAAGAATTCATACAATCTGAAGAAGTGTTTTTCAGATTGTATAAAAAATGGTGACTATGCGCGCCGCGCCAGCTCGGCCGCTTTGCCGGTGTAGCCAGCTGGTGTCAGGGCCAGCAAGCGCGCTTTTTCGTCCTCGGGGATGTCCAGTTTGGCGATAAAGCCCTGCATCAGCTCGCGCGTCATGGGCGCGCCACGGGTAAAGTCTTTCAACTGCTCATACGGTTGGGGCAGACCGTAGCGGCGCATCACGGTTTGCACCGGTTCGGCCAGTACTTCCCAGGCGCGGTCCAGGTCGGCGGCAACAGCGGCTTCGTTGATTTCGAGTTTGCCCAGGCCCGCCGCCAGCGACTGGTAGGCCAGCACGGCATAACCCAGCGCCACACCCATGTTGCGCAACACGGTGCTGTCGGTCAGGTCGCGCTGCCAACGGCTAATCGGCAGTTTCTCAGACAAGTGGCGCAGCAGCGCGTTGGCCAGCCCCAGGTTGCCTTCGGCGTTTTCAAAGTCGATCGGGTTGACCTTGTGCGGCATGGTGCTGGAACCGACCTCGCCTTTTTTGAGCTGTTGCTTGAAGTAACCCAGGCTCACGTAGCCCCACACGTCGCGCGCAAAATCGATCAGGATGGTGTTGGTGCGCGCCACCGCGTCAAACAGCTCGGCCATGTAGTCGTGCGGCTCGATCTGGATGCTGTAGGGCTGAAACGTCAGCCCCAGGCCCAGCGGCTCGGGGGTTTCGATCACCTTGCGGCTGAAGGCCTCCCAGTCAAAGTCAGGCCAGGCGCTCAGGTGCGCGTTGTAGTTGCCCACCGCGCCGTTCATCTTGCCCATGAGTTGGATGGCGGCAATTTTCTCGCGTGCGGCCACCAGGCGCACCACCACATTGGCGATCTCTTTGCCCACGGTGGTTGGGCTGGCGGTTTGGCCGTGCGTGCGGCTGAGCATAGCCACGTCGGCAAAGCCATGCGCCATCTCGCGCAGCTTGGTGATGATGGCGTCCAGCGCGGGCAACAGTACATGGTCGCGCCCGCTCTTTAGTTGCAGCGCGTGGCTGGTGTTGTTGATGTCTTCGCTGGTGCAACCAAAGTGTACGAATTCTTGCGCGGCCACCAGTTCGGGGCGCGCCTCAAACTTGCTTTTGATCCAGTATTCCACCGCTTTCACGTCGTGGTTGGTGGTTTTTTCGATGTCCTTGATGGCCTTGCCATCGGTTTCCGAAAAGTTCTTCACCAGCCCCAGAAGATAGGTGCGTGCGCCCGGGGTGAGCGGTTTGAATTCCTTGAAGCCGCAGTCACTCAGGGCGATGAACCAGGCAATTTCAACCTGCACCCGGCGGTGCATGTAGCCCTGCTCGCTCATGGCCGGGCGCAGTTTGGCAAGTTTGGCGGCGTAGCGGCCGTCCAACGGGGAGAGGGCAGAGATGGCAGAGGTAGTCATGTGCGGGATTGTAGGGTTGTGCAGCGTGCCAAAACACCATCACGGGCTTGCATTCGAGGCTGTCAGCTTGCGTGCATGTCGCTGGATAGAATGTCCCGAAAACTTAACTTTGCAGGTTTGACTTATGGCCATGAAACTGATCGGATCCAACACCAGCCCGTATGTACGCAAGGTGCGCGTGGTGATGGCAGAAAAGAAGCTGGAGTGTGATTTTGTGCTGGAAGACGTTTGGTCTGACGACACCCACATCACGCAGTCCAACCCGCTGGGCAAGGTGCCGTGCCTGATCATGGAAGGCGGCGAAGCCATTTTTGATTCGCGCGTGATTGTTGAATACTTTGATGCGCTCTCGCCGGTGGGCAAACTCATTCCGGCGCTGGGTCGTGAGCGCGCTGAAGTCAAAACCTGGGAGGCGCTGGCCGACGGCGTGCTGGACGCCGCTATCCTGGCGCGGCTGGAGGCCACCTGGAAAGGCCGCACCAAGGCGCAACGCAGTCAGGCCTGGATTGGCCGCCAACTGGACAAGGTCAACGCTGCGCTGGCCGCCATGAACAAGGGGTTGGGCGAACAGCCCTTTTGTGTTGGCATCCACCTGACACTGGCCGACATTGCCGTAGGCGTGGCGCTGTCGTACCTGAGTTTTCGGTTTCCAGAAATTGCCTGGCGTGACACCTACCCGAATTTGGCCAAACTGCACGACAAGCTGGCGCAGCGCCAAAGCTTCATCGACAGCCAACCTGCTTGATCCTGTCGGGTCTGCGTTGAGGCGCGCCCTGATGGTGTAAATTTTGACCGCAAGCGTTACGAGTTCTTACACCTTGCCCTGCGACAGAGCCAAAGCCCTGCGCTATATTGAAGGCCATGGCAATTCCTTCCAAACCCCTTTATAAGACCGTGTACAAATGCCGCGACTGCGGCTCACCGAGTTACCAACCCGTGATTGACCGTGCGCAAAACGGTGCCTTGCTGCCCAACGGGCAATACCGCTGTACTGGTTGTCGGTCTATTTTTTCCAGCGTGCGCGCCTGGTGGACACCACGGCGCACCCCCGACTTTCAAGCCAGTCGGGCTTTCAGCTGAGCGGCTGTCATTGCGGACCCCGATCCGCAATCCATGACCCCAAAGACATGGATGCCGGATTCTGTCCGGCAGGACAATCGTCTGGGTGCTCGAACGCTGCCTTGCGTCAGGCCAAGCGCCTTTTCAACCAGCGCAACGCGCCACCCACCAGCGGTAACTTCTCGTACAACTCTTCGGCTGCGTCCCAGTAGTCGCGGTGCAGCGTCACCAAGCCCGCGTCTGACAAGACCAGATGCGTGGCGCCGCAGATGCACTGCACCACGCCCGGCTGGTAGCTCTTGAAGCCAAAGAAAAAATCCCAGGTCAAAAAGCATTGCGGCCCTTGCTGCACTTGAGCTGTCACCACAAAGCGCGGCGCTTCCAGCTTGTCAAACATGTGCTCAAAAATGCGCCGGATCGCAGCCACCCCAGTGACATCGTTGAACGGGTCCTTGAAGCGTGCGTCAGGCGCGTAATAGTCGCCCAGCTGCGCCAGGCTGGCCGGGCTGAGCGCCTCGAAATAGCGCACCAGTGCCGCTACCGCCGCCGGGTTGCCAGCCTGAGTGTCTGAATGAACGGGGAGATTCACTGTGTGACGCCTTGCACGATGGAAAAATAAGCCCGGTAGGGTAGCAGGCGCAGCAGCTTGAGCCACAGGGTAAAGCGTTTGGGAAAGTGGATTTCAAACTGCCCGCGCGCCCAGCCCTTCAGAATGGCCTGCGCGGCTTGGTCGGGCGTGAGCAGGGCGGGCATGGCAAAGTCGTTTTGCGCCGTCAGCGGCGTCTGCACAAAGCCGGGGTTAATGATCGACGTGCCCAGCCCCAGCGGATGCAAGTCCAGGTACAGCGCTTCGGCCAGGTTGATCAACGCCGCCTTGGTGGGCCCGTAGGCCAGGCTGTTGGGCAGGCCACCATAACCGGCCACGCTGCCCACCAGGCTGAAGTGCCCTTGGCCGCGTGCGCGCAACGCGGGCAGCACCGCGTCTAGCAAATACAGCGCGCCCAGGTAATTGACCTCGCAGTGGTGCTTGAGCACGTCTAGGCTCAGGGTGTCAGCGCGCATCGGCACGTAATGCCCGGCGCAATACACCACGCAGTCCAGTGGTCCCTGTTCCAACAACCCGGTCGCCGCGCGTTGCACCGCTTGCGGGTCGGTTGCGTCCAGCGGCAACGCCTGGCAACCCGGGTGGGCTTGGGCAAACGTTTGCAGGGCCGCAGCGTTGCGCGCCGATACCACCACGCGCGCGCCCTGCGTCAGCAGCGCCTGCGCCGTGGCCTGGCCGATGCCGCTGGAGGCGCCCACAATCCACACGGTGCGACCGTGCCAGTCTTGCAGCGGTGGGTTCAAAGGGCGCAATAGGGGCATGCCGGTTCTCAATGAGAGTCTCTGTTGTCATGCCGGGCTACGAGCCGGCATCCATGAGCGGGTTGCATGGCTTGGTCAGTTCTTGGTAAACGCCAGCGTCACGTCACCCAGATGGACGCCAAACTTGCTCATGCGGGCCTTGTTGAGCATGACGCCGTCACCCATCAGGTACATCCAGTCGTCAAACTGCACCTCGTACACCGTACCGTCCACCGGCAGCGCCAGCGTGTAAGCCCAATGGAACGCGTTGCCGCGCGTTTGCCCGGCGGCGCTGCCCACCACGTCGTCGGCACGCCCGCTGTAGCGCCCCTCGCCCAGATGCGTCAGGTGCCAGACGCGCTTTTGCGTGCTGCCGTCGCTGTAGGTAAAGGATTCGTCCAGCACACCCTCATCACCCTGCCAGCTGCACTGCATCAGCACGGTAAAACGCTTGACCACCGTGCCCGAACGGTCGGTAAAGATGCCGTAGGCCTTGAACGTGCCGTTGAAGTAGTCGCGCAGGTCCAGTGCCGGTTGCTGGCTGGCGTAGCTGTCGAGCGACTGTGACGCGCAACCGGCCAGTGACAAACCTGCCAGGGCGGTGGCGCCCAGCAGGAATCGGCGGCGCAGCGTGCTCCCAGCAGGCGCTTGCCATGTTGTTACCCCGGAAACGACCCGGAGTCTGTGGTTCAGGGGGTATGGATTGCGGATCGTGGCCCGCAATGACACATCCGCTGCACGCGTCCGGATGGTCGCGTCACGCCGTGAGGTGGAAAAATAATCAAGCAGGTTCATGGTGTCTTTCGGATGATCAAGGTGTAGAGCAACAGAGCGGCGCATGTCTTGAGCAGGCATGGCACCACGCAATAGGCTAGCGTGAGCGTTTGCAGTGCCTGTGCATCGGTGGCACCGGGCTGGTAGCCCAGCCAGCCCAGCGCGGGCAAGGCCACACCGGCTGCCAGCGCCAGGTTGAGCTTGCTGACAAAGGCCCACCAGCCAAAGTAAGCGCCCTCGGCGTGCTGCTGGTCACCACTGCGCTGGATCACGCCCGCCAGCAGGGCCGCAGGCAGCGCCAGGTCGGTGCTCAGCGCCACGCCCGACAAGGCGCACACCGCCACAAACCAGGCGGCGTCGCCTTCGTCCAACGCGGCGGCAAACGCAAACACCGCCACGGCCAGCAGCATGCCCGCAGCCCAGGTGCGCGCCAGCCCCCAGCGCGGTACGCAGCGCAACCACAGGGGAATGCTCAGCGCCGCGCAGGCAAAGTAGCTGCCCAGAAACACCGGTTCCATACTGGCTGGAGCGCGCAGCCGATCTTGCACATAAAACAGCAGCAGCGTGGCGGGCAGCGCACTGGCAATGCCGTTGACCATGAACACGGCCAGCAGGTGCCTGAATGCGGCGTGCCGCCAAGGGTGCAGCAACGTGACCGGGCGCAGCGCAAAGCCAGGCTGTGGCCCGGCATCCAGTTGGAGCGGCCGGGGAGCACCGCACCAGGCCAGCCAACCCGCACCAACAGCTACGATAAAAAAAGCTGCTGTGGCAGGTAAACCCATGGCAACCGGCGCAATCGATGCAATCAACACACCCACCAACCCGAGCCCTTCACGCCACGCCACCACGCGGCTGCGATACAGCGCGTTGCCGCCGAGGCGCGCGCCCCAGGCCTGGTGCACGATGGTCAATGCGCTGAACGCCAGCGTGGTCAGCGCCAGCGTGCCGGCCAGCCAGGGCAGCAGGGTGGATGCACGGGCTTGCAGCGCCAAGGGCGGAAAAAACAGCAGGCAAAAGCCCAGGCACATCAGCAACCCCACTGCAGCAGCCCAGTTGAGCGTGGTCTGGGGGGCGCGCAACTGGTCGGCCCAGCGCCCCAGCAGAGGGTCAACCACGGTGTCGAGCAGGCGTACCGCCAGCAACACCGCGCCCAAGCTGGCCAGCGGCACGCCAAACTCGCGCGCGTAATGGTTGGGCAACAGCACGTACAGCGGCAGCGCCACAAAGGCCAGCGGCAAGCCCATGAGCCCGTAGCGCCAGCCTTGCTGCCACGGTAGCGATTCGCCTGGCACAGCACCATATTTTCCTGCGTGGCCGCCATCAGTCGATGCCTGCAACGACGCTTGCAACGGGGTGATGCCGTGCGTGCCTGGAGCCTGCGCCGACAGCGTGCGGGCGGTCATGGCGCAGCCCCAGCCAGCAAGGCCTGGCGCATGGCGGGTTCGCTGGTGGCATCCCCCAGCCAGATGCCAAAAAAGCGCGCTGCAAACACGTCGTCGTCGATCTGGCCACGCGCTGCTCCATTGAACCAGAAGCGTGCGCCCTCGCCGGGGTGCCACAGCCCGGTGAGCCGGTCGCCGTCTCGCACGTCGGGAAAGACGCACGCCATGGCCGCCAGCCAACGCGTGGCCAGTGCGTCGTCCAGCGGCCCCTGGCGGCGCATTTCTGTCATCGAGCGCTCGGCAATGGCCTGCCCGCGCAGGTTGCGCAGGTAGGTCAGGCTCAGCGCCAGCGCGTGCGCGCCCAAACGGCTGGCCTGGAAACCGGGTTCCACCCACAACTGCGCTTCGTACACCTCAAAGCCCCAGAAACGCAGGCGTGCGCTGCCGCTGAAGACCGCGTCGGGCAAGTTCGCTGCCACCTCGGGCCAAGGGGTCGGGGCGGTTTGTTGGGCGCGCACACGGGACATCCAGGCAGCGGATGCGATGGCCAGCGTACCCAGGGTCCTTCGGCGTGACATGCGTTGCGCTTTTTGGGGATGTGTCATGGTGATCACATGTTTTGCGCATGAACCCGCGCAGCGGCAGTCTTTGGCGGCCTCCTCATGCTGGAGTAACAGAAATCGTCGGCCGCCAAAGCCAGCCACTGCGCTGGGACGTTCAAAATGATGAGGTCTGAATTGCTCTGGGCGTGCCCCCATCCCAACCTTCCCCCAGCGGGGGAAGGGGTAAAACATCCTGTGCGACTGAATTCTTGGCGCGATCTGCAAAGGCTTCGATCGTCAGAGATCAATTGGATTGGCTTCACAGAACGCCAGCGCGTCCGATACATCGCGTGGCAATCGGTATCGGGCAGCGCCGATTTCTGGTACCCCAGCATGAGGCGCTGCCCGGTACCGGTTGGCGCGCGGGGCATGCCCACACAGCCCGTAGCGCAGGGTAGCCCGACACAACCGGCCACCAAACATCCGACAGCAAACCCAGCAGCTGGGCAAGCCACGGAACGGCCCAAGTGATAACGTACCGTGACACCACGCCTCTGGTGTGATGTCGAACCAAAAAGGCGCATCACCCCATCACCCCCGCTTGCGCAGCGTGTACTGCACCACGTCGATGTTGTTTTCCATGAACGCGGCTTCGCAGTAGGCCAGGTAAAACTCCCAGATGCGCACAAAGCGCTCGTCAAAGCCGCCCTGCAGCACCTCATCACGATGGGCCAGAAAAGATTCACGCCAACGTTTGAGCGTCTCACCATAATCGTGGCCAAAGGCAAACTCGTCCATCACCTCCAGCCCCGCAGCGTGCGCCTGCGCGCGAAATTCGCGCGGGCAGGGCAGGCAGCCGCCCGGAAAGATGTACTGCTGAATGAAATCGGTGCTGTGGATGTAGCGCTCAAACAGCGCGTCATCGATCACGATGCTTTGCACACACGCGTGCCCACCGGGCTTGAGCAGCTTGGTTATGGTGGCAAAGTAGGTAGGCCAATACTCGCGCCCCACCGCTTCGACCATTTCGATGGAGCAGATCGCGTCAAACGGTGCGTCGGTAATGTCACGGTAATCCTGCAGGCGCAGGTCGGCTTGCTGCGCCAGGCCCAGGCGCGCCAAGCGCTGCTGGGCAAACGCCAGCTGCTCGGTGCTGAGCGTGACGCCGGTGACGTGCGCGCCAAATTCGGTGGCGGCCTTTTCGGCCAGCGCGCCCCAGCCACAGCCAATTTCAAGCACCCTGCTGCCGGGCTGCACACCGGCTTGTGCGAGCGCACGACGCACCTTGGTGTGCTGCGCCTGCGCCATGGGCTGCGTCAGGTCGCCGTCAAAAATGGCGGCCGAATAGTTCATGGTCTCGTCCAGCCACAGGCGGTAAAACGCGTTGCCCAGGTCGTAGTGGGCGTGGATGTTTTTTTGGCTGTTGGCGCGCGTGTTGCGGTTGAGCAGATGTTTGATGCGGTAGGCCAGCCGCCCCAGCCAGCTGCCGTACACCACCTGCTCCATCTGCTGGCGGTTCTGGATCAACACGCGCAGCAGCTCGGTCAGGTTGGGCGTGCTCCAGTGCCCGTCGAGGTAGCTCTCAGCAAACCCGATGTCGCCCGACTTGAGCGCGGCTTGCAGTGGCTGCCAGTTGTGCAGCACCAGCGTGGCGTGTGGCAGCGTCTGCGCGCCAAAGCGCTGCATGGCGCCGCCGGGTAGTTGTACTGTGAGGCTGCCGTGCTTCAATTGTTGTAACAGCTTGAGCACAACCCGTGCGGGTGCAGGCGTATTTTCTTGCGTGTTGAAAACCTCTGCGCAGGCGCTGGCGGTGCGGCTTTCGGTGCGGGCTGATGCGTTCATGGGCGTGCGGCTCCTCAACGGGTGGTGAAATGAACGGGCGGCGCGGGTTTGCGGAAAAACGGCGCGTGCTTGATAAACAGCCGCAGCGCGTGCCAGTGGATGCGCGCCACCACCGCCAGCGTCATCAGCGGGTAGTGCAGCAGGGCGTGGCGGGTGGCTGTGGCCGTGAGGGGTTGCAACTGGCCGCCCACACTGGTCTGGATCAAGGGGCCCGCGGCATCGTCGTAGTCCACGCGCGCCACGGTGCGCGTCAGGTCGGGCGTGCGCATGAAGCGAAAGCGGTAGCTGCCCTCCACCTTGCAAAAGGGCGACACGTGAAACACCTTGGCCGCGCGCAGCTCCACGCCAAAAGCGGGTGCGTCCAGCAGGTAACAGTGGCGCTCGCCAAAGGTGTTATTCACCTCGGCCACAATCGCGCGCAGGCTGCCGTCGCTGCGGTGGCAATACCAGAAGCTCACCGGCTTGAAGGTAAAGCCCAGCACGCGCGGGTAGGTGTGCAACCAGACCTCGCCCTGCGCTTCGGTGATGCCTTCGCGCGCCAGCAGCTCGTCCAGCCACGCCAGCGCGCCGCCCTGCTCCGCGCTGCGCCCGTCGCCATGGTCTGCGTCATAAAAGCTCAGCGCCGCGCGGCGGTTGCGCACCAGTGCGCCTGGCCCGTCGCGCTGCAAACTGCGCATGGGCAGAAACAGGAAATAGGTGGGGTACACAAACGCATGGTGGCGCGGACGCAGCCGGGTGTGGCGCACCTCGCCAAAGCCGATCAGTGCCTGCGCAGGTGCCGCCAACGGTGGTGCAGTGACCGCACGGGTGACCGCTGATTCATCAGAAACCATAGCTGCTTGCGCTTGATTCATAAGGGTAAGGAGTTCGTTTCACCCAAATGCTTACATGAAATCGCGTCTTTTCCAGCCATGCGTCGTTGTTCGTCGTTGCAATAGCTGCGGCTATTTCGCCTCCTCTGGCCTAGCCTGACTGAAAAATCCATCGATTTCATTGCGTAACCTTTTTGATGAAACGAACTACCAGCGGCCAATTTGTTATAAAACTTGCTGTAGCAACCGCGCCACCGCCAGGCCGGATTTCAGGCCGTCTTCGTGAAAGCCGTAGCCGGTCCAGGCGCCGCAAAAGTAGGTGTGCAGCTGGCCCTGCAGCGCGCCCACTTCGCGCTGGGCGCGGATGGCGTTCAGGTCAAACACCGGGTGCGCGTAGTGGTAGCTGCCATGCACCAACGCCGGGTCAATGTCTTGCAGCGGGTTCAGCGACACCACCACCGGCTGCGCAAACGGCAGCGGTTGCAGGCGGTTCAGCAGGTAGTGCAGGCACACGCGCGTGTCGTCGCTGCCCACGCCGCGCTCGTAGTTCCAGGCCGCCCAGGCGCGCGGGCTTTTGGGCAGCACCGACACGTCGGTGTGCAGCACGGCACGGTTGGGCTGGTAGCGGATGGCGCTCAGCGTGGCGCGCTCTTGTGCCGACGGCGCCCCCAGCAGCGCCAGCGCCTGGTCGCTATGGCAGGCCAGCACCACCTTGTCAAAGCGCTCGGTCTGCCCGTGGCTGGTGATGGCCACGCCCTGCGCGTCGCGTTCGATGCGCTGCACCGGGCTGGCCAGGCGTGCGTCGGCTATCTGCGTAACGATTTTTTGCACATACTGGTGTGCGCCACCCGCTATCGTCCACCACTGTGGGCGGTTACTGACCTGGATCAGCCCGTGGTTGTGACAAAACCGCACCATCGTCGCCACCGGGAACTGCAGCATCTGCTGCGTGGGACAGCTCCAGATGCAGCCCAGCATGGGCAGCAGGTACCAGTCGCGGAACTCTCTAGAAAAGCCGTGTTGCACCAGAAAATCGGCCAGCGGCTGCATCAGCGCGGCGTCTTGCGCGCCGTCGTCCAGGCCTTCGGCTAAACCGGTGGCCAGGGTGTTGAAGCGCAGCAGGTCGCACAGCATGGCCCAGAAGCGGCGGTTGAGCAGGTTGCTGCGCTGCGAAAACACGGTGTTCAGCGACGAGCCGCTCCACTCCAGCGTGGCGCCTTGCCTGGCACCGGGTACCTGCACCGAAAACGACATGTCCGACTTGGCGGTGGGCACGTCCAGCTCGGCCAGCAACTTGATCAGGTTCGGGTAAGTGCGTTCGTTGAACACCAGAAAGCCGGTGTCCACCCCGTGCGTGATCGGCCCCTGCGCCGTGGGCAGCGTCAGACTCACCGTATGGGTGTGGCCGCCAAAGTAATCCCCTGCTTCAAACAGGGTGATGTCGGCTTGGTTGCGCAGCTGATGCGCAACGGCCAGACCTGAAATACCCGAGCCGATGATGGCTATTTTCATGGGGAGAATGCCCTGCAAAACGTACTGGTTGATTTTGTGACTAATCGGTAATTTATCACATCAATCAGTTTTTTGCAGGCGCTTGCCCATCCAGGCTGGCAAACTGGGTTTGGGCGGCATTATGGAGGCGCACGTACCGGTCGTACGCGGGTGCGCCGATGTCTTCAATGACGACCTCCGACTGGTTTTCTACCAGGGACGGTCGTTGCCCGCTGGGCGCGTCAGCGCCAGCATGCGATCCATGCTGTGCTTGATCTTGATGTCTCGAAACGGCACGCTGGCCTGAATGCGAAAGTCTGCCAAGCTGGTGTCACGCACGATGGGCTCACCCGTGGGCATGCCCTGGCGGTTAATCAGCACCGCCACGCGGGGCATGGTGGTGTTGCGCCCGCGTTTGACCACCACGGCAATTTCTTGCGTGGCCAGCCGCACGTAGGTGCCGGGTGAGTAAATGCCCACTGCCTTGATCAGCGCCGCACCGGCTTCGTCGATTTGCCGGTTTTCATCGTAGTAGCACGCTTGCATGGCTGTGCTCGGCGCAGCGGGCGGCCGCGTAAGCCGTGGTGACAAGCGTGCCGCAAACATGTCCGCGCGCTGGATCAGCCGCGCCAGCCGCTGGCCCCGGCTGCGTGTTGCCAAGGGACCAGGTAATTTCAGGTTGTGATGCAACACGGCTTCCAGCCAATCTTCATTCGTAACACCTGTTCGCTGCAGCAGATCGACCGAGCGTGCCGCATGTGAGGTGATCAGCTGCTTCTGCTGATCTGTCAGCGGTTCCTTTTGCGTGACCAGCCGGTCTTGCAGATCCGTCATGCTGACATTCATGGTCAGCGCTGCACTTGCCAAGGTGCTCACGTCATCTTCGTTCCAGCGCAAAACGTCACGCGCCGCGAGGCTGCACATGGCGCACACCAGCATGGCATGGGTGGTGCTGTAGTACCTCATCTCGGCGTTGGCCAGTTGCATCAATGCAAACAGCGTGCCATCTGGTAAGGCCAGGATGTGGCGCGACAACTCGTTTTCAAGATGAGACAGGCGCGACAAAAAATTGGGGTCCTGAGGGCCGCGCAGTACCGTCTGGCATCGGGATTGCAGTTCGATCCAGTCTGGCACACTGGGTGCCTCGAGCTGCACATCTTCAAGCTTGACGTCGTAGGGCGATACCTGCACCTTAGCAATCTGCCCGAGCGCCCGGTCTTCCAGCACCAGGTTGTTGATACGGTTCACATAACCACGGCGGAAGTTGTCAGACTGGTCGTAGTCGATGTAGATCTGGTCGCGCTTACCAATCACCGCCTCCAGGTCAGCGCGGCTGTCCACACGAAAGCCCTTGCTGGCCAGCAGCACGCCGCTTTGGTCGCGCAGCGCACAAGGCAGAGGTTGGTCGATCAGGATGGCGTCAACGTTGACAGGAACCAGTTTCATGTTGGTGCGGATTATCCATGGGGAAAGAACCAAGCGTAGCGACAGTGGTGTTGCTGGTAGCATCCAAAACATGATGCAATACCAACCAGTTCATCCCTTTAACCCGGCACCTGCTGTGCTCGCAGTCAAGTTGTGCCCAACCGACGCGTTGCTGGCACGTCTAGCCGCGTTGCCGCGCCCCCTGGTCTTTACCAATGGCGTGTTTGACGTGCTGCACCGTGGTCATGTGATGTACCTGGAGCAGGCGCGGGCCCTGGGCGCTAGTTTGTTGGTGGCGCTCAACACCGACGCGTCGGCGCGCCGCCTGGGCAAGGGCTCAGACCGCCCATTGAACAACGAGGTGGACCGTGCCTGTGTGATTGCCGCGCTGGCCAGCAGCACGTTGGTGACCTGGTTTGACGAAGACACCCCCCAGGAGTTGATCGCGCTGGTGCGCCCCGACATCCTGGTCAAGGGCGGCGACTACGACATGGCCACATTGCCCGAGACGGTGCTGGTGCAAAGCTGGGGCGGACGCGCGCTGGCGCTGCCGTTTGTGGCGGGTTATTCCACCACGGCACTCGTCACCAAAATCAGAAGCTCATGATAAAAATTGGCTGTAGCCCTTATAAAACAAGCGCTAGCAGCTATTATTTTAAATTTTTTTTTGCTTTAAAAGCTGCCCAGAATACATTTGTTTTCGCGCATCTTCGTCATTCCCGCGCAGGCGGGAATCTAGCATCTGAGCAAACCCTGGATTCCCGCCTGCGCGGGAATGACGAGTCAATTTCATCATTTGGGGTAAATGTGCATTCATGGCAGTTAGAGCTGTTCGACCCCTGGAGGCGCGGTTTGGTGCAGTTGGGCCGCCAGTTGCTGCCAACGCTGTACGGCCTGGCGGGTCTGGTCGTAGCAGTGGCAGCGCGGATGCCCACCCAGTTGCAGTTTGACGCTGCCCGCGCCACCCAACCATAGTTCACAGTTGGTCGGCAACACTTGCAACAAGGTCTGCACATAGGCCTGCGCGGGTGCCATTTCCATGCTGCTGCTGATCGACAAGGCCACTGCACCCGCGTGCAGTTCACCTGTGGCTTGTGCAAGTTCTTGCACCGGGGTCTCGGTGCCCAAATCGACGCATTCGGCACCGCGCAGGCACAGCAGCGCGTGCAGGCCAAGCAGTCCCAGGGCGTGCAATTCGCCGGGCGGTGTGGTCAGTATTACCCGCGGCGGGACGATGTGGGCGCCCGCCAGAGGCAGTGCCCGCAACACGATCTGGCGTACATGGCCGCTGTAACGGTGCTCGGCTACCACCGAAAGTCGTCGCTCAAACCAGGCCCGGCCGACCGCCCTATTGAAAGCTGGCAGCAAGTCGGCAGCGAACAGTTCCAGTCCCACCTTGTCCATCCGGTTTTGCAGGCATTGCGCCAGCGCTTGCGGCGCCGCGCCCGGCGCCATACTGTGCAACAGCTCGACTTGCGCAGCGGCCACAGTGGCAGCGTCCAGGGTTAGCTCTGTTTTCTCCCGCAGCAGAAGCTGGTTCAGCAAGTCTTGCAGCGCCAAGGCATCCAGCTCGATCAGCGTGGAAACCCGCTGGCCCAGTAGGCTTAAACGCGCCAGCAGCATCAGTTTGGTGAGCGTTTCGCCAGAATACAGACGCTGGCCGCGCGTGCCGCGCAGGGGCACAGGAAAGCCGTAACGCAACTCCCATTTGCGCAACACCTCACGCGACAGGCCGGTGCGCTGTTCAACGTCGGCTTGTCTGAAAGAGTGGCTTTTGATCACGGTCATGAAAGTACCATATTGTCCTGGACAAAGAAACGGATGTGACTATGATCATCTTCGATGCATGGTGTCACAGACTGTATGTGTCCAACGCGTGCTTTTTCTATTGATGAACTGCGAGTTTGCCATGGTTTTTTCGAATGCGGCTGAAACGGGTGCTGATGTTCCAAGCCCCGAAGCCGATTCTTCACCTCACATTGTGGCCATTGGCGCCTCCGCCGGCGGTCTGGAAGCCCTGGAAAAGCTGTTTGACGGCCTGGCATCCGATTCTGGCGCCACTTTTGTCGTGATCCAGCACCTGTCGCCCGACCACAAGAGCATGATGGCCAACCTGCTGTCGCGCCACACCGCCATGCCGGTGGTGATGGTCGAGCAAGACATGCCCATCGAGCCCAACACGGTGTATCTGATTCCGCCGGGCTCCATCATGCACATGGGCGAGGGCAAGCTCACACTCACACCCAAAAATCCGCGCACCCTGACGCTGCCCATTGACGTATTTTTCAAGTCGGTGGCGCAACATTACGGCGCGCAATCGGTGGGGGTGGTGCTCTCTGGCACCGGCTCTGACGGCACGCGCGGCGCCTCGGCCATCAACGACGCAGGCGGTTTTCTGATTGCGCAAGAGCCCGAAGACGCCAAGTTTGACGGCATGCCGCGCTCCATCATTGCCACCGGGCTGGTGGATGCCATTCTGCCGGTGCAGCAGATCGGCGCACGCGTGCTGGCGCACATCAGCAACCAGCCCATCGTGCAGGCAGCGGTGGCCATTGAAGGCCCCCGCCGGTTGACCACGGCCACCAGCCCCGAGGCTGCCCTGAACGGCATCTTGCGCCTGTTGTTGCAACTCGGTGGCATCGACTTTCAGGAGTACAAAACCGGTACCGTGATGCGGCGCATGAACGTGCGCCAGGTGATTTCGCTGGAATCGTATCTGGAGCTGCTGGCTAACGACCGCAGCGAGCTGCTGGTGCTGCGCCGTGAGATGCTGATTCCGGTCACCAGCTTCTTTCGTGACCCGGAAGCGTTTGAAATTCTGGGGCGTCAGATCATCGAACCGCTGGTGGCGCGCAAGCAAGGCGGCGACACCATTCGCGTCTGGGCCGCTGCGGTATCCACCGGCGAAGAAGCGTACTCTCTGGCGATGATGTTTCTGGAGGCGTTTGACAGCCTCAAGCGCTGGCCTGCGCTCAAGATCTTTGCCACCGACGTGGAGCAGCAGAATATTGAAACTGCGGGTGCGGGCACCTACCCCGAATCGATCTCGGCTGAAATTTCACCGCAGCAACTGGAGCGCTTTTTTGTCAAACGCGGCAACAATTTTGTGGTCAAAAACGACCTGCGCCAATGCATCGTGTTTGCGCGCCACAACATGCTGGCAGCCCCGCCTTTTACCCGCATGGACCTGGTGGTGTGCCGCAACGCGCTGATCTACTTCAAGTCGCAGGCGCAAGAGCGCGCCCTGAAGCGCCTGCAATACGCCTTGCTGCCGCGTGCCTACCTGTTTTTGGGATCGAGCGAATCGCTGGGCGAACTGCAGCGCGACTTCACGCCCATCAGCGCCAAGCACAAGATCTGGCAAATGGTCAAGCCCCTGAACCAGCCACTGGACGTGTCCAAAGGCGGCAGCTATGGTTACACCGCCGCCCAGCCCATGGTCATCGCCGGGCGCACGCCACGCGTCAAGTCCACCGAAGTGGAGCAGGGCTATGCGGCGTTGTTGCAGGCCTTTTCACCCCCGGCGGCCATTTTGGTGAACGCGCGCCAGGAGCTGGTGCATTCGTACGGCAACGTGGCCAAGTTTTTGCATCTGCGCGAAGGCCACGCCAGCCTGGAGCTCAACCGTGTGCTGCCCGAATCGCTGGTGCCGGTGGCGGTGGCGCTGCTGTTCAAGGCCGCGCGCGAAGAAATCAGCGTGACCTCCGACAACCTGCGCTTTACCTCGCATGAGGGCAAGGTGGAATACCTGCGCCTGAGCGCCTGACCGGTGCCCGACAACGACGGCGAACGTCTCACACTGCTGGCCTTTGAGCAGCTGCAGGCACCCGCGACTGCCACGTCGATCACCACCATCGACGTGAATTCTGAAACCGCCGAGCGCATGGAACTGCTTGAGCGCGAGCTCACCGCCACGCGGGAAAGCCTGCAAGCCACGGTGGAAGAACTGGAAACCAGCAACGAAGAACTGCAGTCCACCAATGAAGAGCTGATGAGCTCCAACGAAGAGTTGCAAAGCTCCAACGAAGAGCTGCAATCGGTCAATGAAGAGCTCAACACCGTCAACGCCGAATACCAGGAAAAAATCGACATCCTGAACCGGCTCAACGCCGACCTGGACAACATGGCGCAAGCGGTTTCCGCAGGCACGGTGTTTGTCGATGAAAAAATGCTCCTGACGCGCTTTTCGCCCGACGCCACGCACATCTTCCGCCTGCGCGACAGCGACCTGGGCCGTCCGCTGGACGACCTGGCGCACACGCTGCTGTACCCGGAACTGATTGCCGACCTGAACGGCACGCTGACCGACGGCAACAGGGTTGAAAAAGAGGTGCGCGGCATCAACGGGCTGCACTATTTTGTGCGCATGTTGCCCTACAGCGTGCCGTCGAGCTCGGCCAAAGGCGCGGTCATTACCTTTATGGACGTGACAGCACTGCACGAGGTGTCGCGCCTGCAGCACATCATCGATTCCTTGTCAGAGCACATTGCGGTACTCAACAGCGATGGCGTCATCACGCTCATCAACACCGCCTGGCGCAAGTTTGCGCAAGACAACGGCGATACCTTTTTGGCACATTCCGGTCCTGGCATGAACTATCTGGAGGTGTGCAAAGACATTCACGAGCCGCCCGATGACCCCACGGCTCTGGCCGCGCAGCGCGGGGTGCGCGACGTGCTGCACGGGCGCGTCGATCACTTTTCGCTCGAATACCCGTGCCATTCCCCCACCGAGCAGCGCTGGTTTGTGATGCACGTCTCTGCGGTGGGGGGCGAACAACCCGGCGCCGTGGTGAGCCATGTCAATATCACCGAATGGCGCAAACTTGCCGCTGGGGTGGTCGCATGAGCCCGCCGCACAAGTTGCAAGGTGCACCCGAATCGATAGAGTCGCGCGAAGTCAAGGCACACCGCCTGGCCGAGCTCAAACGCCGTGCCCAAGCGGTACTGGCCGACGCCAGCCCGGCGCAAGCGGGCGCACAGGAGCAGATCGAATCGGTGCGCCTGACCCAATTACTGGAAGACCTGCGCATCTATCAGGTTGAGCTGGAACTGCAAAATGAAGAGCTGCAAGCGGCCCAACTGGAAGCCGAGATGGCGCGTCGGCGTTACCAGCTCTTGTTTGCCCAGATGCCGCTGGCGGCCATGGTGCTCGACATGCAAGGCCAGGTGGACGACAGGAACGAGCGCGCGGATGCCCTGCTGGGGCCACGCGGGCACTATGTGGCGGCGGACAACCGCTTGTGGAAGCTGCTGCGCCGCGCGGATCGGCACCGTTTGCATAGCGCCTTGCGCAACCTGGTGCCGGGTGAAGCGCAGCGCGTCGAGCGCCTGGTGCTGGCGCCCGAGCCCGCGCAAGAGCCGGTGTTTGACGCTTACCTGATCGGTCTGTCGATCGACTACAAGCTGGACCGGCGCGTGCTGGCTTTGTGGGTGGACCAGTCCAGCGAGGTGGCGCGTCAGCGTGACCAACAGCTGTACACGGCGTTGCTCGACTCCAGTGACAGCTTCATTTACGCCGCCGATGCGCAGGGCAGCATGGTTCTGGCCAACCAGGCGCTGTTGAGCTTTCTGGGTGTCCCGCGCGAGCAGGTGCTGGGGCAAAAGCGTGAGCAGTTTTTGCCCTTGCGCACGGCCATTGAGCAAAACCAGGGCGACCAGAAAGTGCTGCGTGATGGGCAAATGTTGACGAAGGAAGACCGCATCGGCGGGTCTGCTGCACAAGGTGAATTGACTTTTCTGACGCGCAAATTTCCGCTGCGTGGCCTGGCCGGTGAGATCTATGGTGTGGGTGGTATTTCAACCGACATCACGCAGATGAAAGACCAGCAGCGTCTGGCGCAGATGAGCGAAGCCGTGTTCATGAGCTCATCGGATGCGATCATCATCACCGACGCCGACACGCACATGCTGCGCGTGAACCCGGCATTTACGCGCCAGACCGGTTTCTCGGCCGAGTCGGTGCTGGGCCAAAAGACCAATATCCTCAAATCCGGCCGCCAGGAAAAAGCTTTCTACACCGCCATGTGGCAAAGCCTGGGCAGCATGGGTACCTGGTCGGGCGAACTGTGCAACCGACGTTCTGACGGCGTGCATTACACCGTGTGGTCGGCCATCAACGCCGTGGTGGACGCCAAGGGCCGGGTGCTGCATTACGTGGCGGTGCAAACCGACGTGACGCAGTTGCACAACGCACAGCAGGCGCTGGCGCACCAGGCTTCTTATGACACCCTCACCGGCTTGCCCAACCGTGCGCTGTTTGGCGACCGCCTGGTACAACTGGTGGCGTCGTCGCAGCGCCATGGCAAAAATTTTGCGCTGTTGTTTGTTGATCTGGATCGCTTCAAAGAAGTGAACGACACGCTGGGGCATCAGGTCGGTGACCGGCTGCTGAAAGAATTGGCGCAGCGCCTGCAAGACGGCGTGCGTGCTGAGGACACCGTTGCGCGCATCGGTGGCGATGAATTTGTGGTGTTGCTGCCCGATACCGACGAGGCTGGTGCACTGGCGGCGGCCGACAACTTGCTGGCGCGTGTGCGTGCCGAGCTGGTGCTGGACCAGACCCTGCCGTACCGCCCCATGGCCAGCATGGGCATGGCGCTGTTCCCGCGTGACGGCGACACGCCCGACCTGTTGATGCGCAACGCCGACCTGGCCATGTATGGTGCCAAGCTTGACGGGCGCAACCGTGTTTGCACCTATGCGCCCACCATGCGTCAGGTCAATGACCAACTGTTTGCCGTGCAGAACGACTTGATTCTGGCGCTGGAACAAGGCCAGTTGCGCTTGCACTACCAGCCCAAGTGTTGTCTGTCGGACGGCCTTCTGGTGGGGGCCGAGGCGCTGGTGCGCTGGCAACGCGCAGGCAGTGGTCTGGTGCTGCCCGGCGAGTTCATTGGCGTGGCCGAAAAGACCGGTTTGCTGGTGGCGCTGGACAAATGGGTGCTCAACGAAGCCTTGCGTCAGCTGGGGCAATGGTGCGCGCAGGGGCGCTGGCAAAGTGGCTGGCGTCTGGCGGTGAATCAGAATGTGGTGGACTTACAGCGCCCAGGGATGCTGACAGACTTGCAGCAGATGCTGGCGCTGCACCATGTCAACGCCACTGTGCTGGAGCTTGAAATTACCGAAGACGCCTTGCTGCACCACACGCCCGAGCAACTGCAACGGCTGGAACAATTGATCCAGATGGGGATTACCGTGGCGATTGACGACTTTGGTACCGGTTATTCCAGCCTGGCTTATCTGCATCAGTTGCCGGCGTCGGTGATCAAGATCGACCGAAGTTTTGTCAGCGGCATGTTGACTGATGACAACGATGCGGTGCTGGTGCAAACCATCATCAACATGGCGCACAACCTGGGGCACAAGGTGGTGGCAGAGGGCATTGAGCTGCCCAGTCAGCGTGAAATGCTACAGCGTCTGGGGGCCGAAGTGGGTCAGGGTTTCCTGTTTGACCCGGCCATTGACGCCGAGCAGTTTGACGCGCGCTGGCTTGCGCCTGTGGCCGCGTCTTGATGTCGTAACCCTCAGTTTCGCAGCACGGTGTCGCTGCGAAACTGGTCGTGGCAGTTCTTGCAGCTTTTTTGCACCTCATCGACACTGGTTTTGATGGCTGGCAAGTCACCGCTGTCGGCGGTTTGCACTAGGTTGTTGACCGCAGTCAGAAATCGGTCTTGCGCTTTCTTGAACTCGGCGGGCTGGCTCCAGACCTCTGGCTTGGCGCGCGTGGGCCGGTAGTTGCCTTCGGCGCTGAAATAGGCCCAGGGCTGCGTGGAAAGCGATTGCAGGGCGCGCGCCTGTTCGGCAAATTCAGCCTTGACATAATCGCGCCGGTCGCGCGCCACCAGTCCCATCGGTTCCAGCGCTTTGGTGAACTGCTTGAAGATGGCCAGCCGCTTGCTTTGCAATTGCTGCGGGTGCGGGTCACGCCCGCCTCGGTCGCAGGCTGTCAGAAGGGCAATGCTCAGCAAGGCAAGTGTGAATTTTTTGTGGGTTGTCATGCTTGCAAATAAATGAAAAAGTTCAGTTGACGAGCGTATCGCGCGCGCAGCCCAATACCTGCTGCCACAGCGCCAGAATGGCGGCACGTTCGGTGGCCAGTTGATCCACTGCTACCTCGCTGGGCGCTTCGTCCAGCCGCGCCCGGTGCTGCACCTGACGCAGGGTGCGGTAGGCGTCTGCCGCCGTATGCCCCACGCTGTCTGGCAGCAGGCCCAGCGCCTGCGCGCGCTCTAGCAGCGCGATGTTGCCCGCGTTGGCCAGCAGCTCGGGGTGCGCACGCGACTGCGACAACACCAGAAACTGCGTCACAAACTCCACGTCCATCATGCCACCGGCGCTGTGCTTGACGTCAAAGCGCTCGGGTGGCGTCGGGTTGGCGCTGGCCACACGCTGGCGCATGGCACAGATTTCAGCCGCCAGCTCAGCCGCATCGCGTTCGGCGGTCAGTACCGCGTTACGCACCGCGTCAAAGCGCGTGTGCATCGACGCATCCCCCAGCACGCAGCGCGCGCGCGTGATGGCCTGGTGCTCCCAGGTCCAGGCGGTGTTGGAGCCGCGCTGTTGCTGGTACTTGGCGTACGCGTTAAAACTGGTGATCAACAGCCCGGCGTTGCCATTGGGTCGTAGCGCCGTGTCGATCTCATAGACGTCGCCTTCGCCGGTCTTGACGGTGAGCCAGTTGATGAGTTTGCGCACCAGGTTGGCATACACCTCGGGGGCGCGCTCGTCGTCATCGTCAAACACAAACACCACATCCAGGTCGCTGCCGTAGCCCAGTTCTTTGCCGCCGAGCTTGCCGTAGGCAATGATGCCGAACTGTGGCTGCCCGCGGTGCGTTTTTTTCAGGCGGCTCCAGCACCAGCGGGTGGTGATGCGCAGCACCGCGTCGGCCAATGCGCTCAGGTCATCAGCCACCTGTTCTACCGTGAGCACGCCTTCGACGTCACGCGCCAGCGTGCGAAACACCTCGGCGTGCTGCGCGCGGCGCAACAGGTTCAAGAGCGATTCGTCGTCGTCTTCGCCTGCGGCTTGCAAGGCCAGACGTCGGTGATCGAGCTCGGCTTCAAAGGCGGCGGCGTCAAAGCGTTCGTCGAGCAAGGTGGCGGCTGCCAGTTCGTCGATCACGCCCGGGTGCAGCAACAGGTAGCGCGCCGGCCAACGTGCCGCGCCCAGCAGCCGCAACAGGCGTTCGTGCACGTTGGGTCGCTCCAGCAGCAGCGCCAGGTAGCTTTCGCGGCGCAGCAGCGGCTCCATCCAGTCCACCAAGCCAATAGCTGCAACCTCCGAAACGCGCCCCTCTTGTACCCATTGCGTGGTGCGCGAGAGCAGGCGCATCAGCCGCGCGCGTGATTCGTCGCGCAGCGCCGCAACGCGCGGATGATCCAGCCAGGCTTGCAGGCGCTGGCGCAGGGCATCACCTACTTTGGGTAACAGTTCGGCAATGCTGGCGCTGGCGTCTAGGCCCTGACCGGATTGGCAATGGGGGCACTCTGGTTCAGCCCCCCCCAGCAGCGTGTCGAACTCTTGCGCTACCAGTTCGCGGTGGGCGTCGAGCTGTTCCAGAAACTGTGCGGTGCTCTCCAGCCCCAGCGTGCTGGAAATCCAGGCCAGGTCGGCGTCTTGTGTGGGCAGCACGTGCGTCTGCTGGTCGTCCAGGTACTGGATGCGGTGCTCCACCCGGCGTAAAAACTGGTACGCCTGCGCCAGCGCCTGCGCCTTGTCGGCTGTCATCAGGTTGGCCTTGACCAGACGCGGCAGCGCACTCAGCGTGGCGCGGGTGCGCAGCTCGGGGAATTGCCCGCCGCGTACCACCTGTAGCAGTTGCACAATGAATTCAATCTCGCGGATGCCCCCGCGTGAGAGCTTGACGTCGTTGGCGCGCTCGGGCCGCCCGGCACTGCGCTTGCTGGCGTGGTCACGAATCTGGCGATGCAGCAGGCGCAGCGATTCGAACACGCTGTAGTCCAGGTAGCGCCTGAAAACAAATGGCATCACCACCTTGCGCAGCGCCTGGATGGAGCCGTCGTGAACGCTGGCCCAGGGCGCCACGACCCGGCTTTTGAGCCAGGCAAAGCGCTCCCATTCGCGCCCCTGTACGTGCAGGTATTCTTCCAGTGCATCCAGCGATACGGCCGGTGGCCCCGAGTTGCCGTTGGGGCGCAGCGCCAGGTCCACCCGGAACACAAAACCATGGTCGGTGGCCTCGCCCACCAGTGCATAAAGGGCTTTCACCGCCATAGCAAAGTATTCGTGGTTGCTGATGCGTCCGCGCCCTTGCGCGTCACCCACCGTCTCGCCGTCCTCGTCATAAATGTAGATCAGGTCGATGTCGCTCGACACGTTGAGCTCGCGCGCGCCGAGCTTGCCCATACCCAAAATCCATAGCTGCGCGCGCTGTCCCTGCACGGTGGTGGGCGCACCGTAGCGCTGGTCCAGCGTGGTCTGCACCTCGGTCAACGCCTGGTTGAGTGCAAACTCGGCCAGGTCGGTCATGGCCTGGGTAATGTGTGACAGCGGTGCTTGCTCGTCGCAGTCCTGCACCAGTAGACGCTCTAGCACCAGCGCGCGCAGGATACGCAGCGCGCACCCACAGTCCTGGCCGCTCTGACGCAGGGCGTCAAAGGTGGATTGAAGGTGCTGCGGTGTGGGCATGCCTGCGGGCAACAAGGACAATTGCTGTTCAAAGCGGCGACGTACCCGCTGCGCAAAACGCGACTGCTGAGACAGGGGAGCTCGGGTCATAATTCTGTTGTTCAATCTGATTCTGAAACCATTTGTCTGCCCCGTATTACACCCTGCTCAAAAACTGGTCGGCGCTGACCCGCTGGCTGTTGTCGGCCGTGCTTGTGTTCTGGCTGTTGCTGGGCATGGCCTGGGGCACGCTGCACTGGCTGATTGTGCCGCGAATCGATCAATTTCGCCCGCAGCTAGAGTCGCTGGCCACGCGCGCGCTAGGGGTTCCGGTGCGTCTGGGTGCGATCGTGGCGGGCTCCAACGGCTTGGTTCCTTCGTTTGAACTGTCCAACGTGGAGCTGTTTGACGCGCAGGGCCGGGTGGCGCTGAACCTGTCGCGGGTACGGGTGTCTTTGTCGCCACGCTCGCTGTGGCGGTTGGGTTTTGAGCAGATTTACATCGAGAGCCCGACGTTGGACATCCGCCGCCTGGCAGACGGCCAGGTCACGATTGCGGGTCTGGTGGTGTCGGGACCACCCGGCGCAGACGCGGGCGCGCTGGACTGGTTTTTTTCGCAATATGAGTTTGTCATTGCCAAGGGAATGGTGCGCTACAGCGACGAATTGCGCGGCGCGCCCAGCCTGGTCTTGCAACAGGTGGACATGGTGGTGCGCAACGCGGGCAGACACCACGATCTACGTCTGGACGCGACACCCCCGCCGCAGTGGGGTGAGCGCCTGAGCCTGCGCGGCAAGTTCATGCAGCCCCTGCTAGAGCTGAGCCGTGGGCGCTGGCAACAGTGGGACGGGCAGTTGTTTGTGGTCTGCGCACGCGTTGACTTGTCGCGCTTGCAGGCTTATGCCGACCTGGGTTTTGAATTGCGCCAGGGTGCAGGCGCGTTGCGCGCCTGGGTGGACATTAGTCATACCCGCGTTAGCGCGGCGGTGGCAGACGTGGCACTGTCGCAGGTGGAGCTCAAACTGGGTGCCGAGCTGCAGGCGCTGGCTTTGCAACAGGTGCAGGGTCGGATCGGGATGCGCAGCGTGCCTGGCGGACAGGAGTTGTCCAGCCAGGCGTTGACGTTTGAGACGCCCGACGGTCTGCGCTGGCCCGGTGGCAATGTACGTTGGTTGTCGGTTGCAGCGCAGGGCGACCTGGGTGCACACGGCGAGTTGCAGGCAGATCAGCTTGATTTGGAAGCGCTGGCGCAAATTGCTGATCGACTGCCGCTACAGGCCGTCTGGCGCCAACAACTGGCTGCTTACGCACCCAAAGGGCGGTTGGAGTCGCTTTCGGCAAGTTGGCAGGGCGATCTGCCCACGCCCACGCGCTACCGGGCGCAGGCGCAGTTGCGCCAGATCGAGGTGACAGCGCAGGCACCGTTGCCTGGCGTGCGCGCGTTGGACCTTGACCTTGACCTGAACCAGGACGGCGGAAACGCACGCTTGAATTTGGCCGCTGGCAGTGTGGACTTGCCCGGCGTGCTGCAAGACAGCGTGGTGGCGCTGGACCAGGCGTCGGCGCAGGCCAGCTGGCAGCGCCGCGGCGAGGATTGGCAGGTGCAGGTGTCTGACCTGCGTTTTGTCAACGCCGACGCGCAGGGCCAGGCGCAAATCAAGTGGCGTACCAGTGACGTGCAAGGCGATACCAGGCGCAGCCGCTGGCCAGGCACCATCGACCTGCAGGCTACCTTAAGCCGTGCCGACGCGCGCCAGGTGCACCGTTATTTGCCGCTGGTGATTGACCCCGAGGCGCGCGACTACCTGCGCCTGGCGTTGCAGGCCGGCAACGCGCACGACGTGAGTTTTGCGGTCAAGGGTGACATCGACCAAATCCCGGCGCTGGACGCACGCCAGGGTGTTTTTCGCATCATCGCGCCGTTCAGTCACGTCAACTTTGCGTATGTGCCGCGTGCCTTGCAGGATGCCGCTGACGCAGCCTGGCCGACACTGCTGGACGCCAGCGGTGAGGTGCTGATTACCGGCAACGCACTGCAGGTCAAAGACGTGCGCGCCAAGCTGGGCGATACGGGCGCGCTGCAGGTGACGCATGCGCAGGCGTCCATTGCCGATCTGCTGCATGCCCGTGTGGTGGTGGAAGCAAATATCAAGGGCCTACTGGCCGACTTTTTGAAGACTGTGCGTACGTCAGCGCTGGATACGCTAACCGGCCGTGCCTTGTCTGTAGCTAGCGCCAGCGGCCAAGCTGACATGGCGCTCAAACTGTCAGTACCCGTGGCTGATGTGGCTCAGACCACGGTGCAGGGCAGTGTGCGCTTTACCGGTAATGACGTGCAGCTTACGCCTGACACGCCCCGCTTGACGCGCACCCGGGGCGTGCTCAATTACACCGATCGTGGCTTGAGCCTGAGCGGCGTGCAGGCGCGTTTGCTGGGGGGTGACGCCAGACTGGACGGTGGCTTGCAGTTTGGTGAGGCGCTCACGGGCGCGCAGCGCAGCGCGCCAGCGGTCCTTCAGATCACCGGAATGGTGAGCGCCGAGGGTTTGCGTCAGGCCCCAGAGTTGGGTTTTTTAGTACCTCTGGCACGCTATTTAAATGGCAGCACGCTGTACAAGGCCAGTGTGGGCTTGCGCCATGGATTTCCAGAAATTTCCATCAGTACCAACTTGCAAGGCATGAGCTCATCGCTGCCGTTGCCGCTGCAAAAAAGTGAGGCCATCGCATTGCCGTTGCTGTTGCACTGGGGGCCCGCGGCGGCGAACGCCGCGCCCGCCGATGACCGTATTGAGCTGACCTTGGGGCGGCAATTGCAAGTGGTGTATGAGCGCAACACCGCAGTGACGCCCAGCCGCGTGGTACGGGGTTTGATCAACCTGGGTCCAGAATCCCTGGGTACCCGTGATCTACCGCCAAACGGAGTGCAAGCCAATGCCAGCGCACAGCGGCTTGACCTCGACGCGTGGAGCGGCGTCGCCGCGCAACTCGGCTGGTTGGGCAGCGCGGGTTCCAACCGGTTGGATAGGCGCGCGGCGGACTACCTTCCCAGTACGCTGGGCTTGCGTGTGGACAGCCTGGTTGCGGGTGGGCGTGAGTACCGCGAACTGGTGCTAGGGGCGGACCGCGAGGGTACGTTGTGGCGCGCCAACGTGCTGGCCACCGAGCTCAATGGCTACCTGGAATATCGCCCGCCCAGCAATTCAGTTGCGGGCAGCGGCGGTCGGGTGTATGCGCGGCTGGCGCGTCTGACACTGGCACCCGCAGCGGCCAATGAGGTGGAATCGCTGATGGACACGCAACCCACCAGCGTCCCGGCGCTGGACGTGGTGGTGGATGACTTTGAGCTGCGTGGCAAGCACCTGGGGCGGCTTGAGGTGGAGGCGATCAACCGACTGGCGCAGGGCGCAGGCAACGCCGACGGTGTGCGCGAATGGCGTTTGAACAAGCTCAACCTGAGTGTGCCCGAGGCCACCTTGACGGCCAACGGCAACTGGACGCGGTTGAACGCGCAGGCCCTGCGCCCAGGCGCCCCGGCTTTGGAGCGGCGTCGCACGGTGCTCAATTTCAAGCTCGATATTGCCGACGGCGGCAAACTGCTGGAGCGTTTTGGCATGGCCGGTGTGGTGCGCCAGGGCAGCGGCAAGATCGAAGGCCAGGCGGCCTGGTTGGGCTCACCGTTGAAGCCCGACTACCCCACGTTGGGCGGCGCGTTGGCCGTGAATGTGGCCAGCGGCCAGTTTCTCAAAGCCGATCCGGGCCTGGCCAAATTGCTGGGCGTGCTCAGCCTGCAGGCCTTGCCACGGCGCTTGACGCTGGACTTCCGCGATGTCTTTAGCGAAGGCTTTGCGTTTGACTTTTTGCGTGGCGACGTGACGCTTGACAAAGGCATTGCGCACACCAACAACCTGCAGATGAAAGGTGTCAACGCCGCCGTGCTGATGGACGGGCAGACCGACCTGGCGCTGGAGACGCAAGACATCAAGGTGGTGGTGGTGCCCGAGATCAACGCCGGTACCGCGTCGCTCATTGCCACCGTCATCAACCCGGCGGTGGGGCTGGGGACGTTTCTTGCGCAATGGCTGTTGCGCCGCCCGTTGATGGACTCGGCGACGCAGGAATTTCGCATCGACGGCAGCTGGGCCGACCCGCAAGTGCACAAGCTGGCGGCCCCTGCTGTTCCAACCAAGGAGACCCGACCATGAAAGTTGCCGCCATCCAGATGGTGTCATCGACCCGGGTGCCCGACAACCTGGCGCAAGCGCGCGCCCTGTTGCAGCAAGCCGCCGCAGCGGGTGCTGAGCTGGCGCTGTTGCCGGAATACTTTTGCCTGATGGGCCAGCACGACAGCGACAAGCTGGCGCTAGCAGAACCCTACGGCGACGGGCGGTTGCAGCAGTTTCTGGCGCAGTGCGCGCGCGAGCTGGGCGTGTGGCTGGTAGGCGGCACAATTCCTCTGGCCGCACCTGCCGATGCACGTCATGTTTTCAACAGCACGCTGGTGTTTTCGCCTGGCGGTGACTGCGTGGCGCGCTACGACAAGATTCATTTATTCCGTTTTGACAACGGCACTGAGCGCTACGACGAATCTGCGGTGCTGCTGGCGGGCAACCAGCCCACCACGTTTGACCTGGACAGCCGCGATGGACGGCGTTGGTGCGTGGGCTTGAGCGTGTGCTATGACCTGCGCTTTGCCGAGCTCTACCGTGCCTATGCCCGTGCCGGCGCGCAGCTGTTGCTGGTGCCCAGCGCATTCACCTATACCACTGGGCAGGCGCACTGGGAGGTGTTGCTACGCGCGCGTGCCATTGAAAACCTGGCTTTTGTGCTGGCGGCGGCGCAGGGTGGCGTGCACGACAACCAGCGTCGCACCTGGGGTCAGTCGCTGGCGATTGATCCTTGGGGCGAGGTGTTGGCGCAGCAGGTGCAAGGACCAGGTGTGGTGCTGGCCGAACTGGATATGGCGCAAGTACAGGCCTGCCGCTTGCAACTGCCCGCGTTGCAGCATCGGGTGTTATGAGAACGCAGGGCATGTGGGGATGGCGCGGCCTGCTTTGGCTGCTTGCTGGCATGGCAGCACTTGCGGTGGCAGGGTGCGGTAGCCCCGTGCCATTGATGCAGACTTCACCGCAAGGTCCTGACGCGTCGGTCGGTGTTGCTCGGCCCCCCGTGCCGTCCGTGCTAACTGACAGTGATGTCAGCATGCTGCCCGTGCTGCTGCGTGGCAACAGCCGCTGGGTTCCCGTGACGTGGAACGATCTGCCAGGATTTGCGCGTGACGATCTGTTTGAAGCTTGGAACGCCTGGCTCAAAAGCTGTGAGCGTCCGGGCCCGGTGTTTGCGTCGCTGTGCCCCGAGTTACGACGTTTGAGTATTGGCGACGGCTCAGAACAACGCGCTTGGATGCAGTCGAATTTGCAACCGTACCGGGTCGAGCTGCGGGACGGTGCGGCCAGCGGTGGTTTGCTGACGGCATACTTCGAGCCCGAGTTTGTGGCTCAGCGCGTTTCTGGCGCCGGCTTTGATACCCCGCTGTACAAGCTGCCCGCAGGTGTGGGTGGTACCAAGCCCTGGTTTAGCCGGCGTGAGATGGACACGCTGCCTGCGGCGCAAGAGGCCTTGCGCGGGCAGGAGCTGCTCTACCTGGCCGACCCGGTGGATGCACTGCTGCTACAGATTCAGGGTTCCGGGCGCATCCGCGTCACCGAACCCGATGGCACCACCCGGCTGGTGCGGCTGGCGTTTGCCGGGCACAACGGCCAGCCGTACCAGAGTGTGGGGCGCTGGCTGCTCGATCGTGGTGAACTGCGCGACGCCTCCTGGCCGGGCATTCGCGCCTGGCTGGCGCAAAACCCGCAGCGTGTGCAGGAGCTGCTGTGGCAGAACCCGCGTGTGGTGTTTTTCAAGGAGGAGCCCTTGGGTGACTTTGACGCAGGTTTCGGACCGCGTGGTGCGCAAGGCGTGCCGCTCACGCCGGGGCGCTCCATTGCGGTGGATCCGCAGAGCATTCCTTATGGCACACCCGTGTGGCTGTCTTCGCAGGGCGACAGTGTGTCGTTGAACCGTCTGGTACTGGCGCAAGACACGGGCAGCGCCATCACCGGCGCCTTGCGCGCGGACTATTTTGTCGGTTGGGGTGCTGCGGCTGGAGAAGTTGCCGGGCGCCTGAAGCAGCCGCTGCGTCTTTGGGCTCTGTGGCCAAAGGCGGCGCGATAGCGTTACCATTGCATCCAACGTACCAACCGCCTGAATGCCATGAAAAATGCCATGAACCCATCGACGATGCACGAGGTTGACGCACGCACCAACCTGACCGCCAACAGCATGTTTGAGCTTTTGTTGTTTCGCCTGGGTGAAGCACCGGGCACCGACAAGCGGGAATTGTTTGGCATCAATGTGTTCAAGGTGCGTGAGATTCTGGTCATGCCCGAGGTGACCGCCATGGTGAATTCGCACCCCGCCGTGATGGGCGTAGCCAACATTCGCGGCCAAATGATTACCGTGATCAATCTGCCGCAGATCGTGGGTACCAACCCGACCAAAGGGCTAGGTATTTTGCTGGTAACCGAATTTGCGCGCTCCACACAGGCGTTTGCGGTCGAAGAGGTCAACGAGATTGTGCGGCTCGAATGGAAGCAGGTGCTGTCGGCCGAAGGCCGGGGCGGCGGTCTGGTGACCAGCATTGCGCGCATTGACGGCGATGTGGAAAACACCCGTGTGGCGCAGGTGCTGGATGTGGAGCAGATCCTGCGCGATGTGTTCCCCGAGCAGCAACAAGTTGAAGTGGATGCAGCGCACAAACTGCGCCTGGCGCCAGGTATGGTGGTGCTGGCCGCAGACGATTCAGCGGTGGCACGCATGATGATCGAGCAGGGGCTCAAGTCGATGGACGTGCCTTTCATCATGACCAAGACCGGGCAGGAGGCGTGGGACCGGCTCAAGGCGCTGGCTGCAGAAGCCGAGTCGCAGGGCAAGACCATCAAGGACAAGGTGGCCATGGTGCTCACTGACCTGGAAATGCCTGAAATGGACGGTTTTACCCTCACACGCAACATCAAGCAAGACCCCCGTTTCAGCAGCATTCCGGTGGTGATCCATTCGTCGCTGACAGGGGCCACCAACGAAGACCACGTGCGCAAGGTGGGTGCCGACGGTTACGTGGCCAAGTTTGTCGCGGAAGAACTGGCCGACACCATCCGGCGTGTCATGACGCGCTGACTTGCTTCTGTTTACATAGCTTTTTGCGATTGTTGCATAAGCTTTAAAGACATAAATAGCCTGTCAATTTGTGCCGGGTGACAGCCTCTGGTCGGTCCCAGGAGAACATCGTGAATGCACCGTTGAATCCCGCCGCGCTGCTGTCTGGCGCCACCCTGGACGACAAATACACGCTGGCGCAGGGGCGCGCCTTCATGAGCGGCGTGCAGGCGCTGGTGCGTTTGCCGCTGGTGCAGCGCCAGCGCGACGTGGCCGCCGGGCTCAACACCGCCGGGTTCATCAGCGGTTACCGCGGCTCGCCGCTGGGTGGCTACGACCAGGCGCTGGTGGCGGCCAAGGCGCATCTGGAGGCCCACCACATCCACTTTCAGCCCGGGGTGAATGAGGAACTGGCAGCCACCGCCGTCTGGGGCACGCAGCAGCTCGAACTGTATCCACACAGCAAGCGCTACGACGGCGTCTTTGGCATCTGGTACGGCAAGGGTCCGGGGGTGGATCGCTGCTCGGACGTGTTCAAACACGCCAACATGGCCGGTACCGCCGTGCACGGCGGCGTGCTGGCGGTGGCAGGCGACGACCATGTCAGCAAAAGCTCGACCGCTGCGCACCAGAGCGACCACATCTTCAAGGCCTGCGGGCTGCCGGTGTTTTTCCCGTCCAACGTGCAAGAGATTCTGGACTTCGGGCTGCACGCGATCGCCTTGAGCCGCTACGCCGGGGTTTGGGCCGGCATGAAGACGATTCAAGAGGTGGTGGAGTCGTCGGCTTCGGTGGACGTGGATGCCGACCGCGTCAAGATTGCGCTGCCGACAGACTTTGACCTGCCTGCCGGCGGCGTGCACATCCGCTGGCCCGACGCCGCGTTGGCGCAAGAAGCGCGTTTGATGGACGTCAAGTGGTACGCGGCGCTGGCCTACATACGCGCCAACCGGCTCAACTACAACGTGATCGAAAGCCGTGCCGACCGCTTTGGCATCATCGCCAGCGGCAAGGCGTTCAACGACGTGCGCCAGGCGCTGGCCGACCTGGGGCTGGACGCTGCTACCTGCCAACGCATTGGCCTGCGCCTGCACAAGGTGGGCGTGGTGTGGCCGCTGGAGCCCAGCGCCACGCGTGACTTTGCCACCGGTTTGCAAGAGATTCTGGTGGTGGAAGAAAAGCGCCAGATCATCGAATACCAGCTCAAGGAAGAGCTGTATCACTGGCCCGTGCGCCCCAACGTGGTGGGCAAGTTTGCCGGCGACAGCACAGGCGGCGGCGAATGGAGCCAGCCCAACCCGGCGGCCAGCGCGCTGCTGCGCGCCAATGCCGACCTCAACCCCACGCTGGTGGCGCGCGCCATTGCGCAGCGGCTGGGCAAGCTGGGCCTGCCGCCTGACGTCCAGCAGCGCGTGGACGCGCACCTGGCGCTGCTGGACGCGCGTGAGCGCACGCTGGTGCAGGTGCGCACCGACGGCATTGAGCGCACGCCCTGGTTTTGCAGCGGCTGCCCGCACAACACCAGCACGCGCGTGCCCGAAGGCAGCCGTGCGCTGGCCGGCATTGGCTGCCACTACATGGCGCTGTGGATGGACCGCGCCACCAGCACCTTCAGCCAGATGGGCGGCGAAGGCGTGGCTTGGGTCGGCCAGCAGCCGTTCAGCACGGATACGCACGTGTTTGCCAACCTGGGCGACGGTACTTACTTTCACAGCGGGCTGCTGGCCATTCGACAAGCCATCGCAGCGGGGGTGAACATCACCTACAAAATTCTGTACAACGACGCGGTGGCCATGACCGGTGGCCAGCGCGTGGGTGAGCGCCCCGAGGGCCACAGCGTGTTGCAGATCATGCAAAGCCTGTTGGCCGAAGGTGTGACCAAGCTGGTGATCGTCACCGATGACCCGGCCAAGTACCAGGGCGCGGCGCTGGCAGCGGGTGTCACGGTACGTCATCGGGATGAACTCGACGCGGTGCAACGCGAGCTGCGTGAGATTGCGGGTACCACCGCGCTGATCTACGACCAGATGTGCGCCACCGAAAAACGCCGCAAGCGCAAGCGTGGCACGCTGGCCGAGCCCGACGCGCGCGTCGTCATCAACCCTGCGGTGTGCGAGGGCTGCGGCGACTGCGGTGAGCAGTCCAACTGCCTGAGCGTGGAGCCGTTGGAGACCGACTGGGGCCGCAAGCGTCAGATCAACCAGAGCACCTGCAACAAGGATTTCAGTTGCGTGAAGGGCTTTTGCCCGAGTTTTGTCAGCGTGCGGGGTGGCACATTGAAGAAGCCTCAAAAAGCCGCCGGGCCCAGTATGGACAAGCTGCAACAGCTACCAGAACCGCAGCATCTGGCGGGCACAGGGATGGGTGCCTGGGGCATGGTGGTGGCGGGCGTGGGAGGCACCGGCGTCATCACCATCGGCCAGTTGCTCGGCATGGCCGCGCACCTGGAAGGTAAGGCTGTGGTGGCGCAAGACGCCGGTGGCTTGGCGCAAAAAGGCGGCGCCACCTGGAGCCACATCCAGGTGGCGGCGCGCGCGCAAGACCTGTGCACCAGCAAGGTGGACCGCGCCGACCTGGTGCTGGCGTGCGACGCCATTGTGGCGGCCAGCCCGGCCACGCTGGCGCTGATGCAAAGCGGGCGCACGCAGGTGGCGCTCAACACCCACGCCACGCCCACGGCGGCGTTTGTGCACAACACGCAGTGGCAGTTTCCGGGGGCAGGTTGCGAGGCCGCTATCGCCAGCACCATCGGCGGCGCGCAGGCGCTGGGTGGGTTGGATGCCGAGGCGGTAGCGCGCGCCGCGCTGGGCGACGCCATCTTTACCAACCCGCTGCTGTTGGGCTTTGCCTGGCAAAAAGGCTGGGTGCCGCTGGGCCGTGCGGCGATTCTGCGCGCCATGGAACTCAACGGCGTGCAGGTGGCGGGCAACCAGGCAGCGTTTGAGTGGGGCCGCCACTGCGCGCACGATCTGGCGGCAGTGCAGGCGCTGCTCAAGACCGAGCAGGTGATCGCGTTTGTCAAACAGCCCACGCTGCCCGAGCTGGTGCTCAAATTCAGCACATTTTTGACCGATTACCAAGACAAAGCCTACGCAGCACGCTATCAAAAAGAAGTGGAAAAAGTGCAACAAGTCGATGCGTTGTGGGGCAAATCGGCGCTCAGCGCAGCCGTGGCGCGCAACCTGGCCAAACTGATGGCGTACAAGGACGAATACGAAGTGGCGCGCTTGCACGCCGACAGCACGTTTGAGCGGCAGATTGCGCAGCAGTTTGAAGGCGATGTGAAGTTGCAGTTTCACCTGGCCCCACCGTTGCTGGCCAAAACCAATGACAAGGGTGAATTGGTCAAGCAGCCCTATGGCCCGTGGGTGATGCGCGCGTTCAAGGTGTTGCGCCGATTCAAGGTCTTGCGCGGCACCGCGTTCGATATTTTTGGCAAGACTGACGAACGGCGTCAGGAGCGCGCGCTGATTACCGATTACCTGACCACTGTGGCTGAATTGCTGACCGGCTTGCGCCACGGACCGCAGCAACCTGATGCCGCCGCACGCTACGCGCTGGCGTTGCAACTGGCGAGTATTCCTGAGCAGATCAAGGGCTTTGGCCACGTCAAGATGCGCCATCTGGCAGCGGCACGCCCGCGCTGGGAGGCGTTGTTGGCACAGTGGCGTGCTTGACTGTGCATCTAGGGCGTAACGCGTGAACTGACATGGGGCGTTTGTGGCCGTGTCACCTTGAACCCGCACGGCGACTGGTTTGGGCGGCCTCCTCATACGGGGGTACCCGAAATCGTCGGCCGCCCAAGCCAGCCACCGCGCTGGACGGTGGCGACGCACCGGGTTCCGGGAGTCAATTTGTTTATTTGTCAATTTTTATAGCTATCAGCTCTTTCACTATATGGGCTGGGGCTTGTTTTTACTCAAAATTTGTTTATCCAACTAACTGCCGTGGCAGTCCAGCCACCCCGAAGCATGAAAGTTGGCTGTCATTGCGGACCACGATCCGCAATCCATGGCCCTGAATTCATGGATGCCCCCGGATCGGCGTCCGGGGCAAGCTTGTCGTCGCCCTGCCGTGCGTCGAGATTCCTCACCGCATACAATGCCAGCGTGCCTGTTTGAAGCCATTGTCAAGCGTCTCAAGCGGGCAGTTTGTTTGTGTGTTGTGTCAAAAATCTGGAGTTTTTCGTGTTTATTTCTTCTGCTTTTGCCCAGGCCGCGCCGGCTGCGGGCGGTGACTTGCAATCGTCGCTGATGGGTATGTTGCCCTTGGTGTTGATGTTTGTGGTGCTGTATTTTGTGATGATTCGCCCGCAAATGAAAAAGGCCAAGGAGCACAAGGCCATGGTCGAAGCGCTGGCCAAGGGGGATGAGGTCGTGAGCGCAGGGGGCATGCTGGGCAAGGTCAGCAAGCTGGGTGAGGTTTACATTGGCCTGGAAGTGGCGAGCGGCGTTGAAGTGCAAATCCAGCGCAGCGCCGTGGTTCAGGTGTTGCCCAAGGGCAGTATCAAATAAAGCTTGGGTTCACGCCACCCTTGGCGTTGTTTGTTGAAGGGCGATCATGAATCGTTACCCGGTCTGGAAGTACGTGATCATCGCGATTGCGTTGGTGGTGGGCGGCCTGTATGCGCTGCCCAATTTTTTTGGTGAATCACCGGCGGTGCAGGTGTCGGCAGGCAAGCCGCTGGTCAAGATCGACAGCGGCACGCTGGTGCAGGTGCAGGCGGCGCTCAAGCTGGCCGGCCTGGCACCCGATCTGCTGACGCTGGACGGCGCTTCGGTCAAGGCGCGTTTTCTGGATACCGACGCGCAGCTCAAGGCCAAGGACGCAATCCAGAAGGCGCTGATACCAGACCCGACCAACGCGTCGTACGTGGTGGCGCTAAACCTGTTGTCGCGTTCACCGGCCTGGCTGAGCGCCTTGCACGCGGCACCGATGTACCTCGGGCTGGACCTGCGCGGTGGTGTGCACTTCATGTTGCAGGTCGATATGCAGGCGGCGCTGACCAAGCGCGCCGAGTCGCTCGCCGGTGACTTGCGCACCAGCCTGCGTGAAAAAAGCATTCGCCACAGCGGCATTAACCGGGTCGGCCAGACCATTGAAGTCAAGTTTCGCGACGTTGCTACGCTCGCCGCAGCCAAAGCGGTATTGCAAGACCAGTTTGCTGACTTGCAGCCGGTGGATGCGCCCGACGGTGCCGAGTTCAAGCTGACGGCGTCGATCAAACCCGAGGCGGCGCGGCGCATCCAGGACCAGGCGCTCAAGCAAAACATCACCACGCTGCACAACCGTATCAACGAGCTCGGTGTGGCCGAGCCGGTGATCCAGCAGCAGGGGCTGGATCGCATCGTGGTGCAGTTGCCCGGCGTGCAGGACACCGCCAAGGCCAAGGACATTCTGGGGCGCACCGCCACGCTGGAAGTGCGCATGGTCGATGAAAGCGCCGAAGGCCGCGCCGCCGAGCTCGGCAGCGGCATGGTGCCGTTTGGTACTGAGCGCTACCTGGAGCGCAATGGCCAGGCGGTGATCGTGAAAAAGCAGGTGATCCTGACCGGTGAAAACCTGACCGACGCGCAACCAGGCTTTGACAGCCAGACGCAAGAGCCCAGCGTCAACCTGAACCTGGACGCCAAGGGCACACGCATTTTCCGCGATGTGACGCGTGAAAACGTCGGCAAACGCATGGCCATTTTGCTGTTTGAAAAAGGCAAGGGTGAAGTCGTCACCGCGCCCGTCATCCGCACCGAAATCGGCGGCGGGCGGGTGCAGATCAGTGGCCGCATGACCACGGTGGAAGCCAACGACACCGCCTTGCTGCTGCGCGCAGGCTCGCTGGCCGCGCCGATGGAAATCATCGAAGAAACCACCATCGGCCCGAGCCTGGGGGCAGAAAACATTGCCAAGGGGTTCCGCAGTGTCGCCTACGGGTTTACTGCGGTGGCGCTGTTCATGTGCGTGTATTACATGCTGTTTGGCATTTTTTCCAGCGTGGCGCTGGCGTTCAACCTGTTGCTGCTGGTGGCGGTGCTGTCGATGCTACAGGCCACCCTGACGCTGCCTGGCATGGCGGCCATGGCGTTGGTGCTGGGCATGGCGATCGACTCGAACGTGCTCATCAACGAGCGCATTCGCGAAGAACTGCGCGGCGGCGCTTCGGCGCAGGCGGCCATCCACACCGGCTACGACCGCGCCTGGGCGACCATTTTTGACTCGAACATCACCACGTTGATCGCCGGCCTGGCGCTGCTGGCGTTTGGCTCGGGCCCGGTGCGCGGTTTTGCCGTGGTGCACTGCCTGGGCATCATGACGAGCATGTTCTCGGGCGTGTTTTTCTCGCGCGGCGTGGTCAATTTCTGGTACGGACGCCAAAACCGGCTCAAGACGGTGTCGATCGGCACCATCTGGCGGCCCGACGGTGCGGCAGCACTCAAGACAAATGAATAACCTTGCGGGACAGATCTTTAGCTCTGTCCCCAACAAACGTATAACCTTGCGGGACAGATCTTTAGCTCTGTCCCCAACTGACTAGAAAGAGATCATGGAATTTTTCCGCATCAAACGTGACATCCCGTTCATGCGCCACGCGCTGGTGTTCAACATCATTTCGTTGATCACCTTTCTGGCGGCGGTTTTTTTTCTGTTTTCACGTGGGCTGCATCTGTCAGTCGAGTTCACCGGCGGTACCCTGCTAGAGGTCACTTACGCGCAGCCGGCCGATCTGGCGTCGGTGCGCAGTACGGTGGAGAAACTGGGTTTTGCCGACGTTCAGGTGCAAAATTTTGGCACCGCACGTGACGTGTTGATCCGCCTGCCGGTGCAAAAAGGCGTGACCTCGGCGCAGCAAAGCAACCAGGTGATGGCTGCGCTGCAAGCGGTAGAAGCCAGTGCAGCGATGCGTCGCACCGAATTTGTCGGCCCGCAGGTGGGCGATGAGCTGGCCGCCGATGGCCTGAAGGCGCTGGCTTTTGTGGTGGTGGGCATCATGGTCTATCTGGCGGTGCGCTTCGAGTGGAAGTTTGCCGTGGCGGCGATCATTGCCAACCTGCACGACGTGATCATCATCCTGGGATTTTTCGCCTTTTTCCAGTGGGAATTTTCCCTGCCGGTGCTCGCGGCGGTGCTGGCGGTGCTGGGCTATTCGGTGAACGAGTCGGTGGTGATTTTTGACCGGATCCGCGAAAACTTTCGCCGCTACCGCAAGATGAACACGGTGGAGATCATCAACAACGCCATTACGTCCACCATCAGCCGTACCATCATCACGCACGGTTCAACGCAGATGATGGTGCTGTCGATGTTGTTATTTGGTGGCGCCACCCTGCATTACTTTGCCTTGGCGCTCACCATTGGTATTCTGTTTGGCATCTATTCGTCGGTGTTTGTGGCGGCGGCCATCGCCATGTGGCTGGGGATTCAGCGTGAAGACCTGGTCAAGGGCGGCAGTGCAAAAAAGGAAACAGACCCCAACGATCCCAACGCGGGCGCAACGGTTTGACGCAATGCGGCGGACATGGCCACAAGTTCGCTTGAGTTCAATTCTCCCCAGTTGATGGCGCAAGTGCGCCTGCGGTTGGTTGAGCGGTCGGTGGCGGCTATGCAGACGCTGCAGCCCAAGGTGCTCGACGCGCTGATCGAGCTGATGGATCAGGCCGCCCCGTCGCGCGAGATGCAGTTGCGCCGTGACGCCTGGATGCTTTATCAAGGTGCCAAAGGCAAGTGGATCGATGGCACCATCAAGGTGTGGCAAAAGACCCTGACGGCCCCCGTGCCGCCAAAAAAAGGATCCAACAGCTTCAAGGGCTTGGCGCTGGAGCTTGAAAGCACTGAGTCGGTTGAAAACAAGATTCTGGCCTCCAAGTTGGCGCTGTCCTTGATGGAAACGGCAGCCCACGAAATCAATCATTTGCGTAAACGCCTGAAATTCCTGGGCTGTGGCCGTGCCCTGGTTGACACCGACATCGTGCACCCTGAGGTGTTGCTGCTACCGGTGGTGGAGCAGTGGGAAGCCAGTGGCATGCCGCGCGAAGCTTGGCCGCTGGTCAGTCCGGTGGTGCAAAAACACTTGAACGAACATTTGCAAAAGGCTTACGAGCAGTGCAATTTGCTGCTGACGGATCAGGGTGTCACCTGCAACATCGACGAAGCGAATTCGATGCCCGTGCACAGGGATGAGCGCGACGAGGATGCACCCCTGATGCAGGCGTCGGCCACGCCCGTGCCAGAGCGTCGCGGTACAGACAACCCTGCGATCGGTGTGGACAGTGTGCGCCGAGTGGGCGGCCCTGCCTGGCGCCATGGCCGCGCGCAGTCGATTCTTCAACAGGTGGGACGCCTGCTCAGTGGCGCCTTTTTGGGCGCGCCAGCGCATGGCGCAGCGCCAGCAGGTGGTAGTGCTGCAGGTTTTGACGCGGGTGCATCAGCCGAGGGTATGCTGCCTGCCACAGGTGCCACCCCGGCAACAGGTGCGCCGGTATGGTACGCAGGGCCCTGCGTACCCCTGATGGTGGCGCTGGACCAACAGCCGCAACTCAGTCAAGCGCATTTTGTGACTTCTGAAGGGGGCGCGCGGGTCGTTTCCCAGGTGGCCCACGAGCTGCGCCAGCAGTCCGCCGAGCTCAAGGGCAAGGCCGAAAACGACAATGAAAAAGCCATCATCGAGCTGGTGGCGCTGATGTTCCAGTCGATCTTGCAAGAAGACAGACTGCCTTCGGGCGTGCGGGTCTGGTTTGCGCGCCTGCAAATACCGGTGTTGCGTCTTGCGCTGACTGCCCCGGATTTCTTCAACAACCTTGACCACCCAGCGCGCAAGCTGATCGACCACATGGGCTCGTGTGTGCTGGGTTTTGATTCAAACAACATCAGCACGCAAGAGCTGGAAACCGAAATCAAGCGTGTGGTGCAGGTGATCGAGCAATACCCCGACACCGGAGACCGCGTTTACAAGCGCGTCTATGAAGAATTTCAGACCTTCCTGAAGGCGCACCTGGCCCATAAGCCGACCGCGCAAAAGGTGCTGGGGCTGGCCGAGCAACTTGAGCAAAAAGAAACACTGGCCATCCAGTACACCATCGAATTGCGCGATCAGCTCAAGGACATGCCGGTGCGCGAGGGAATTCGCAACTTCCTGTTCAAGGTGTGGGCCGAGGTGCTGGCGGTGTCCACCGTGCGCCAAGGCAAGCAGGGCGAAGAAACCATGACGCTCAAGAAGTCGGCTGCCGAGCTGATCTGGGCTGCCAGCGCCAAACCCAACCGAGTCGAACGGGCCAAGGTGATTGACCACTTGCCGGAATTGTTGCAGAGCCTGCGCACCGGCATGTCGCTGCTGGGGCTAGCGCGCGCGGCGCAGGATGCGCACCTCAAGATCATCAGTGACACGTTCGCTGACGCTTTCATGTCCAAGACCGAGGCCATTGCTGACGAGCAGATCCAGGCATTGGGGAAGCGCCTGGCCGAGCTGGATGACTTTATCGATGAAAACAGCACCCAGGAATTGCCGCTGGATTCGGACAATATTGAAGAACTTCTGGGTGTTGAGACCACCGATCTGGACGTTGTCAGCCAGGGCGGAGGCAGCGCCAGCCCGGTGATGCTGGAATGGGCGCATGAGCTCACGCTGGGCTCGTGGTTTACGCTTACCTACCGGGGCGTGGCCGGGCAGGTGCAGTTGGTCTGGCGCAGTCCGTTGGGGCATATGCATCTGTTTGCCAACACTTTGGGCCACAGCTATTTGTTTCAGACCGCACGTCTGGCGGCTTATTTGCAGTCGGGTGAGCTCGAGCCGCAAGAAGATGAATCGCTGATGACACGTGCAGCAAGCAACGCGCTGGACCAGATCCAGGTCAATCCAGAGCGCTTGCTGGGTTGATTCCAGTGCGGGCGCAAGCTGCGTTATTCAGACCGATTGCCGTTGAAACAAGCCGCCCGGCAGGCGGGCCACCGTACCGTCGAGTTCCAGTGTCATCAATTGCGCCTGTAGTGATGGCGTGTCAAGACCGGTGCGGGCTTGCAGCGCCTCCAGTCCCACCGGGTCAAAACCCATCGCCTGCAACAAGGCGTCGCTTGCGGCAGATAACGCTTCTGTTTGGGTTGTTGCAGCGTTGCCAGAAGGTTGCGGCAGGCGCAGGCCCCAATTCAATTCTTCCAGCACGTCTTGCGCCGACTCGACCAGCTTGGCACCCTGCTTGATCAATGCGTGGCAGCCGCGTGACTGCGCTGCGTGGATCGAGCCGGGAATAGCAAACACCTCTTTACCTTGTTCGGCGCTCAAGCGGGCCGTGATGAGTGAGCCCGAGCGCAAGGTGGCTTCAACCACCAGGGTGCCGTTGGCCAGGCCGGCGATCAGGCGATTGCGGCGCGGAAAATTGGCCGTTAACGGGGGTGTGCCCAGCGGGTATTCGCTCACCAGTAGCCCGTGCCGTGCTATCTGGTGCGCCAGCTGATGATGCGCCTTGGGATAGACCCGGTCCAGTCCGGTGCCTATCACCGCCACAGTGCGGCCTTCGGTCTCCAGCGCGCCAGCGTGCGCGGCACCATCGATACCCAGCGCCATACCGCTGACCACCGTCAAGCCCGCCTGCGCCAATGCTTTGGCAAACTGACGCGCGTTGCTGACACCCTGCGGCGTCGGGTTGCGGCTGCCCACGATGGCCAGACTGGTTTGGGGGTTCAACGGTTGACCAGCGGCCTGGGCCGCGGAGGTGTTGGTCGAGAAAGAGGCGCTGCCCAGCAGGTACAGCAGTAACGGCGGGTCGTCGAGTTGCAATAGGGCTGTGGGGTACAGCGGGCTGCCCAGCGACGCGATCTGGTGGCGCACACCATCGTCTTCCTGTCTCTGTAGCCAGGACCAGGTGGTTTCCACCATCTGCGGCAGAGATTCAGGCGGGTTGAGTAGGGCTTGTAACTGGGTCGGCCCTGCCACCTGACGCAGTGCGCTGGATGAATGCTCAAAAATGGTCTGTGGCAAGCCAAACGCTGCCAGCAGCTTGCGCGCGGTGACGGGGCCGACGCCGTCTGACAGTGTCAGACGCAGCCAGGCGGCCAGTTCATCGCGCTCCACGGCTGTAGGGGTGAAGCGGCAAAGTCAAAGCGGGTTGACCAACCGGTCGCCAATCTTGACACCGTTCGTGATGTCGAGCACCAGCGCGTAAGAGAGCTTGTCAAAGGTGCGAAATACCATCAACAAGCCGTTGCGTTCATCGGGCAGCTTGATCGTCGGAAGCGTGGGATCGGTCTTGTCCACTACGCGCGCACCGTCTTGCAAAATAGCTAGTACATGGCCGCTTTCGATGCCATCTGCCGTTCCCCGGTTGATGGCTACCACCTGGTTTTGAGCGGCGTTCACCACCGCACTACCGTAAACCGACACGATGCGCGCGTCCACCGGCTGACGGGGTGCGTGCGGCACATAGCTCTGTATTTGGGGCGCAGGCTCGGGTAGCAGTCGGTCACCAGCACGCATTTCTTCCTTGGCCTTGACGATGTCAATGGTGGCCGGGACGATCTCGGTGCGCATCTTGCCGTCCTGGCCCAGAGTTTCCTGCGTAGTTTCACTGCGTGCGAGCAGTGCTTTGCCAATGTACTGCGCCTCGTAGCCCAGCACCTCGGCGGTGACCGGGTCTTTCAGGGGCGTCGCGTTACGGAATACGCGAAACTGTCGCTGAGCCTGGTTGACGTTGTCGATCAACTCGTTGGACGACGCGCTGCGCGCGTAGGCGCGGTCACCCCGCGTCAGCAAAACGCGGCTGTCTTGCGCTGAAACAATGCGTGGCGCGCCCGACAGTGTGGCCTCATCAACGATGAGCGGTTCAGCTAGAAAGGGCTCGATCAGGTGGTTTTGCAGGGTCGGCAATGCGCCGCTGGTCAGCGACTCAGCGCGCACGCGCGGTGACAGTTTGACGGTGGGCACGCTGCCTTGCGCTGTGGCTTGTGTTGTCAGTGTGGCACGTCCATTGGCCTGGATCAGATACAGCGTTTGGCCAGGGTAAATCAGGTGCGGGTTTTTGATGTCGGCCAGGTTCATGCCCCACAGCTCGGGCCAGCGCCAGGGCGACTTCAGGAACAGTCCGGAAATGTTCCATAAGGTATCGCCAGGCACAACGGTATGGCTGACGGGTGTATCAGCGCGCAGTTCACTCAGTGCCACACCACGTTGTGCTGCCTGTTGCGCGGTGGCGCGTTGTTCGGGGGTGACAGGGTAGGGCTGCGCTTGGGATGCGGTACTGGAGAGCAGGGCGACTGCCAGAAAGCCCAACGCAGAAGATAAGAGGCTGTCAGAAAAAGGTTTTGCCATGACTGTGTTTACCATGTTGCATCGCATGAAATTTTGCGCCCAAGCCCTTGTTTGGACAACGATTGTCGCCGCAGCGACGCGGCGCGGCACGGAAAAATAGCGAAAATAGCGACATTCCGGAACCGATCTTATGGCATTGCTCCCCATTCTTTGTTATCCCGACCCCAAATTGCACACCGTGGCTGCGCCTGTGGCGGCGGTGGACGCGCGCATTCGCACGCTGGTCAGCGACATGCTCGAAACCATGTACGAGGCCAAAGGCATCGGACTGGCCGCCACCCAGGTGAATGTGCACGAGCGCCTGATCGTGATTGATGTGTCAGAGCAACGTGACGCGCCGCTGGTGCTGATCAACCCCGAACTGCTCTGGACCAGTGAGCAGACGCACCTCAATGAAGAGGGCTGCCTGTCGGTGCCCGGTATTTACGACGGCGTGATGCGCCACGACGCCGTCAAGGTGCAGGCGCTTGACGGCAACGGCCAGCGCCGGCTGATCGAAACCGATGGTTTGCTGGCCGTCTGCATTCAACACGAAATGGACCACCTGCTGGGCAAGGTGTTTGTGGAATACCTTTCACCCCTGAAACGCAACCGCATCAAGACCAAAATGCTTAAGGCGCAGCGCGAGGCGCGGTCTTGAAGCTGGTTTTTGCCGGCACGCCAGAGTTTGCTGCCGTGGCGCTGCGGGCGCTCATTGCTGCGGGTCATGAAGTGGCGCTGGTGTTGACGCAGCCCGACCGCCCGGGCGGCCGGGGCCTGAAGCTACAGGCGTCGCCGGTCAAACAAGTGGCGCAGCAGCACGGCATCGCCGTGGCGCAGCCACGCGGCCTGCGGCTGGACGGCAAATTTCCGGACGATGCACGCGCCTCCCAAGCTGCCTTGCACGCCGCGCAGGCCGACGCCATGGTGGTGGCGGCGTACGGGCTGATTCTGCCCACCTGGGTGTTGCAAGCGCCCCGCCACGGCTGCTTCAATATTCACGCCTCCCTGCTGCCACGCTGGCGCGGTGCAGCGCCGATCCACCGCGCGGTTGAAGCGGGTGACGCGCAAACGGGTGTCACCATTATGCAGATGGACGCCGGCCTTGACACCGGCGATATGCTGCTGCGGCAGAGTGTTGCCATTGGCGACGCCGACACCACCGGCACGCTGCACGACACGCTGGCACAACGGGGGGCAGAGTTGATGCTACAGGCGCTGGTGCGCTTGCAGCAGGGCAGCCTCACGCGCACGCCCCAGGCGGCTGAGGGCGTCAGCTACGCTGCCAAGGTAGAAAAGCACGAGGCGGTTATGGACTGGTCGCACAGCGCGCAGGACATTGTGCGGCGCGTGCGCGCCTTCAACCCGCAGCCGGGCACCAGCACGCTGCTGGACGGCGTGGCGCTCAAAATCTGGGCGGCCCGAGTCGGCGAAGCGCTTGCGCCGGGCTTCCATGTTTACGGTGAAATTATGGCCATAGCACCTGATGGTATTGCGGTAGCAGCTATGGATTCAATAGTTGTTTTGACCGAGTTGCAGCGCGCCGGGGGCAAGCGTTTGCCGGTTGCAGATTTCTTGCGTGGCTGTGCGCTGCGCGTCGGTCAGCAACTGGGTTAGACGTAAGCGCTGTGTTTTTCCAACCCACGTTGTACCGCCACCCCGAATTCCGCGTCGGTGCGCTTGACGCCATGGCGGCAGCGCCGGGTCTGGCCGCCTGGGGGCTGATGATGGGCGTGGCGATGGTGGACTCTGGCCTGAGCACGTTCGAGGCGCTGCTGATGGGTTGCATCGTCTTTGCCGGCAGCTCGCAGTTGGCCGCCATTCCGCTGATTGCCGTTGGCGCGCCCATGTGGGTGGTGCTGGCCACCGGTTTTTGCGTGAACCTGCGCTTTGTCGTGTTCAGCGCGCACCTGCGCCCGTACATGATGCATTTGCCGCTGTGGCAACGTCTGCTCACCGGCTACCTGACCACTGATCTGAGCTACGTCTTGTTCATCCGGCGTTTTCCGCAGTCTGACAGCACAGTCGCGGAGCGGCACGCGCAGCAGGCCTACCTGGCGGGCAATTGCGGCGTCAACTGGACCGCCTGGGTCGGTTGCACCGTGTTGGGCGTGTTCCTGGCGGCGCTGATTCCGACACGCTGGGGGCTGGGTTTTGCTGGCATTTTGGCTTTGCTGGGCATATTGGCGTCGCTGGCGTCGAGCCCGTTACGTTGGGTCAGCGCCGGTGTAGCGGGGGCGGCGGCGGTGGCAGCGTACGCGCTGCCGCTCAAGCTCAACATTTTGCTGGCTATCGCGGCAGCGGTGGCGCTGTGCCTGTTGCTTGAAGCCATGCGAGCGCCGGGTCAACCAGCCGTTGATGAAGCAGCATGACAGCGGGGCAAACCGATCTGTGGACGGTGGCTGTGATCGTCGCGCTGGCGCTGATCACGGTGCTGACGCGCACGCTGTTTTTTATCTCCAGCAAGCCGTGGCACCTGCCACACTGGGCGCAGCGTGGCCTACAGTACGCGCCGATTGCTGCGCTGGCGGCAGTGATCGTGCCCGAGATCATCATGACGCAAGGGCATGTCATCAGCACCTGGCAAGACGCGCGGCTGTTTGGGGCGCTGGCCGGTGCGGCGTGGTTTTACGCGCGCCGCGGCCAGGGGCAGGCGGTGTTGGGCACCATTGTGGTGGGAATGCTGATCTATCTGCCACTGCACCTGGTCTGGCACTGGTAACACGGTGACGGGGCTACGCTGCGGCGCTGGCGTGCATCCAGCGGGCACTGGATTCCTGCCGGCGCAGCAATGACGACGCATCAATGGCTTGGCACGGGAACAAATTGATGCTCGCCTTCAGGGCCCTGTGTAATATACAAATAGTAGCTGGTCATGCCTGTCAGACAGGGTCTTTGATCCTATTTTGTTTATGAAGTTGGGGTTTTTGCGATCGCCCGCTGCAGGGCGATGGCCAAGGCTTCTAGGTTCACCGGTTTAAGCAGATAGTCGTTCGCACCGGCCTCGATGGCGGCCTGGCGCTCCTCTGCCAGAGCACCGGCCGAGCAAGCGATGATGGGCACCGCCAGCGCACTCTGGCGCAGACGCCGCGTCGCTTCCAGCCCGTCCATGACCGGCATCTGGGTGTCCATCAGGATCACATCAAAAGGCTCGCGCAGGGCGATCTCAACCGCCTCTTGCCCGTCCACGGCCATGGTCGGATCGGCACCGCCTAAGCGTTTAAGCATGCCGCACATCACCAGGCGGTTCACCGGGTGATCTTCCACCAGCAACACCCGCACGGCACGGCTGAGCGGCTGCGCCGTTGGCGTGACCGGCGCTGGCACCGTACCCAGCCCGGCGCTGGCTGGCCTGGGCGGCTGTGCTTGCACCACCGCCAGGCGTGCGGTAAACCAGAATTCGCTGCCCTGCCCGACCGCGCTGTTGACGCCAACGGTGCCGCCCATCAGTTCGGCCAGGCGTTTGCATATCACCAGCCCCAACCCGGTGCCGCCGTATTTGCGCGTCGTGGAGCTGTCGGCCTGCTCAAAACTGCGAAACAAACGCCCGGACTGTTCGGGCGTGAGGCCAATACCAGTGTCGCGTACGGCAAAGCGCAGCCACACGCTGTCACCCGCGTGCGCGCCAGCAGCGTCGAGCGTGACCTGAACCTCGATGCGCCCCTTTTCGGTGAACTTGAAGGCGTTGCCCACCAGGTTGAACAAAATCTGGCGCAGGCGCACCGGGTCGCCGCGCAGGGTCTCGGGTACAGCGGCGTCGGCGCTACAGGCAAAGGCCGGGCCGTCCGGGCGCAGTCGCAGGCGAAACAGCGTGGCTACCTCGTCGAGCAGCGGCCGGAGCGCGAAATCGGTGCTTTCCAGCGTCAACTTGCCGGCTTCGATTTTCGAGTAATCCAGAATGTCGTTGAGGATCGCCAGCAACGTTTGGCCGCTGGAGCGGATGACGCGCACATAGTCGGCCTGCTCGGGGGTGAGCGCGCTGCCCGCAAGCAATTCGGCCACACCCAGCACGCCATTCATGGGGGTACGAATCTCATGCGACATCATGGCCAGAAACTCGCCCTTGGCGGCGCTGGCACGGGTCGCTTCATCGCGCGCGGCGATCAGCTCGGCCTGCGCGCGGTAGCGCTCGCTGACATCGTGGTACGAATAGACGCGGCCAATGATTTCGTCGTCGGCGTTGGCGGTCTGCACGCTGCACTCAAACACCCGGCCGTCGCGCAGGTGCAGCGTCGTAAAGGCATGACCGAGCGGAGCCAGCCCAGCGCCAGCGCCCGGGTCGGTAGGCCACGCCACGTCACTCGGGCATTGCGCTTGCAGGTAGGCCATGACGCCTGCGTCATCACGCTCGGCCAGCAGCTTGGACGGTATCGCCCACATGGCCGAAAAGCGTTGATTCATGTTGATGATGGCCCCCTGGTGGTCCACCAGCAAAATGCCGTCGGCTGTGGCCTCCAGCGTGGCGCGCAGGCGCGAGCCCAGGTTGAGCAACTCGGCCTCGATCTGGTTGCGGGCCGAAACCGGTGTGGCGCGCAGGGTGTAGCGCAGCGGCTGTTCACTGACCCGGCAGACCGACTTGGCAACGTCAAGCACCTGACCGTCGTGGCAACGCAGCGCGCCCTGTGCGGTGCGTTCGCTGGCATAAGCGTGCAGCTCGTCCCAGAAAAAAAGATCGGACAGCGCGCACTCAAATTCGCCGATCGGCTGGCCGATCAAGTCGTCGCTGCGGTAGCCCAGCAGCTGCAACGCCGCCGGGTTGGCCGCCAGGATGGTCAGGTTGGCACCGTCGATCAGCAACAGGATCTCGCCACTGCCTTGCAGCAGCAGCGCATCCAGCGTGCTGGCCCCGGGTAACGCGTTCATGCCCACCCCCCCGGCTTGCTGCCTGGTTCAGTTTGAGTTCCATCAAAAAAGTAAGTAACGTGTTTGCGCGGGTTTAAGTACGCCGCCGCAGGCGCGGGCAGCATCACTGGTGAAATGGCTTTGGTGATATTGATGTCGGGTTCCTGCTCCAGGTCTAGCATGATCGCCTCGGCCAGGGGCACGTTCGGGTCATAGACCATGACCCATGGTCGCAGCGGTTTACGCGGGTTGACCGAAGTCACCAGCGCCAGCGCGTCGTTAGACAAATGCACGATTGAGCCGGGCGGATAGACGCCCAGGCTACGCACCAGCAACTGTAGTGCCTTGACGTCAAACTTGCTGCGCCGCTGCGCAAACATGAACGACAGCGCCTGGTGCGGTGTCATGGCTTTTTTGAGGTCCACCGGGTTACACAGGTTGTCGTAAAAATTGACCAGCGAGACCAGCCGTGCCGCTGGTGTCATGGCGTCTGCCTTGAGCCCCTTGGGGTAGCCGCTGCCATCGGCCAGCTCGTGGTGTTGCGCCACCACGGCCAGCGCCCCGCAGGCGATACCCAGCTTCTGGGCCATCGTGACACCATAGTCAACATGTTGCTGGCGCAAGTTGCGCTCGGCCTGGTTGTAGTCTTCAGGCGACTTGCGCAGCACCCGGTCCGGGATGTCCATCAAGCCAACATCGTGCAGCATGGCACCGATGCCCAGATCGCGCGCAGCGGCCACGTCCAGCCCCATTTCTTGCGCCAGCATCATGGCCAGAATGGTGACGTTCAGGCTGTGGTAGTAAACATCTTCGCCGCCTGCCCTTTCACCCATCACATGCAAGGTGGCGTCTGGATTTTCCAGAAAGGCATCGGTCATCTGGCCCACCAGCGCGCCCATTTCTTCCAGCGTTTCTTTTGGCATGGACAATAAATTGCGGTTCAAACTCTTCATCACGGCACCGGCTTTGGAGAACGCCCGCTCTACATTGGCCAGTTGTTCACGCCGCTGCGCCAGCGCCCGCACGCGCTCGCGTTTGGCCAGTTGGGCCGGGCTTTGCTGCGCCGGTGCGGACGCCGGGGCCTCGGCAGGGCGTGGCTCGACCGCACGCGACAATCCGGTCGGCAGGCACGCCGCCAGCGCTTGCGCATCGCTGCGCTGCGGATCGATGCGGTAACGCGCCAGCTTGAGCGCGCGCAATCCATGCAATTGGTCGTCGTTGCGGATCTTGAAGCTGTTGAGCGTGAAATCATGCGCAAACCAGGGCACATCCAGGCTCACGAACAAACCCAGGCAAAGCCGGTCTGGCGTGACAAAAAAGTTGTTTGGCGCATCACTGGCGCACGGTTTTGACGTCGCTTCTTGCATGGGCATGTCGCCAGTCTAACCGGGTCGATCAGAGCCGGCCCGCCGCCAACCGTGCGCTGGCACGATGCATGAATTACAAAGCGCGCAGGCCGAAACCGCGCCCGGATTGGAAAACTCCGCATGCCCGGACCTGCCTTCGCACCGGTAACGACTCAGTAGAATGGATCGATTGTGACGCGAGGTGTCACCGAGTTTTACAGAAGAGAGTCGTTATGGAGACTGTTGGAGCAACAAATGGCGTACCGCGTCTGGATCTGTCGCGCGGGCTTGACATGATGGGCTCTGAGGCTGAGTTGCGCAATATTCTGGTGACCGTCGTGACCAGTCTGGCGACTGACCTGCCCACCATTGACAAAGCGCTGAAAAACGGTGACGTAGCCACAGCGAACCGCTTGTTGCACGCCATGAAGGGCTATATGCCGATCATCGGGTCTGAGGCACTGATTGCGCAGGTGGTGGCGGTGGAACACCTGAGCAAAACCGCCGCCGCCGACGTGCTGCGCGCTTATCAGCAATTGGTCCCCGAGCTGCAAGGCTTGCTGACTGAAATTCAAAACTTTCTGGCTTAGGATACACACTATGGCAAGCATGGCTTTTTCCCTGGTACGCGTGCTGGTGGTTGATGACGACCCGGTAATGCGCGACTTTGTTGTCAATACGTTGCGGCGCATTGGCATTCAGCATGTCGAGACCGCTGTTGACGGCGCAAGCGCGTTGCGCACCATGATCAGCTTCAAGCCAGATCTGGTGTTGACCGACGTCCATATGCAGCCGATGGACGGTCTGGCCTTTGTCGAGAAAATGCGCAAGCACAGCAATCCGCTGGTCAGCGGTATGAAGGTTATTTTCATGAGTGCCGACAGTAGCACTGGAACGCTGGGCCAGGCGCTGCCGTTGGGCACTTTTGGTTACATTGTCAAACCTCCGCGCGTCGAAACGCTGAAAGCCAGAATTGAGCAGGCGCTGAAGTAAGCCGGGCGTTCTTCCGCCTTTTTTCAACACACCAAGACCTCACATGAAATTTTTGCAACCTGCCATTGCGTTGCTCCAGCCACTGTCGGGCAAAGCGCGGTTCTGGATCTTGCCCCTGCCTTTGCTGGCGGTGGTGTTGGCGGCGATCCTGGTGCTGCTGTTTCACGACGCTTCAGCGCCCCAGCAATTTGGTGCCTTGCTGGCCAGCTTGATGGTGGCGCTGCTGGTCTGGCTGTACTTGCAGCTGGCTTTTTTTACCATTACCCGTGACGAGCGCAACCGTACCGAAAGCGCCATGCGACTGGCCGCGCAGGGTGACCTCACGCACACGGTGAACGTGGGCATCCAGACGCTGGGCAACTTCAGCAAGCATCTGGACAAGATGATCTTGAGCATGTCGAGCATCGTGGCCAACATCCGCACTGCTGCCGTGCTGGTGGGCGACACGGGCAAGCGCTTGGTCGATGACACCCGGGCGCTGGCCGAACGCGCCGAGGCGCAGGGCCAGCACTTGCAGGAAACGTCGCTGCACGTCAAGCACGTCAGTGAAACCGTGGCGCGCAACGCGGAGGCGGCGCAAGAGGTCAGCATGATGACCAAAAACTTGCACCAAGAGGCCGACGGCGCTGGCAAGATGATGTTTGAGGCCGTCAAAAGCATGGGGCCGCTGGAGCAGACGTCCAAACGTATGTCCGAAATCATTGGTGTGATTGACGGCATTGCGTTCCAGACCAACTTGCTGGCGCTGAACGCCGCGGTGGAGGCGGCGCGCGCGGGCGAGCAGGGTCGTGGCTTTGCCGTGGTGGCCGCCGAAGTGCGTAACCTGGCCAAACGCAGTCAGAGCGCCGCCGCTGAAATCCGCGGCCTGATTGCCGAGTCGGCCAGCCGGGTGGGCGACACCGTCAAGGGCATCAACGAAGTCAACACCACGATGGAAAGCCTGATCTCGGGCATCGGCGAGATCGCCATGAACATCAACGTCATGGCCGAGGGCAGCGCCAGCCAAAGCGCAGCGCTGGAAGAAGTGGTGCACGCTGTGGGTGATCTGGACGTGCTGACGCACGAAAACGCCGCGCTGGTGGGGCGCGCGAGTACCAATTCAGACCGCCTGATTCACCAGGCCTCGACGCTCGAAATTTCGGTCGGCGACATTCGCCTGCGCCAGGGCACGGCTGACCAGGCGCGTCAGCTCGTGTTTGATGCCATGGTGCACATGCGCAATGTGGGGTACGAGCAAGCCGTGCGCGACTTTCATGACACGCAGTCGGGGTTTATTGACCGCGACATGTACATCTTTATTTTTGACCGAGCTGGCTTCTACGTCGTTCATGGGTTGATGCCAGAAAAAGACGGCAGCGATCTGCGTGCCGCCCCCGGTTTGGATGCCGACAAATTGGTGGCCGATGCGTGGGACGTGTGCGACCGCGAACAAGGTGGCTGGGTCAACTACACCATCATCAATCCGGTGTCGCACGAGGTGCAGGCCAAAACCTCTTACGTGGTGCCGCTGGACAACGACCGCCTGCTGGGTTGTGGCTGTTATCTCGGTAAGGAGTGGCTTGACGTATGACGCTCCAAGCTACGGACGATCAGGCCAGGCAGCGCGCGCTGGTGCAGTTGGTGTGTGATGTGTTGCCGGTTTGGCAGCGTCATTTGGCCAGCTCGCGCAGCCAATCCGAAGCTGCGGTGAACCAGATGGTGGTGGCTTTTGGCGAGATCGTTCCACGGTTGCCCAACCAAAACGCTGCGCAGCGGCCGGCGCCCGATGTAAGCGATGCGGTCGAGCGCATGTACCAGGGGTTTCAGTATGAAGACCGCATCAGCCAAGTGGTGGCCTTGCTACAGCAGGACATGCAGCGGCTGTTGCAGGCGCTTTCTGAATCCGATACGTCGCTGGATGCCGCGCAATGGCTGGCGCGGTTGGAGTCTGGCTACGTGATGGAGGAACAGCGGCAACAGCATCACGCGGGCGATCAGGCCAAACCAGCGACAGACAACGACGAAACAACATTTTTTTGACAAGGAAACAGACCATGGCACAGACAATTTTGATCATCGATGACTCGGCTAGCCTGCGCCAGTTGGTGGCGATGGCCTTGCAGGGTGCAGGCTACGAGGTGCTGCAAGCCGGTGACGGCCAGGCCGCGCTGGCGTTGCTGGACGGGCGCAAGATTCACATGGCTATTTGTGACGTGAACATGCCGCGCATGAACGGCATCGAGTTTGTCAAAGCCGCCAAGGCGTTGCCCAATTACCGCTTTTTGCCGATCCTGATGCTCACCACTGAAAGCCAGGAAGCCAAAAAAGAACAAGGCAAGGCCGCCGGGGCCAAGGCCTGGATGGTCAAGCCGTTTTCGCCCGCGTCGCTGCTGAACGCCGTCTCCAAGCTCTGCCTACCTTGATCGTTTGCTGTTTTTGACGGTGCAGCAACCGTCTGTAGTTGCTGCAAGTTTTTAGCGCAATCAGGAACCTGCCATGAGTCAAGCCTTTGAACTCCCTGAAGAGTTGACGATTTACAGCGCGGTGGAAACCCGCGACGCCTTGCTGGCCTGGGTCACCGGGCAAGCCGCCAAGTCGGCCAAGTTGCTCGATATTTCGGGTGCCAAGGTGCGCGAGGTGGACGGCTCCGGCTTGCAGTTGTTGGCGTCGTTGTCCCACACCGACCAGCCCTGGCGCATGGTCAACCCCAGCCCAGCCCTGACCGAGGCGTGCGCGCACATCGGCTTGGGCGCATGGTTGCAGCAGCAGTCCGTCACTGTTTGAGAGGCACGCCATGAACCAGACATCCGACGCTGACCGTGACTTTCTGGCCGCCGCCATGCCCGCTTTCATCAGCGAAGCGGGCGAACAGACCGAAGCCATTGAAACCCTGTTGCTTGAGCTTGAAGACCAGCCCGACAACCGTGAGTTGCTCGACAACCTGTTCCGCTGCGCCCACACGGTCAAGGGCTCGGCCGGCATTTTTGGCCTGACCAAGGTGGTGGAGTTCACGCACCACGTGGAAACCCTGCTGGACCAGTGCCGTGACGGCGTGCTGTCCTTAACGCCCGAGATCAGCACCCTGTTGTTGCAGTGCAATGACCAGATCAAGTTTCTTGTGGATACGGCCAGTGACGACGCGGCCGACACCGCTGAGCAAAAAGAGCTGCGCGCCGACCTGGTGATCCAACTGCAAGCCTATACATCGGGGGGGGGTCAAGTCACGTTGCCACAAACAGCCCACGCTAGCCAGGCTGCGGCTGCGCAAACCGCCGCTGACGCGGACGTTGCACCCGGCATAACCGCTTGGCACATTTCCGCACGCTTTGGCCCCGAGACGTTTCGCAACGGCATGGACCCGCTGTCGATTGCCAAATACCTCAAAGGCCTGGGCGAGGTGCAGTCGGTGCAATGCGGCACCGAGTCGGTGCCGGCGCTGGTCAACCTGAACCCCGAAACCTGCTACCTGAGCTTTGACATGCACCTGCTGTCCAAAGCCACGCGCGAAGAGGTTGAAGGGGCCTTCAGCTTTGTGGCCGAAGACTGCGAGCTTGACGTGCAAGCCCCCGAGAGCCCGGAGCAAAAGCTGGTGCGCGCCATTGAAGACATGCCTTCCACCCCGCGCCTGGGCGACATGCTCGTGTCGGTGGGCGCGGTGAGCCAGGGCAAGCTCACCGAGGTGCTCTCAAATCAAGAGCTGTCAACGCCTGCTGCATCTGGGCAAAAGGCCAAAATAGGCAATTTGCTGGCAGACAAGGCGGGGGTTGCACCGGCGGTGGTGGAAGCGGCTTTGAACAAGCAGCAAAAAACCAAAGAGTCCAGCGGTGAAGAAAACCGTTTCATCCGCGTGCAGGCCGACCGGCTCGACGCCGTCATCAACCTGCTGGGCGAGCTGGTGATTGCCGGGGCCGGAGCCAATTTGCTGGCGCGTGAAACGCGCAACGTGGCGCTGATCGAGGCCAACCTGCACATGAATGGGCTGATTGAAGAAATCCGCAACGGTACGCTCGGCCTGCGCATGGTGCCGGTGGGAGAAACCTTCAGCCGCTTCCGGCGCGTGGTGCGCGACACCGCGGCCAGCCTGGGCAAAGAAGTCAATTTTGAAATCGTCGGGGGCGAGGCTGAGCTGGACAAATCCATGGTCGAAAAAATTGCCGATCCGCTGATGCATCTGGTACGCAATTCGCTCGACCACGGCCTGGAACCGCCGCAAGAGCGCATGGGCGCGGGCAAAACCCCGGCGGGCAAGCTCACGCTGAGCGCCAAGCATGAGACGGGCGCGATTCTGATCCGCATTGAAGACGACGGCCGTGGTATCAACCGCGAGCGCGTGCTGCAACGCGCCTGGAACAAAGGTCTCATCGAGCAAGGCGTGGTACCCAGTGACGATGTCATCAACATGATGATTTTTGAGCCCGGTTTTTCCACCGCCGAGCAGGTCACCAATTTGTCTGGCCGCGGTGTCGGCATGGACGTGGTCAAACGCAACATCGAGGCGCTGCGCGGCAACATTCAACTGCACAGCCGCCCTGGCAAGGGCCTCACGGTGGACATTCGCCTGCCGCTCACGCTGGCCATCATCGACGGGTTTCTGGTGGGTGTGGGCAAGTCCAAATTTGTGCTACCGCTGGGCTCGGTGGTCGAAGTGATCGAGGCCGGTGGGCAACACGTGAGGGTGGACGCCAGTGGGCGCCATGTGGTGGAATTGCGCGGCAATGTGCTGCCGGTGGTGCGCTTGCGCACGCTCTACAGCATCGAGTCCAGCCTGCCAGATCGCACGAGCGTGGTGGTGGTCAACGCGCCCAAGGGCAAATACGGAATCGAGGTGGAGGTACTCATGGGGCAGCAACAAACGGTCATCAAACCGCTGGGCCGCTTGTTCAAGACCCTGCGCGGCATTTCTGGGTCGAGCATTCTGGGTAGCGGCGAGGTGGCGTTGATTCTGGATGTGTTGTCGTTGGGTGACCTGGTCACCGCAGACGTTCATGCGGCGCCAGCCAGTCGGTCGGAGGTTGCACCATGACCCATCACCAAACCCTGACGGCTGGCGTGCCGGGCGAGCGCAAAAGCCACGAAGGTGTGCAGCAATACCTGACATTCAACCTCGGCGACGAGGTGTTTGCGATGGACATCCGCTCGGTACGCGAGATCATCCAGCAGGGTGCCATGACGGTGGTGCCGCTGATGCCCGAGTTTGTTCGCGGCATCATTAACCTGCGGGGTGCCGTGGTGCCGGTCATTGACTTGCAGGCGCGGCTGGGGCGCGCGCTCACCCAGGCGGGCAAAAAAACGTGTGTCATTATTTTTGACGTCGGCCCTGACGGCGACAAGGTCGAGCTTGGTTTGTTGGTCGATGCCGTCGGTGAGGTCATCGACATCGCCCCAAGCGCCATTGAGTCAGCACCGCAGTTTGGCACCACCATTGCCCGTGAATACATCTATGGCCTGGGCAAGGTGGGCAGTGAATTCATCGTGATTCTGGAGCCCGAGCGGGCCCTGAATATTGACGACATGGTGGCGCTGACCGAGCGTCGACACGCTGCCTGAACCCTCAGTGACTGCCCATTCCTTTCTGCTCTTCTAATTAAAACTCGCATTATCATGAACCTTAGTCAACTTCCCATCAAAGTGCGTATCCTCGGCGGGTTTGCCTTGCCGATTGTCTTGTTCGTTGGCTTTGTCGTTTGGTTTGCCGGACAGCTTGGTCAAGTCAAACAAAGTGTGCACCAGGTCGCAGACGAAAGCGTGCAATATGCCTTGCTGGCTACGGCAATGGATAAGAACGTGGTGCAGATCCAGCAATTTTTGTCCGATGTTTCCGCTACCCAGGGCAAGGATGGCTTGGATGACGGTTTCAAGAACGCACGGGACAACATGAACCAGCTCAACACGGCGCTGGACCGGTTTGAAAGGCATTTTGCCAACCTCGGTGACGGAAAGTCACAGCAGGCGATTGCGCGCATCCGCAAGCAGGCGCAAGACTATTTTGATATTGGTAACACCATGGCTCAAGCGTTTGTGGCGGGTGGGCCGGTGACGGGTAACCCATTGATGGGCGGGTTTGACAGCGCCAGCGAAGCGTTGCAAAAAGAGCTGGCTCCCTTTGTGCAGTCACAGGTTCAGGAGATGAAGACCAGCCTGGCGGCGGTGGCGGCCCGGGTCGATCAGGTCTCGCAGGTAGGCATGATGATTGTGCTGGCGGCGTTGCTGGTGGCGATGGCAGTGGCCCTGTGGGTGACCGCCAGCATCACCCGACCACTGGGTAATGCGCTGGGCGTGGCGCGTGAAGTAGCCGCTGGTAACTTGAACGCCAAAATTGAAGTGGATGCCAGCGAAATCGGCCAGTTGATGGCACCGCTGGCCAAGATGCAGACGACGTTGCAAGACTTTGAAGTGGCACAACTGGAGATGGCGCGCCAGCATGACGCCGGTATGTTGGACTACACCATGCCCTTGGGCCAGTTGGAAGGTGCCTACCGGGAGATGGCACAGTCGATCAACACTTTGGTGCAGTCGCATATTGCCGTCAAGATGAGAGTGGTGGAGGTGGTGCAGTCTTACGTGGATGGCAAGCTTGACGTGCAAATGGAGCGCCTGCCGGGTCAAAAAGCGCGTGTCACGGCTGCCATGGACCAAGTGCAAATGGCGATGCGCGCCGCGCGTGAGGCGGCCCTGTTCAACGAGCGCGTGCGCCTGAGCCTGGACAGCCTGCCGGTGGCGGTAACCATTAGCAACGCCCAAGCCGAACTGGTGCACGCCACGCCCAACGCCAAAGAACTGCTCAAACTCTTTGGTGGCGCCAGCTTTGATGCTGATGCTTTTTATGGTAACAAGCTATCGGGCTTGTTCAAGAGCGCCGAGCATTCAACCCGGTTTGATGAAGCCATGCGCACGGGCCTGAGCATCGACATGGAAGTGGCGGGGCACCAACTGCAACTGCTCACGCGCCCGGTGCGCGACGCTGGCGGCAACCCGATCGGGCGCATCACGCAGTGGCTGGATCGCACCGATGAAATTGCCTCTGAGAACGAACTCGACGCCATGGTCGATGCCGCCACGCAGGGTGACTTTTCCGCACGCTTGCGGCTGGACAACAAGACCGGGTTTTTTGCCAAAATTTCGACTCGCATGAACCAATTGATGGATGTCAACCAAAAAGGCCTAGAGGACGTGGCGCGTGTCATGCTGGCCATGGCCGAAGGTGATTTGACACAACGCATCAGCGCCGACTATGCCGGCTTGTTCGGTCAAGTCAAAGATGCGGTCAACACCAGCAGCGACAACCTGACCCGCGTCATTGGTGAAGTCCACGCCGCCGCTGACGCCCTGACCGGTGCCGCCAACCAGGTCAGTGCCACCGCACAAGCGCTGAGCCAAGCCGCCAGCGAACAAGCCGCCAGCGTGGAAGAAACCACGAGCCAGATTGACGTGATGAGCGCGTCCATCAACCAAAACAGCGACAACGCCAAAGTGACCGACGGTATGGCCACCAAGACTACCAAAGAGGCCGCGGATGGAGGCCAGGCGGTGAGCCAGACGGTGCAGGCCATGAAACAGATTGCCGCGAAGATTGGCATCGTTGATGACATTGCCTACCAAACCAACCTGCTGGCGCTGAACGCCGCTATTGAGGCCGCTCGCGCTGGAGAGCACGGCAAAGGCTTTGCCGTGGTGGCGGCCGAAGTGCGCAAACTGGCCGAGCGCAGCCAGGAAGCCGCCAAAGAAATTGGCGAGCTGGCGGGCAGCAGCGTGACCACCGCAGAGCGCGCGGGCAAACTGCTCGATGAAATTGTCCCCAGCATCCAGAAGACGAGCGAACTGGTGCAGGAAATTGCCGCCGCCAGCAGCGAGCAAAGCGAATCGGTGACGCAAATTGGCGGGGCCATGGGGCAACTTTCCAAAGCCACGCAGCAAAATGCCAGCGCTTCTGAAGAACTGGCCGCCACCAGCGAAGAGCTTAGTGGCCAGGCCGAGCAGTTGCAGCAAAGCATTGCGTTTTTCAATACCGGTGAAGGGCGCGTTCAGGTGACCGACCGTCATGCGCTGAACTCTCCAGCGCACACGCCCGAGCACAGGTTGGGCGGCGGCCCCGCCCACACGCCTTTGATTGCTGCGCCCGTGCGTCGCTCAGACCTTGGAAACTTCAAGCCGTATTAGCCTGTAGCGGTTGTAAATTATTGAGAATGTGCTATGAAATATAAAGTGGAACCGACGCGGCATGAGCGCCTGATGCGCGACGATGATTTCATCGTCAGCAAGACCGATCTGAAAGGCCGCATCACCTACTGCAACCGCATTTTTGTCGAGTTTTCTGGTTACGCCGAGTCAGAGCTGCTGGGGGCGCAGCACAACGTCGTGCGCCACCCAGACATGCCGCGCGGCGTGTTCAAGTTTTTGTGGGACACGCTCGGGGCCCAGAAAGAGTGTTTTGCCTATGTGAAAAACATGAGCAAAAACGGTGATTTTTATTGGGTCTTTGCCAACGTGACGCCGGATCTGGACGCGCAAGGCAGCGCACTGGGCTACTTCAGCGTGCGGCGCAAGGCGCAGCCTAAAGCCATTGCCGTGGTCACCGATGTTTACCAAGCCATGCTGGCTGAAGAGGAGCGCGCCGGGCCCAAAGACGCGTGTGAGGCCTCATTGGCGCTGTTGGGTTCGATTCTGAAACAAAAAGGAGCCAGCTATGAGCAGCTCATCCTCTCGCTCTGAAGGTGCGGGCATGGCCTGGCTGATGGGTTTTGTGCTTGCGGCGGGCGCACTGTTGCAAAGCCGGCAAGACGGCTGGGGCGCGTTGCCCCTGGTGTGGCTGGTGCCTGCGCTGGGCTGTTTGCTGGTCTGGCAAGGCATCTTGCAGCGCCAGCAGCGCTACGTGCTGGAGATTCAGGCCATTGCCCGTGACATTGCACACGGCAAGTTTGAGCGCCGCCTGCATCAGTTGCCTACCCGGGGCTTGTTTCATGATTTGTGCTGGGACTTCAACGACATGCTCGATCAGTTGGAAGCGTGCTTTCGTGAACAGGCCACGGCGTTACAGTACGCCAGCCAGGGTCAGTATCACCGCTTGGCGCAAACGGCGGGCTTGCGCGGCACGTTTGGACAGGCGCTGGCGCAAACCAACGAATCGCTGCGCACCATGGCGCAGGCTGCCGAACACGAACGCCAAGCCGCCGAGGCCAAGCGTTTGGCCGACGAGCAAGAACGTATCACCGCCAACGCCAACCGGCGTATCCGGTTGGCGCTCGACCATGTCAGCCAGCCGGTGCGCATTGCTGACGACGACGGCACGGTGATCTACATCAACCACGCGCTGCGCGAGAACCTACACCGCAATGTGGAAGGCTTCAAAAAGCAAATCCCGGGCTTTGACCCGGAACGGGTGGTAGGCAACAGCATTGGGGTTTTTTATGCCGACTCGGCGGCGGCCTTGACGCGTCTGAAGGCACTCACCGGCACGGTGAACACCCGCATCCCGTTGGGCGGGCGCATGTATGACCTTTCTACCACCGCAGTGGTGTCAGAAGACGGCCAGCGGCTGGGCACCGTGGGCCAGTGGATCGATATTACCGACCAGCTTGCGGCCGAGCAGGAAATTGACCAGGCGGTACAGGCAGCAACGGTGGGCGACTTTGCCCAGCGCCTTTCGTTGGAGGGTAAATCCGGGTTTTTTGCAAATTTGTCCAGCGGCATGAATCGCCTGCTCGATACCACCGAAAGCGCCATGAAAGACGTGGCACGTGTGGTGGCGGCCTTGGCCGATGGCAAGCTGACAGAGCGCATCACAACCGACTACCAGGGGATGTTTGGCCAAGTCAAAGACAACGTCAACACCACCACCGAAAATCTGGCGCGTGTGATGGGTGAGGTGCTCGCTGCGGCCAATGCCCTCACCAGTGCAGCCAACCAGGTTAGCAGTACCGCACAGGCTTTGAGCCAGGCCGCCAGCGAGCAAGCGGCCAGCGTGGAAGAAACCACCTCGCAAGTTGAGGTGATGAGCGCGAGCATCAACCAGAACAGTGATAACGCCAAGGTGACCGACGGCATGGCCACCAAGACCACCAAAGAGGCGGTGGACGGCGGCAGTGCCGTGAGCCAGACGGTCGCGGCCATGAAACAGATTGCCGCCAAGATCGGCATCGTGGACGACATTGCCTACCAGACCAACCTGCTGGCCTTGAACGCCGCTATTGAAGCCGCCCGTGCTGGCGAACACGGCAAAGGCTTTGCCGTGGTGGCCGCCGAGGTGCGCAAACTCGCCGAGCGCAGCCAGGATGCTGCCAAAGAAATCAGCGCGTTGGCGGGTGACAGCGTCAACACGGCAGAGCGCGCAGGCAAGCTGTTGGATGAGATCGTGCCCAGCATCCAAAAGACCAGCGAACTGGTACAAGAAATTGCCGCTGCCAGCAGTGAGCAAAGCGAAGCGGTCACACAGATTGGCGGTGCCATGGGGCAGCTTTCCAAAGCCACGCAGCAAAACGCCAGTGCCTCTGAAGAACTGGCTGCCACCAGCGAAGAGCTGAGCGGTCAGGCAGAGCAATTGCAGCAGAGTATTGCGTTTTTCAACATCGGTGACGGCGCAAGCACGGTGCCCGACCGGCACGCGCAGCGCGCGCCCCAGGCGCTTGCCCAGGTGGTCAGGCCGCGTGGTGCAGCGCCAACCGCGCTGGCGTTGACGGGTGGTGCGGCGTCGCAGCCAAAGCCTGCGTTGAACCTGGACTTCGACCAAGTGATCAACGCGCACGCGCAGTGGAAGACCAAGTTCAGAACCGCCATCACGCACCAGGAGCAGCTCAAGGCCGAGACCATTGCGCGCGACGATGCGTGTGAACTTGGAAAGTGGATTTATTCCGAGGGCAAGGCGGCGCTGGGGCAAAGCGGCGACTTTGCCAAACTGGTCACGGAGCACAAACACTTTCATCGCAGTGCAGGGGACGTGGCACACGTTATCAACCAGCGCCGCTTTGACGCTGCCACCGACATGATTAGCCCGCGTTCGACGTTTACCCAGGCCTCCAACCAGGTGATTGCCACGCTGGGCCGGATCAAGCGTGGTTCGGTCTGAGCTCAGGCCGTCCAAAGTACGTCAAACCTAGATTGCCTCAGACCATGAATCCACACGACCGCGACATTGAAGAACGCACCCGCCTGGCGGGCACCAACAAGTTTGAGCTGTTGTTGTTTCGGCTGGGCGAAGCGCCTGGAACCGGAGAGCGCGAGCTGTACGGCATCAATGTGTTCAAGGTGCGTGAGGTGCTGGTCATGCCCAAGATCACGGCGTTGGCCAATTCGCACGAACACGTGCTGGGCGTGGCCAATATCCGTGGGCAAATCATTCCGGTGATTGATCTGCCTGCCGTGGTGGGCTGCAAGCCCAAGCTGGGCCATACCATTTTGATGGTGACCGAGTTTGCCCGCACTGTGCAGGCCTTTGCAGTGGAAGACGTGCGTGAAATTGTGCGACTGGAATGGGACCAGGTGATTCCGTCTGAGGGTACGCACGCGGGCGCGCTGGTGACCGGCATTGCCCGGCTGGACCCCGGCAACCCCGACACGCGGCTGGCGCAGGTGCTCGACGTGGAACAGGTGCTGCGCGACGTGACTCCACAGCCCAAGGAAGAGCTGGACAAAGAGGTGGTGGGTGAAGCCTTGCAGTTGCCACCGGGCACCAAGATACTGGTGGCCGACGACTCTTTTGTGGCGCGCTCGGTGATCGAGCTGGGGCTCAAAGCCATGGGCGTTGACTTTGTCATGACCAAAACCGGCAAGGAAGCGTGGGACTATCTGCAGGCGTTGGCCGATCAGGTCAAGACCGACGGCGGGCGCGTGAAAGACAAGATTGCCATTGTGCTGACAGATCTGGAAATGCCCGAAATGGATGGCTTTACGCTGACCAAACTGATCAAGCAGGACGCGCGCTTTGCGGGTGTGCCGGTGGTGATCCATTCATCGCTCACCGGTACCACCAACGAGAACCATGTCAAAGGTGTGGGTGCCGACGGTTACGTGGGCAAGTTTTCCCCGCGTGAGCTCGCCGCCACGCTGCGCCGGGTGCTGGGTTGAAGTGTGATCGTGTGCTGAATTTGAATGACAAAAAACCCTTTAATGCCTTACGGAGACTGCGATGAGTGCTAGAAAATTTACACTGCTTGAACGATTGTTTGGGGGAGATGCCATCAACCGCATCATGGCCGAACTGACGCAGGAGCTACAGGTGCGCAAGGCCATCATGGACCTGACTTCCATCGTGTCGGAGTCGGACAAAAAAGGCGACATCGTCAGTGTCAACCAGAAGTTCATCGACGTGTCCAAATACCCACGCAACGAGCTTATTGGCCACCCGCACAGCACCACGCGCCACCCCGACATGCCCAAGGAGACGTTTAAACAGCTCTGGGCCACGATCGGGCGCGGCGAGATGTTTCGCGGCGTCATCAAAAACCGCGCCAAGGACGGCGTTCCTTACTACGTGGACGCTGTCATCGCCCCGTTTCTCGACGCGCGCGGCAAGCCCACCAAATACCTGGGCGTGCGCTACGACATCACAGAAGCAGAGACCGAACGACAAAACGCGCGTGGCATTCTGAGCGCCATCGATGCGGTGTACGGCATGATCGAATTTGACCTGGGCGGCCATGTGCTGCGCGCCAATGGAAACTTCCTGCGCTTCATGGGTTACAGCGCGAACGAACTGGTGGGCCAGCACCATCGGCTGCTGGTGGAACCAGCCTATGCCACCAGCCCGGCTTACACCGAATTCTGGGCCGAACTCAACGCTGGCAGGGCACAAAAACAAACCTTCAAACGTTTGGGCAAGGGCGGCAAAGAGGTCTGGTTGCAGGCGGTCTACAGCCCGGTGACCGATGAGATGGGGCGTGTGCTCAAGGTGGTGAAGGTGGCCACCGACGTGACCGCCGAACACCAGGCTAATGTGATGTTACAGGCCGCAGTGGAGCGTGCGCAAAACGTAACGCAAGCGGCGCGCTTGGGGGATTTGACACAGCGCATCGACGTGTCCGCCATGAGCGGCCAGGTGCGAGAGCTGTGCGAAGGCATCAACGCGGTGATGGATGTGACTGCCATGGCGCTTGACGATTTCGGGCGCATTTTTGAGGCCTTGTCACAGGGCGACCTGAGCCAGCGCATCACGCACACGTACGCGGGCACATTTGACGACCTCAAGCAGGCGACCAACGTCACCATCGACCGGTTGGCCGGTGTCATTGAAGACATGGCGCGGGTGTTTGAGGCGTTGGCACGCGGTGACCTCACGCAGCGCATCGACCGCGAGACGCAGGGCGCGTTTGATCGCGTCAAGCAAGACGCCAACCACAGCTTTGAAACCTTGACTGGCATCGTGGAAGAAATCCGTGGTGCCGCCGACGCCCTGACCGGTGCGGCCAACCAGGTCAGTGCCACGGCGCAATCCTTGAGCCAGGCCGCCAGTGAACAGGCCGCCAGCGTGGAACAAACCACGAGCCAGATCGACGTCATGAGCGCGTCGATCAACCAGAACAGCGACAACGCCAAGGTGACCGACGGCATGGCCACCAAAGCCAACAAGGAAGCCGCCGACGGTGGTAGTGCCGTTGGCCAGACCGTGCAGGCCATGAAACAGATCGCCGCCAAGATTGGCATTGTGGACGACATTGCCTACCAAACCAACCTGCTGGCGCTGAACGCGGCTATCGAAGCGGCGCGCGCCGGCGAGCACGGCAAAGGCTTTGCCGTGGTGGCGGCCGAGGTACGCAAGCTCGCCGAGCGCAGCCAGGAGGCGGCGAAAGAAATTGGTGCGCTCGCGGGCAGCAGTGTCACGACGGCAGAGCGTGCTGGCAAACTGCTGGACGAAATCGTGCCCAGTATCCAGAAAACGAGCGAGCTGGTGCAAGAAATTGCTGCCGCCAGCTCAGAGCAAAGCGAATCGGTGACACAGATTGGCGGTGCCATGGGGCAACTCAGCAAGGCGACGCAGCAAAACGCCAGCGCCAGTGAGGAACTGGCTGCCACCAGCGAAGAGCTGTCGGGCCAGGCCGAGCAGTTGCAGCAAACCGTGGGCTTCTTCAACCTGGGTGGCGGCGCAGCGCAAGTGCCCAGCCGCCATGCCGTGGCTGCGCCCGAGCGTCGCGCCGCAGCCGCGCCTGCCCCGATGCGTTTGGCCGCTGCGGGTCGCGCGGGCGGCAATTTCAAGCCCTATTGATTTTTTTGGAAAGCATCTGTGCCACACACCCGATTCAGTGACAGCGAGTTCAAGCGTATCAGCAAAATCATGTACGACGCCGCCGGGCTGTCGTTCAATGATTCCAAAAAGTCGCTCATCCAGTCGCGTTTGTCGCAACGCATCCAGCGCCTGGGGCTGCGCGGCTTTGGCGACTATATTGCCTTGCTGGAAGACGAATCACAGGCGGCGGAGTTTCAAATGGCGGTGGACTTGCTCACCACCAACGAAACCTATTTTTTCCGCGAACCCAAGCACTATGAGGTGCTGGAGCAAGAGCTTGCCAGCCGTAAGACCAAAGGAGCTATCGCCATCTGGAGCGCCGCGTCGAGCTTTGGCGACGAAGCCTACAGCACAGCCATGCTGCTGGCCGACCTGCAGATGCAGGGGCGCATCGGGCCCGACTGGTCGATTCTGGGCACCGACATCAGTCACCGTGTGCTGCTCAGTGCCAAAGAGGCCATTTACCCGGCGGATCGGCTGCGCAACGTCAGCCCGGAGCGACTCAAACGCTATTGCTTGCGTGGCGAGGGCGAGTCGCAAGGCCAGGTGCTGATGCAAGACAAGATTCGCCAACGGGTGCAGTTTGGTCGCTTGAACCTGTGCCAGCCGATCGATGGCATAGGGCCATTTGACGTGATTTTTTTGCGTAACGTGCTGATTTACTTTGACGTGGCTACCAAGATCGAGGTGGTGGACCGCGTGCTCGCCACCTTGAAGCCGGGCGGCCTGTTCTTTTTGGGCACGGCCGAGGGTCGCGTGGCCTGCAAAACGCCGCTGCAAACGGTGCAGCCGGGTGCGTTCCGCAGGGTGGTTTGATTGGCCACGTTTGAACTTTTGCCGGGTGATGTGGCGCTGGGCCACAGCGGTGACACGCTGAAAACCCTGCTGGGCTCGTGCGTGAGCGTGATCCTGACCGACCCACGCCGCACCGTGGGCGTGATGTGCCACATCGTGCATGTGGGCCACCCCAATGCCGTCAACCAGCTCAACACCGCGTATGGTTCGGTGGCCATGGCCGAGATGACACGGCAGCTCTTTGCCATTGGCTTCGCGCCGCGCAGTTGCCTGGCTTATGTGGTCGGCGGCGGCAACATGTTTCCCAGTCTGGTCACGCACCACCATGTGGGGCTGAACAACATTGACTGGGTGATGGGCTACCTGGCGCATCACAAGATACCGGTGCTCCAAGAGAACCTGGGCGGAAATGGTTACCGCAGACTGAGCTGGACCGTCGGGCCGGATGATCCGCGGGTGGAAACAGTTTCGAATTAAACAAGGTCAAACATGGTTGTTAAAGTTTTTGTGGTGGATGATTCTGCTGTGGTGCGACAAGCGCTGGCGCACATTCTGTCGGGTGTGACCGACATCGAGCTGATTGGCAGCGCGCCCAACCCGTTGCTGGCGATGGAGATGATGCGCAAAAACCCGCCCGACGTGCTGTTGCTCGACATCGAAATGCCGGGCATGGACGGCCTGACGTTTTTGCGCCAGATCATGAGCAGCAACCCGATCCCCACCGTGATCTGCTCCACCTTGTCCACCGAAGGCAGCCGCGTGGCGCTGGACGCCTTAAGCGCCGGTGCAGTGGCGGTGCTGGCCAAGCCCAAGCTAGGCCTGAAGCAGCATCTGGATGATTCGCGCCACGAGATGATCCAGACCCTGAAGTCTGCGGCGCGGTCGCGACCACACCCCAAAAGTGCTAGCTTAGGCATAGCTGCTCGCGCAGTGAATACGAGCGCTACAGGTCAATTTGCTTCACAAGGCAGAACGCCGGTGTTGGCTGGGGTGCACGCTTTTGCCATGAACAAGCCAGTGCTCATTGGCAGTTCCACCGGAGGTACCCAGGCGCTGGAACTGATACTGACCAGCCTGCCCGCGGACGCGCCGGGCATTGCCATCACACAACACATGCCAGAAAAATTTACTGCCATGTACGCGCAGCGCGTCGATGGCATTTGTGCCATGAACGTGCGCGAGGCCAAAGACGGCGACCGGCTCGAGCGCGGCGTGGCGCTGATTGCCCCTGGTGGCCTGCACATGCAACTGACCAAGTCCAACGGCCAGTATTACGTCAAGGTGGTCGATGGCCCGCCGGTGAACCGCCACAAGCCGTCAGTGGATGTGCTGTTCAAATCGGCGGCCGAGTGCGCCGGGCGCGACGCCTTAGGCCTGATCCTGACCGGCATGGGTGACGACGGTGCACGCGGCATGAAGCAAATGCACGACGCAGGCGCGCGCACAATTGCGCAAAACGAAGAAACCTGCGTGGTGTTTGGCATGCCCAAAGAAGCCATCAAGTTGCAGGCGGTGGACGACATCCTGCCGCTGGAGGGCATGGCGCGCGCTATCTTGCAGTTTGACTCGCGCGCTTGACGGCAACGCAGCTTGTTGCAGCCATGTAACCGCTTTCGTGGGAAAATCGTGAAACTAAATTACATCGAGATGAATCCATGCCACGTCGCGCCACCAAAATCGTAGCCACCCTGGGCCCTGTTTCCAGCAACCCGGAACTGCTGGAACAGATGATTCGCGCCGGGGTCAACGTCGTGCGGCTGAACTTCAGCCATGGCACGGCGCAAGACCATATTGACCGGGCCCAGATGGTGCGCGAGGCGGCCCGGCGCGCCGGGCGCGAAGTGGGCATCATGGCCGACTTGCAGGGGCCGAAAATCCGTGTCGGCAAGTTTGCCGACGGCAAAGTCATGCTGCAACCCGGCCAGACTTTCATCATGGACGCGGCGCGCACCGAGCTCGGTGACGAACAGGCGGTGGGGCTTGACTACAAGGCCTTGCCCAGCGAGGTGAAGGCAGGCGACGTGCTGCTGCTCAACGACGGGCTGATCGTCATTACCGTCGATGCGGTCAAGGGCAGCGCGATCCACACCACCGTCAAGCTCGGCGGCGAGCTGTCCAACAACAAGGGCATCAACAAGCAGGGTGGGGGCCTGAGCGCGCCGGCACTAACGGCCAAGGACATGGAAGACATCCGTACCGCCATGAGCTTCAAGGCCGACTATGTGGCGGTGAGTTTTGCCAAAAGCGCCACCGACATGGAAATGGCGCGCCAGTTGTGCAATGTGTCGGCGCCCGAGGGCCATCAGCCCGGGCTGATCGCCAAGATCGAGCGCGCCGAAGCGATCCCGCGGCTGGAAGAAATTTTGCTCGCCAGCGACGGCATCATGGTGGCGCGCGGTGATCTGGCGGTCGAAGTGGGTAACGCTGTGGTACCGGCGTTGCAAAAACGCATGATCAAACTGGCGCGTGAACACGACCGCGTGGTGATCACCGCCACGCAGATGATGGAGTCGATGATCAGCAACCCGGTGCCCACGCGCGCCGAGGTGTCTGACGTGGCCAACGCGGTGCTCGACGGCACCGACGCGGTGATGCTGTCAGCCGAAACCGCCACCGGCAAATACCCACTAGAAACAGTGGTTGAAATGGCCAAGATCTGCCACGCGGCTGAAAACGGAAACACGCTTAAATTAGAAGCCGACTTTACCGGCAAAACCTTCACCCGCATCGACCACGCCATTGCCATGGGCGCGCTGTTTACCGCGCATCATCTGGGTGCCAAGGCCATCGTGGCGCTGACCGACAGCGGCTCCACCGCGCTGTGGATGAGCCGCCATCTGATTCAGATACCCATCTATGCGATCACCTCCAAACTGGCTACACAGCGGCGCATGACGCTGTATCGTACCGTGCGTCCGCTGTTCAGCGACACCAGCAACGACCGCGACACCGCCCTCAAGCAAGCTGAAGCCGAGCTCAAATCGCGTGGTGTCGTTCAAACCGGTGATGTCTATGCCATTACCTGCGGCGAGCCCATGGGTTCGCCCGGCGGCACCAATATGCTGAAAATCTGCCGGGTGCAATAGCCCGCACCCAGGGCCTGCTGCCCGCTCTTTGACAAGGTTCAGACGCCCCCGCCACCTGCGCGACGGGTTGGCGCGTCATGCAGAGTCTCCTTTACACTGGCGTCCCGTCAACACGAGCGTGTGTGCCCGGTCGGGTTGCCACAGTTTCTGGAGACTTTTTCAGGTTTTTTCATGTCCGAGTTCACTACCCCACCCCTGTCGCGTATTCGCCCCGACGTGCAGGCCATGCGCGCCTATGTGGTGCAGCACGCGCAAGGCATGGTCAAGCTCGACGCGATGGAAAACCCGCACCGCCTCAGCACCGAACTACAGCAGCAGTTGGGTCAGCGCCTGGGCGCCGTGGCGCTCAACCGCTATCCGGGTCAACGCATTGCGGATCTGAAAGCGGCGCTGCAACACCACGTGGCTTTGCCTGAGGGCTTTGCGTTGATGCTGGGCAATGGTTCGGATGAACTCATTAGCTTGCTGGCGCTGGCGTGTGCCGTGCCAGCGCAGCCGGGGCAGACCAGGGCGACTGTGCTGGCGCCCGAACCCGGATTTGTCATGTATGGCATGAGTGCGCAGTTGCAAGGCTTGAATTACGTGGGCGTGCCGCTGACGGCCGACTTTGAACTGGATGCGCCCGCCATGCTGCGTGCGATGGAACAGCACCGCCCGGCCATCACCTACCTGGCCTACCCCAACAACCCGAGCGCCAATTTGTGGAGCGACGCTGCCATGGACGCTGTCATCGGCGCGGCGGGCGCGCACGGTGGCATGGTGGTGATTGATGAGGCTTATCAGCCGTTTGCCGCCAAAAGCTATCTGGGGCAGCTGGCGCAACACCGCCATGTGCTGCTGCTGCGCACGCTCAGCAAGTTTGGCCTGGCAGGCGTTCGGTTGGGTTATCTGATCGGCCCGCAAGCGTTGATTGCGCAGATCGACAAGGTGCGCCCGCCCTACAACGTGAGCGTGCTCAACGCCGAGGCGGCCTTGTTTGCACTCGAAAATCAAGACATTTTTGAGGCACAAGCCCAGGATATAAAAGCGCAACGTGCTCTTTTATTAGAAGCATTGGGCAAGTTGCCTGGCGTGCAGGTGTTCCCCAGCCAGGCCAACATGATCCTGCTGCGGGTGGCAGATGCGCAAAAAACCTTTGATGACCTGTGTGCACGTGGCGTGCTGGTGAAGAACGTTTCTAAAATGCATCCGCTGTTGGCCAATTGCCTGCGTTTGACCGTTGGCACTGCCGCAGAAAATCGCCAGTTGCTGGCCGCCCTGGAAGCCTCACTATGACCAACTATGCCCTGACCCAATTGCCTGAAGATATCGCCAAACGCCTGCCGCGCGTGGCCGAGATCACCCGCAACACGGCTGAGACGCAAATCACGGTACGCGTCAACCTAGACGGCAGCGGTGTGTCGCGCCTGCACACCGGCATCGGTTTTTTTGACCACATGCTCGACCAGATTGCGCGCCACGGCCTGATCGATCTGGACATCGACGCCGAAGGCGACCTGCACATCGACGGCCACCACACGGTGGAAGATGTGGGCATCACGCTGGGGCAAGCGGTGCGCCAGGCGGTGGGTGACAAAAAAGGAATCAGCCGCTACGGCCACGCCTATGTGCCGCTGGACGAGGCGCTGAGCCGTGTGGTGATTGATTTTTCGGGCCGCCCCGGGCTGGTGATGGACGTGCCGTTCAAGGCCGCCAGCATCGGCACTTTTGACAGCCAACTGGTGCACGAATTTTTTCAGGGTTTTGTCAACCATGCGTTTGTCACGCTGCACATCGACAACCTCAAGGGCGAGAACGCGCACCACCAGTGTGAGACCGTGTTCAAGGCGTTTGCACGCGCCTTACGCAGCGCTGTGGCGCTGGATCCACGGGCAGCTGGCGCCATTCCATCGACCAAAGGATCGCTCTGACAATTTATAAGAAATTGGCCCCTAGCCTTTATCAATTAAGCGCAAGGCGCTATGAATAGCATACCAAATCGAGGGCTTGGCAAAACCGTAGCGGTCGTAGACTACGGCATGGGCAATCTGCGCTCGGTGTCGCAGGCGGTGCAGGCGGTGGCCGCTGACAGCGGCTTTCATGTTGTGGTCACGCACGACCCCGACGTGGTGCGTGCGGCCGAGCGTGTGGTGTTGCCCGGCCAGGGCGCCATGCCCGACTGCATGCGCGAGCTGCGTGAGTCGGGTCTGCTGGCCTCGGTGCTGGAGGCCGCTGCCAGCAAACCGCTGTTTGGTGTGTGTGTCGGCATGCAGATGCTGCTGGACCACAGCGCCGAGGGCGATACACCAGGCTTGGGGCTGATTCACGGGCAGGTGCTCAAATTTGACTTGGCGGGTCAGGTGCAACCCGACGGTAGCCGTTACAAAGTGCCACAAATGGGCTGGAACCAGGTTTGGCGCAACGATCACGATCAGCCTTCGCACCCGGTCTGGGGTGAGGTGCCGGACGGCAGCTACTTTTATTTTGTGCACAGTTTCTACGCCAAACCGTCGGATGCGCGCCACAGCGTAGGTGAAACCGATTACGGATCACGCTTTAGTTCGGCCGTTGCGCGTGATAATATTTTTGCGACACAATTTCACCCTGAAAAAAGTTCTGACCACGGTTTGGCCCTGTACCGCAACTTCCTGCACTGGAACCCCTGATTGCGTTTTTTCTGACATCCTTCATGTCTTTGTCTTCCACAGCAACGCGGCCGCTGCGCTCCGCATGAACTACCTCCTTTCTGACAAGCTGTGTACTGACTTGTCCCTGTTTTTCTTTAACCCCTGTCTTTTGCATCATGCTTCTCATCCCAGCAATTGATCTCAAAGATGGCCATTGCGTGCGCCTGCAACAAGGCGACATGAACTTGGCTACCACCTTCAGCGAAGAGCCTGCGGTTATGGCGCGCAGTTGGGTGGACAAGGGCGCGCGCCGGGTGCATCTGGTGGACCTCAACGGCGCGTTTGCCGGACACCCCAAAAACGAGAGTGCCATTCGCCGAATCCTCAAGGACATCGGCAGTGAAGTGGATGTGCAGCTGGGTGGGGGCATCCGCGACCTCGATACCATCGAGCGCTACCTCGACGCCGGTTTGCGTTACGTCATCATCGGCACGGCGGCGGTGCGCAACCCGGGTTTTTTGCAGGATGCCTGCACCGCGTTTGGCGGTCACATCATCGTTGGGCTGGACGCCAAAGACGGCAAGGTGGCCACCGACGGCTGGAGCAAGCTCACGCGCCACGACGTGGTTGACCTGGGTAAAAAGTTTGAAGACTTTGGGGTTGAATCGATCATCTACACCGACATTGGTCGCGACGGCATGCTCACCGGCATCAACATCGACGCGACCGTGCGTCTGGCGCAGGCGCTGACCATTCCGGTGATTGCCTCGGGCGGGCTGTCCAGCATCGCCGACGTAGAGGCGCTGTGCGAAGTCGAAGACGAGGGCATTGAAGGCGTGATCTGCGGTCGCGCCATCTACAGCGGCGCCCTCGACTTTGAAGCCGCTCTGGCGCGGGTGGAAGAGCTGGGTGGGTAGGTCATAGAACTTTGATTGGAAACGGTGTAATGAAAACAAAACAGGTCATTGGCGCGGCTTACACCAATGTGAATTGTCCGATTTGCGGGGGAGAGGGAAGGCATTTCCACAGCCACGACGGCTATGAGATAGATCGCTGCGGCGACTGCGGTTTTATCTATACCAAAGAGATTCCAAGTACCGACTGGCTGAAGCAGTATTACAGTAACCAATACAGCGCAAATGTCACCGATGGAGCCTATAACGCAAAAAAGACATGGGGTCTCAAGCATTGGTTGTTGGCCAATTTCTTGTCTTTTTTGACACCATCCCGTGGCGGACAGACAAAAAAATTACTTGAAATCGGGTGTTCCCAAGGTGTTTTGTTAAGACAGTTCAAGGCTAAAAAAGATTGGCATGCCGTCGGTGTGGATTATGGTGGGGCAGCAGTCAATTTCGCGTGCCAGCAAGGTCTGGATGCCCATGTCAGTGACGTTGAATCGATGCATTTTGAACCCGCGACATTTGATGCGGTGGTTGCCCTTCACGTGATGGAACATGTACAAAACCTGGATGTGTTCATCACCGAAATTCATCGTGTATTGAAACAGGGGGGGTATTTCTTTGCCGTGATGCCCAGCATGTCGCACTACAAGCCAAAACTTGCGGGTGCGAGCTGGAAGTATTGGGGACCGCCCGGTCATCTTTGGTATTTCACCAACCACAGCCTGACCTTATTTTTAGAAAGCAATGGATTTGAGGTGAAGCATTGCTCCAGCTTGTATCACCGGGCGCACGTCAGGATTTTGGCACGCAAGAAGTGATTTGAATGTCAGTGGTCAAGTAGGCTATAGTTTGAACACGACCACTCTTACCTTCGTCACGCCTGTAGACATCGAATAGATTGAACGCCAACTCATTAAATTTGAAGGTGAATTCAAGAGGATCGAATGGGCGGTTGGTTTATCTTTGGCGGTGTAATGATGTTGTTTTTCAGAGCAATCTTTCCGTTGTGATGTGCGGTATTGATGAATCAATCTGACTCAGACATTGACGACATCCGTTGGCAGCAGCGCTTGCAAAATTATTTGCGCGCGTTGGACCGGCTAAAAAATGCGGTTGAACTCAGTCAAGCACGCCCCTTGACCGATTTGGAGCAGCAAGGGCTGATTCAGGCGTTCGAATTCACCCATGAGCTGGCCTGGAACGTCATGAAAGACTATTTGCAAAGCTTGGGACACGCGCCGTTGATGGCTTCGCGAGACGCCACACGTGCCGCGTTCAAAGCTGGTCTGATTCATGAGGGTGAGACCTGGATGGATATGATTTTGAGTCGCAATTTAAGCTCCCACACCTATAACCAGGACACAGCCAACTTGATCTCAAGCAGGGCATCGGAGCGTTATCTGCCCTTGTTGTTGGCCTTTGGGCAAAAAATGCGGGACATTCAACATGCCAGTGGCGATTGAATCGCGGCGGACGGCACGTGCGGACCAGGACACGGAATTTGGTTTGTCGGCTCGGGCGCTTGCGCTTTTGCGTGGGCTCCTCGCCCGCTATCCGCAAATTCGTCTAGCCAGGATTTACGGTTCCAGAGCCAAAGGCAATTACCGGGAAGGCTCGGACATTGACATCGCGCTGGACGCGCCAGATATGCCGTTTGACACCTATTTGAAACTTTGTGGCGAGATAGACGACCTGCTCCTGCCATGGGATGTTGACCTGACCTTGCTGAGCCACATTGATCACCCTGATCTTCTCAAACATATTGAGCGGGTCGGGCAGGTGCTGTGGCAAAAACCTTTGATGAAGTCCTGAACATGCTCGCCAAACGCATCATCCCCTGCCTGGACGTGACCGGTGGTCGCGTCGTCAAAGGCGTCAATTTTGTGGAACTGCGTGATGCCGGGGACCCGGTGGAAATCGCCGCGCGCTACAACCAGCAGGGCGCGGATGAGCTGACCTTTCTGGACATCACCGCCACCAGTGACGGGCGTGATCTGATTCTGCACATCATTGAGGCGGTGGCTTCGCAAGTGTTTATTCCGCTCACGGTCGGTGGCGGTGTGCGCACCGTCGATGACGTGCGCCGCCTGCTCAACGCCGGCGCGGACAAGACCAGTTTCAACTCGGCCGCCATTGCCAACCCGCAGGTGATTCGTGATGCTTCGGGCAAGTACGGTGCGCAGTGCATTGTGGTGGCCATCGATGCCAAACGCCGCGTGGGCGCAGACCTGCAACGCCTGGACGCACAGGGCCAGCCGCTGGGCCAGGGCTGGGACGTCTATAGCCACGGTGGACGCAAAAACACCGGGCTCGATGCCGTGACCTGGGCGCGGCAAATGGCCGACTTTGGCGCCGGTGAAATTTTGCTCACCAGCATGGACCGCGACGGCACCAAAGCAGGGTTTGACCTGGAACTGACGCGCGCAGTGAGCGATGCGGTGAGCGTGCCGGTGATCGCCTCCGGCGGCGTGGGCACGCTCGACCATTTGGCTGATGGCATCCAGTTGGGCGGCGCCGATGCGGTGCTGGCTGCCAGCATTTTTCACTACGGCGAGTTCACCGTGGCGCAAGCCAAGGCGCGCATGGCCGAGCGTGGCATCCCGGTAAGAATGTAGCAACCCCTGTAGGCCTCGCGCACTGCGTGTCGCTACGCCTTGCCCCCTGCTGGGGCGACATCGACGGCCCGGCAAAGCCGGTTCCGTGATGTCCGTGGTTCGCGACACCTCTGAACGCATGCATGAAATCTAGGACAATTCCCGCATGGACTATCTCAATACCATCAAATGGGACGCGCAGGGTCTGGTGCCCGCCATCGCGCAGGAGCAGGGCAGCAATGACGTGCTGATGCTGGCCTGGATGAACCGTGAGGCGCTGCAAAAAACCATTGAACTGGGCCGGGCGGTGTATTTCAGCCGTTCCCGCAACCGCCTGTGGTTCAAGGGCGAAGAATCCGGCCATGTGCAAACCGTGCATGAGGTGCGCATCGACTGCGATGCCGACGTGGTGCTGCTCAAGGTCACGCAAACCGGCCACACGCCGGGCCTGGCGTGCCACACCGGGCGGCACAGTTGTTTTTACCGGGTGCACGACAATGGCGACTGGAAAACCGTTGACCCGGTGTTGAAAGACCCCAAAACCATTTACAAAAGCTGATGCCCACCGTTCCAAATTCTGCCGATGCCCTGGCCAGTCTGGCGGCCGTGATTGAGTCGCGTCTGCCCGCGCGTGGCGGCAACCCCGAGTCCAGTTACGTCGCGCGCCTGCTGCACCAGGGGCCGGATGCCTTTCTGAAAAAAATTGGCGAAGAAGCTACCGAAGTGGTGATGGCAGCCAAGGATGCTGACCACGGGGGCGACCGTGCTAAGGTGGTGTACGAAGTGGCCGACCTGTGGTTTCACAGCATGATCGCGCTGGCGCATTACGGGTTGCGTCCTGCCGATGTGATCGCCGAGCTGCAGCGCCGGGAAGGCATGAGCGGGCTGGAGGAAAAAGCGCTGCGCAAGGTCAAAGAGCGTGAATCGGTTGAAACGAAAGGTGCGTCATGACTGAAGATTTCACCCATGCGGCGCAGCCCACCCAGCAGGTTGGCGCGCTGGACGTGCAAACGCTTAATGGCCTGAACGCCTGGGGTACGGTCAGCTACGTGTTGCATTTGATTGTGGCCGTGGCGGCTTTGGTGCCTGGTGCGCAAGCTGGCCCAGTGCTGCTGTTGGTGGCACTGGTGATTGACCTGGTCAAGCGCGGCGATGCCGTGGGTACCTGGCACGCGTCGCACTTCAGGTGGCGCATCCGCACGGTGTTGATGGCCGGTTTGCTGTATCTGGTGACCGCGCCGCTGTGGCTGCTGTTCTTGCTGCCGGGCTGGTTGGCCTGGCTGGCCATTTCGGTCTGGTTTTTGTACCGCATTGTCAGTGGCATGGTGCGGCTGAACAAAGGTTTACCCATGGAGATGACAGCATGATTGAGTATGTGGTGGACCACGCCCCCGATTGCCTGTTTTGCAAGATCGTGGCGGGCCAGATTCCGTCCAAATTGGTGTATCAGGATGATGAGCTGTACGCGTTTCACGACATTCACCCGTGGGCGCCGGTGCATTTTCTGATCATTCCCAAAATCCACATTCCGTCCATGGCGCTGCTGACCGACGCGCACGCCGCGCTGATGGGGCGCATGATGACTTTGGTGCCCAAGCTGGCCTTGCAGGAAGGCTGTAACCCTTACCCGGCCGGGGGGTTTCGGATGCTGTGCAACACCGGGGCCGAAGGCGCACAAGAGGTGCATCACCTGCACGTGCACGTGATGGGCGGTCCGCGCCCCTGGTTGCGCGGATAATGCGCCGCTTCGGCTCGGGCCCATGCCTGAGCCCGTCTAAAATTTGACTATTCGTTAGGAGTTTCACCATGGGTTCACTTTCCATCTGGCACTGGCTGATCGTTTTGTTGATCGTCATCATGGTGTTTGGCACCAAAAAGCTCAAGAACATCGGCTCTGATCTGGGCGGTGCGGTCAAGGGTTTCAAAGAGGGCATGAAAGACGGCGGATCTTCTGCTGAGGACAAGCCTGCACCGTCGCAGGTGTCCAGTGCTGCCCCGGCTGCAGAAAAAACCACCATTGACGTTGAAGCCAAGCAAAAGTCCTGAGCGCCGGGCGGGTAGATGATTGACCTGGGCATTTCCAAGCTGGCGATGATTGGCGCCGTGGCGTTGATCGTCATCGGCCCCGAGAAATTGCCGCGCGTGGCGCGCACCGTGGGTACGTTGATTGGCAAGGCACAACGGTATGTGTCGGATGTCAAGGCCGAGGTCAACCGCTCGATGGAACTCGACGAGCTCAAGAAAATGAAAGACACGGTGGAAAGTGCCGCCAAAGACGTGACGCAATCGGTGCAAAGCAGTGCTGCCGACTTTGAAAAAACCTGGGCCGACGCCACCAGCGAGGCGGGCGCAAGCGATGCCAGCAGCGTGGATCAGATCAGCCTGCCCGAACCGGTGCCCGAATATCGCCATCCCGGCAAGAACTGGCGTGTCAAGCAGGGCGCCGTACCCGCCTGGTACAAAGCGCGCCTGGGCGTGCGCACCAAGGCGTTGTCGGGCGCAGCGCGTGTGGCGCGCTTTCGGCCCACCAAGACGTATTGATGGCTGATTCTCCCCAAAAAGAAGACGAACTGGCCGGCACCGAGCAGCCGTTTGTGCAGCACCTGGTGGAGCTGCGCGACCGCCTGGTCAAGGCCGCCATGGCAGTCGTGGTGATGGCTGTGGTGCTGGGCATCTTCCCTGGTCCGGGTGCGCTGTATGACTTGATGGCAGCACCGCTGGTGGCGCATTTGCCCAAAGGGGCCACCCTGATTGCCACCTCGGTGATCTCACCTTTTATGGTGCCGCTGAAGGTGTTGCTGATGGCCGCCTTCATGTTGGCCTTGCCGGTGGTGCTGTACCAGTTGTGGGCTTTTATCGCGCCGGGGCTGTATTCACACGAGAAAAAGCTGGTGATGCCGTTGGTGATTTCCAGTACGATTCTGTTTTTTGTCGGTGTCGCGTTCTGCTACTTTTTTGTGTTCGGGCGGGTGTTTGCGTTCATCCAGAGCTTTGCACCGGCCAGCATCACGGCGTCGCCCGACATTGAGGCGTATCTGGGCTTTGTGCTGAACATGTTTCTGGCCTTTGGCATGGCGTTTGAGGTGCCGGTGGTGGTGGTGGTGCTGGCGCGCATGGGTATTTTCAGCATCGAAAAACTCAAGGAATTCCGTGGTTATTTTGTCGTGTTGGCGTTCATCATTGCGGCCATCGTCACGCCGCCGGATGTGGTGTCGCAGCTGGCGCTGGCCATTCCCATGTGCCTGCTGTATGAGATCGGCATCTGGGCGGCGCAACTCTTCATCAAGCACACCAAAGCGCCACCAGAAGAAGACGCTGCCGCCAGCGCGCCCTGAGCCTGTTGGACTTATTCCGCCGGTTGTCTTGGCTTGGGGCGTACCCCCGGCGCGATGTTCAGCGTGGCTTTGCCGTCCGGGCGTTGCACTTCAAAGGCCGCTTGCGCGCCGGGTTTGAGCGCCGCCACGACGGTCAACAACTCCGCCACATTGCGCACGTCCTGATCCGCCACCTTGGTGACGACGTCGCCCGGGCGCATACCGCCCTTGGCAGCAGGGCCGTCTTGCAACACACCGGTAATGATGACGCCGGTTTTTGACGTGACGCCAAAGGTCTGCGCCAGCTCAGACGTCAGTTCATTGGGTTCCACACCGATCCAGCCGCGCGTGACCTGGCCGTCTTTAACCAGGCCTTCGAGCACCATCTTGGCGGTGGACACAGGAATGGCAAAACCAATGCCCATGCTGCCACCTGAGCGCGAATAAATGGCCGTGTTGATGCCCATCAGGTTGCCGTTTGTGTCCACCAGCGCGCCGCCCGAGTTGCCCGGGTTGATGGCGGCGTCGGTCTGGATGAAGTTCTCAAACGTGTTGATGCCCAGCTGGTTGCGCCCCAAGGCGCTGACGATGCCGCTGGTGACGGTTTGGCCCACGCCAAACGGGTTGCCAATGGCCAATACCTGGTCACCCACTTGCAAGGAGTTGGAATTGCCCAGCACGATCACCGGCAAACGGTCGAGCGAAATCTTCAGCACCGCCAGGTCGGCGTCGGGATCAGTGCCAATCACCTTGGCGGCACTGCGGCGGCTGTCGTTGAGCACCACCTCAATCTCGTCGGCGCCTTCTACGACATGGTTGTTGGTCAGGATATAACCGTCAGCGCTGACGATGACGCCGCTGCCCAGGCCCACCTGCGGCTCGCTGGGCTGCTCACCAAAAAAGAACTTGAACCAGGGGTCCGACTGTTGGCGGCTGCGCCGTGCGTTCTTGCTGGTGTTGATGCTGACCACGGCTTCTGACGCACGCTTGGCCGCAAGCCGAAAACTCCCGGCAGGGGGTGTGGCAACACTGCTGGCAGGGGCTTCAAGCACTGCGACAGCGTTGCCCGAGCCCAAGCGTTGGGGCAGCCAGCCCGGCTTGAGCGTACCGACCACAAAATAAGCGGCCAGCAAAACCGTGATGGATTGGGAGAACAGGAGCCAGAAGCGTTTCATAAACAAGGGAGGGCAAAGCCCGGTTGCAAAGACAAGATGCGCGCGGCCGATGGACCTATGCCACGGAACACCGCGCGCTGCTGCGGTAAATTGTAGTTTTGTCGCCTGTTTTCAATACCCATGACCCGGACTATTCCCATTTTTGCGCAGGCACCGCTCAAACCCCCCGTGGGCGCGCCCTGCAACGGTTGTGGCGTGTGTTGCCTGCTGGAGCCTTGTCCGCTTGGTGTTGTGTTAAGCAGGCGACGTCAGGGGGCTTGTGCTGCGCTGCGTTGGCAAGCTGACGAGGCACGTTACCGCTGTGGCGCCATCACCCAGCCGACTGCGGTGTTGCGGGAACGCTTGCCGCCTAGGCTGTGGGTGGCTGTACCAACGCTGGCCTGGCTGCTGCACCGCGTTGCCCCGCGCTGGGTGGCGGCGTGTGCTGGATGTGACTGCGACGCTGACGTAGAGGCGGCGCCGTCAGCACTCTAAGCCGGGTGAGTCGCAAAAGATGGACCTTGCTCCCTCCCCATCTGGGGGGTAGGGGTGGGGGTTGCTGCAGCCGCTTATCATCAGCGGTGATGAGGACAAAGCTGACATGATCGATCGATCCGAACTGGTCGTCGCTGCCGACGCGCTGTTGCAGCCCGAGCGTTTTCGCGACTACGGCCCCAACGGCCTGCAGGTAGAAGGGCGTGCGCGTGTGGCCAAAATAGTGTCGGGCGTAACCGCCAGCCGTGCGCTGATCGAGGCGGCCATTGCCGCAGGCGCCGACACGTTGCTGGTACACCATGGGCTGTTCTGGCGTGGTCAGTCGGGTTGCATCACCGGCTGGATGAAGCACCGCCTGGCGCTGCTGCTGGCGCACGACATCAATTTGCTGGCCTACCACCTGCCGCTGGACGCGCACCCCGAGCTGGGCAACAACGCGCAACTGGGCCTGCGCCTGGGCTGGGTCGGCCGTGCCCGCTTTGGCGAACAAGACCTGGGGTGGCTGGGTGAGCGCGCCGACGGGCAAACCTATGCCAGCGCACAGGCGCTGGCTGACCATCTGGGTTTGATGCTCAATCGGCCTGTAGCCCTTGTCGGTCAAGGGCGAGCAGCTATTAAAAAAATTGCTTGGTGCAGCGGCGCAGCGCAAAGTTATTTTGAAGCCGCGATTGCCGCGGGGGCCGACGCCTTTGTGACCGGGGAGATGTCCGAGCCGCAGGCGCATTTGGCGCGCGAATGCGGTGTGGCTTACCTGGCGGCGGGTCACCACGCCACCGAACGCTATGGTGCGCCAGCGCTGGGCGCGCACCTGGCGCAGCAGTTTGGCCTGCAACACCAGTTCATTGATATTGACAACCCGGCCTGAGCTTGCCATGACCCACAGCCCCCAATCTTTACCCATCGCCATCACCCAGGGCGACGCGGCCGGTATTGGCCCTGAAATCATCGTCAAGGCGTTTCTGGACGCGCCGCAGCAGACCCGGGGCTGCTTTGTGGTGGGCGATCTGGCCACCCTGCGCCGTGCGGCAAAGATCGTCGCGGGCGATGCGCCCGTGTTGCCCGTGGCGGTGCTTTCAAGTGCGCAAGAGGCTCTGGACGCGCCGCCGCGCTGCATTCCCCTGCTGCAGATTGCGTCCAGCGCGCTACGTGAAGGCGCCGCACCCGTGCCTTTTGGCCGGGTGGATGCGCGCGCTGGTCAGGTGGCGGGCGACTGTGTGGTGTGGGCCGCCAACGCCGCTTTGCGTGGTGAGGTGGCCGCCCTGGTGACCGCGCCGCTAAACAAGGCCGCGTTGGCGCTCGCTGGTGCGCCGTATGACGCTTTTCCTGGGCACACCGAACTATTGCAGTCGTTGGCGGCGGCGCACGCCGGGCAAACGGTGCAGCAATGGCCTGTGCGCATGATGCTGGCCAACGACGAACTGCGTGTGGTGCTGGTTAGCATCCATGTGTCGCTGCGCGAGGCGTTGCAACTGGTCACTTATGACCAGGTATTGCAAACCTTGCTGATCACGCACCGCAGCTTGTCGGCTGTGCTGGGGCGCGCCCCGCGCATCGGCGTGGCGGGCCTGAACCCGCACGCGGGCGAGGGCGGGCTGTTTGGCCGTGAAGAGCTCGACGTGATCCTGCCGGCAGTGCAAACGGCGCGCGCGCAAGGCTTGCAGGTGAGCGACCCGCAGCCGCCCGATACGGTGTTCATGCGGGCGCGCGCGGTGCCAGGCCAGCCGGGGGGATTTGATGTGGTGCTGGCGATGTACCACGACCAGGGGCTGATACCAGTGAAATATTTGGGCGTGGAACAAGGTGTGAACGTGACCCTGGGCCTGCCCTTGGTGCGCACCAGCCCGGACCACGGCACGGCGTTTGATATTGCCGGCAGCGGCCGTGCGGACGCGTCCAGCCTGGTGCAGGCGATTGTGATGGCGCGCCAGTTGGCGGGTCAGTCGCCGCAAACCTGAGCCGGGCCCTGTGCTGGTGTGCCTCGGTCAGCTTCGCGCAATGGTCGCTCGGCTAGAATCGAGGGTTGATACCTATCCCGGCTTTTATCTTTGAGGAATTCCATGAGTGAATCTCTTGTTGACGGCGCAACGTTTGACGCCAGCAAGCGGACTTGGCTGATTGCATCCGGTTGCGCGGGCGCGGTTGGCGGTGCCGCCGCCCTTGTGCCCTTTGTCAGTTCGTTTCAACCCTCCGAAAAAGCCCGCGCCGCCGGTGCTGCGGTCGAGGCCGATATTTCGGCGCTGAAACCTGGCGAAAAAATGGTCGTCGAATGGCGTGGCAAGCCGGTCTGGATTGTGCGCCGCACGCCCGAGCAACTGGCCGCACTGCCCAAGCTGGATTCGCAGTTGGCTGACCCGGCTTCCACCCGCAAACCCGAAGAGCAGGCGCCAGCCTACGCGCGCAACGCCACCCGTTCGATCAAACCAGAATACCTGATCACGGTCGGTATCTGTACCCATCTGGGCTGCTCGCCGTCCGATAAATTCCAGAAAGGCGCGCAGCCGTCGCTGCCTGACGACTGGGAAGGTGGTTTTTTGTGCCCGTGTCACGGCTCCACCTTTGACCTGGCAGGGCGCGTGTTCAAGAACAAGCCCGCGCCTGATAACCTCGAAGTGCCCCCGCACATGTATTTATCCGACACCAAGTTGCTCATTGGTGACGACAAGCACGCCTGAGGACATTCAACATGGCTGAATTTCACGAAATTTCCCCCAACGCCTCGGCCGGGGCCAAGACGCTGAACTGGATCGACAACCGGTTCCCGCTGTCTGCCCTGTTCAAGGCGCACATGAGCGAGTACTACGCGCCCAAGAACTTCAACGTCTGGTACGTGTTTGGTGTGTTGTCCTTGCTGGTGCTGGTGATCCAGATCGTGACCGGCATCTTTTTGGTGATGCACTACAAGCCCGATGCTGCGTTGGCGTTTGGCTCGGTTGAGTACATCATGCGCGACGTGCCCTGGGGCTGGATGATCCGCTACATGCACTCCACCGGCGCTTCGGCATTTTTTGCTGTGGTGTATCTGCACATGTTCCGTGGCCTGATGTACGGCAGCTACCGCAAACCGCGTGAGTTGGTCTGGCTGTTTGGCTGCGGCATCTTTCTGGCGCTGATGGCCGAGGCCTTTATGGGCTACTTGCTGCCTTGGGGCCAGATGAGCTACTGGGGCGCGCAGGTGATCGTGAACCTGTTCTCGGCCATTCCCTTCATTGGCCCAGACCTGGCGCTGCTGATCCGTGGTGACTTTGTGGTGGGTGACGCCACGTTGAATCGCTTCTTCAGCTTCCACGTGATTGCGGTGCCGCTGGTGTTGCTGGGTCTGGTGGTGGCGCACATCATCGCGCTGCACGAAGTTGGCTCCAACAACCCCGATGGTGTTGAGATCAAGGCCACCAAAGATGCAAAGGGCCTACCGCTGGACGGCATTCCGTTTCACCCGTACTACTCGGTGCACGACATTTTTGCGGTGAGCGTGTTCCTGTTTGTGTTTACGGCCATCGTGTTTTTTGCCCCTGAAATGGGCGGCTATTTCCTGGAGTACAACAACTTCATTCCGGCCGATCCGTTCCAGACGCCGCTGCACATCGCGCCGGTGTGGTACTTCACCCCTTTCTATTCGCTGTTGCGCGCTGTGACGACTGAGCTGATGTACGTGCTGATGGCGTGTGTGGTGCTGGCCGCTGTTGTGGCTCTGTTGAAAGGGCGTATGCCCGCGCTGTTCAAGGCCATCATCGGTGGGGGTGCCGTGGTGGTGCTGGCCATGATGCTGTCGATTGACGCCAAGTTCTGGGGCGTGGTGGCCATGGGTGGCGGGGTCGTCATCCTGTTCTTTTTGCCTTGGCTGGATAACTCACCCGTCAAGTCGATCCGCTATCGTCCAAGCTGGCACAAGTATTTTTATGCCGTGTTTGTGGTTGACTTTTTTATCTTGGGTTACCTCGGTACCCTGCCGCCGACTCCCCTGTTCAGTCGTATTGCGCAGGTTGGCACCCTGTTTTACTTCGGCTTTTTCTTGCTGATGCCTTGGTGGAGCCGGATTGGAACCTTCAAGCCTGTACCGGGTCGTGTGACTTACACGGCGCATTGATTCGGAGACACTTCATGACAACCATGGGTTTGACCAAAAAATTTCTGTCTGGCGTGCTGCTGTTGTGCGCCCTGGGTACATCCGTACATGCGTCCACGGGTGGTCCGGCGTGGGACAAAGCGCCTGACCGCATTAACGATTTGGGTGCGCTGCAAAACGGTGCCAAGCTGTTTGTCAATTACTGCCTGAATTGCCATTCGGCCGCTTTCATGCGCTACACCCGCCTGACCGACCTGGGCCTGACGCAAGAGCAAATCAAGAGCAACTTGCTGCTGACCGACGCCAAGATCGGCGACACCATGAAGGCGTCGATCGATCCGAAGCAGGCCAAAGCATGGTTTGGCAATACGCCGCCCGATTTAACCGTGATTGCGCGTTCGCGTGCCGGTGCCAATGGAACCGGTGCCGATTACCTGTACACCTACATGCGCACTTTCTATCGTGACGATACCAAGGCAACCGGTTGGAACAACCTGGTGTTTCCGAATGTAGCCATGCCACATGTGCTGTGGGAACTGCAAGGTGATCGGCGGGCGGTGTTTGAAGAGGTTGAAGTGCACGGGCAAAAAGTGCATGAGTTCAAGGGGTTTGAGCAAATCACCCCCGGCACCCTTACGCCGGCACAGTACGACAATGCGGTCGCGGATCTGGTGAATTATCTGCAATGGATGGCCGAACCGGTACAAACTTCTCGCAAAGCCGTAGGTCTGTGGGTGTTGGGCTTTCTGGCGCTGCTGATGGGCTTGACCTGGAAGCTGAACAAGGCGTACTGGAAAGACGTTCGGTAAGGGGACTGGTTTGTGTCGGGCTGGGTGGCGCTGCTGCCAAGTCTGATGTTCAAGAGTGGGGCTGCTGGTGGCGCTCCGCTCTTTTGTTTTTTTAGGAGATCTCGCCATGATGGTGCTTTATTCGGGGACAACCTGCCCTTTTTCTCATCGCTGCCGCTTTGTGTTGTTTGAGAAGGGCATGGATTTTGAAATTCGTGACGTCGATCTGTACAACAAGCCCGAAGACATCAGCGTGATGAATCCCTACGGCCAGGTACCGATCCTGGTCGAACGCGACTTGATCCTGTACGAGTCGAACATCATCAATGAGTACATCGATGAGCGTTTTCCGCATCCACAACTGATGCCCGGCGACCCGGTGGACCGTGCCCGTGTGCGTTTGTTCTTGCTGAATTTCGAAAAGGAATTGTTTACGCATGTATCCACGTTGGAGGCACGTTCCGCCAAAGCCAGTGACAAGGCGCTGGACAAGGCGCGTGCCCACATCCGCGACCGTCTGACGCAGCTCGCACCCGTGTTCCTGAAAAACAAGTACATGTTGGGCGACAGCTTTTCAATGCTTGACGTGGCCATTGCGCCGTTGCTGTGGCGACTGGATTACTACGGCATCGAACTCAGCAAAAACGCTGCACCGCTGCTTAAGTACGCCGAGCGCATCTTTTCGCGCCCGGCTTACATCGAGGCGCTGACACCGTCAGAAAAGGTGATGCGCAAATAAGGCGGACGGTATGGGCCAAGAGCAAGACACGCCACAGGCATCAACCAGGCCGTACCTGATTCGCGCCATCCACGAATGGTGCTGTGACAACGGCACCACGCCGCACATCACCGTGGCAGTAGACGCTTCTGTGCAGGTGCCGATGGAATACGTGCATGACGGTGAGATCGTGCTCAACATCGGCCTGGCAGCCACGACGGCGCTGGAACTCGGTAACGACTTCATTTCATTCAAGGCCCGTTTCGGCGGCGTGGCGCGTGAGGTGATGATCCCGGTGGACCATGTGCTGGCCATTTTTGCGCGTGAAAGCGGTCAGGGCATGGCTTTCCCCAGTGTGCGCTTGCCAGACCCTCCGGCCCCCGAACAGCCACCAACGCCACCCGCCAAAAGGCCAGTGTTGACGCGGGTGAAATGAACCTGCAACGGTCAGGTTTGTGCATGAAAGCCCTCAGTTAGAATTCCCGTCGCGCCGATTTAGCTCAGTTGGTAGAGCAACCGCCTTGTAAGCGGTAGGTCGTCAGTTCGATTCCGACAATCGGCACCATTAGATAGTCCAAAGGCCTCCTAGCAAGTACGTTTTGAGGCCTTTTTCATTGGGACTTTGTCAGTTGGGGCAAAATGAACTTTGATTAGAACAAATTCAGATAGGAGGCGAAGATGACGATCGTCGGATGGCGCTTTTTATTGGGATGCGTGAGTGTGCTTTGCACGGTGGCATTGTCGGCGAGTGTGCACGCCCAAACCCTACCAAAGCCCGTTGGGCCCGTGATTCTGACTGTGAGTGGAAACATCGGGAACAAGAACTCAGCACAAGGCGCAGAGTTTGACGCTGCCATGATGGATGCCATGGCTGTGAGCCAGATCAAGACCACCACGCCTTGGCGCAAAGGAGTGGTGAGTTTCAGCGGCCCCACGCTCAAGTCACTGCTCAAGCTGGTTGCAGCACATGGGCAGACGCTCAAAATGACGGCGCTGGACAAGTATGAAGTCACAGTCCCTGCTGCTGATGCCGAACAATTCAATCCGGTTCTGGCCCGAAAAATCAATGGTGTTACTTTGCGCCTACGTGATCATGGGCCACTGTTTATGGTGTACCCGTTTGATGCGCTGCCAGCGCTGCAAACGGACGTTTATTACGGACGATCCATCTGGCATCTGGCAAAAATTGTGGTTGAGTGAACGGGCAGGAAGACCACGCCATGGAATGGTTGTGCAGTTTGCTCAGGCCCGGCGCTTACGCGGGGGTGCAATCACGCGTGAGCCGCTGGTTGCTGACCATAGGCTTTCTGGGCTTTTTGACTGTACCCGTGTTCGGTTGGGTTCAGTACCGGCAAGTGCAAAGCCTGGAACGTTTGACCACCCAAAGTTTCAGCAATTTCGAATGGGATGCCTTCAAGCTGGAACTGCGTCTGATGTCGTTGCGGTTGGCCCTGTTGCAGGCGCTGACACAGCCACAAGCGCCGCTGGCGCTGGCCAAAGCCAGCAATGAGTACAACCTGTTTGCCGCGCAGGTGTTGTTGATCGACAAAGGCGTCAGCCGTGAGGCGATGAACGATCAACGCGTATTTCAGAACGTCTTGGCGCAGTCCTTGGCATTTTTGCGGCAGACGGATCCGCTTCTTGAAGAGATTGGCGCATCGGTCGAACCCCGTGCATTACAGGCGATTTTTGATGAAACAGGGGGTTTGAGTGTCAATATTTACCACCTGATCCAGCAGGCTCACGACCTCCGAAGTTCGCGTTCCGTCGAGCTGATCAGATCAGTAGGGCGCATCAATTTTTACTTTGCAGCTTTGTCGTCGGTGGTTGTTCTGCTGGGTGCTGGCTGGGCGCTATTTGCGCTGCGCGATATCAAGCTGTTGACGCGGCGGCGGCAAGAACTTGACGCGCTGTATTCAAAAGCAGATTTCAATGCGTCGCACGACTTTTTAACGGGGCTAGCCAATCGCAGACTGCTGTATGAACAATTGAGACACGCCATGGCCAGTAGCAGGCGCCACGGTCATTGCGGCGCACTCATTGTGCTTGATCTTGACAATTTCAAGCCGGTGAATGACACCTACGGTCACGTAGCCGGTGATCGTTTGTTGACTGAGGCGGCCCGGAGAATGAAACAATGTGTGCGTGATGTTGACACAGTGGCCAGGGTGGGTGGTGACGAGTTTGTGGTGTTGCTGGCTCAAATCGATGGGCCAAAAGAGCAGGTGCTTGAAGTGGCTGGTGTGATTGCGCTAAAACTGTTGCATGTGCTGGCAGAGCCGTACCCGGTGCAGATCGCAGCCCCACAGGCCAATCAGCAGGTGGTGCATCCTGTCTGTACGATCAGCATGGGGATGTCGCTGTTTTACAAGGACAGTCTGACGGTGGACCAAGTCATGCTGGCTGCAGATGCAGCCATGTACCGCGCTAAGCGACTTGGTGGTAACCGGGTTGAAGTGGCCGATTAGGGACACTCTGAGTGTCCTTCGGCCTTTGTCATAATTCTCCCGGTCACTTTTCCCGACTTACCTTGAGCCGAATCGCTTTGACCGCCAGGCCTTTGCTGCGCAGGCAGGTTTCAAAGTCAGGAATCAGTTGTCTGATTTTGGCGGCCGAGGTGTTGTTCCTCAGCAAGAGCGACCAGATGCCGTCTTCGACGGGGCCGTGATGCACATGGTCGCGCAGGGCGACGGGAATCAGTGGCAAGATGGCCAACATGCGCTGTTGGGCATCTTTTTGCATCGACATTAACCTCGATAGCGTCGGGTTGGCTTGACTGGCCTGCAGCAGGGAAAGTGCTTGCTTTGGGTGGGCGTTCATTTTAGAGATGGAGTAACGGATGCAGTTGATCATCACCGACGCCTGGCTGGCCAGGTCGCGCGTCATTCACCTCAGCGGTCTGCAACTGGTGGCCGCTGGTGTGGCGAGTGCGATGGTGTTCATGCTGCTGTCGCTTGGAATTTATCATTGGGTTTTCCTCAAGGGCGCGCGTGAGGGCTGGCCCATTATCGGGGCGCTGGTCAAAGTGGTGACCCGGGACGACCTGGCGCAAAGAGAGCGTTTTGTGCGGGAAAACCTTGACCTCATGGCACGCCGCCTGGGTGAAATGCAGATCAAGTTGACGCAACTTGAATCACTGGGTGAGCGGGTGTCGGTGCTCGCCGGTGTGCCCGCCGCTGCGGCGAGCGCACCGGCGGGTGCCGGTGGCGCTCTGGTAGCGCCGCATAGTCTGTCTCTGGAGCAGGTGCAGTCGATTCTGGATGCGCTGGACCAGGTGGCTAACCATCGCACAGAATCGTTCACGGTGCTTGAATCCGCGCTGTTTGAACTCAAACTGCGTGGCATGCTGATCCCGACGCAACGACCTGTGCCAGAGGGCAACATTGGTTCGCCATTTGGCTGGCGTGTGGATCCGCTGACCGGCGTTGCGGCTTTGCACACCGGGCTTGACTTTCCTCGCCCCACCGGAACGGCGATCCTGGCAGCAGCCGGGGGCATCGTGGTGGTACAGATGGCACACCCTGAATATGGCCACATGGTGGAAATCGATCATGGCAATGGATTGATCACGCGTTATGCCCACGCTTCACGCGTCTGGGTGAAAAACGGCGACCTCGTCAAGCGTGGACAAAAAATTGCCGAGATCGGAACCACCGGTCGATCCACCGGCCCTCACTTGCATTTCGAAGTGCTGGTCAACGGCACGCCGCAGGATCCCCAGAAGTTTCTGGACGCAGGGGAGCATATGGCCGTTGCTAAAGTGGAGAAGTTGGAACGCCTGGCGCAGTCTCGCCCGGCGGTTTTGGCAAGGCCCAATGGCGTGCCGGGGCAAAGGTAAAATCGCTCGCTATTCGCTATTGCGTGGCGGCTTGACAGGCCGTCTATTTCCCTTTCATTGAACGTTTCAAAAGGACCGCGTTGCATCCAGGCCTCACCGGGCTGACGCTGCTCGCCGTATTCATGGCCACCAATTTCCTCACCAAAATCTTCGGCAGCCGCAACGACCGCCTGCTCAAGAAGTACCGCCAGTCGGCTGTCAAAATCAATACGCTGGAAGCCGAATTTGAAAAGCTGGGCGATGACGCCCTGCGCGCCAAAACGGATGCCTTCAAGCAGCGCATGGCGCAGGGCGAAGAGCTCGACGCGTTGTTGCCAGAGGCGTTTGCCGTGGTGCGTGAAGGCTCCAAACGCGTTATGAAGATGCGCCATTTTGACGTGCAGTTGCTCGGCGGCATGGCTTTGCACCAAGGCAAGATTTCTGAAATGGGCACCGGTGAGGGCAAAACGCTCACCGCCACGCTGGCGGTTTACCTGAACGCGTTGTCGGGCAAGGGTGTGCACGTGGTCACTGTGAACGACTACCTGGCCAGTCGCGACGCGCAGTGGATGGGCAAGCTGTACAACTTTTTGGGTCTGAGTGTGGGTGTGAATCTGCCCAACATGGCGCGTGAAGAAAAACAGGCGGCGTACCGCGCCGACATCACCTACGGCACCAACAACGAGTACGGCTTTGACTACCTGCGCGACAACATGGTCTATGAGGCTGCGGATCGGGTGCAGCGCGGCCTGAACTACGCCATCGTGGATGAGGTGGACTCGATCCTGATCGATGAGGCGCGCACGCCACTGATCATCAGCGGCCAGGCCGAGGACCAGACCGAGCTGTACCACGCCATCAAGGTGATCGTGCCGCAACTGGAAAAACAAGAGGGCGAGGCCGACCCGCACACCGGCGAAGGCATCACCAAGGTGGGCGACTTCACCATCGACGAAAAAGGCCATCAGATCTTTTTGACCGAACGTGGTCACGAAAATGCCGAGCGTATTCTGGTTGAACTGAGCCTGTTGCCCGAAGGCGCCAGCCTGTACGACCCGGCCAACATCACGCTGATGCATCACTTGTACGCCGCGTTGCGCGCGCAGCACCTGTACCACCGCGACCAGCATTACGTGGTGCAAAACGGCGAAGTGGTCATCGTGGACGAGTTCACCGGGCGCTTGATGACCGGCCGGCGCTGGAGCGAAGGGTTGCACCAGGCGGTGGAGGCCAAGGAAGGCGTGGCGATCCAGCCTGAAAACCAGACCATGGCGTCGATCACGTTCCAGAACTACTTTCGCCTGTACAGCAAGCTGGCTGGGATGACCGGAACAGCCGACACCGAGGCCTACGAATTCCAGGAAATTTATGGCCTGGAAACGGTGGTGATTCCGCCCAACCAGCCCAGTCGGCGGGACGACCAGTTGGACCGCGTTTACAAGACCACCAAGGAAAAATACGACGCCGCGATTGCCGACATCCGCGAATGTTATGAACGCGGCCAGCCGGTACTGGTGGGCACCACGTCAATTGAAAACTCTGAAATCATTGACCAGTTGCTCGAGCGTGAAAAACTGCCGCACCAGGTGCTCAACGCCAAGCAGCACGCGCGCGAGGCCGACATCGTGGCGCAGGCCGGGAGCTTCAAGGTGATCACCATCGCCACCAACATGGCCGGTCGCGGCACCGATATCGTGCTGGGGGGCAACATCAGCAAAACCATTGAGGCGATCGAAGCTGATGAAACGCTGTCTGACGCGCAAAAGCAGCAACAGATCGACGTCTTGCGCGCGCAGTGGACGACCGACCACGAACGGGTGACCTCGCTGGGGGGCTTGCGCATCATCGCCACCGAGCGCCACGAGTCGCGCCGTATTGACAACCAGTTGCGCGGGCGTTCTGGCCGCCAGGGGGACCCCGGCTCGTCGCGTTTTTATCTGAGTCTGGACGACTCACTGATGCGCATTTTTGCCGGCGACCGCGTGCGCGCCATCATGGACAAGTTGAAGATGCCCGAAGGCGAGGCGATCGAGGCGGGCATGGTCACGCGCAGTATTGAGAGCGCGCAGCGCAAGGTGGAAGCGCGCAACTTTGACATGCGCAAGCAATTGCTGGAATACGACGACGTGGCCAACGACCAGCGCAAGGTAATCTACCAGCAGCGCAATGAGATTCTGGACGCAACCGATTTGTCGGCGCAGGTGCAAGGCCTGCGCGAAGGCTGTTTTGAAGACATCGTGCGCCAGTACATCCCGGTCGAGTCGGTGGAAGAACAGTGGCATTTAGCCGGGCTTGAAAAGGTGTTGCAGGACGAATGGCAGATCAGCCTGGCGCTACAGCAACAGGTCAGTGAGGCCAGTGCCATCACCGACCACGACTTGCTGCAGACCATGCGCGCCAAAGCCAACGAGGTGTTCAACGCCAAGGTGGAGCTGGTGGGTCATGAAAACTTCACCCAGTTCGAGCGCATGGTGCTGTTGCAAAGCATCGACACCAACTGGCGCGACCACCTGAGCGCGTTGGACTATTTGCGCCAGGGCATTCACCTGCGCGGTTACGCGCAAAAGCAGCCCAAGCAGGAATACAAGCGCGAGGCGTTTGAGTTGTTCGGACAGATGCTCGACGCGGTCAAGAACGAAGTCACCAAGATCATGATGACCGTGCGCATCCAGTCCAACGAAGAGGCCGAACAGGCCGCCGCTGAAGTGGAAAGCCGTGCCGAACGCGTTTCCAACGTCACTTACAGTGCCCCCACGGAAACCGGTGAGGTGGTGACTGCCGTGGATGAAGCCACCGTCAAGCCCGAGGTGCCGCGCGTGGGCCGCAACGAACCTTGCCCTTGCGGCAGCGGCAAGAAGTACAAGCACTGCCACGGCAAGCTGGCCTGAGTCTGGAGAAAACCCTATGGCTGTTCATTTGTCTGCCCCCGACGCGGCCGCACTGTTGCCCATTGCTGGTGTGCGCATTGGCGTGGCTGAGGCTGGCATTCGCAAGGCCGGTCGCAAAGACCTTACCGTGCTGCTGCTCGACGCGGGTGCCAGCGTGGCCGGCGTGTTCACGCAGAACCGCTTTTGCGCTGCACCCGTGCAGGTGTGCCGCGAGCACCTGGCGGGTACCCAGGGTATTCGCGCCATGGTCATCAACACCGGCAACGCCAACGCAGGTACTGGGGCCGACGGTCTGGCGCGCGCACGCCAAAGCTGCGCTGCACTGGCGGGCAAGCTGGGTCTGTCGCAGCAGCAGGTGCTGCCGTTTTCCACCGGCGTGATCATGGAAACGTTGCCGGTCGAGCGCATCGTGGCCGGGCTTGACGCCGCGTTGGCCGACGCCCAAGCCGACCATTGGCTGCGTGCGGCTGAAGCCATCATGACCACTGATACCGTGCCCAAAGCGTTTAGCGCGCAGCTGCTGATCGACGGCGTGCCGGTCAGCATCACCGGCATCAGCAAGGGCGCGGGCATGATCCGGCCCAACATGGCGACGATGCTGGGCTTTATGGCCACCGACGCTTGTGTTGCTCCGGCGCTGATGAAACAACTGGCGGCCGAACTGGCCGACGGCTCGTTCAACCGCATTACGGTGGACGGTGATACCTCTACCAACGATTCGTTTGTCGTCATGGCAACGAACCAGGCGGCGCACGCACCCATCACCTCGCTGGACAGTGCGGCTGCTCGGGCACTGCGCGCGACCATGCTGGGTGTGGCACAAAAACTGGCACAAGCCATTGTGCGTGATGGAGAAGGTGCTACTAAATTCATAACGTTGCGGATCGAAGGCGGCACCACGCAGGACGAATGTCGTCAGGTGGCGTATGCCATTGCGCATTCGCCGCTGGTCAAGACCGCCTTTTTTGCCAGCGACCCGAATCTGGGGCGCATTCTGGCGGCGGTGGGCTACGCCGGTATCGCCGACCTGGACCAGACCCAGATCGACCTGTACCTGGACGACGTGCACGTGGCCACTGGCGGCGGGCGTCACCCGGCGTACCGCGAAGAAGACGGCCAGCGTGTCATGAAGCAGGCCGACATCACCGTGCGCGTGCTGCTGGGGCGCGGAGCCGCCAGCGACACCGTATGGACCTGCGACCTGAGTCACGACTATGTGTCGATCAACGCCGATTACCGCTCATGAACGCTGCTTTTGAACGCCTGCTGGCACGCGCTGAAACTCTGATCGACCGTATCGAGCAGGTGTTGCCCCAGACGCTTTCGCAGCCCGACTGGTCGGCGTCCAATGCATTTCGCTACCGCAAGCGCAGTTCGGGGCGCAGCAGCCTGGAGCCGGTGCGGCACATCGGCGCGATGAAGCTGGGTGACCTGAAAGAGATCGACGCGCAAAAAGAAAAAATCCAGCGCAACACGCTGCAATTTGTGCGCGGCCAGTTGGCCAATAACGTGCTGCTGACCGGTGCGCGTGGCACCGGCAAGTCGTCGCTGATCCGCGCCTGCCTGAACGCCTACGCGCCGCTGGGGCTGCGCCTGATCGAGGTGGACAAGACCGACCTGATCGACCTGCCCGACATTGTGGATTTGGTGTCGGCGCGCCCTGAAAAATTCATTGTGTTTTGTGACGACCTGAGCTTTGAAGACGGCGAGCCAGGTTACAAGGCGCTCAAGTCCATTCTGGACGGTTCGGTGGCCGCGACCACGCCCAATGTACTGATCTACGCCACCAGCAACCGGCGCCATTTGTTGCCCGAGCATATGCAAGACAACCTGAGCTACACCCACAGCGACGACGGCGAGGTGCATCCGGGTGAGGTGATCGAAGAAAAAATTTCCTTGTCCGAGCGCTTTGGCCTGTGGGTGAGTTTTTATTCGTTTAACCAGGACGAATACCTGGCCATCGTGACGCAGTGGCTCACGTCTTTTGGCGTATCGGAGTCTGCCATTGCATCGGCCCGACCGCAGGCGCTGGTGTGGGCGCTGGAGCGCGGTGCGCGCAGCGGTCGGGTGGCGTACCAGTTTGCACGCGACCTGGCCGGGCAGCAGGGCCTGGCGTGAACCACCCGCCAGCAGCCACTCCGCTGGTGGCCGACCCTGATCAGCCACGTCAGGGCGGCACAGAGCGCGCTGTGGTCGATGTGGCTGTGGGTGTGCTGGTGCAGCCCGATGGTCGCTTTTTGCTGACGTCGCGCCCTGCGGGCAAGGTCTATGCCGGTTACTGGGAATTTCCGGGCGGCAAATTTGAGGTGGGTGAATCGGTGGAACAAGCCTTGCAGCGCGAGCTGCTTGAAGAGCTGGGCATTCGGGCCGTAGCGATTGAGCGCTGGCGTCAGGAGCTGGTGGACTACCCGCACGCGCTGGTGCGCTTGCATTTTTGCAAAGTGGTGAGTTGGACGGGGGACCTGCAGATGCGCGAGTCGCAGCAGGCGTCGTGGCAACGCCTGCCCGTCACCGTGGCGCCCATTCTGCCCGGCACGGTGCCGGTGCTGCACTGGCTGGGGGCAGAATCCGGGACGCAATTTGCTATGTAAAAACGAGCTGCTAGCGCTTGTTCAGCAATGGCGGGAAGGCTTTTTTATGCTTATTTTATAAGGAACCCGGTATGCCGCCAGGCCTCAAATACCGTCACCGCGACGGCGTTGGACAGGTTCAGACTGCGCTGGCCGGGCAGCATCGGCAGGCGCAGCAGGTGATCGGGCAAAAAGCTCTGGCGCACCGCAGTGCTCAAGCCGCTGGTTTCAGAGCCAAACACCAGATAGTCACCGGCCTGGAAGCGGTTCTCAAAAACGTTGCGGCTGGCTTTGGTGCTCAGGGCAAACAGGCGCTCTGGCGCGGGCTGCTGTGCGTGCAAGAAAGAGTCCCAGTCGTTATGGCGCTGCACCGTGGCGTATTCATGGTAGTCCAGCCCGGCGCGTCGCAGGTGCTTGTCGTCCATCGAAAAACCCAGCGGTTCGATCAAGTGCAAGGTGCAGCCGGTATTGGCCGCCAGGCGGATCACATTGCCAGTGTTGGGCGGAATTTCGGGCGTAACCAGAACGATATGAAACATGGGCCAGATTGTCGCAGCGCACTGCGCCGTTTACGACGTGCGGGCAAACACCAAGCCCGTAACGTGAGCCGCGCCAGCGGCCTTGAGCACGCGCGCAGCAGTGTTGAGTGACGCACCGGTGGTCATCACGTCGTCCACCAGCACCACGCGTTGGCCGCGCAGCACATGGGCTTGCAGCGGCTCAACGGCAAATGCCTGTTGTAGCGCCAACAGGCGTGCCGCGCGTTTGAGCGAATGCTGGGGCGGCGTGTCCTGCACCTTCAGCAGCAGATCATGACGCGTCTTGCGGGCGCAAAGTTGGCGCGCCAGCAGCAGCGCCTGGTTGTAGCCACGTTCTTTCAGCCGCGCCGATGACAGCGGCAGTGGCAGCAGCAAATCGGCGGCTTCGATGGCGTCTTCCACCCAGGGTGCGGCGCGCAGCAGTTCTGCCATGCTGCGCGCCAGGCCGGGCTCGGCGTGGAACTTGAAGTGTTGCACTAGCGTGTCCCAGGGGTAGGCGTAGTCCACGGCACACAGGCAGCGGTTCAGGGCCGGCGGATCGCGCAAACATGCGCCGCAGGTATCTGTGCCCGCTGGCAAGGTTAGGGCGCAAGCGTGGCAGCGCGGTACGGGCTGCGCAAACTGGTGCACGCAGGCCTCGCAGACGGTGTCAGCAGGCCAGGCGTGGCAGACACGGCACTGGCTGGCCAGACGGCGCAAATTCAGCCCTGACAACAAGCTGGTGAACATGCAGTCAATATACTCGCCCACCCGCACGCGCCTTTTTTGCATGACAACTGAGCTTCTTTCCCCCATCGACCCGGTGGCCGCAAGGCGCTGGCAAGCCTTGCCGGTGCAGGCGTCGCCCTGGTTGCACGAAGAGGTGGGGCGGCGCATGCAAGAGCGGCTGGACTGGATCAAATGCAACCCCGCGCACTGGGTGCACTGGCAACCCTGGCGCGGCGGCTGGCAAACCCACACCTTGTTGGCAAAGCGTTATGCGAAGGCGCTGTGCTCTGTTGTTGAGAGCAGCGAGCGCTCGCAAAAATTGGTGCGAAAGGCTTTGCAAACGCCATGGTGGGAACCGGGTCAGTGGTTGAAAAAGTCGCCGGCGGTGGCTGGGCATGTAGACGCGCCCGCGCAGATGCTGTGGTCCAACATGGGCTTGCATATGGCAGCCGACCCGCAGGCGCTGTTGCAGCAGTGGCACGATGCGCTGGCGGTGGATGGTTTTCTGATGTTTTCCTGCCTGGGGCCCGATACATTGCTGGAGCTGAACGAGCTTTACCAGGCTTTGCATTGGCCGGCCCCGGCGCATCCGCTGACTGACATGCACGACTGGGGCGACCGACTGGTGGCGCTGGGCTTTGCCGACCCGGTGCTGGACATGGAGCGCATCACCCTGACGTTTGAAACCCCGGAACGCCTGTTGCAAGAACTGCGCGGGCTGGGACGAAATTTGCACCCGCAACGCTTTGGCGCACTGCGCGGCAGGCGCTGGCGCGGGCAACTTTTGCAGGCGCTGGCCGCGCGGCCCCTGCAACTGACGTTCGAGGTCATTTACGGCCACGCCGTCAAGCCCGCACCCCGGTTAAAAGTGATGCCCCAACAAGAGATCACCCTGGCACAGATGCGTGCCGCGCTGGCGCAGGGTCGCGCCCCCGTGCGCGCGCAAACCCCGGAGGGTGCAGCATGACCGTTTTCAATCTACGTTGGGCGCTGATGGTGTTGTGCCTGCTGATTTTTGTCGGCTCGTTTGCAGCCCTCCTGCTGGCATCGTGGCAGCACCATCGTGCGGTCAAGCAGGGGTTGGACAACTTTCACGACGAGCTGTGGGTAGAGATCGCCTGGACGCTGGCGCCCTGCATCATCGTGCTGTTGCTGGTCTGGCCCACCGCACGCCTGTTCTGGACGCCGCTTCACTGATCCAACCGGCCGGGCATCGGGTTTTCCCCTGTGAATTTTGGGGTTTTGCTAGTCATTCCTCGACTAGAATTGTTTGATAAATGTCAAAAGAGTGACATTTCTTTCTGTTGAGGACGGCAAAAAAATGCATCTTTTTTACAAGTTGGGTCTTGGGTTTTGGGCAGCCTTGATGTCTGTGGTGGGCCATGCGGGCTATGCCTACAACTTGCCGGAACCGGTGACGCCCATCGCACGGGAAACGCTGCACATGCACAACTTGGTGATGGTGGTGATCCTGATCATGTTTTTTGCGGTGTTTGCGATGCTGATTTATTCGTTTTACACGCACCGCAAGGCGGCTGGTCACAAGGCCGCCACCTTTACCGGCCCAACCAACCGCAAGCAGTGGTTGTGGGCGCTTTTTCCGTTTGCGTTGTTGTTCGTCATCGACTACGGTGTGTTTGGTATTCCGGCTTATCACGCCGTGGTGCTCTACGAAGACACCAAAACCGACGCTGACTTGGTGGTCAAAGTCACTGGGAGCCAATGGATGTGGCAATACGAATTTCCGGCTGAGGGTGTCAGTTACACCAGTCGCCTGATCACCCCGCGTGACCAGATTGACAACGGTGCCGTCAAGGGTGAAAACTATTTGCTCGAGGTGGACAACCCGCTGGTGTTGCCGGTGAACAAAAAGGTGCGTTTCATCACCACCTCCAATGACGTCATTCACAGTTGGTGGGTGCCGGCCTTTGGTGTCAAGCGCGACGCCGTGCCGGGGTTCTTGCGTGAATTCTGGGCCAAGGTTGAGAAAACCGGCACCTATCGTGGCCAGTGCTCCGAGCTGTGCGGCAAAGAGCACGGTTTTATGCCGGTGGTGGTGAAAGTGGTGTCGCAAGAGGAATTTGCCACTTGGTTGGCCAGCAAAAAACCGGCACCAGCAGCTGCGGCGGCGCCTGCTGCGCCGGCTTCTGCCACTGCAGCTGCAACGCTGCCCACCTTGCCAGCCAAGGCAGTGGTGGTGGCCAAGGCCGCTCAGTAAGCGGTCGGATAGAAATTCAGTAAAAGGAGTTGGGAATGGCACACGATATGACGCATGGTTTGCCGGTGGCCGATGCACACGGCGGCCACTACACGGGTGGGTTTGTGCATTGGCTGGAAACAACCAATCACAAAGACATCGGGATCATGTACCTGATTTTTGGTTTCATCATGCTGTTTATTGGCGGCGGCATGATCTTGGTGGTGCGTCTGGAACTGTTCCAGCCGGGCCTGCAGTTTGTGCAGCCCGAGTTGTTCAACCAGTTGATTACCCTGCACGGTCTGGTCATGGTGTTTGGTTTTGCCATGCCCGCAGCCACAGGTCTAGCTAACTACATGTTGCCTTTGATGATTGGCGCGCCCGATATGGCTTTGCCGCGGTTGAACAACTGGGGCTTCTGGATTTTGCCGCCAGCGGCACTGATGTTGACGCTGCCGTTCTTTCTGGGCTTGGCGGGTGTGGGTTCGGGTGCGGTCGATGCAGGCTGGACCATGTACGCGCCCTTGTCCATTCAGAGCGGATGGGGCATGGACTTTGCCATTTTTGCCGTGCACATGCTTGGCGTGTCGTCCATCCTGGGCTCCATCAACGTGATTGTGACCATCCTGAACATGCGCGCCCCTGGCATGACGCTGATGAAGATGCCGCTGTTTGCGCACGGTTTCCTGATGACTGCGGTGCTGTTGATCACCATCATGCCGGTGTTCGCTGGCGGGGTCACCATGGTGCTGATGGATCGCCATTTTGACACGCACTTCTTCAATGCCGCAGGCGGTGGCGACCCGGTGCTGTGGCAACACATTTTCTGGTTCATGGGTCACCCTGAGGTGTATGTGCTCTTGCTGCCGATTGCCGGAGCCCTGCCGCACGTGTTTTCTGCCTTTGCCCGCAAGCCAATCTATGGTTACAAGGCGCAGGTGTATTCGTTCTGGTCCATCGCCGGATTGGGTCTGGTGGTGTGGGCGCATCACATGTTTACCAGCGGCATGTCGTTTGGCAGCCAGATCTACTTCATGTACATCACCATGGCGATCTCGTTCCCGCTGGCAGTATTGTTCTTCTGCTGGATTGCCACCATCTGGAAGGGCTCCATGAGCTTTGAGACCCCGATGCTGTTTGCCTTGGGGTCCATGGTGCTGTTTGGTTGGGGTGGGGTCACGGGGCTGGCGTTGTCAGACGCGGCAGCCGACCCGCAGTACCACGGCGCTTATTTCATGATTGCGCACTTTCACTATGCGTTCTACCCCACAGCGGTGATGGGTGCCATGGCGGCCATTTATTACTGGTTGCCCAAGTGGACTGGGCACATGCTCAATGAAACCATTGGTAAATGGCATTTCTGGTTGACCATTGTGGGCTTCAACCTGACCTTTATTCCGCAGTTTTTTGTCGGCTTGGCGGGGATGCCGCGCCGCATCCCGGACTACCCGGTGATGTTTGCTGAGTGGAATATGTTGTCCAGTATTGGCGCCTTCATTCTGGGCGTTTCGCACATCGTTTTTATTTATAACGTGATTCGTAACGTGCGTGGTGGCGAAAAGGCCCAGGACAAGGCTTGGGAAGGTGCACAGGGCCTGGAATGGACCGTGCCGTCGCCCGCGCCGTACCACACCTTTGCAACCCCACCGGTCATCAAGTAAAGCAGGGGGCTGGCTGGTCATGAAACCGTTTGAATCCAATGTGCCAGTGATGAATGCGGCTGAGTGGGAAAAGCGCAAGCGTGGCAACAAGCGTTTGGGCTACATCATTGGCATCATCGTGCTGGCGATTTTTTTGGCATCGATATGGAAATATCGCCCGCTTTGACCCTTGATGCTGCCAGCGCACGCGCGCGCAGCAACAAGCGCCTGGCGATCAAGCTGGGCCTTGTGGCGCTGTTCTTCGTTGGCTTTGGCTTTGCCATGGTGCCGATGTACGACGTGTTCTGTGAGATCACCGGGCTCAATGGCAAGACCAACCAAACTGCGGCAGTGGCAGACCAAAATACGCAAATTGATTATTCGCGTACCGTCAAGGTCGAGTTTTTGAGCCACACCATGCCGGGCAACGGACTCAGTTTCAAGCCTGAGTCTTTTACGTTGCGCGTGCACCCGGGCGAGATCTCGCGCATGAACTACACCATCACTAACCATAGCGACAAGGTGTTTGTGGGTCAGGCCGTTCCCAGTGTGACACCCGCCGTGGCGGCGCAGCATTTTGAAAAGCTGGAATGTTTCTGCTTTAGCCAGCAAACGTTTGCCCCGCACGAAACGCGCACCATGCCGGTGGTTTATGTCGTCAATCCCAAGCTCGATGCAGACCTGGGCACCGTCACGCTTTCATACACATTTTTTGAGGCCCCCAAGGCCAAGAGTTGAGTCACAAGGAAAACAATATGACACACGCCGCCGTTACCGCTGATCGCGGGCATTACTTTGTTCCTGCTGCCAGCAATTACTCCACCTATCTGTCGGTGGGCATCTTTTTGACGGCGCTGGGATTCATCTTCAAGATCAACGGCACGCCCGCTGGCGGGTGGGGCATGTTGGTGGGCGCCGCGCTGATCGCCTACGTGGTGATTGGCTGGTTTGGCCAGATCATCAACGAGAACATCCGCGGGGTTTACACCAAGTGGGAAGACCGGTCTTATCGCATCGGCATGGTCTGGTTCATCTTTTCAGAGGTGATGTTTTTTGCCTGTTTTTTTGGCGCGCTGTACTACATTCGCCGCATTGCTCTGCCAGAGCTGGGCAGCTTTGAGGCGGCCTTAAGCCCCTACGGGCAATTCACCAGTGTGTGGCCCAGCGCAGGTCCCTTGGGCGACCCGTTTTCGCCCATGCACGCCTGGGGCATTCCGGCAGTCAACACCATGCTTCTGCTCACCTCGGGTGCCACGCTCACCTGGGCGCATTGGGGGCTCATCAAGGGCAAGCGGTTCCAGCTGAATCTGGGCTTGCTGTTGACGGTGTTGTTGGGCTCGACTTTCATGGGCTTCCAGATT
>Ga0100377_1000020_pt1 | contig 116178 bp, 92 predicted proteins | sample CryGeymeta201501_FD_83664 | JGI IMG/M metagenome (GOLD analysis project Ga0100377, IMG submission 83664) | Groundwater microbial communities from Crystal Geyser aquifers in Utah, USA - Crystal Geyser metaG 2015-01 | ecosystem: Environmental > Aquatic > Deep subsurface > Groundwater | place... | reverse complement strand
GGCGCGTCGCGTACACCATCCGCCACAAGTACGGCGGCCTGGAGACCATCCACGTCGACAAGGCGATGGTCTCCGTCGGCCGCGAGCCGAACACCTCCGGGCTCGGCCTGGAAGCAGCGGGCGTGGAGCTCACCGAGCGCGGGCACATCCGCGACCGCGACACGCGCACCAGCGCCCCGCACATCTACGCGGTCGGCGACGTCACGCAGGACCTCGCCCTCGTGAGCGTCGGCGAGATCGAGGGCCGCCACGCCGTCGACCTCATGTACGGCACCCCCAGCGGGCCGCTCCCCTACGACAACATCAGCACCATCATGTTCTTGGAGCCCGAGGTCGCTGGCGTCGGCCTCAACGAGCTGCAAGCGCAGGCCAAGCGCGTGCCGTACAAGGTCGCTCGCTACGGCTACAACCTCGTGAGCCGCGCCATCGCCATGCGCGCCACCCAGGGCTTCATCAAGATCTTGGTGAGCAATGACGACGAGATGCGCATCCTCGGCATGCGCGCGCTCGGCGCCCACGCCTCCACCTCCATCGAGGCGTGCTCGCTCATGATCCGCCAGGGACGCCCCGTTCGCGAGCTCGCGGAGCTGATGCACCCACACCCAGCGGTCACCGAGGCGCTCCAGGACTGCGTGCGCATGCTGCTCGGCAGCTCCATCCTCAAGCCGCACGTCTTCCCGAACGACCTGCGCCTCTCCGAGGTCGTCTACGACGCGCCGCCCGAGCCAAAGCCCCATGCGTAGCCTCCGTCGCCTGCTCGGACACGCCTGGTTTCGCGCGCAGGGCTGGCAGGTGCGCGGGAGCGTCTCCGCGCCCAAGGCGGTGCTCATCGCCTTTCCGCACACCAGCAACTGGGACTTCCCGCACCTGCTCGCCGCGAGCTGGGTCTTCGGCATTCAGCTGTCTTGGCTCGGGAAGAGCTCGCTCTTTCGCCCGCCGTGGGGCGGCATGATGCGCGCGCTCGGTGGCATCGCCGTCGACCGCCGCGCCCCCCAGGGCCTCGTCGACCAGGTGGCCGCGCACTTCGAGACGGTGGAAACGCTCTACGTCACCGTGCCCCCCGAGGGCACGCGCGAGCTCACCAAGACCTGGCGTTCGGGCTTCTATTATATGGCCATCAAGGCCCAGGTCCCGCTCGTGCTCGGCCTGCTCGACTACACCCGTCGCGTCGCCGACCTCGGCGAGGTCTTCACCCCCACCGGAGACGTCGCTGCGGACATGGCGTACATTCGCGCGTATTATGAGGGCGCCCAAGGAAAGTACCCCGCGCTCTCCGGCCCCATTCGCCTCCCCCAGGAAGACGAGCCCCCTACCGCATGACCGCATCCTCCAAGCCCATCGAGATCGTGGCGTTCCCGGCGCCGCCCGCGGACGTCCGCGCCCAGCGCGCAGCGGCCTTCGCTCCCCCCGGAGAGAAGCGCACCCGCTACACGTTGCCCTCTGAGCTAAAGAGCTCGTCACCCGTCGCTTATCGCAAGCGCGTCCCCATGACCGCCGACCAGCTCGCCGACGCGCTGCAGCTGCTCAGCCTAGAGCGACCGCGCCGCTTCGACCCGCCCTCGCCCACCACCGAGCAGGAGCTGTTCGAGGAGTGCAGCCTCGGCGTCCTGTCCGCGCGCCAGTCCACCAACTACCGTGGTCACAAGCAGCTCACCTTCGGCCCGCGAGCCTCGGCGGAGATCGCCGGCTTCTTGTGCGAGCTCGACGGCCTGGAGGCGCCGGTGCTCAACAGCGCGTGCATGACCCATGTCGTGCTCTCGCGCCCCTACCGCACGCCCTTCACCACGCTGCTCACCTTCATCGGCCACTGGCCCGTGCTCAGCCTGCTGACGGTGCCGCTGCGCTGGTACCGCAAGCGCTACCACCACGCGACGGACATCCCCACCATCGGCTACCTCCAGCACCTGCACGTCGGCATCCTCGCCGACGCCATGGAGCGCGCGGCGGTGCTCGCGAGCGACGGCCGTCGCCGAGCCCAGGTCCTGCAGGGCCCCTTCTGCGGAACGGAGCAGCCCCCCGAGAAGATGTGGGCGATGGAGCGCCTCTATGCGCTCTGTGGCGTCACTGAGGCCGAGCGCGCCGAGGGCTGGCGCATCGCCTTGGTCGCGCAGGTGGGCAACGCCATCGAGTCGGAGCGCGTGAGCATCTCGCGCGAGACGTGCAGGCTCGTCGCGGCAAACCTGCTCGCCCTGCGCAGCGAGCGCATTCAGCCGGGCGTGAACCAAGAGAGCACGGCGCCGCCCGCGTACCACCAGCGCCAAGAGTACGACGTGCCCGAGGAGCTCGTCGTGCAGGCGGGGCGTGCCGCGTACAACGCCTTCGCGCACTGGACCGGCGCCGACCGCGAGCGCGGCAAGGAGCTGCTGCTCTTGGAGCGCGTCGACGTGCTCACCCCGGGCGGCAAGACGCGCCTGCGCACCATCCGCGAGCACCTCGACCATGTCACCGACCGCGTCGTGCGCAACCTGCCCAAGTGGATCGACTGGCCGACCGGCTTCGCGCTCTCGCGCAACGCAAAGCGCGGAAAGAAGGCCTTCGCCCTCGCCGGACAGCGCATTTACCTGCTCGGCCTCGCTCAGCAAGAGATCGCCGCCGAGGACATCTGCTGGAACCTCGCGGTGCGCGCCGTCGGGGCGGTCGCCTCACGCGCGGGCTTGGTCGCCGAGCTCCACGGCGTGCTCGACCTGCCCGAGGACTGCGATCTGCTCGCTGGCGTCTGCCTCATGGCGGGGCCGGTGAACCAAAACGACGTGGGCAAGGCCTTCTATGGCGCCGAGGACCTGCTCGTCCCGGCCTTCCCCGACCGCGACCCCACCACCTTGCTGGTGTGGACGCTCAAGGCCAAGACCGTCGCGGACCCCATCGGCAACGAGGAGCAGCTGCTCAACGCCGAAAAGAAGGGCGCGCTCGTCGATCTTCGCGCGGGGCCCCACGAGGTCGTTCAGGTCCACCTGGACGGCAAGCTCACTCCCATGCGCCAGCGCGCGCTCGCCGCGCACGGCGCGGCAGAGACCAACCAAGAGCGCGCCTTCGCCGACGTCGGCAACTTCATCACCGACCCCAGCGGCGCCGACATCCCCGGCAACCGCGGCGCGCCCTGGCCCGAGTCCTTGGCGCGCGCCGTGCTGTGGCCGACGGACACCGCCGCGGACTAGGAGCCCGTCGCGCGTAGCGCGCGGCCTCCTCCCCTGCCCATGACCGTGCCCCTGCCCGTGCCCGTTCGGGGCGCTGGCAGGGCTGGGGCGATTGCCGCCAGCCGCTCCGCTTGCCGGGCGACCCAGAGCTTGCGGACGTTGTGGCAGGTGCAGACGAGGGCCCACTCTCCCCTCGCTCTGTCCCACGGGTTCCGGATCCATGGCGCCATCACGCGGATGCCGTCGTCGCTGCGTCGGTCGCGCACACAAGTGCGGGTCCCTCCTGGCTCCTAGCCCTCCACGCGATGTCACTCATGGCTCCCCCCGTGGGCGCGCCTTCGCCGGGGCGCCATGGGAAGGACGAGCGAACCTCGTGTCTTATGGAACCGGTTCCAGTGGGTGTTGGCGGGCTCGGCGGCACCTGGCGGCACGGCAAACCGGCGTTGCCGCTGAGTGGCGATGTAGGCGTCCACCTGCTGCTCGTCGCACCACACGGCATTCGTCGGCGCCCAGAATCCAGTATCGGCACTGATTTTCTCGGGAAGCGCACCTCGCCGTCCACCGCGATCTGCCCGTTGTACGCCTGCACGAACTCGCCACCGCGCTCCACGATTCGGCTGTCGGGGTCGGTGAAGTTCCGCTGGCCCGCCGGCTTCGGAAACCCTTCCGGGCTGACCTTCGGGGCGTGCTCGGGGAAAGCGCCATCCGAGCACGACTCCTCGCCTTCGTTGACGGCTTCGTCGCCGTCCGTCGCATCGGCGGCGGCGCCTCCCGACTGCACGGCGCGAGCCGCCTCTTCCCGGCGCTCGGCGCGTGCCAGGGCGATTGTCCGCTCGCGTTCGTTCTCCGCCTGCGCCGCTGCGGAGCGTGCTCGCTCGGCCTGTTCTCGGAGCTGGGCGGCACGTGCCTCCGCTCCTTGCCCATGTCGGCCTCCGCAGGGAGGCTATCCGCGCCACCGTGCGCGGGATCCACCTCCCGGCTGGGACTTCCGCCCTGAGGCGAACGGGCAGGGGCAGAGGCAGGGGCACCGCTCGCTCCGCGAGCTGGGAGGAGCCTGCGGGCCGTGCGCGCTTTGCGCGCTACGCCCGACAGGCTCCTAGAGCGACTCGGCCCGGGCCTTGAACGCGTTGAGCGTGGCGGGGAGCGTGGTCTCCGTCAGCTTGGAGACGATGGTGCCCATGCCAGGGACCCAGCCGCCGAGCTCGACCTCCAAGCCGTAGGTGGCGTGCGTGGTGCCGTCGCCCTGATCCTTGAGGCGCCAGCGGCCGTTGTTCGTCTTGAGCGCGCCCGCTTTGGTGAGCGACCAGTCCACGGCGGTGCTGGGCGTCTCCTTGAGGCGGATGACGAGCGACACCTGCTTGATGAGGTTCAGCGTCTGCTCGATGGTCACGCCGTCGGCGTGCTGCTCGAGGATGCGCACGGCCGTGACATCAGAGAGGAACTCCGGGTACTTCGCGTAGTCAGTGATGACGGCGAACACCTTGTCGATGGGTGCGTTGATGACGATGCTGCGCTCGGCTCCAGGCATAGGATCTCCGTGTTGTGACGTGCGGCGCCATCCTACTCGAAAGCGTAGGCTCAGCGCGACCGCGGGCCCGTGAGCGCGCGACGCTCGCCGGTCGGCGACTCTGCGATCGGGCGGTGCAGCACCAGCTCTCCGCCCGCCGCACGCCCGGCTGCGTGCTCGGAGGAGTTGCGGTAGGACACGCTGCCACGAGACACCGTCCGCGGGTAGCGGCGCTCCACGAAGTCGCGCACCTCGGCGTCGCCGACCCACACCAGGCCCGCCTGCGCGCTGGCTTCCTGCTGCTGCGCGAGCTTCGCGCGAAAGCCGAGCATCACGCCCAACAGAAAGGTCTGACGCTCCCGATCGCTGCGCAGCCCAGCGACCCGCTTGCGCTCGCGCCACAAGCGCTCCGCCGCGTCGACGAGGAAGGCGTACACATACTCAGCGACCTCGACGTGGTGCGCTCGCCCCGTGAGCTCGAACACGCGCCCGTCGCGCTGCCGCTCGGGCAACCACACGCGAATCCACAGCCCCTCCACGAAGAAGTGCTCCACCAGCAGCGCGCAGAGGATGGTCTCCCAGGTCTGAAAGCGCAGCTTTCGCTCGCCCACCGTGCGCGTGACCAGGTTGGCGACGCGCTCGTGCGGGGCGATGGCGTGGCGCAGCATCAGCTCCTGGGCGCGCGCCATCGCGGCCTCGGCCTCGTGGGGGTTGTCGCTCTGCGCCAGCGCGAGCAGCTTGCGCACCCGCGCGAGCACCGCGTCATCGGCCTGGCCCTCGGGGGCACCGCTCGCGCTCGGCGACACAGCGAGCCGCTCACAGCCCTGGCGAAAGGCCTCACCGTGCGCCCGCTCGTCGTGGGCGAGGAGCACCTCGTGCGCCCACTGGTGCGCCATCTCGTGCTTGAGCACGTCGACCACCTGCTCCCACGGCCCCGAGCGCGCGAGGGCTCGGGACACGCCGATGGTCCGCTCGCGCACGCGCCAACGACCGTGCAGCCCGCTCGCGTCGAGGAGCTCCAGCGTGCACGGCCGCAGCGCGCCCCGCAGGTAGGTGAGGTTGAGGTGGTGCCACTCCTGCTGCAAGCGCCGCAACACCGCGACGTCGTACCGCTCCCAGCCGCTGCTGCTCGCCATGCGCGCTCTCCGTGGACCGTGTTGTCAAACACCGTCAAACCTTCGCCTAGCACGCCGCGAATCCGTGGGGTAGATTTGGGATCCCTCCTCCGCGATTCTTCGCGCTCCCCGTCCGCCCCTCCCCCCACTCCCACCGTGAGCCCCGCCATGCTGCTCTCCCTCTCCGGGTACACCGACACCCAGCTGACGAAGTCCGACCGCGCGTCCATCGAGGGCGCCCCGCGCCTGCAGTTTGACGACCAGAGCCTCCTCGGGCCGTACGCCGCCGTCGTGCTCGACCCCACCACCATCCTCATCCCCGGATGGGTCACGAGCCCCGCCCGCCACGCGCAAGGGATCGTGCGCTTGCGCGCGGGCGACCTGCACATTCGCGCGCGGGTGATCGAGCAGGTCTCGGCGCCGCACCTCCCGGGCATTCGCTCCACCACCGTGCTGAGCGTGCTCGCCGTCGAGCGCCGCTAGCCCTTCCCGGGGGAGCCCCGCCGCGGCAAGGCGAGCCAGCGCGCCGCTGGCTACGTCACCAACGGCGACGGCTTCAACGGCAGACGACGGCCTCGGGAGCTCGCTCAGCCTCGTCGGTGACCTCGACGACGACGGCGCTGACGCGGGCGCTGTCTGGCTTCACAGCAGCCCTTTTCTGGGCGCGCGCCCCGTGAGCGCCGCCCCCCGAGAGCCATATCAACGGCGCATTTTCTGGTTCGTTCCTTGGTTATAAGGTCATGGCAACCAACGGCTTTGATCGCGATGGTTATGATGACCTCATCATCGCCATCCCTGACTGCTCCGCCGGCTCGGCGTGGTTCGTCTGGGCAACGGCCCTCTAGTCGCGAGCTTCAGCATGACCGATAAGGAATGGAAGGTCCATCGCCATGGGCCCCTCACACCGCTAGCCGAGAACCTGTGGACCGTCACCGGCGCCGTCCCCCACATGTCGCTCGAGCGCACCATGACCGTCGCGCGCCTGCAGGACGGCGGGCTCGTGCTGCACAGCGTCATCGCCATGGACGACGCGCGGATGGCCGATCTCGAAGCACTAGGTACGCCGCAGTATATGGTCGTGCCCAACGGCTGGCACCGCTTGGACGCCGCCCGCTACAAGGCGCGCTACCCGCAGCTCAAGGTCATCTGCCCCAGAGACGCGCGCGCCGCCGTGGAGAAGGTCGTGCCCGTCGACACCACCTACGAGCGCGCCAACCCGATTCAGCACGGCGACCCCACCGTGCGCCTGATCGCCTTCCCCGCCAAGCAACAGGTCGAGGGCGTCATGGTCGTCACCTCCGCGGACGGCAACACGCTCGCCTTTGGCGACACCCTCTTCAACCTCGAGCGCATGCCGGGCCTCTGTGGGCTCATCTATGGCAAGTGGATGGGCGCCGCTGGCGGCCCCAAGATCTCGCCCATCGGCGTCATGATGATGCGCTGGGTAGGCGATTGCAGCCTGGTCGCCGCCGAGCTGCGCCGCATCGCCGTCGACGAGAAGCCCGTCCGCCTCGTGCCCGGCCACGGCGCCCTCGTCACCGAGGACCCCGCCGCCGTCCTCAAGCGCATGGCGGCGCAGATTCAGTGAGTCATGGAGGACGGGCGTCACTTTTCGACGGGTCGCGCCCGGCCGATGACGCCTTCGTCTTTGCGTCTTTGCGCGACCTCTTCTTCGCGTTGCCCCCACGGTCGCGCCCCGCCACGTCGGGTTGGTTCGAGCGGAATCTTCGCGGGGGAATGGCGACACACGCTCTCGGCGGCCGCGTCGCTCGGCCGCCTTGGTCTCGCGCGAAGACGCAATAGCACAAAGGTGTCAAGCGACACGACGAACGCCCCCGGCGGGTAGGACCGCCGAGGCCCAACCGCCGACGCCAAAGGGGCGCTGCTATTCCAAGGCGATGACCACCTTGCCTATGACCTGACGCTCTTCCAGCAGCCGGTGCGCCTCACCGAGCTCCGACATGGGCAAGACGCGGTCCACCAGCGGCTTGACGCGGCCGGAGAGCGCGAGCTCCCAGGCGCGGCGCAGGTCGTCGCGGGAGCCCATCGTGCTGCCCAGGAGCGAGAGCTGCTTGAAGAAGAGCGCGCGCAGATCCAGCTCGACCAGGTGGCCCGCGGTGGCGCCGCAGGTGACGACCGTGCCGCCCCAGCGAGCGGCTCGCAGCGAGGCGTCCCAGGTGGTGCCGCCGACGTGCTCCACGACCACGTCGACGCCGGCGCCGCCCGTCCAGGCGCGCACGCCGCCGCGCAGCTCGTCGAGCGACCAGGCGTGCTCCGCGCCGAGGGCGAGGCAGCGCTCGCGCTTGGCGGGTGTGGAGGCGGTGGCGACCACCCGCGCGCCGCAGGCGACGGCGACTTGAATCGCGAGGCTGCCGACGCCGCCGGCGCCGGACTGCACCAGCACCTTGTCGCCCGGTGCGAGCCGCGCCCGCGCCACCAGCATGTGGTAGGCCGTGAGCAGCGAGAGCGGCATGGACGCCGCTTCATAAGGTGCGAGGCCGCCAATCGACAGCAGCTCGTAGGGATAGGCCGCCACCCACTGGGCGCAGGTGCCGTCCATGCCCTCGCCGCGAATGCGAAAGGCGCGGCAGCGGTCTTGGTGGCCCGCCGCGCAGGCCTCGCACTGGCCGCACGAGGTGAACGGCGCGAGCGCTACCAGCTCGCCCGTGTCCTCGCGCACGCCGACCCCGTCGCTGCCCACGATGAGCGGCAGCGGGAAGCGGTGCCCGGCGACGCCGCGGCGCACCCAGACGTCCAGGTGGTTGAGGCCGACATGCGTCATGCGCACGCGCACCTGGCCTGGGAGCAGCTCGGGCTCGGGCACGATGACCCGCTCCAGCGCCTCTGCGCCGCCGTGCTGCTTCACCATCACGGCGTACATGCTCATCTCCCGGCCGCTCGCTCGCAGGCGTCGAGCAGCGCCTCGTGGGTGGCGGGCACCGCGAGGGGCACCGGCGCGCCACAGGCGGCGACGGCGTGCTGAAGCGCCGTGTGTACGCTGATGGCGAGCGGGAAGGGCGGCTCGCCGACGGCCTTGGAGCCGTAGATGACGCCGGGCTGCGGGTGGCGCTCGACCAGGCGCACGTTGAAGTGCTCGGGGAGGTCCCCAACAGCTGGGATCTTGTAGGTGCTCGGTCCGTGCGTCAGCAAGCGGCCGTCGGCGGCGTAGACCAGCTCCTCGAGCGTGAGCCAGCCGAGGCCCTGCGTGAAGGCGCCCTCCACCTGGCCGCGGTCCAGGTCGGGGGCGAGGCTGTCGCCCACGTCGTGCAGGATGTCGACGCGCAGCAGGCGCCACTCGCCGGTGAGCGTGCACAGCTCAACCTCGCTGCAGGCCGCGCCGTAGGCGAAGTACAAGAAGGGGCGGCCCTTGCCCGCCGCGCGGTCGTAGCCGATGCCCGGCGTGCGGTAGAAGCCAGCGGCCGAGAGCGAGATCTGCTGAAAGTACGCTGCAGAGCACACCTCAGCGAAGCTCACCGACGGACCGTCCTTGAGCCAGGCCCAGCCGGGGCCGTCGCCGTCGCCTTCGATCGCCGTGCGCAGGCGGGGGTCGTCCTCAGGCACCCCCAGCTTCTGGGCCGCGACCGGCACCAAGCGCGAGGCGAGCGTGAGGCAGGCCGCGCGCACCGCGGCGCCGTTGAGATCCGCGCCGCTGGAGGCCGCCGTGGCCGAGGTGTTGGGCACCTTGTCGGTGGCGGTGGGCATCGGGCGAATCGAGCCGATGGGCAGGCCGAGCGCGTGGGCGCACACCGCCATCATCTTGGTGTAGAGCCCCTGGCCCATCTCCGTGCCACCGTGGTTGAGCTGCACCGAGCCGTCCGGGTAGATCACCACCAGCGCGCCCGCTTGGTTGAGGAAGCTGGCGGTGAAGGAGATGCCGAACTTCACCGGCGTGAGCGAGATGCCGCGCTTGGTGTGGGGGTTCGCTTGGTTGAACGCCGCGACCTGCTGCTGGCGCGCGCTAAGCTCGGCGCGCGCGGCGAGGTCGTCGACCATCCAGCCCAAGCGGAAGTCCTCGACCTGTTGATCGTAGGGCGTGCGCGAGCCGGTGTCGTCGGCGTAGAAGTTGCGGCGCCGCACCTGCAGCGGATCGAGCCCAGTGGCGATGGCGATGCGCTCCATGACCTGCTCGATGACGAGCATGCCCTGCGGGCCGCCGAAGCCGCGGAAGGCGCAGTTCGACACCTTGTTGGTGCGCACGGCCTCGCCGACGAGGCGCACGTGCTCCAAGGCGTAGGCGTTGTCCGCGTGAAAGAGCGCGCGGTCCAAGATGGCGAGGGACAGATCCGACGCCCAGCCGCCGTCGACGAAGATCTTGGCGTCATAAGCCAGGATGCGGCCGTCGTCGGCGTAGCCTACGTCGTAGCGGGCGAGCAGCGGGTGGCGACCGCCGGTGAGGCTCATGTCCTGGTCGCGGTCGAGCCAGAGCTTGGCGGGGCGGCCGGTGACGTAGGCGCCGAGCGCCGCCAGGCAGGCCCAGTGGCTGGCTTGGGTCTCCTTGCCGCCGAAGCCCCCGCCCATGCGCGGGCAGACGACGACGACGCGGTGAATCGGCCAGCCGAGCACGTGGGCCACGAGCGCCTGCGTCTCCGACGGGTGCTGCGTGGAGGAGTAGACCGTGAGCGCGCGGTCTTCGCCGGGGAGCGCGACCGAGGCGTGGGTCTCCAGGTAGAAGTGCTCCTGTCCGCCGGCGCGGAGCTCGCCAGTCAGGCGGTGGGGCGCCGCTTGGAGCTGCGCGTCCACCCGCCCGCGCTCGATGCGGTGCGTCTCGCCGAAGAACTGCTCGTTGGCGATGGCCTGATCGAGGTCGACCACCGCTGAGAGCGGCTCGTAGTCGACCTCGACGAGGGCGAGGGCGCGCAGCGCGGCGGCGCGGGTCTCGGCGAAGACGACGGCGACGAGCTGACCGACGGCGAACACCTGGTCTGTCGCGAGCAGCGGCTCGTCGTGAATGACCGGGCCCATCTGGTTCTCGCCGGGGATGTCGTCGGCGAAGAGCACAGCGTGTACGCCCGGCACCGCGCAGGCCTTGGAGGCGTCGCGGCGGAGGATGCGGGCGTGGGCGTGCAGCGACGCGAGCGGGACGCCGTGCAGCGCGCCGGGGGGCATGGGCATGTCGTCGATGTAGACGGCGTCGCCGGTGACGTGACGCAGGGCGCTCTCGTGGGGGAGCGCAGCTCCAATGGCTCGGCTCACGCTGCACCTCCGAGGTGGGTGGTGCCCGTGGCGCGATCGGGCACGGGCGGCGGTCCTGCGGCGGCCTCGGCGACGAAGCCCCGCAGCAGGTTCTGGACGAGGCGCGCGCGGTAGGTGGCGCTGCCGCGGTGGTCGCTGATGGGATGCAGCTCGGCGGCCAAGGCGGCGAGCACGGGGGCGATGGCGGACTCCTGGAGCGGCTGCCCGACGAGGGCGGCCTCGGCCGCGAGGGCGCGAACGGGGGTGGCCGCGACGCCGCCGAAGGCCAAGCGGGCCTGCACCACGCGCTCGCCGTCCAGGCGCACCCAAAACGCCGCAGCGACGACGCTAATGTCGAGCTCCCGTCGCTTGCTGACCTTGTAGCTGCCAAAGCGCTCGTTGGCGCCGAGTCGGGGCAGCTCGACCGCGAGCAGCAGCTCGTCCTCCGCGAGGGCGGTGCGGCGGTAGCCGACGAAGAAGGCGTCCATCGCGACGCGGCGCTCACCCTTCGGGCCCGCGACGATCGCGGTGGCGTCGAGCGCGAGGAGCAGCGGCGCCAGATCGCCGATGGGCGACGCGTTGCACAAGCTGCCGCCGACGGTGGCGCGGTTGCGGATCTGCCGCGAGCCGAAGCGCCGCAGCATCTTGTCGAGGGCGGGGAGCTCGGCGGCGAGCTCGTCGCGCAGGCGGGTGAGCGTGACCCCGGCGCCGACGCGCCAGCCGCCCTCCACCGCGTCCAAGCGCGCGAGCTCCGGCAGCGCCTCCAAGCCGATCAGCACGTCCACCTTGAGGCCGCGCTTGGAGAGGTCGAGCGCGAGGTCCGTGCCGCCCGCCACGAGCTTGGCGCCGGGGTGGTCGGCGCGCGCGCGCCACAGCGACGCCAGCGAGGTCGGCTGCACGTAGATCTGTGGGCCGTCAGCGTTGGGCGTGGTGTAGGCGGTCAAGCCGGCGTCGTCCGGCCGATAGTGCTTGAGCTCCGCCGAGAAGCGGTCATCGGGCCGCAAGCCGACCACGTCGGCCAGGGCCTCGCGCAGCGGGCGGTAGCCAGTGCAGCGGCAGAGGTTGCCCGCGAGCTGGGCGTCTTGCTGCCAGGACTCGCCGGCGTCCTCGCGATAGCAGGCTTCGAACATCGACATCGCGAAGCCCGGCGTGCAGTAGCCACACTGGGAGCCGCGCCGCTCAACCAGGGCGCGCTGCACGGGGTGAAGCCCGATCTCCGGCGATCCGAGGCCGCCCGAGCGCGCGCGCAGCGCCTCGACCGTGTACACGCGCTTGCCGTGGCACATGCCGAGCAGCAGCAGGCAGGCGTTCACCGAGCGGAAGGTGGCGCCGCCGCCGGGGCGGGGCTCCACGAGCGCGACGGTGCACGCGCCACAGTCGCCCTCGCCGCAGCCCTCTTTGGTGCCCATGAGGCCCAAGTTGTCGCGAAGATACCGCAGCAGGGACGTGGAGGCCGGGGCGGCGCCCTCGTCGATGCGACGGTCATTGAGCCAAAAGCGAATCGTGGTCATGCGGACATCCTATGTCCGTCGAGGCCCTCGTGGCCACCCAGCAGCGCGCACGAGGCGCTCGCCTGCGGTATAGAGTTGCGCATGATCCCCACCCGCGTCTGGCAGCTCGTACCCGAAGTCCTCCACCCACGCATCGAACCGCTGTGGATGGAGTTCCAAGCGCTCCATCGCGACGGCACCGTCGACGACTTCATGGGGTATCTGCACCAGCGAAACTACATCACAGACGCCGAGTACCGCGAGATCCTGCTCCGCCACGACGCCACCATCACCTTGTCGGGGGGCCTCCCGCACCCGTCCTTGCAGCAGCCGGCCGACTTCGTCGCGCACCTCGGCCGCGGCGGCATGGGCGAGGTCTACATCGCCCACGACGCGTCGCTTCAACGCCACGTCGCCGTCAAGCGCATCTACCCGAACCTCGTCGACCGCCAGGACCTCATGCAGCGCTTCGCCATCGAAGCGCAGGTCACCGCCCAGCTCCAGCACCCCGGCATCGTGCCCGTCTACCACCTGGAGTTCGACGAAGACGGCGTCCCATCCTACCAAATGAAGCTCGTGCGCGGCGACACCCTCACCGCCTACCTGGACACCGCCAAGCGCCAGCGCGGCGACGTTCCCGGCGTCTTCGGCGAGGACGAAGCCCACCGCCTCAGCGCGCGCCTGGAGATCTTCCTAGAGGTGTGCGACGCCATGGCGTATGCGCACCACCGCGGCGTTATTCACCGCGACCTCAAGCCCGACAACATCATGGTCGGCGCCTTTGGTGAGGTCTTGGTCATGGACTGGGGCATCGCGCGCGTGCTCCAAGCCGACGACGCCCTCGGCGGCGAAAACATCACCGTGGCCCCGCCCGCGGAAGGCGACGACCGGCTCACGCAAGCGGGCACCAGCCTCGGCACCGCGGCCTATATGTCGCCCGAGCAGTCCCGCGGCGAGCTCGATCTGCTCGCGGGCGCCTCGGACCAGTACACGCTTGGCCTCATCCTGTTCGAGGTGGTCAAGCTGGAGCGCTGCCGCCCCCCCGCCATGAAGGCGGTCATGCTCGCCATCTCCGCCGACCGCGGCGACGTCTTCCAGGGCGGCCGCGACGCCGGCGTGCCGCCAGAGCTCGTCGCGATCATTCGCAAGGCCACGCGCCCCGAGATCTTTGATCGCTACCCCGACATGGGCGAGTTCGCCGAAGATCTGCGGCGCTACCTCCGCGATGACGCTGTCTCCGCCTTGCCGGACACGTCCTGGCGGCGCGCGACCCGCTGGGTCAGCCACCACCGCCAGCTCGCGCTAAACGCCATCCTCGGCCTCGCGCTGCTCGTGGGCTTGGTAGGCACCACCGCCGTGGCCGGTGGCTTCATGGCCCTGGAGGCGAGCCGCCTGCGCGCCGAGGAGCGCGAGGAGCGCCTCCTTGACCTCCGCGGGGTCGTCGATGACCGCTCCCGCGCCATCAGCGCCGAGATGGGCCGCTACCGCCGCCTGCTCGGCCAGATCGCGGGCGCCACGGAGCTCTCGCTCGCGCTCCCACCCAGCGAGCAGACCTTCTACGGGTCCGAGGACTTCGCCGGCCCCAAGACGGCCCCACCCGACCTCACCCTCTCCAAGGTCTACCACGCGGCGGTGAGCCCCTCGTCGCCGGACATCTTCATTCACAGCAGCACCGATCCCGCCCTCGGGCAGGCCCAGGCCTGGCAGCTCGCGCGCATCGCGCCGGTGCTCGTGCGCTCCCAGCTCCGCAGCGCACGCTCCGGCCCCAGCATCGAGCCAGGGAGCCCCGCGCACACCAAGGCGGTCACCGTGGACGGCCTGCCGGTCGTCTGGGCCTACGTCGCCACCGAGCAGGGCGTCATGGCCGCGATCCCCGGCAGCGACACCGTCGACGACCCCACCTACGACCCGCGCACGCGCTCGTGGTACCAGCGCGTCGCCAAGACCGGCGTCGCTGGCTGTGAAGCGAGCGCCGACGAGTCCGGCCTCGGCGCGCTGCTGACCTGCATCGACGACCTGCGCGACGCGAACGGCACCTTCTTGGGGGTCGCCGCCGTCGACATCACCTTCGGGTACATCATCGACGAGCTGCTCGACCCGCCCAACATCGACGCGCCCGTCGAGGCCTGGCTGGTGGACGAGCTCGGGCAAGTCCAAGTTCGATCCTCGCTCAAGCGCGCCGCACGCACGGCGACCGACTGGCACTCCGAGCCCTTCCCGTACGCGGCGCAGGTCTCAGCGCTCCACGCGGGAGGGGTCACCACGGTAGCGGGCCCCGACGGTAGCCAGCAGCTGCTGCTGTGGTCGCCCGTCGAGGCCTTGGGCTGGACCTATGTGCTCACAGGATCCGAAGACGAGCTCATCAACCGCCGATGAGCAGCACGAAGGCACAGGCCGCCACGAAGGACAGCCCCATTAAGAAGAGGAGCCCATACGTAGCTCGCCGCTGCGAAGCGCGTGATAGGCTCTCGTAGTCGATCTCTGGACCGTCAACCTGCATGACGTCCTCCTTGTGTGGATGGGTACTGTTCAGGTTTGCAATATTCGCGCCCGGGTACGATCAGCTTCTGATGCGGATCGCGGGGCCGTAGCTGCGCGATTTCGCACCTTCTGGACGGGCGTACACACACAGTACGGGCGCTTCAAGGCGCGCACTGATACGCCAGCGCAACAAGGACGGCACCATGCTCGTGCTCTGGATCACTTGGATGGCGTGTACGCCCGCGCCGCTCGACACGGACACCTCGCTCGGTACCGACACGTCGGTCGGTTCGGACACGGACACGGCGTCAGACAGCGGCTCTGTGACGGACACAGATCCGGCGACCGGCACGGACTCGGGTACGGACACGCAGGCAGGCGGCCGGTGCACGGTCGCGCCGGCGCGGGTGAGCTGCACCCATGAGGTCGCGACCCTGCACGCTGGCGCTGACGGCGCCGAGGAGCGAGTGCTGCGCTGGCAGATCCCGGTCGGACTGCCCCCGGCGAGCGGCTGGCCCGCGGTGGTGCTCTTCCAGGGGTCGCTCACCCCCACCATCGGCTACTGGGACGCGAGCTCATCGGCCACTTATGGCATGTACTACGGCGCGCAGCTCACCGCAGAGCTGCTCGACCGCGGCTACGCGGTGCTCACACCCGAGGCGCGCGACAACGGCACGGCGTGGTGGGACACAAACATCCCGCCCTACACGACCAGCTGGACCACCGCTCCGGACCACTTCCTCATGCTCGACCTGCTCGCGCACATCGACGCGGGCGACTACGGCGGCATCGACACCGACCGCTTGTTCGCTTCAGGCATCTCCAGCGGGGGCTTCATGACCTCGCGCATGGCGGCGTCCTACGCCGGGCGCTTCCGCGCGCTCGCGGTGCAGTCCGCGTCGTGGGCGACCTGCGGCTCGACCTGGTGCGTCGTGCCCACCCTCCCCGAGGATCACCCGCCCACCCTCCTGCTCCACGGGCAGCTCGACGCTGTGGTGCCCGTGTGGATGATGGAGGCGTACAACCTCCGCCTTGGCGAAGCGGGCATCGAGCACGACACCGTCACCGCGCCAGCGCTCGGCCACCAGTGGCTCCCCGAGGCGCCCACCGCCGTCGCCGACTGGTTCGACGCGCACCGCTAGGCGCGCAGCCGAACGCTCAAGCGCGTGCCCTCGCCGCTGCGGTTGGTGAGCGTCATCGCGCCGCCCATCTGGCGGATGAGCTCGCGGGCTGTCGCCATGCGCACCCCCGCCGCCGCCTGCCCCACGCCGGCGTCGTCCGTGCGAGCGAACACCTGAAACGCCGCTTGAAGGTCCTCAGCGCTCATGATCGGGCCATCATCGCGAACGTGTAAGTGCAGCCACTCGCCCTTGATATAGGCCTTGAGCCCCACCTCGCCCACGGCCCGGCTGACCGCGCGTTTGAGCCCCAGGCGCAGCACCGCCGACATGACCGTCAGGTCCGAGAAGACGGAGAGCACCGGCGGGCAGTCGTAGAGCAGGATCTGGCTCGCCGCCGCCACGCGTGGCTCCACCTCCGCGGCGACCTCGCGCAGCAGCGCGGCGAGATCGAAGAGCTCCAGCTCGGGCTCCTGCTCGCCGACCTCGACGCGCCAGGCCTCGCTCAGGGCGTCGATGACCTCGGTGAGGACGTGCCCCGCTTCGACGATGCGCTCGGCGTCCGCCTGAGCCTCGGCGGAGCCCTCATCCTCGGCGAGCTCACGCAGCAGCGCCCCGTAGCCGACGACAGCGTTGAGCGGCGTGCGCAGCACATGCCCGAGGTTGGTGAGCATGACGCTGCGAGGCAGGTCGCCGAGCTCGAAGGCGCCTGCTCGCCCAGCGAGCTCCGGCGGGACGTCCTGGGAGTCGAGCGGCAGGACCGCGATGCTCACGCCGCCCGCGAGATCGCGCGCGATGACGGAGCCGTTGGGCAGTCGCTCAGCCGCGAGGCGCTCAAAGTCGGCCGAGATGCCCAGCTCCGAGAGCCCTTCGGCCATGGCGCCCATCCAGCTCTTTCCGGCAACGGTGACCGGCTCTCGCCCAGTCACGCGCACCACCCACGCTCCGCTCACGCATCCCCCCACGCCGCAGCAAAAGCCCGGCACGCGCTGTCAGCATCGGCCGGCGCGCCGCAGGCTTGCAGGCCCTCGGCGATCGCGCGCACGGCCTTCTCTAGCGCGTCGGGGCGGGTGAGCACATGACCGAGGTGACCGACGCGGAACGAGCGGCCGCGAAGAAGCGGGTGCAGGGGGGCCGCGACGAGCACCTCGCGCGCGAGCACCTCGGCGAACAAGCGCTGGTCTACGCCTTCGGGGAAGTACAGCGCTGAGAGCGTGTCAGCGACGTCGGCCTGGTCTAGGACGACCGCGCGAAGCCCGAGCGCCGCCCAGGCCGCACGCAGCGCCCGACCCGCGCGGGCCTGCAGCGCCCAGCGCGCCTCCAAGCCAGCGCGAGGGTCATCGCCAAAGAGCTCGTCCAAGGCCACACGCAGCCCGTGTACCAGCGAGGTGGGTGGGGTCGCGAAGTACTGCACATCGCCCGCTTCATACGCGCGGTGTACGGCGAGCCACTCCGACCAGTCGAGGAAGAACGCGGGCGCCTGCGACAGCGCGCTGTGGGCGGCGAGCGCGGCGGGGCTCGCGACCAACAGCCCGAGCCCTGGCGGAAGCGAGAGCCCCTTTTGGGAGGCGGTGATCGCGACGTCCACGCCCCAGGCTTCGTGCTCAAACGGGAGCGCGCCCACCGAGCACACGCCGTCGACGACGACGAGGGCGCCGGCGTCGCGACCGAGGCGCGCCAGCTCGCGCACCGGCGCGCGCACCCCAGTGGAGGTGTCGACGTGCGTGATGAACAGCGCCTTTGCGGGCTCGACCAGCTCGTCGGCGACGTGCTCCAGCGGGGGTACGCGCCCCATCTGGGAGTAGACGGTGCAGACCTCGGCCCCGCGCCGGGCGAGCATGAGCGCCCAGCGCTCCGAGAACACCCCTGTGTCGACGACGACGACGCGATCGCCGGCCTGAATGAGGTTGGAGACCGCCATGTCCATAGCCGTGGTGCCGTTGCCAGGCACGACCATCGGCTGCGCGTCCACAGCGGCGCCGAACAGGGCGCGCGTGCCGCGCAACACCGCCTGAAGGTCCTCGACGAAGGCGCGCTCAGCATGTGACCGAGGCGACTCGGCCAGCGCGGCTTGGACCCGCGGCGAGATCTCCACCGGGCCAGGCGTCATGAGCAGCGGGCGAGCGGACATGAGTCACTCCGAGTGCGACCCTAATCCTATCCCAAGCGCGCCACGGCGCACGTCCCGAGCACCGTCGTTTATGCGGCGCGGTAGTCGTCGCGGAGCTACTCGGGGCATACTGACCCGGCTCGCTTCACGGCGCGCGCGCTCCCACCTTGGAGACCCCCCTTGCTCATCGGACTCGTGCTCATCAGCCTCGCCCACGCGCAGAGCTCCAGCGCCACCCTTCAGAGCGTGCTCAGCTCCGAGCTCGACCGGGCCATGAGCGTGCTGAGCGAGCGCCAGGAGCGCCCCCACTACATCGCCCTGGCGACGGAAGACCGCGACGACTGGAAGCTGAGCGCCACCGACGGCACCCTCGGCACCGACGTGCGCAACCACACGCGCACCCTCGACGTGGACCTGCGCGTGGGCACCCCCGAGCTCGACAGCACCCACGAGCTGCGCGGCATGAGCGCGTGGAGCGATGACACGCGCGGGCTCATTCGCTTGCCCATCGACGACGCCCCCGAGGCCGCGCTCCGACAGGTCGTGTGGCGCGAGCTCGACCGCCGCTACCGCGAGGCCGCCGAGGCGATCGTGCTGCTGCGCGCCAACCAGGTGGTGAAGGTCACCGAGGAGCGCCCCGCGCCGGACTTTGAGCCGCGCACCGACCCCGTGCACGCCGTCGTACCCGTCCCCGCCCTGGAGCTGGACCGCGGCGTGTGGCAGGAGCTGCTCGTGCAGCTCTCCGAGCGCCTCGACGCCGAGCCCGCCGTTCAGCAGAGCTCCGCCGAGCTTCAAGCTGTCCGCGCCGAGAAGGTCTTCGTGGACACCGAGGGCGCGCGCCTGCAGTACGGCCGCACCCATGTTCGCCTGACCATGCAGGTGAGCACCGTGGCCGACGACGGCGACGAGGTCCACGTCTTCGACGCCTGGGACGCCGAGACCGTCGACGGCTTGCCCGATCGGACCGCCCTGCTCGCCCGCGCCGACGCCATGGCCACCCGCGTCGCCGCCCTGCGCACCGCCCCGCGCGGACAGCCATGGACCGGGCCGATCCTGCTCACCGGCCGGGCCTCCGCCGTCTTCTTTCACGAGGTCTTTGGCCACCGCGTCGAAGGGCACCGGCAAAAGTCCTCGAGTGAAGGCCAGACCTTCACCGATCTCGTCGGCAGCACCATCCTGCCCACGTGGATCGACGTCATCGACGACCCCACCTTGCCTGCCGTGGGCGGCGTCGATCTCAACGGCTTCTACGCCTTTGACGACGAAGGCCGCCCCGCCGAGACCGCCTCGCTCGTCGACGACGGCGTCTTTCGCGGCTTCCTCATGAGCCGGTCGCCGATTCAGGGCTTTGAGCACAGCAATGGTCACGGTCGCCGCATGGCCGGCCGCGCCCCCGTGGCCCGGATGGGCAACACCATCGTGCGCGCGAGCCAGACCGTCACCGACGCGCGCCTGCGCGCCATGCTCCTCGACGAGGTGCGCGCTCAGGGCCTCGAGTACGGCATCCTGGTGGAAGAGATCGACGGCGGCTTCACCATGACCGGGCGCATGATGCCGAACGCCTTCAACATCCGCGCCTCCGCGAGCTGGAAGGTCTTCGCCGACGGCCGCCCGGATGAGCTCGTGCGCGGAATTGACCTGGTTGGAACGCCCTTCGCGGCCTTCAGCAACGTCGCCGCCGCCGGGGACACGCCCCAGGTCTTTAACGGCTACTGCGGCGCCGAGAGCGGGTGGGTGCCGGTCTCGGGCATCGCCCCCTCGCTGCTGTTCAAGCGCCTGGAGTTCCAGCTCAAGGAGAAGGCGCAGGAGCGCCCGCCGCTGCTACCCAAGCCCGACCAGCCCGACGACGGCGCTACCGACGCGGAGGTGGTCCGATGAGCCCGCTCCTGCTGCTCGCAGCCCTGCCCGCCCTCGCGGGCGACCTCCCTCGCGCTCCGCTCGTAGACACGCTCATTGCGGATCTGCGCCGCTACCAGACGGAGCTACACCTCGACGACGCGCCCCCCACCTACCACCTGCGCTACCACCTCCTGCACCTCAAGCAGCTCGACGCCGAGGCCAGCTTTGGCGCGCTGATCTCCACCAGCCAGGTGCCGTTCAACGCGCTCGCGGTAGAGGTGCGCCTCGGGTCACCTGAGCTCGACAACACCAACTTCGGCGGCTGGCAGACCGGCTTCGCGCGCACCTGGGTGCCGATGGAGCTCACGCCCCACGCGCTGCGCCTGGCGACGTGGCGCCTCACGGACGACGCCTACAAGGCCGGCGTCGAGCAGTACGCCCGCAAGAAGGCCCAGTTCACGCCGCCGCCGGACTACCCCGGCGACTACCAGCTCCTCGCGACGCCCATCGTCGCAGACGACGGCGTGCCGTCACCTCAGGACCCGAGCGCCCTCCCCGACCTCGCCCGGCAGGTGTCGGCGGCCCTCGCCGTCGCGCCCGAGGTCGAGCTCGCCTCGGTCTACGTCGGCCACGAGGTCGGCTCGCAGTGGACCGTCGACACCGAGGGCAGCCGCGTTCACACGCCGATCACCGAGACCTCGGTGCGCGCGGCGGTGCACGTGCGCGCCGACGACGGCGCCCTGCTCACCGACAGCCTGCTGTGGAGCGTGAGCGACGTGAGCCAGCTCCCGTCCGCCAGCGCCATGGCCGCCCAAGCCAAGGCGGTCGCCGACGCCCTGGTGCTCAGCGCCCACGCGGAGCCCCTCGACGCGGAGTACGTCGGCCCCGTCATCTTCGAGGACGGCGCCGCGGTCGACCTCTTCCGCTACCTGCTGCTGCCCCAGCTCGAGGGCACGCCTGGCGAGATCCCCTTCGACACCTGGCTCGGGAACCTCGGCGACAGCAACGACCCGGTGCGCCTGCATCGGCGCGTCCTGCCGCAGGGCTGGGACGTGCGCGACGACCCGAACCTCGACCCCGAGCACCCGGCGGCCATGCGCCACGACACCGAGGGCACGCCCACCGTCTCGGTGGACCTCGTGGACGACGGCATCGTGCGCGCCGTGCTCATGACCCGCACGCCGCGCACCGGCGTCGACGGCACGAACGGGCACGCCCGCGGCCTCGTTGGCCACCGCCTGAGCGCGCACGCCACGCAGCTCACCGTACACGCCGCCCACCCCGTCAGCGCGCGGCGCCTCCACCAGCTCGGGCTCAAGCTCGCCGCCGACTACGACCGCGACTACGTGCTCGTGGTGCACCGCCTCCAGGAGCCAGCGATTCAGCGGCTCAGCACCGAGAACTTCCCCATTAGCAACGGCCTCTCGCTCCCGAGCCCGGTGTCGGTCGTGCGCCTGTACGCCGACGGCCACGAGGAGCCCGTGCGCGGCGCCGCCTTCGCGAGCGTCCAGCGCTGGGCGCTGCGCGACATCCTCGCCGCCGGTCCGTCCACGGCGGCCACCTTCTTGTCGCCCGAGGACGGCAACGAGGCGCTGCTCGCCCCCACCGAGGGCCTGCCCACCTGGGTCTCAGCGCCTGCCGTGCTCGTGGGCGAGATGGAGCTCGTCGCCGAGGTCGGTGATCCGCGCGACCTGCCCATCCTGCCGCGGCCTCCGATGCCATGACCAGCGTCCAAGCCGCGGTGCGAGCGCTCGACCGGGGCGAGGTCGTCGCCTTCCCCACCGAGACCGTGCTCGGCGTGGGGGCCGACGCGCACAGCGGCGCGGCGCTAGAGCGCTTGGTGCGCGCGAAGGGCCGTCCGGACGGCAAGCCGTTCACGGTTCACCTCGGTCCAAGCGTCGATCCCGCGAGCTGGGCCGTGCTCGACGCCCGCGCGCGCGCCCTCGCCGCGACCTTTTGGCCGGGGCCGCTCACGCTCATCCTGCCCCTCGCCCGCCAGGCCCACCCGCTGCTCGTCGCCGGCGGCGCCACCGTCGGCGTGCGGGTGCCCGCTCACCCCGTCGCCATCGCGCTCTTGGACGCCTTCGGCCGGGGCGTCGCCGCCAGCTCCGCCAACCGCAACGGCGAGCCCGTCGCGACGCGCTCCGACCAGATCGCCGCCGCCCTCGGCCCGGCCGTCGCCCACATCGTGCCCGGCGAGCCAGCGCCTGGATCGCGGGGCAGCACGATCGTGAGCCTCGTCGGCAGCCCGGAGGTGCTCCGGGTCGGCGATCTGCCTGTTGACGCGCTCTTCGACCTCATCCCCGAGCTGGCCCCCCGCTGAGACGTAGGCGAATCCCCTCCTTGCGCTGGCCCGCACCTCGGGCGCGCGGTAAACGGGCGTCGCATGGCTAAGAAGACGATCAAGCAGCGCCCTCAAGTGGGCGTCCTCGGAAAGTTCATCACGCGGCGCTCGCGCGGACAGTGCGAGCTGTGTGAGGCGCGCGAGGGCACCATGCTCTTCGAGCTCGTGCCCTTCCCCGAGGACCCCGATCCCGACCGCACCCTGCTCGCCTGCGCGCGCTGCCGCGATTGGCTCGAGCGCGAGACGATGGACCCGATCGAGGCGCACTTCTTGAGCTCGGCCGTCTGGCACGAAGAGCCCGCCGTGCGCCTCGCCGCCGCCCGCATCCTGCTCTCCCACGAGGACGTGAGCGACCCGTGGCTCGCCGACGCGCTCGACGCCGCCGGCGTGGACCCGCGCACCCGCGAGTTCCGCGCGACGGAAGAGCACGCCTAGCTGCTCGCTAGTCCGGCAGATCGTTGAAGTCGCCGAGCAGGTCCCCGCTCGACTTTGTGGGCTGGGTGCGCGACGGCATGGTGTAGGGGTCCGCGGCCTCGGGCAGCGTGGGATCGCAGAGCAGCACATACCAGTCGCGTGTGATGCGGTCGTCCTGGTTGATGTACTCCGCGTACTTGGGCATGGCCTCGCCCTTGGGCAGCTCGTGCACGCTGGGCACCGCCTGCCCGGAGCGCACGCAGTGATCGAAGCGATCCTTGTACGCGCCGCTCAACATCTCGTCGATGGTCTCGCGGCAGCGACCGAGCTTCTTGCGGTTGCCCTTGTCGCAGACCTCGAGCTGTGAGCCCGCGACGAAGTCCGACCACTTGTACGTGAGCGCGTCCTCTTTGGCGGTGTGCGTCTGGTACTTCTGCTCGACGAGGTCCTCTTTGGTCTGCGTGAGCTCCTGTTGGAGGATCTCTTTCTCTTGCACGGCGAGGTCGAGGCGCTTGGTGAGCGTGACCAGCTCCGCCTTCTTGGCTTCCAGTTCAGCGCGCAGCGCGTTGCGCTCGGCGACGAGGTTCTGCCCCGACTTGGCGCGGCGGTTCATCTCGGCTTCGAGCTCCTCGACCTCCTTCTGCTTGGAGGAGACACGGGTCTCGAGGTCTTGCACCTTGGTCTCGGCGGCGTCGAGGTCGGACATCGCCTTCTCGATGAGTGGCGCGCAGGCCAACGAGAGCTCGGCCGACGTGAGGTCGCGCGGGACCTCGACCTTCTCAGGCGGGCCGTGCATGACAATCCAAGCTCCGAGCGCGCCCAACACCAACCCACAGACGATCGCGACCCCAGCCGTGAGCAGGGGCAGACCTACCGCGAGCGCTGCAGAGCCCTGCATGTGCGCGACCTCTTCACTGTGGAGGTCGTTGGTGCCCAAATCATCGTTGTTCGAACCCATCTTTCCGTCCAAGCGTGGTTGGGACCGTCGGTAAGGTCGACCCCAAGTGCCGCCAACCCTACCACGATTACGCGCCGCGCGACGAGGACACCGAGCCGCCGCGCACCCGAAGCGAGGGCCGCGTCATTCCGCGTCCGTCGCTTGGTGAACGCGCACGCGCCGCGATAAGCGCGACCGCCCGCTGCGCCAGACCAACGCGCGCCGCTCTGGAGTGCTTATGACCGACCCTGTTATCGCTGCAAAGGTCCCCGCCGTCCTCGATCTTGACGCCGGCACGTACTACTGGTGCTCCTGCGGACGCTCGAAGAACCAGCCCTTCTGCGACGGCTCCCACCAGGGCACGGACTTCGTGCCGATGGAGTTCACGCTCGAGACCGCCAAGAAGGTCGCGCTCTGCACCTGCAAGCACGCCGCAGCGGACAAGAAGCCCTTCTGCGACGCGGCGCACCGCAACCTGTAGGGCCCCGATTCCACGGCCCATCGGCCCGAGGAGCCAGCTCTAGCTAGTCGGTGAGGCCGCGAGCCACCTGCTGCGCGCTGTACCACTCCCAGGTCCAGCCCAGCGCGGCGAGCTCGGGCTCGAGGCGCTCGCGGTCGCCGACGACGACCCAAACGCCCGGCTGGGTGTCCGCGAACCAGCGACCAGCGACGTCTCGGGTCGTGTCCGTGGTCACCTCCCCCGCCGCGACGAGGCGCTCACGCGCTTGGTCGACGGTGAGGTCCGCTTCGAGCGCGGCGCCGTAGAAGCTGCCCGCCGTGGACGCGCTGAGCGCCGCCTGGTTCCAGCCAGCGACCGACTCGCGCCAAGCGCCGCTGAGCTCGTCGGCCGTGCAGCCCTCTCCGCGCAGCGCGTGGAGGACCGTGAGGGTCTGCTCGATGGCGTCCGCCGCGGTGTCGACACCAGTGTCGTAGCCGACCGTGAACTCGCCCTCGGCCGCGTGCGGCGTGTCGGAGGAGTAGGAGCCGTATGTCCAGCCTTTGTCCTCGCGAAGCACGCGGTTGAGGCGGGACAAGAAGGTGCCGCCATACGCCCATTGGAGCGCCTCGAAGGGCAAGCGGTCGGCGTCACCGCGCGGCGGCGCGGGCAGGCGGTAGCGCACGACGGCCTGCTCGGCGCCGGGCACGTCAACGGCGATGAAGCGCGGCGCGCGCGTGGACGTCGGCAAGGGCGCTGGCGCCGGCGTGTCCTTGGGGCCGGGGGCGGCGGCGAGCGTGCTGCTGAGCATGGGCTGCAGGGCGTCCCAGCTCACGTCGCCCACGATGAGCACGTCGACAGGCGCGTCTGTGTTGAGCTGCTCCGCGAGGGTGCGCAGGTCTTTGGGGTCGAGCGCGCCATAGTCTGCGGCCGAGCGGCGCGTGCCCTGCGGCGTGTCGGGCTGGTACCAGCCGTAGCGCAGCGCCACGTCGGCGAGGGTGGACGCGTCGGTGGCGAGCTGCTGCCCCCAGAAGAAGCGCTCATTGCGAAGCCAACGTCGGACCTCGCTCTTCGGGAAGACCGGCGTATACAACACCTCGGCCAACAGGGACAAGCCAGGCTCGAGCTCGTCGCGCGGCACGGTGAGCCACACGTCCGTTGACTCCACGCCGAGCGAGTCGACGTCGAGCTCGGCGTCGAGCAGCGTCAACGCGCTCTCGAGCGCCTCTTGATCGTGGCGCTCGGTCGCGGTGCCCTGCAGCTCCACGCACTCGCGCAGGGCCGGCGGGAGCGAGAGCAGCTCGGGCGCCGTGCGCCGCCGCACCTGCACCGAGACCTTGCGCAGGCCCTCAATCGGCACATGGAGCACGCGCACGCCGTTGTCGAGGCGGTGCTCGGCCCACGCCGCCTGCTCCCACGGCGTGGCGGGCGCGACCGGAGGCGGCGCACCGCGATCGGGCCACTGAGCGCGCTGAGAGGCGAGGAAGGTCTCAAGCCCGCCGTCCGGCTGAACGTCGGCCCCGTCTTGGGCGAAGGCGGCGAGCGCGAGCAGCAGCGGGATCATGGGACCTCCACGAGCGTCGAGTGGGGCAGCGCCCGTCGGTCATCGTTCGGCACCACCGACAGCGCGGTGAGGCGGTCTTGCGTGAGGTAGGTCTGCGCGACGCGGGCGACGTCGGCCGCCGTGACCGCTTCGAGCGCCTGCCACTCGCCGACCAAGCAGTCTGGCGTGCCGTAGGTGACCTGGCAGCGCGCGAGCTCAGAGGCCCGATCGAGCGGCGCCTCTTGGGCGTCCAGCCGCGACGCGCGGATCACGCGCCGCGCGCGGTCAAGCTCGTCGTCGCTGAGCGGATCTCGCCACAGCGACGCGACCTGCCTCTGCGCGACGCGGTTCACGGCGCGCAGCGAGCGCGACGACGTGGACGCCATCACGAGGAACAGGCCCTCGTCGCGCATGGGGTAGTCCATGGCGAGCTCGTAGTCGGCGACGCTGTGATCGTAGACGAGCGCGTCCGAGAGGCGCGCGCCACGCCCGCCCGAGAGGGCCTGCGCGGCGATCTCCAGCGCCGCGTGGTCGACGTGCGCCTCGGGGACCGTGCCCCACGACAGGTAGAGCGAGCGGTCGCTGACGTTGTCGTAGAGCATGTGTCGCTGCGGCGTGAAGGCGAAGTCGGCGCGCTCTGAGCGAGGCGCTGCCTCGTGATCCGGCACGTCCGAGAACCAGCGCGTCACCGCCTCGCGCGCGTCGGCGGTCTCGAAGTGGCCGACAAGCACGAGCACCGCGTTGCTCGGGCGGTAGGAGCGACGCCAAAAGTCCTGCACCGCGTCGAGCGAGAAGCCCGACACGTCCGCCTCCGAGCCGATGACGGGGTGACCGTAGGGGTGCTCCGGCGGGAACTGCGCGAGGGCGAGGGCGTCCCAGTCGCGCCCGTTGGGGCCATCGTAGCCGCGCGCCCGCTCTTGGAGCACGACCGACTGCTGGTTCTGGACGTTCTCGGCCGTGAGGCCGGCGTCCAAGAAGGCCATGCGGTCCGACTCGAGGAAGAGCGCCAGATCGAGCGCACCGGCGGGGAACTCCATGTGGTACGCGGTCTGGTCCTCGCTCGTGTAGGCGTTGTTGTTGCCGCCCGCCGCCGTGAGCCAGTCGTCGAAGGAGCTGCCTGGCACGTGCGCCGACCCTTCGAACATGATGTGCTCGAAGAGGTGCGCGCAGCCGTGCTCGCCCTGGTGCTCGTCCCGCGAGCCGACCCCATAGTGAAGAAAGAGCGCGACCGAGTCGGCGCGGTGGTTCTCTTCGAGGATGACCGTGAGGCCGTTGTCCAGCGTGAAGGTCTCGGCGTGCACCTGGAGGGGCGCCGCCGAGGCCGCGAGCGACAATGCTAGTTCAATCATGGATTAGCGTGAGATTCCGCCGGACGAAGGCCGACCGTTGCTCGTCGTAGTAGGGCGCGTGGTGCGGGTCGGGGTCGGGGTGCGCGTGGTGCTCCCCCCGCGCGACACGCCACCAGACGTGGGGCGGCTCACCGGCTTAGCGACCGCCTTGGCAGCCGTGGCGGTGCCGGGATCGTTCTCGGCGGCGCCTTCACCCGTGCCCGCGTCCTTGTCGGGCGTAGGGACGGTCTTGGGGGCCTCGGTGGCGACGTCCGTCGCGGGATCGGACAGCGGCTCGGGGACGGCCTCGTGCTGCTCGATCTTGTCGACCGCAGCGTCAAACTCCTTGTTCCACTCGTCGTCGGAGCCGCCGAAGCCGCAGCCAAGCGCGAGGAGGGTCGTCAGGATCAGGACGGATGAGAGGACGGGAACACGCATGGTCACCTCCGGTGGTCAGGCACTCTAGCCCGACACGCTTGGGGAGAAAAGGTTTCCACCCTCAACGCTGGCGGGCGGCGGCGCCGGCCTGTTCGAGGATGAGGAACTGCACGCGGCGGTTGGTGCGCCGCCCCTCCGTGGTCTCGTTCGAGGCGACGGGGCGCGTGGCGCCATAACCGCGCGCGACCAAGCGCTCGGGCGCGACACCGCGCGCGACCAGCGCCGCGACGACCGCCTGGGCGCGGAGCTGCGAGAGCTCCAGGTTGAGCGCGAGCGAGCCCGTGCTGTCGGTGTGGCCCTGCACCTCCACCCGCGCCACCTGCGGGTTCGCGAGCAGCGTGTCCGCGACCTCGCCCAAGATGGAGGTCCCCTCGTCCAAGATGGCCGTGGACCCGATGTCGAAGCGAACGGCCTCGGCGATCTCCACCGATGCTGTGGTCACGGTGACCTTGGCCGCTTGGAGCGTAAAGCTCACCGCGCGCTCGTCATCGCCGAGGTTGACGTTGAGCGCCTCGGTGCGGGCGCCCATGCCCTCGCGCTGCGCCGCGACGCGCCACCCACCGGGGGGGAGCGCCAGGAGGGCCTGTCCCCGAGCGTCGGTGAGCGCCCCCTCGACGTCAAAAGGACCGCTCACCGTGATCTCAGCGCCTTCGACCGGCGCACCCGTGGTGTCGACAACGGTGACCGCCACGTGCACGGGCACCCAGTCCAGCACGAGCAGGCGCTCCTGCACGCCCGGCTGCACGGTGAACGCGTCCCTGCGCAGCGACTGATGGCCGCGCGCGCTCACCGCGAGCGGATGCGCCCCCGCGGTGAGCTCGTCTACGAGCGCGTAGCCGGCGGCGGTCAGCGCGCGCTGCTCGCCGTCCACGCTCACCGCAGCGCCGTCCACAGGCTGCCCAGCAGGGTCGATCACGCGCAGCACCAGCGTGCTCTGGCCATCCGCGACCGGATCGATGTTCACGGGGACGATCATCAGCTCGGTGAGGTTTGCGGGGACCTCCACCGTCTGCATCGCGAGGCCGTACTCGGGAGAGCTCACGAGCACCTGCCACACACCCGAGTCCAGGTGCAGCAGGCGATCGCCGTCCGCGTCCACGCGGGAGGGCAGAACCGCGGCTGGGCCAGCGAGGCGCACGACAGCGTCGAGCACGGGCGCGCCCTGATCGTGGCGCACTTGCACCAGGGTCGCGCCGGGCCCCCAAGCGAGCGGGAGCACCACCTGGTTCTGCCCCTCAGCGAGGTCGGCGGCGCGCTCGGCCGGGAGGAAGCCATAGGCCTCGGCCTGAACGAGGCGCTCCCCGATCCCCAGATCATCGAGCTCCAAGCGGCCCTCGGCCGTGTGGCCGAGCAGCGCACCGTCCAAGCGCACCGACGCGCCCTCGATCGGCACGCCACGCGGGTCTTGTACGTCGACGACAAGATCCGCCACGCCGCTGTCGGCGCCGGCGACGAGGTCGACCAGCGTGAGGCGCCGACCGTCGACGGGCAGGTTCAACGAGCGCGACACCATGCCGCGCGTGGGCGACGTGAGCAGCAGCTGCCACCCGCCGGGCTCGAGCTGCAGCCGCGTGCGACCGGAGGGCGGGAGCGCCAAGGCGTCGCGCTCCGCTGGCCCCACGAAGCGCACCGTGCCGTCATTGACCGCTTGCCCGCCCTCATCGTGGGCGCGCAGCTCCACCATGCCGGGCAGCCAGTCCACCGTGACGAGCTGCTCTTGCTGCCCTTCGACCAAGAAGACGCGCTGGGCCTCGACCGGCCGCCGCCCATCGCCGCGCAGCGTCAGCTCGCGCGCGCCGACGTTCAGGCCGCTCACGGTGAGCCCGCCCCCAGACGCGGTGCTTCCGAGCGCGGCGCCGTCCAACCAGACGGACACGTCCGAGGCGGGAGCGCCGGTGGGCCCGACGACCGACAGCTTGAGCTCCGCGGGCCCGCCTTCGGAGCCGAGCACCACGTCCACGACCGACAGCCCCGTCGCGTGCTCGTCGATGACGAGATCGCGCGCCTGGAGCGAGTGCGTCGGCGAGAGCACCATCGCGCTCCATTGCCCAGGTCGAAGCGTGAAATAGCGCTCGCCCTTGGCGCCGATCGCGGCGGGTTCGAGGCGCGTCGGCCCTTGAAAGACCACCGTCGCGTCGCTGACCGGCCCCGCTGCGTCCCGGACGCGCACGACGACCGAGCCTGGCACGCGCGCCAACGCTGGCCGCAGGACGTTCTCGCCAGCGACGAGCTGCAGCTCTTGGTGCACGGGGGAGAAGCTCGCATGCCGAAGGTCGATCGTGTGCGGGCCGGGGGCGAGGCCGTCGACGCGAAGCAGGCCGCCAGACGCCGAAGCGCCGTAGGGGTTGCCGTCGATGAGGAGCTCCGCCCGCTGCACGGGGGCTCCTTCGGGGTCGAGCACGTCGAGCACGATCGACGCCTCGCCAGCCGTCGCGTGAAGGATGAGCTCGACGGTCTCTGGCTGGGTGACCGTGCGCGGCACGATGAGGTCGCGCAGCTGTCCGCCGTAGCCGGGCGCCACGACGCTCAGGCTGCTGGCGCCTGGAGGGAGCCAGAGGTCACCCGCCCCGGTGACCTCCGTGGGCTCGCCGCCCGCCCCCGACGACAGCTGCGCGGCGATGGGCTCGCCCGCCTCGGAGGTGACGACGACGCGCACGAGCTGGGGCGCCCACGCGAGCGCCGCGGTGAACGTGCCGTCCAGCTCATCGTCTTGAGGGTAGATGGGCGCTGTCGGCGCGAAGCCAGCCGCCTGAACCACGAGGCCCTGCTTCGACCACGCGCGGAGCGATCGCTCCTCGACGACGAGGCGCCCGTCCTCGCCGGTCTGCCCGAGGTCGTGCTCGCCAAGAGTGAGCGCGGCGGCGGGCACCGGCTCGCCATCGGGGTTGACGACCACCAGCTCGAACTGGCCCTCCGGGACAGCGCGCTCCACCTGTGCGACCTGGACGACGACCGCGGGCGCGGGCGCGGGCGGGCGCAGCTGCACACCGGCGAAGGCGCGAAACGCCGACGCCCCGGCGCTCGTGTTGACGCCGCGCCCCACACCGAGGTCCGCCGTGAAGCGATCGCTCACGCGCGCGCGCCCGGTCAGAAAGGCCTCGACCGGGATCACCGGCGCGCCGTCGTAGCCGCTGTGCAGGCCACCAGCGCCCCGAAGCTCGGCGCCAATCGCGAGGTTTGGCCGAACAGCAGCGCCAGCCGAGAGCGCAAACGCGGGCCCAAGCCCGCCGACGAGCCCGAGGTCCGAGTCGAGGGTGCGCCCAACGACGCCGATCGAAGCCCCCACGCGCACCGGCCCCGCCCAAGCTGAGCCAGCGAGGTCGATGCCGCCGCCGGGGCCGGCGTCGCCCAGCGCCCGATGGGTCGCGCCGGTCGGCAAGCGCAGCGATGGGCGCAGGCCGAGGCTCCACTTCGCGCCATCGCCCGCGCCGCGCAGCGCATAGGCGCCCGCGAGCGCGAGATCGCCGAGCGCGGCGCCGCCCCCAGCGAGGCTGCCGCTCGTGGTCGTGAACAGCGGCAGGCTCGCGTCCACCGAGAGGCGCTTGTGCTGGAGCCGCGCGCCCAAGTTGGCGACGGTGAGATCGCCGACGAGCACCGACTGGAGGTAGCGCGTGCCGTCACCCACGGGATCCCACACGTCGAGGTAGGCGACGAGCGGCCGGTAGACCCCCTCGCCGACGAGCTGCACCGCGACGCCGTCGCGAGGGCGCTCCGTGTCGGGAAGCCAGGTGGTGAGCGGCTGAGCGAGCTCATCTCCCGCGACCGGGACGAGCTCGCCATGACCGTCCAACCCGCCGGCGAAGGCGTTGACGTGTGCCAGGAGCGCCAGCAGCGTCGCTGTGTGAATCCGTCCGCGGCCAGAGAGGAGGTGAGAGCGCATCGTTCCGCCATGCGAACGCCAGAGGGGTCAGACGTTCGACGTGAAGCGAAGTGTCTCACGCGCAGGGCGTGCGCCACCAGCCGCGCGGTTGTAGATTGGCCCACGAGTGGAGCGCTGACGTGCTGGAACCCGGCGACATCATCGACATTTGGGTCATCGAGAAGCAGCTAGGTTCTGGCGGCATGGGCTCGGTGTACCGGTGCCACAACCGCACGGCCACCCGGATCATGGCCGCCGTGAAGTCGCTCGACCTCACGGGAGCGCGCTCGCCTGGGGCGCAAGAGCGCTTCATTCGCGAGGCCGAGATTCTGTTCGCGCTCGACCACCCGAACATCGTGAAGGTGCGCAACGTGCGCACCGACAACGATCCACCCTACCTGGAGATGGAGTTCATTCGAGGTGAGTCCCTCGAGGACATCCTCCAGCGCGGACCGCTGCCCTACCCCAAGGCGCTCGACTACAGCCGGCAGCTCGCGGACGCGCTCGCATACCTGCACAGCACCGGGGTGCGCCACCGCGATCTCAAGCCAGCGAACATCCTCATTCGCGACGATGGCCGCCTGAAGATCGTCGACTTCGGCCTCGCTATGGAGTCGCACGCGAGCCGCATCACGCAAGCCGGCATGACCTTTGGCACGGTGAGCTACGCGCCGCCCGAGTGGGTCAACCCGGACACCCTCGACCCCGCGAAGTGGGACCTGTACGCGCTCGGCGTGTGCCTCTGGGAGATGCTCACCGGCGACGTCGCCTTCCCGCAGTCGGGCCAAGGCAGCGGTCGCCAGCAGGCGATGCAGGTCATCCTGGCCAAACAGAGCCACCCCCCGCTCGACCCCGGCGAGCGGTTCGATCCTGCGATGCGGCGGCTCATCGCGTCGCTGACCCAAGCCGACCCCAACCTGCGCGCGGGCAGCGCGTCCGACGTCGCCGACGCGCTGCGCTCCATGTGGAAGGACTTCGTCGCGCGGGGCGCGGCGCCGCCGTCCTCCGACGAGATCACCGGCGCGGACCTCGACACCGAGTCGGTGCTGCAGCGCCTCGAGGCCAGCGGACATCGCAGCGAGCAGCGCACCTGGGTGCTCGGCGCCGACAAGCACAGCGCCACCCCACCGGCGCCCGCATCACAGCAGATGTCAGCTTCGACCAAGCGCCGCGCGGCAGCGGCCGTGGCGATAGGCGGCGTGCTGCTGTTCGGCGTCGTGGCGTTGACCGGCGCGATCGCGGCGGTGTCGATGGGGGTGTTTGACGCCGCTCCCCCGCCCGCCACCTCCCGCCAGGTCACTGTGCTCGTGTCCGGCCTGCCCGCTGGCTCCGCCTACCATGTTCAGATCGGCCAGCTCCGGCCCTCCAAGACCGAGGGCTTCGCCCACAGCTTCGCCGAGGTCCCCCTCCACGACACCGAGATTCAATGGGTCGTTGGCGACGACTGCTCGCTCATGAGCTGCCCTGGGAGCGCGTGCGCGGCGTGGTGTGTCACGGGCACCTCGCCCCTCGCTGTCACCGCAGGTGACGGTGCGCTCACGGCCCCCCTCGCCCTCGCCCTGCCCGCCCCGCGTGAGGTGCTGCTCAGCGTGCCCGACTTGCCCGAGGGCGTCGACGTGGAGCTGCGCGTGACCGACCGCGCTGGCGAGCGCGTCACGGCGTCCTCAGCGCGCTTCGAGCTCCGGCCGGGTCGCTACGAGCTCACCGCGTCGATCGGCGCCTGTCCGGCCGAAGCCGCCGCTTGCCAAGCCTCTGCCTCGTGTCCGCCCGGGTGCGCCTCGCTCGCGCAAGAGCTCGTGGTTGGCGTCGGCGATGACGCGCTCACGCAAACGATCGCGCTCGCACCGCCAGCAGCCGTCACCCCCGAGCCCACGCCTCACACGCCGCCCGTGGTGCGCCCGCATGAGCGCACCACGGACCCGCCGCCGCCCAAGCCTGTCGTCAGCGGAGCGTCGGGGCCCGTGTCCTACCGCGCCTTCGCCAAGTGGCTGCAGAGCGCCCCCGATTGGACGCCCGAAGCCGCCCAAGCCGCGGGACGCGCGGACGCGACCTACCTCTCGGATTGGGTCGACGGCGCCCCCCCAGCGGGCAGCGACGCCGCGCCGATCGTCAACGTGCCCTGGTACGCCGCCAGCGCCTTCTGTCGCACCCGCGGTGGCCTCGCAGCGCTCGACGCCGAGCCGCTAACCTGGCCAAACACGCCGATCTTGGAGTGGCGCATCGCCGACGGAAAGCCGGCGTGGCGCAGCAACGATGGCCAGCCGGGCACCAAGGTGCGCATGAAGGACAGCAACGGAATGACGGGCTTCCGCTGCGCGAAGTAGCGGCTTCGGTTCGGTATTAGGTCTCGTCGACGAGCAAGAAGGCGTCGAGATCGTCCAAGGCGGACGCGGTGTCCGCGCGCTCCGGTGCGGCCCGGCGAGGCTCGGCGCTGCGCCGGTCGCGTCGCTCCACCGCGGCCTGCGGCTTGGTGCGCTCCGCCTGCGGCGCGCGCGGTGCGTGGTCGCCCCGACCGCGAGGCTCCGAACGGGGCGCTTGCGCGCTGCGCGCGGGGGGCACGGGACGCGGGGCCGCTTCGCGAGCGGGGACCGGCGGACGCACGGGACGCGGCGGCGGAAGACCGAGCGCCTCGCGCCGACGCGCTTCGTCACGCACGGCGTCCGCGATCTCGTCCAAGAGCGCTGCCGTGTCGGCCTTGCGGGTCGCGTCCTTGAACTTGCCCGTCAGCTTGGACTCAGGCGTGAGCTCATTGCGCTCGTACATCGCCCACATCTCTTCGCCGTAGCGCGCCTTCTTGAGGTCCGGGACGTACTTGCCCAAGAAGTGGCTGAGGTTGCGCACGTCGCGCAGCAAGAGCTTGCGCGCGTTCAGGTTCGCGGCGGCGTCGACCGCCTGCGGAAAGTCGATGATCACAGGGTCATCGCCGCGCATCAGGATGTTGAAGTCGGAGAGATCTCCGTGGACCAACCCCGCGCAGAGCATGCGCACGACCTCGCGCAGCGCGCGCTTGAAGATGCGCCGCGCGTCATCCGCGTCGAGGTGCTTGTCGACCAACCGAGGCGCTGGTTCGCCGTCGGGGCCCGCGACGAGCTCCATGATCAGCACGCCGTCGACGTAGTCATAGGGCTCGGGGACCGTGACGCCCGCCGCGCGCAGACGGTAGATCGCGTCGACCTCGGCCGACCGCCACGCGTCCTCGACCTGCTCCCGCCCGAACTTGGAGCCGGATCCCATGGCGCGCTGGCGCCGACTGTCGCGCACAGCGCGGCCCTCGGTGTACTCGGCGCGGTGCTTAAAGCTCCGCTGAGACGCCTCTTTGTACACCTTGGCGACCCGCTGCTCGCCGTGAGCGAGCACCAAGAAGGTGTCTGCTTCCTTCCCGCTCATCAGTGGCCGAATCACTTCGTCGATCACGCCCTGGTCGACGAGGGGCTCCAGCCGCGAAGGCACGCGCATCGAATGTCTCCTCAGGAGAAGGAGATACCATCATGCGACGAGGTCTGCACGCACTCGCTCAGCGACATCGCCGCCGCACAACATCGCAGCGAGGTACAGAGCGAACTCCATCGCCGTCCCCGGTCCGGCGCTCGTGATGACGCGATCGTCGTCCACGACGGCGCGCGGGTCATGGACCGCACCGGGCGCGTGCCACACGACGTGGCTCTGCGTGCCGGGAAAGCAGGTGAAGGCGCGCGAGCCCATGACTCCGAACGCCGCCAAGGCCACGGGCGCCGCGCAGATGGCCGCGACGCGCCCGCCCTCGTTCGCGGTGCGCTGAACGACCTCGCGCACACGCGGGTCCGTCTGAAGCGTGCGCGCGTTGGGCTGGCCGCCCGGGAGCACCACGAGCTCCCAAGTGCGCGGCCCGGCCTCGGCCATGCCTTCGTCAGGGCGCAGCCAGATTCCAGAGCGCCCACACGCGTCGTGCCCGTCGAGGCTCGCGAGCGTGACGTGTGCGCCCGCGCGCCGCAGCACGTCGACGACCGTGACGAGCTCAATCTCTTCCACGCCTCGGGAGTACGGGACCAGCACCCTCATCGCGCACCCCCATGCAGCGGGAAGGATATGACTAGTACACATGTTACAATCGACATTTTACCACCACCGACAGCTTCTGGACGACACCGCGGAGCCCGACGCCTTCGACCTCCCTGAGGCCATTGTAGCAAACGTGGCGAAATTCGTGCTGATGCGCGCCTGACGCACAACATCTCGTCATGAGGGAATCAACACGCACTAGGTTCAACCAAGTCATATTCGGGTACCGTCACCGTCCGCGGGGCGCATGCCGAGCGCCAGGTTGAAAGTCTGACGCAGGTGAGGGTGCGCATCGCGCCCACGCAACACCACCCCATAGCGCGAACCGAGCGCCGCGGCGTCCTCCACCCAATCAAGCGCGCCGCCCCGCCCGCACTTTCGCCGTTGAACAGACAGGCGCGGCACACATGATAGCCTCGCGCCCAGTGGAGGTGGCCCGTGGCGCTCACCGTCGGAGATCAGGTCGATCGCTATCGGATCGAAGCCATACTTGGAACAGGACAAATGGCCACCGTGTACGCGGCACGTCACACGGTTTTGGACAAGCGGCACGCGATCAAGCTCCTGCACAATGGCACACCCGAGCTCCAAGAGCGCCTCGTGCGCGAAGGCCGCGTTCAGGCCAGCCTCGCGCACCCCAACGTGCTCGCCGTCAACGACGTGTTCATGCACGCCAACACCCCAGCGCTGCTGATGGAGCTGGTAGAAGGCCCTGATCTCGAGACCTGGCTGCAGCACCATCGCCCCAGCGTGGACGAGGCGCTCGCGATCTTCGGCGGCATCCTGTCGGCGGCGCGCGCTGCCCACGCGATCGGCGTCACGCACCGGGACCTCAAGCCGGGCAACATCTTGCTGCACGTTTCAGCAGACGGGGTCACCCCCAAGGTCGCCGACTTTGGACTCGCCAAGGCGCTTGATCCGGGCGGCACGCGCCGCACGGCGGTCGGCGTGTCGATGGGCACCCCCCAGTACATGGCGCCGGAGCAGATCAAAGACGCCAAGAACGCCGACGCGCGCGCTGACATCTTCTCGCTCGGCTGCATCCTCTACGAGCTCGTGTGCGGGCGCCGCTGCTTCGAAGGCGCCGACGTGCTGGAGGTGTACCGCAAGGTGTCGCAGGGCTCGTACCCGCCGCCGCGAAGCTTCGTGCCCAACCTGCCCTACCACGTCGCTACCGCGATTGAGAAGGCGCTGGACATCGACCTCACCAAGCGATGCCAAGACGCTGATGAGCTCGGGCGCCTGCTCTACAATGGCGGCGTTTGGCCCCAACGGCTCGCTCACGGCACGCAAGGCGCCAACGTCGCCGCCACGCTGTTGCAGCGGCGGCGCCATGTGCTCGGTAGCGCGCAAGTCCAGAGTCCGGCTGGCGGGAAGGGCTCCGGCCAGGTGCTCGACGAGATGACCAAGGCCGCGAAGCGCTCGACGGCTCAGCCGGCCCGCTCGACCGGGCCCCTTTATGCGATGATCACCGCGGTCATGCTGCTCGTCGTCGCTATTATGTCCTGCGCCATCGTCTTGGCGTACTTCCTGCTCGCGCGATGAACCCTGCGCGCGCACGTCATTTCCCCCGCCCGAGGATCGCATGAGCCTACAGCCCGGCGCCCAAGTCCAGCGCTACACCATTCAAGCCATCTTGGGCGAAGGCGCCATGGCCACCGTGTACGCGGTCGAGCACGACACCCTTGAGACGCGCCACGCCCTCAAGATCTTGACCTCCAGCAGCCGCTCGCTGAACGAGCGCTTGATTCGCGAGGGCAAGGTGCAAGCCAAGCTGCGCCACCCGAACGCCGTCGCGGTCACCGACGTCTTCGATCACGCGGGCTCGCCCGTGTTGCTCATGGAGATGGTCGAAGGCCCCGACCTCGATGAGTGGCTCGACGCGCACACCCCCCCCCTCGATGAGGCGCTCGCGGTCTTCGGCGGCATCCTGGCGGGCTTGCGCAGCGCTCACGAGCTGAAAATCACGCACCGCGATCTCAAGCCGGGCAACGTGTTGCTGCACATGGGCGCGCGCGCCGTCGTGCCCAAGGTGGCGGACTTCGGCCTGGCCAAGGCGCTCGAACACGGCTCGACCAACCACACCAAGGCCGGCGTGACGATGGGCACGCCCTCGTACATGGCGCCGGAGCAGATCAAAGACGCCGCCACCGCGGGCGCGCCCGCCGACATCTTCTCCCTCGGCTGCATCTTGTACGAGCTCGTCACGCACGAGCAGTGCTTCGGCGGCGACGACATCTTCGCTGTCTTCGCCCGTATCGCCACCCTCGACTACCGCGATCCTCGCGAGCTCTGCCCCGATGTGCCGGACACAGTGGTTCGCGCCATCGAGGGCTGCCTCGTCCTGAACGCCGAACAGCGCTTTCAGACGTGCGACGACCTCGCCACAGCGCTCTTCGGCAGCACGACCAACTTCCCGACGCAGCTCGACGCCAACTCCCCAGGCGCGCGTGTCGCTCGCGACCTTTGGGTCAAGAAGGAGGCGACCTTCACCAAGGCTCCCGCCTTCGATGGCACCTTCTCGTTCAATGTGCATGACCTCGACGAAGCGACGGACACCCGCCGCTACGACGAAGAGGAGGCGGCCGCCGATGTCCAGGCCGTAGCTAAGCAGGCGGCGCCGATGCCCCCGATGACCATGTCGGAGGGCTTCTTCGAGGGGCGCCCGAGCGCCGAGGCGCTCGACGGGCTCGAGGCGCAGCAGGACGCGCCGCGCAGCCGCACGCCGCTGTACCTCGCGCTCGCCGCGGGAGCGCTGGTTCTCGCTGTGGGCCTGGTCGGCGCCACCGCCGCGGTGCTCTACACCTACGCGCCCTCCGAGCCGACGCCCGCTGTGGCCCTGAGCGCCCCCCCGGTACAAGCGCCAACGCCCGTCGAAGCGCCCACGCCCGTCGAGGCTGTGACGACCGCGGTCGCGGCCCAGCCGACGACCGCGGTCGCGGCCCAGCCGCCGACCACGCCGAGCGCACCGGCTCAAGCGGTGAAGCCCACACGCGACGCGCCCACGCCGCCCAAAGAGGCGCCGGTCGCGCCCCCGCCGCCCGCGGCGCTCACCACCTTCCGCACCTCCGGCGACGCCCGGAGCGTCTACCTGCTGGGCGACGACGGTCGCCAGTACGGCGCAGGCGAAGCGGTGCCCCCCGGCCGCTACGATGTGTACGCGGACTTCGGCGCGTCACCGTCCAAGTCCGGCTCGGTCGTGCTTCGCGATGGCGCGGCGCTCACCATCAAGTGCGCCTCGCTCATGAGCCGCTGCGCGCCCAACTAAGCGCGAAGCCGCGACCTACTTATCGGTTCGCAGCTGCACAAAGAGCCAGCGCAAGAAGCGGAACGGGCGCTCGCCCTCGCTCGGCGTGAAGCGCGCGGCGAAGACCTGCTCCCCCGGCGCGCCGTCCAAGCTAAAGCGCTTCGGGTGCTCCGTCACGAGCCGCTCCATGCGCGCGACGACCTCGCGGGCGTGGCGGTGCACCTCGAAGACCGCGCGCACCTTGAGCCAGCGGCAGCGCACGATGCCGAGCTCCGAGCAGTAGCGCTGCGCCTGCACCAAGCCCGCGAGGTTGTGGACCTCGGGCGGCACGGGACCGAAGGAGTCCTCGAGCTCCTCCAGCAGGGCGTCGACGTCTGAGGGGGTCGCCCCACCCGAGATGCGGCGGTACCAGCCCAAGCGGTCGGGCACGTCGCGAATGTAGTCGTCGGGGATGAAGGCGGCGACGGGAACGTCGACCTCGGCCTCGATGCGGGAGCGCTCTTGCTGGCCGCGCGCCTCGGCGACGGCCTCGCCGAGCAGCTCCAGCCACATCTCGTAGCCGACGGCGTCGATGTTGCCCGTCTGCTTGTCGCCGACGAGGTTGCCGCCGCCGCGCAGCTCGAGGTCCGCAGACGCCACCTGGAAGCCGGCGCCGAGCTCGTTCGCCTCCAGGATGACGCGCATGCGCTTGCGCGCGTCGCGGCTGAGCTCCTCGGGGGTCATCAAGATGCAGCGACCGCGCACCGCGGCGCGGCCGACGCGGCCTCGAAGCTGGTAGAGCTGCGCGAGGCCGAACAGGTCGGCGCGGTTCACGATCATCGTGTTCACGTTCGGCAGGTCCATACCCGTCTCGATGATCGCGGAGCAGACCAGCACATCGAAGCGCTTGTCGATGAAGTCGACGATGACGCGCTCCAGCTCCTCGACGTCCATCTGGCCGTGCGCGACCTGGAAGGTCGCCTCGGGCACCCACTCGCGCAGCTTCTCGGCGAGCGCCTCGATGTCCTGCACGCGGTTGTGGACGAAGTAGACCTGCCCGCCACGCGCGAGCTCCTGCACGATGGCGTCGCGCACGCGCGTCTCGGTGAAGCGAGCGGCGCTCGTGCGCACTGAGAGCCGATCGGCGGGGGGGGTCGCGATGATGCTCATGTCGCGGATGCCCGAGAGCGCCATCTCCAGCGTGCGCGGGATGGGTGTCGCCGACATCGCGAGCACGTCCACCTCGGCGCGCAGCTTCTTGAGGCGCTCCTTCTGGCGCACGCCGAAGCGGTGCTCCTCGTCGATCACCAGCAGGCCGAGGTCCGGAAGGTGCAGCGAGCGAGCGAGCAGCTTGGTCGTGCCGATGAGCACGTCGATCTCGCCCTTCGCGGCGTCGGCGAGGACAGCGCGCTCCTCCGCGGGGCTCAAGAAGCGCGACAGCATCTCGACACGGACCGGCAGCCCTTCGAGGCGCTCGCGGAAGGTGCGCAGGTGCTGAAAAGCGAGGACCGTGGTGGGGCAGAGCACGATGACCTGGCGCCCGGCTTCCACCACGCGCACCGTCGCACGCAGCGCGACCTCGGTCTTTCCGAAGCCGACGTCACCGACGATGAGCCTGTCCATAGGCGCATCTCCGACGAGATCGGCGAGCACGGCCTCGATCGCGACCGCCTGATCGGGGGTCTCCTCGTACGGGAAGCGCGCCACGAAGGACTGGTAGAGGTCGCCCGGCTCACCGTAGGGCTCGCGCGCCGCGAGCTCGCGTCTCGCGTAGAGCGAGAGCAGATCGTGCGCCATGGACAGCACGCTGTCGCGCACCTTGCCCGTGCGCGCCGCCCAGGTCTGGCCGCCCAAGCGGTCGAGCACCACCTTGGGCTGAGCGCGGGCGGGGCTGTACCGCGACAGGTCCGCCAAGCGCGTGACCGGCAGGTACATGCGGTCGCCGCCGCGGTACTCCAAGCAGACGAAGTCCTGCTGCACGCCGTGGACATCGAGGCGGTGGAGGCCGTGGTACAAGCCGATGCCGTGCATACGGTGCACGACATGGTCGCCGTCCTTGAGCTGCGCGACGGACTGCACAGCGACGTCAAAGAAGGTGTGCACCGAGCTGGCGGTCGCCGTGCGACGCTGGCCGAACAAGGCGGAGGCGGGGATGTAGGCGAGGCCTGCGCTCTTGGCGATGAAGCCCGCGTCGAGCTCGCCCACGAGCAAGCCGATCTGCCCGCGCGCGATGTCCGACGGCCGATGCAGCGTGTTCGGCACGAGGCCGTGGTGCTCGAGCATCTCCAGCAGCGTGATGGCGCGCCCCGGCTCGACGACGAGCGCCACGCCGACGCCGTCGCCCGCGAGCTCGTTCAGCCGCTCGACGACGGGGTCGAGCTGCGCCGCGCGCACGGAGAAGCCGCTGACCGGCCGCGTCCCTAAGTCGACGGAGACCCCAGGCGTGGCGTACTCGTGCACCGATTGCGCGTCTTTGAGCGCACGAAGCACGTCCGCAGCGGGCACAAAGCGCTCCTCCGGCGGCACGAGCGGGCGCTCCTCCTCCTCCAGCGCGCGCCAACGAGCGACAGCGTCGCGCTCGCCCTCGCGCAGGGTCGCCTCCACATCGTCCGGGTGAACCACGACCGCGCGCAGGTCCGCGAAGAGCTCATGGGGCGGCACCACGGGCACCAGCGCGGGCAGCCAGTCCGCCACGGACGAGAAGCGCACGCCGGCGCTCAGGTCCTCGACGACGCGACGGCGCAGGTCACGACCGCGCCCCGCGGCGCCCGCCAAGCGACCGAGCTCCTCGCGGAGCCGCTGCAGCGCTGCCTCATCGAGGCGATCCTCGCGCGCGGGCAGCAGCAGCGCCTTGTCGCGACGCGCGCGGGCGCGGCCGGTGGCGGGGTCGAGCACGCGCAGGTCCTCGATCTCATCGTCAAAGAAGTCGGCGCGCACCGCGAAGCTGCCACCAGCGGGCCAGACGTCGACGACGTCGCCGCGCGCCGCGACCATGCCGGGCCCCGACACTTGCGGCACGACGAGGTACCCCGACGCCGCGAGCGAGCGCACCAGCTCGGCGCGATCCACCTGCAGGCCCGGACGCAGCACGACCGTACCCGCCTCGCGCGAGGCGCGCGTCGGTACGCGGGGCAGCAGCGCCGCGGCCGGCACCACGACGATCACGTCACCGCCAGCCTCAACGCGGCGCAGGGTGCGCAGGCGCTCCTGAACGAGCGCCTCGGTCGTGCCGAAGCCGTCGTAGGGGCGCACGTCGTCGGCGGGGTAGCGCACGACGCGCTCGGGGTTGGGGTGGAAGAAGCGCAGGCTGCGCAGCACGCGCTCGGCGAGGTCCGGCTGGTCGACGACGACGAGCCAGCGCCCCTCAGCCGCGACATCGCCGAGCACATAGCCCAGCGCGTCGCCTGCGAGTCCGGCCCACCCCATCCCGGCGGCGAGGTGCCGTCGGGCGTCTTGAACGAAGCCGCTCAAAGTGCGATGGTTCCGCCAGCGAGGGGCTCCACCGGCGCTTCACGTTCGGCCGTGACCAAGGTCACGTAGGCGTGCGTGAGGGCGAAGGCGGCGACCGCCCAGAGCACGTTCGACACCGTGCCCGCGATCGCCGACGTGGTCCACGGCACGAGCTGCGGCACGCTCAGCGACTGAATCACGATCTCGTACCCATGCCGCGCGACGACGATGCCCGTGCCGATGATGGTGTTCAGGAGCAGCACCGGCACAAAGAGGGCGAAGAAGCTGTCTCGTCGTCCACGCGTCAGGTGCGTGCTGCGCACAAAGGCCCGCGCGTCGGGCTCGAGCACGGCCACGGGCGCCACGAGCGCGAGCTGCACGAGGTAGTACAGACCCGGCACCACGACATTGGAGCCGAGCAGGATGGCCGTCCACGCGGTGCCGTGCGAAGCGACAACACCGAGCAAGCGATTCACCGAGAACTCGGGGACCGTGAGCTTGAGCGCTCGCGCTGCGAGCACGACCCACACGTAGATCAGCGCGCCGTCGATCACGGTGGACGAGAGCAGGTCGACCGTGGTGAGCAGCACCGCGCCTGGCAGCGGGCCGGACTGCGGGTTGCCGAGCGAGTACAGCGCGCCCCACGTGAAGGCAGAGGGCAGCAAAAAGAGCACGCCGAGCCAGCTCGCGCGGCTCGGCGTGCCTCGCTTCGCGATCTGCATCACGAGGTACAAGGTGAAGACCACGGTGAGCCCCTTGGCGAACGGGGTCGCGCTCGCGCTCACCTCAGCGCCGAGCTTGGCCTGCTGCACGTAGGTCACCCACGCTCCGACGAGCTCCGTGGACCACGCGCTGCCCAGGGCCACCAGCACTGACAGCGCCAACACCGGCAACGCCGCCGGCGACAGCAGCGCGCGCCGCGCACCCCACGCGAGCGAGCGCAGCGGCGCCACATCGCCTCGTTGACGTGCGACGCGCCGCTCGTGGACCGCTGGCGACGGCGTGGCCGCCAGGAGCTGCGAGAACAAGCCGATGCTCACGAGCGGCACCAGCCCAAGCATCGCCAGGTCGGGGACGCGCCCAAGGTCGTTGAGGCGGGGCACCGCGACCACGGACTTAGCGACTTGCAGCAGCGCTAGGCCGCCGATCATCGCGGCGTAGTTCCCCGGCTCCAGCGTGTACGACACCACCGCGAGCTGACCGAGGGTGAGCACGACCACCGCGATCGAATAGGGTACCTTGCTCAATCGCATCGAAGCCATGCCCGCGCCTCCTCCAGGGTGGCCCGGCCACTATCATCACGGAGCGGACGTGGGGACCTCCCCTTACGAATGGTTGCACCGGCTCGGCGTAGGCGCGTCGGGCGAGGTGTGGGCTGCGCGTCGCGACGGCGAAGAGATCGCCGTGAAGTTGCTGCGCCCGTCGTCCGAGCCCCGCCACGAAGAAGCGCTCCGCCGCGAGCTCACCCTCGGACCGCTCATCGCGTCGCATCCCGGCGTCGTCGGGGTTCGGCGCGTCATGACCGAGGGCGACGTGCTGCTCTTGGAGATGGACTTCGTCCGAGGCCCAAACCTCGCTCAGGCGCTCCAGGCCTGGCTCAGAGCGCACGAGGCTCCGCTGCCATCGTCGGTCGCAGTGCCGTGGGCGATTCAGATCTTGCACGCCCTGGCTTGGGTCGCCGAGCGCGTCGCTCCCGAGCGCCCGCACAGCTTCGTCCACCGCGACCTCAAGCCCGCGAACCTCCTGCTGGAGCGCACAGGTCGCGTGCGCGTGAGCGACTTCGGCATCGCGCGCGCCGAGGCCGAGCTCGGCTTTCAGGCCACCGCCACCGGCGTCGTGAAGGGCTCGCCCCGCTTCATGGCGCCCGAGCTGGTGCGCGGCGCGTCCGTCGACGCGCGCACCGACCAGTTCTCCGTCGGCGCTGTGCTGCTCGAGCTGCTCACGGGCGCGCCGCTGTATACGGGCACCGATGTGCAGGACGTGCTGCTCAAGGCCGTGCGCTGCGACACCGCCGACGCCCTCGCTGCAGCGCCCTGCGAGCCCGAGCTTCGCGCCGTCATCGCCAAGATGTTGTCGTTAAACCCAGCGGATCGTTACCACACCCCGCTCGCCGCAGCGGCGGCGCTCGAGGCCGCGCCCGTCTCGGGGCTGCCCACGCACGCCGTGCTGGAGGAGCTGCTCGACCTCACCGACTCCGATCTCCAGGACGTCGCGACCTGGCCCGCCGCGCTCAGCCGCCCGGCCCCACCGCCGCCGCCGAGCGCGCCCGATCTGCTCGATCGCGCCACGAGCCCCGACGACCCGGACCCGCCGACCACACCCGTGCCCGCTAGCCGCGCTTGGATGTGGGCCGTGGGCGTTATCGTCGGCGTCGGCGTCGCCGCCGTTGCGTCCACCGTCGCGTGCTTCGCGTTGGTCGCCGCGGGCGTGCTTCGCTTCTAAGCGCCCAACGCTTTCCCGCGCGAGCACTTGCTACCGCCGAGCGGCAGGAGGACAATGGCGCGTGGGAGGAGACGAGTGCCCAACCCAACGCCAGCGCCAGAGTTCCTTGAGCGCGTGGCAAACGCCCACCCGAACGCCGTGTATGTCATCGACCTCGCGACAGACCGGGTGATCTGGAAGAATCACGGCGCGGAGCGCATCTTGGGCGTCCCGCCCGGGAGCATCTCCCTTGAGACGCCGTGGCTGACGCCTGTTCACCCCGACGACCGCGAGCTCGTCCTCGCCTGCGTTGACCGCGTGCGGCAGCCAGACACAGCGGCGCCGGTGTCCTCGGAGCACCGCCTCCGGCACGCCGACGGCTCCTGGCGCTGGGTGGAAGGCCTGTACCTCCCGCTCCATCAGGACGACGACGGCGCCGTGACCCAGGCGCTCGTGACCCTGCAAGACGTCACGGAAGCGCGCGCCATGCGCGCCCAGCTCGCCCAAGCGGGGCGCCTCGCGAGCGTGGGCACCCTCGCCTCGGGCGTCGCCCACGAGGTGAACAACCCGCTCACCTACGTGCTCTTCAACCTCGCCCATCTCAAGCGCGAGCTCGAGTACCACGCCATCGACACGCCGTGGGCCGGCGGCCTTGTGGAGTGCGCCGCCGACGCGATCACCGGCGCCAACAAGGTGCGCGACATCGTCTGGGACATCAAGGCCTTCTCCGCGGTGCGCATGGACACCGTAGAGCCCGTCGACGTGAACCGCTCCGTTCAGCACGCGCTCACGATGGCCAACAACCAGCTCCGCCACCGGGCCCGCTTGGACATTCAGCTCGGCGAGATCGGCTGGCTGCTCGGCAGCCCTGGCCGCTTGAACCAGGCCTTCCTCAACCTCGTGCTCAACGCGGTGCAGGCCATCCCCGAAGACGACGGACAGCAGCACGTCATCTCGGTCACCTCGTTCGAGGAGAACCACGCCGTACACGTCACCATCCGCGACGACGGCGTCGGCATCCCCCAAGCCGATCAGGAGCGCCTGTTCGACCCCTTCTTCACGACGCGCGATCACGAGGGCTCTGGGCTCGGGCTGTCGATCTGCCACAGCATCGTGAGCTCCTTCGGCGGGCGCATTTGGCTGGAGTCGGCCCCCGGAGCTGGGACCGCTGCACACGTTGTGTTGCCGCTTCCAAGGGAGGACGCCGACTCCGACTTCTTCGATGAGCCCACCTCCCAGAGCGGGTTGACCACTCACCGCGTGCTCGTCATCGACGACGACAAGCTGCTCACCAAGGCGCTCGCGCGCGCTTGCGAGGGGCGCTTTGACCTGACGGTTCTCAACAGCGGCGCCCGCGCGGTGGAGCTCCTCCGCCAAGATCAGCAGTGGGACTTGGTGCTCTGCGACCTCATGATGCCGGGCATGAGCGGCATGGACCTCTACGATTGGGTGCGCCGCCGCCACCCCGAGCTCGTCCACCGCGTCGCGTTCATGACCGGCGGCGCCTTCTCCCCGAAGGCGCAACGCCTGCTGGAGAGCACCACCAACCCGGTGCTGGACAAGCCGTTCACTGTCAGCGCATTCCCGAGCTTGCTCGCCGGACTTGTGCGCAGGGCAAATCACCCCGGCTGACGCTTCGCGCCATCGCGAGACGTTTTAGGACACCAGCGATCGCCTCGGCAGCCGTATGCCTATCGAGGAGGTCGTTATGACTGGCCAATGGCTCTATCGACCAGACATTGACAGCTGGACGCTGCTTCTCGACGGTCATGTGGAGATGACCATCGCCGGGACGGAGCTCGCAAAGACCTGCGTACGCACGGGACTTAGCCGACGTGAAGCCCTCGCGTGGATCGCGACTCGGCCGCGCAAGCCGTGGAGCGCGAGCGCCGCGTAGATTCCCCACGACCGCGCCGCCAGGATAGGGGTGGCGGTCATGTCCGGCAGCCTTACCATTCGCGGCGCTCAGCTCGTGCTCCCTGGGCGGGTCGTCCCGGGCGACCTCCTCATCGAGGACGGCGTCATCACGCAGCTTGGCCCTCATATCGAGGCCGAGGCCGGTGAGGTCATCGACGGCGAGGGCCTGACTTGCTTGCCCGGCGGCATTGACACCCACGTGCACTTCGGCGATCCCGGCTTCACGCGCAGCGAGGACCTGAGCACGGGCTCTCGCGCAGCGGCCGCGGGCGGCGTCACCGCCTTCTTGGACCTGCCGGACACGGTCCCCACCACCACGACGGTCGGCGCGCTGCACGACAAGCTCGCAGCGGCGGCCACGCGGTCTGCGACGCACTTTGGCTTCTTCTTGGGCGCCACACCGGAGAACGTCGACGTCCTCCGCGAGTGCAGCCGCGCTGCGGGCGTGCTCTTGAACCTTGCCGCCATGCGCGACGGGCGGCCCCTGCTCGACGACGAGCTGCTCGACACCATCGTGCGCCAGACCTCCGCGCGGCTCGTCGTCATCGCGCAGGCTGCTGAGCGCACCCAAGATCGCGTCGACCGCTTCGCGGACGTCACGGAGTCCTCGCAGCACGGCGTGATCTACGACGAGCGGTGCTACGAGCAAGGCCTCAAGCAGATCCTCGAGATCACGGAGCGCCACGGGCGCGCCCTGCACGTCGCCCACGTGTCCACCCAAGCCGAGCTCGCGCTCCTTCGCGAGCACGCCCGACCGGGCCTCACCGCCGCGGTCACGCCGCAGCACCTGTTCCTCGGCGCAGAGGACGCCTACGCGCGCTTGGGCAACCGCGCCGTGCTCCTTCCGCCGCTGCGCGAGAGAGCGCACCGCGCCGCGCTGTGGGAGGCCCTGCGCGACGACGCGCTCTGCTGCGTCTCGTCCGCGCATCACGCGCACCGCGCCGAGTCGAAGGAGCGCCCCTACCCGTCCGCGCCGCCGGGCATGCCGGGGGTGGAGTGGCTCCTCCCCGTGCTGCTCGACCAGGCTGCGGCTGGGCGCTGCACGCTTCCACAGATCGCGCGCTGGTTCAGCGAAGCTCCAGCCCGAACCTTTCGTATTCCACGCAAGGGCCGCTTGGAGGTCGGCTACGACGGCGACATCGTGCTGGTGGACACGCACCGCTCGCGCGTGGTCGGCTCGCGCCCCACGCGCACCCGCTGCGGTTGGAGCCCGTGGGAGGGGCGCTACCTCACCGGCTGGCCGGTGCTCACCGCGATCCTCGGCGAGCCCGTCTTCCGCGACGACGAGCTCGTCGACGGCGTGCTCGGCCAAGAGCTGACCTTCACCCGCACCTCGGAGCCCACATGATCGCGCCCGGCCAGACCGTCGACGACTTCACCCTGCTCAACGACCGCGGCGAGCCCGTGCGCTGGTCCGACCTGCGCGGGCGTCCGGTCGTGTTCTTCTTCTACCCTAAAGCGAGCACCCCGGGCTGCACCCAAGAGGCCTGCGCCTTCCGCGACGTGCAGGCGGAGTTCGCGGCCCTCGGCGTCGACGTGTACGGCGTCAGCGCGGACCCCGTCGCCAAACAAGCTCGCTTCCGCGAAAAGAACGCGCTCTCGATGCCACTGCTCGCGGACCCCGAGCTGCTCGTCCTGCAAGCCTGGGGCATCTGGCAGAAGAAGACCCTCTACGGGCGCGAGTACGACGGGATCGTGCGCTCGACCTTCCTCTTCGATGCGACGGGCACCCTCACGAAGGTGTGGCCTACCGTGAAGGTCAAGGGCCACGCGGACGACGTGCTCAACGCCGCCCGCGCGCTGGTCGGCTAGTCGTCGTCGTCGTCGTCGTCGTCGTCATCATCGCCGCCGCCGCGGACCGCGCGGTCTGGCGCGGGCACAGCGCCCGGCACGGCGGGTGCGCCACCGGAACGCAGCTGGCGCCAAGCGGCCTTCGCGTCGCGCTCGTTTGAGCTGCGGTGGCACGCGACGCAGTCGGCGAAGTCGCGGATCCCCTCCTCTTGGTGCTCACGCGCGATGCTCCGCTCGGAGTGCTCGTGGCAACCGTAGCAGGTGTACGTCTCCCACGTCGTGCCCGTATGACATGTGTCGCATCGATCGGGATGCTTGCGGTCAAAGCGGAAGTAGTTGACGTGGTCGAAGGTCGCGGGCTTCCAGCGATCCACCGCGTGGCAGGACTCGCACAGGTCGCCGGACTTCGCGTGCAGCTTGTCATTTGGTCCATCATGACAGGACGCGCATACGTCATCGGCGGCGAGCGATCCGTGGTCAAAGCGCGCTCCTTCCCAGCGCTCGACCGTGTGGCAGTCCGAGCAAGCCAGGTCCGCTGAGCGCGTATGAACCGCCGTGTCCGGCGCCTCATGGCAGCTCGCGCACGTCTCCGCCGCCGCGAGCAGCGCGTGGTCGAAGCGCCCCCCCTCCCATGTGTCGAGGCTGTGGCACTCGGAGCACAGCGCCTCACCCATGCGCTGGTGAACCAGCGTATCGGGCGCCTGGTGGCAGCTCGCGCAGGCCGCGGCGAGCTCTGCTGGGAGCGCCGAGTGCGCGAAGGCGATGGTCGCGTCAGCGACGAGCGCGCCATGGTGCTGCGTGTGGCAGGTCACGCACGTCGCGGCGGTCACCTGCTGGTGAAGATCGCTGCCCGAGCGCTTCGCGTCGATCTCGGCCACGGGGTGGCAGGCGATGCACCGATCATCGGGCGTTCCGCGAAGCAGCGCGTGGCACGCGAGGCAGTCATTCGACAGGTTCGCGTGCCCTGGTGTGAGCGGCTCAGCGCTGAGAACAAAGGACGGGGCGTACATCGCTCCGACGAGGCCGACGCCCGCCGCTGCGGTCACGCTCGCCACCATCAACCATCGACGCATAGCCCCTCCTCGGGTCTCACCAGACTAAGACCTCTACAGATGAACGCGCGACAGCGGGTGAACGCCAGCCCACAGATGTTAGCTCAGGCATCCAGCAGCGCAGCCCACAGCCGTCCGCGGGAGCACATATGTCGTACGATGCTCGATCCGAGCGATTCTACGTCGGTCTTGGCCTCGGCTTCGCCGTCGTGGCGCTGGCGGCGATGAGCGATCTGCTGATCGACTGGGACGAGGGCACGACCTGGGCGCACATCCTCACCGAGGGCTTCATCGGCTCGTGCGGCGTCGCTGGCGTCGCGGCGCTCTTGGGCCGCTTGCGCAGCCTGCGCCTGGACGCGGATCGCGCCCACGCGGAAGCGGACGCTGCGAGCGCCCGCGCCCGCGAAGCCGAGGCGGTGGCGGACCTCGCGCGCGCCCGCGCCGATGGGCTGGCCAACGACCTGCGCGCGACCCGCGCCGAAGCCGACCGCTGGCGCGCCGAAGCGGGCACCTTGCTCAAAGGCCTTGGCGCTGCCATCGACGTGCAGTTCGAGCGCTGGGAGCTCAGCGGCGCCGAGCGCGAGGTCGCGCTGCTGCTGCTGAAGGGCCTCTCGCACAAGGAGCTCGCCGAGGTGCGTGACGTTGGCGAGGCGACCGCCCGCCAGCAAGCGCGCGCCGTGTACCGCAAGGCCAACCTGTCTGGCCGACATGAGCTCGCTGCGTTCTTCTTGGAGGACCTGCTGCTCCCGTCGCGCTCTTCCGCCGAAGGCCGCGCGTAGGCTCCTAGGCCTCGGCGCCGCCGTCCAGCGCGCGCTGCAAGCCGGGGAGAACGAGGTTGAGCACCTCGAACACGCCCGCTGAGCGGTCCTCTTCCACGCGCGCTACCGCCTCCATGATCGTGAACACGGCGCATGCGAGCGTGGTGGAGGCGACGACGGGCCATCGGAAGGTGAAGGCCCCCGTTCCGCACCCGATCTCGACGCGCTCAGCGATCATCTCGGAGATGAGCGCTCGCATGGACTCAAGGCGAAGCCTAGCGACCGTGGGGAGCTTGTCCGGCTGAAGGATCGCTGCGCGAGGCAAGCGCTCTGCGTAGTCCGCGACGACCTCGAACAGATCGTGCAGCGCCTCGACCGGATCCGCAGGGTGGCTGAGCGCGGCGAGCTCATCCGAGGTTGTCTCGCAAACACCGCTTATGAGCTCGTTTACGACCTCGTCTTTACCAACGTAATACTTGTAGAGCGTGGACTTGCTCATCTGCATATGACGAGCGAGCGCGTCGACGGTCAAATCCGACAGCTCGCCTGCATCAAGCAGCGCATAGGCGCCCTCAAGCAACGCCTGCCGGGTAATACGTGGGCCGCCTTTGGTGGCCATACACCCTCCTCGGAGCCCGCAAAGCTGATGGCGTTCCGACAGCGGTCTTGTATGTGCTCGTTCGTTCCAAGGCAAACAGCGATAAACCCCTAAGAAATAGACACAGCTGCTATCCAGCACCATTGCCCAATCACGCCGTACTGCCCCGTCCGCTGACACCATTTACCTCACTGACACCGACCTCCTCCACCGCCATCACCCGAAGCATCATCGCCCCAATGGCGCCGACCGGATACCCACCCTGGGGGATCGGCATGCAGTGGAAACACCTTCCCATCGTCGCGTTTGACACGGAGACCACCGGGCTCTCCCCCTTTGGCGAGGACCGCATCATCGAGTTCGCCGCGGTCGTCCTGCGCACGGACGAAGCAGGTCACGTTGTGTCTCAAGAAGACCACGCCTTCCTCATCGATCCACAGATCCCCGTTCCCCGCATCGTGACCCAGCTTACGGGCATCTCTGACTCGGACGTGCAGGGTAAGCCCACCTTCGCGGAGCACGCGGACGCGATTCGCGCGCTCCTCGCGGGTGCGATCACGGTCGCCCATAACTACCCGTTTGACCTCGCCTTCTTGAGCGAGTCGTACAAGCGGCTCGGCCAGGCCTTCCCGGTCCCCCTCGCCGAGATCGACACGGTCGACCTGTCGATGCGCAGCTTCCCGGACGCCCGCAGCCACAAGCTCGAGGACCTCTGCAAGCGCCTGGACGTCAGCCTCGTAGGCGCCCACCGCGCGACCAACGACGCCGCGAGCTGCGGCCGCTCCTTCACCGAGCTGGTCCGGCGCAACGACGTGCCCAACGACCTCCAAGAGATGCTCACGTGGGCCAACGCGATCGGCATGCCCCCCGAAGACGCCCCGTTCAGCGCTGACGAGCAGGGGCGCTTGGTCTTTCTCGACGGCGACCACCGCGGCGAGCTCGTCGCCGAGCACCCCATCCACCTCGCGTGGATGGAGAAGGCCCGCGTGCCCGGTCCAAACGGATGGAGCTGGCGATTCTCGGCGTCCACACGCCACTGGATACGGCGGTGGCTCGACGTGCGGAGCTCGGGGCGCGCGCAGCAGAACCCCAAGTCGTTCCGAGCCGCTGACTGGGTCATCGACTCGTGCATCGCCGACCCTCGACGCGAGGTATAGCCATGCGCATCGCGTTCTTCGTCGTCGGCCTCGCGCTCATGTTCGCCTGTGGCGCGCGCCAACCCTACGGCGGCGCCGGCCTTAGCAAGCAGCTGGAGAGCGAGGTCATCGCGCTCCAGCAGACCAACCGCCGCCTCGAAGCGCAGGTCGCGACGTGCAGCGAGGGCGGCGCCCCCGACACGCTCTACACCGAGCTCGTGCCGCTGCTCAAGGGCACAGAGGCCACGCTCAGCCGCGATCAAAACCGAACCGTCATCACCTTGCCCGGGCCTTACTTGTTCAGCCTGGACCGGCTTGAGCTCCGCGAAGAGTCGGCCAAGGTGCTCGATCTTCTCTCCATGGTGCTCAATCAGCACCGCGAGCAGCGCGTCGTCATCGAGGGCCACGTGAGCGACCGCACGCTCACCCCCGCCCTTCGCCGCACCATCCGCGACGAATGGGCGCTCTCCTTCGCGCGCGCCGACCTGGTGCGCAGGGAGTTGTCCGGGCGGTACGCCGTGGATGAGGCCCGCTTCACTGTGAGCGGCAGGGGGATCATGGCCCCAGTCATGTCCAACGACACCTCCGCCGGCCAAGCGGCCAACGAACGCGTGATCATCACCGTGCTGCCCGTCGGGGGGCGGTAACGGTGCTGACTGGTCCTCTCGTGCGCGTTCGCGCTCGCGGCGCTCGCCTCGAACCCAGCTACATCGACCCCGCCAAGGACGCGCTCCAGCAGCACACAGCTGAGCTCATCAGCTTGGTCGACAGCGCCGTGCAGGACCGCAGCACCCGCGGTGAGCTCGAAGAGGCCCTCACCGAGTCGATCGGCGACAGCCGCGACCACAAGCTGCTCAAGGGGCTCGCCAAGCTGCTGCTCGACCGTGCCACGTTCGACGTCGCCGCGGACCTCGCGCCACCCGAGCTGCGTTGGGAGCTGTTCACCCGCGCCCAGCGCGTCGGCCCGCTTGCGGCCGAGCGTGGTCCCTTCGAGCGCCCCGTCGCCGCCGACGTGATCGCAGAGCTGGCCGCTGAGCGCGGCGTCGCCCCCGACGCCCTCGCCGACGCCCTCTACGCCGATCTGCCCCACGAGCAGCGGATCATGCAGTGCCCGCTCCCCACCGCCGAGGCGCTGCTGCACCGCTACAACGTCGCGCTCGTGCAGGCCGCGCTGCTCAAGGCCACGCAGGTCACGCTCCGCTTACAAGGCGCCACCGCGCCGCGGATGCGTCAGCTGTTCCGGCACATCAAGTTCCACCAGCTCCTGCACCGCGCCACGCTGAGCGACGACACGCTCGCGCTCGTGCTCGACGGCCCCTCCTCGCTCTTCCACCAGTCCACGCGCTACGGCATGCAGCTGGCCAACTTCTTCCCCGCGGTGCTGCTCCAGGACGGGCCGTGGTCCATGACGGCGCAGGTCGCGTGGGGCCCGAGCGGTCGCGCGCTCACGCTCGAGGTCGACCACAAGCAAGGACTACGCTCCCACCTGACGGATCGCGGCGCGTGGGTGTCGCGCGAGCAGCAGCACTTCTGCGAGCGCTGGGACGCGCAGGGCACAGGCTGGGACCGCCGCGACGGGCAGCTCCCCATCCACCTCGGCCGCGGCGCCGTGGTCTTCCCTGACTACAGCTTCCACAACCAAGGGCGCGTCGCGCACCTCGACATCGTCGGCTTCTGGCGGCGCGACTACCTGGAGCGCCGGGTCGCGCTGCTGCGCGACTACGCCCCCGGAAACCTCATCCTCGCCGTCAGCCGACGGCTCCGAGGGTGCAAAGAAGCGCTCGCCGACTTGCCCATCGAGGTGATCGACTTCGCCGAGGTGCTACCTCCGGGCAAGGTCCTCGCCGCGATTGAGCGCGTCGCGCGTTGAATAGGGCGAGCGACTTCGTCGTTCTTTGGCTAGAGTCGTCGCCAGTGACTCACTGAGGTTGTTGTGCGCCAAGCCCTGCTCATCCCCGCTCTGCTGCTCATCGCCGGTTGCCCCAAGCCGGAGCCCACGCCTGAGCTCCTCAACATCGAGGTCGAGCCCTCCGAGCTGGTGTTCCTGGACGTCGCGGCGGACACCACCGCCGTGCTCCCCCTCACCTTGCGCAGCACCGGCGACACGCCCGTGTTCCTGAACGAGCTGGAGCCGCTGATCTCGCCGGCCTTCCGCCTCATGGACGACCCCGGCTCCTTCACCATGGAGCCCGGCGAGGAGCGGGTCTTCGACATCGGCTACACGCCCTCCACCGCCATGGAGGACCGCGGCTGGCTCGCCGTTCGGTCGATCGCGCCCACCGAGCGCGAGCTGCTGGTGGACCTGTGGGGCAACCTGTGGCCACCGGAGCTGCTCATCGAGCCCCTCGCGATCGACTTCGGCAACCTGCTCCCAGGCCAGACCGCCACCGAGGACATCCGCATCTCGAACATCGGCGGAAGCCCGCTGTTCATCGATCAGATCACGCTCGACGGCCCCTCCGCCTTCTCCGTCGCGATCCCGCCGCTCGGGCGCCTCGATGCCGGCGAGACCATGCTCGCCCCCGTCACCTTCGCGCCAGCCGCGCTCGCGCCCGACCCCTTCGAGGGCTTGGTCACCATCACCCACGACCAAGGTGAGCCCACCGAGGTCACCCTCCTCGGCGAGTCCAAGAACGACCCGCTCGCGATCTGCCGCGCCACGCCGCCCGTCATTCACGCGTGGGTGGACCGCTCCAGCTTCGACGGCAGCGCGTCATACAACCCGCAGGGCGGGCCCATCACCCGGTACCGCTGGGAGCTCGTGCGCCAACCGCCAGGCTCGGCGGCAACGCTCCCCATCAACGATCAAGCGATCGTGCCCAACTTCCGCCCCGACCTCGCGGGCGAGTACGTCGCGTCCCTCGTCGTCACCAACGACATGGGCGTCGAGTCCTCACCCTGCTTGGCCACGCTCACCGCCACCATCACGGACGATCTGTGGATCGAGATGTACTGGGAGCGGCGCGCGGACGACATGGACCTGCACCTCATCGCGCCCGGCGGCCAGCGCGAGACCGACTCGGACTGCTACTACAGCAACTGCGTAGGCTCTGGCCTAAATTGGGGTTCGCTCGCATCAAGTGACGACGATCCGTCCTTGGACTTTGACGACGTCCCCGGCCGCGGTCCGGAGAACATCAACATCGCCACGCCAGCGCCCGGCACCTACGGCGTGTACGTGCACGACTACCCCGGCAGCGTGCTCAACCGCGGAAACGTCGTCACCGTGAACATCTACGTGTTCGGCACCCTCGCGTGGCAGGGCACCAAGGAGATCGTGGGCGAAGACAGCTTCAACCACTTCGCGGATGTGAGCTTCCCGGACGGGGTCGTCACCCCGTTCTGACCGCTTGACCGCCTCCTCGCCGCGTGCGACCCTCACGCGCCTTGGAGGTCCCGTGAACACCTACCTGCAACGTTTTCGCGCGATGGTGGACGCTCTCCGCGCGAACCCGCAGATCACCATCACCGACTTCACCGTCCAGCCGCCCGCTACCGACGCGCAGCTCGCGGCCGCGCGCGCCTACTGGCCACTCGACGCCGACATGGAGGCCTTCTACCGCCAGTGCAACGGTCTGACCCTGCGTTGGGAGGCCAAAGGCCGGGACGGCGACGCCGTGGGCGCCGTCCGCTTGTGGGGGGTGCAAGACGTCTTTCGCGACCAGCGCAACCGGCTCTGGGACGACGACGACTCGCCCTTCCGCTCGCTGCACCCCTTCGACCACTTCGCGGACGAGGCCTGCGCGGCCCTCTCGCTCAAGCCGGGGAGACCCGCAGAGGTGTTCTACCACTACTGCGGCGAAGAGCTGTCCACGATGCAGCTCAACTTTCGAGGCTACCTAGAGCTGCTGCTCAAGTCCCGCGGCTTCTGGTACTGGCAGCGCTCCATCGCCGCCCCCGAGCACTTCAACGCCCACCACCCGCGCGGCACCAACGAGATCAACTTCCGAAAGTACGGGAAGGAGCTCTTTAAGGACTACCGCGACGCGGACTTCGTGCGCGTCGACCAAGATCGCATCGACGGCATCTCCGACCACGAAGAGAGCCCGACCCAGCCCGACGCCGCGACCGCGAGCGCGCCGCGACGCCGGTTCATCGAGGGCACTTGGACCTGCGGGAGCTGCGAGCAAGCGGAGCTCCGCGGGCGCCTCAAGCGCTGCCCCTACTGCGGCTCCGCGCGCGAGGCGGGCACCGGCTTCAACTTCGGTGAGCGCGACGCCAAGAGCGGCCGCGCCCTCGCGGCGACCGTCGTCGACGTGGAGGGCATGTCGATGGCCGCCGCAGGCGCCGACTGGTTCTGCGCCAACTGCGACAGCTCCAACCCAGCGGGCTCGCCTAAGTGCGGCGGCTGCGGGTCCTCGGCGGAGTTCGCCGCCCTCGCCGCCCCCATGCCGCCCCCCGAGCCGCCCCCCGTCGTGAACATCCACGACGAGCCCTCCAACGGAGGCGGCGGCGCCGTAAAAGCCGCTGGCGCAGGCTGCGGCTTGCTGTTCGTGATGGGCGTCATCGCGGTCGTCTGCCTGCTCGGCGTCCTCTGGTTCACGCGCACCACCACCGAAACAGGCCAGGTCACGAGCGCCTCGTGGACCTCACAGGTGCACCTGGAGCGCTGGACGGGCACCGAAGCGCGAGGCTGGCGCGACGAGCTCAAGACCTCACCCAAAGCGAAGCCCCCGGTCAATGGCACAGGCGAGCGCGTCGGCATCTCCGAGCTGAGCGCGTGCAAGGACAAGGTGCGCAAAGAGGCCGGCTGCGAGACGAAGACCCGCAAGGAGGCCTGCGGCACGGAGGAGAAGTGCAAGCAGAAGGACCTCGGAAACGGCTTCGCGGAGGAGATCTGCGAGGACGTCACCAAGTACTGCCAGGTCGAGTACGAGGACTGCTGGAAGGAGCAGCGCGACGACTGGTGCAGCTACGACCGCTTCGACTGGAAGCGCGTGGACACGCACGAGCGCACCGGCATGGACAACAACCCGCTCGCCGCCGAGCCCTTCACCGTGAGCGGCCTCGATCGTAGCGTCTCCGAGCAGACGCTCAAGGTCGACGTGCGCTTCCGCGACCAGACGGGCACCTGGACCACCCAGGACCTGGCTCGCTTCCAGAAGCTCACCCCCGGCACCCAGGTCGACGTCGACGTGACCCGCACCGGCAGCCTCACCGACGTGCGCTTGGCCGGCGCCAAGTAGTCACGCCCGCCGCAGCTCTAGGACAAAGGCCTCGGTACCGCCGGGGCCGCCGTCCTCGACCGTCGTGCTCACGCGCAGCCCGGCGCGCGCTGCGTCGTCCGCGAAGTCTTGCAGCCAGGTGCGGCCTGGATCCGCGAGCCACCCCACGCCATCCTCCGCCAAGAAGCGGTCGAAGGCGGAGATGACCTGCGGCACCATCAGCGCGCTGTAGAGCACGTCGCTGGCCACCACGCGGTCGAAGCAACGCTCGCGCAGGCCGTCGGGTAGCTCGCCGCGCCAGTCAAAGCTCGCGTAGCGCACGCGCCCCACCAAGTCGTTGCGCGCGAGGTTCGCGGCCAAGAAGCGCTCCGTGTCGGGGTGCTGATCGCTCGCGACCACCGACGCGCCGCGCTGGGCGGCGACCAAGCTCGGCAGCGCGAGCCCACAGCCCAGCTCCAAGAGCGTGCGCCCCCCGAGCTCCGCCCGCGCGACCCGATGCGAGAGCGCCCGAGCGCAGGGCCAGATCACCCCGAACATCGGACAAAGATCCTCGAAGATCCGATCCGTCGCCCACTCGCCGATCATGCGGTCGCAGTGCTCGGTGACCGCCGCCTCGAAGTCCTCAAGGCCTTCGAGCTCAAAGTGTAGGTCCAAGACCGTCTCTTGCCATCGTCGCAGGCGGTACACGGCGCCCTCCGCGAGCGGGGCTAACCGTCCTTGGGCGCGCCCTCATCCTCGACGCCGCGCGCGGGCGGGAGCGCGTCGAGCACGAAGCCCATGACCCTGTCGAAGTCCTCGGGCACGTCCTCGGGGCGCACGACACCGGCCGCCGCGCGCACCTGCGCCAGCTGGTGGTAGTAGCGACGGCAGCTCGCGCACATCGCGAGGTGACAGTGAAAGCGCACGCGCGCCACCAGGCTCGCTTCACCGTCGAGGACCGAGCTGACGCGCTCGATGACATCTTGGCAGCGTGAGAAGGGCATCTACTCCATCCTCTGGGCGACAGCGGCCCGCAGCGCTTGTCGCGCGCGATGCAGCCGAATTCGCGTGTTTCCTGCCGATAGCTCCAGCGTCTCGGCCAGCTCGGCGTGGTTCATTCCGTGCGTCTCCCGCAGCAAGAGGATCTCGCGGTAGGCGTGTGGCAGCGTGTCCATCGCCGCCCGGACCCGCGCGAGCATGCGATGCGCGTCGAGCTCCTCCTCCACCCGCCACGCTTCGACGGGGGCCGCCCAGGCGCCATCTGGCCCAAAGCGCCCGTCGTCCGGGTGTTCGTCGGGCAGATCGACCAAGCGCCGACGCGATCGCAGGTCGTCCAGCGCCCGGAAATGAACCGCGCGGTACAGCCAGCTCTTGATGCTCGTTCGGCCCTCGTAGCGGTCGATGCCCTCCATCACCGCGAGCAGCGCGCCCTGCACCACGTCCTCAGCGCGGCCCCGCTCGCCCAGCATGCGCGTGGCGAAGCCGACGAGGTGCGGGCCGTGCTCGGACAGGATCGCCGTCCACGTCGCACGGTCGCGCGCCCGAAGCCGCTGCAGCAGCTCAGGCGCAATGACGAGCCCCTCGCGAGGCGCCACGGTTGCGGGTGAGGGCGCGTCGGTCATCGCGCGACGGCGATCGCGGGTTGGCTCGTGACGTGGACGAGCTGGCCGAGCACCGCGCCGAACAAGAGGTGTCCTACGAGGCTGCCCATCGCGAGCATCGCCGAGCCCGAGAACACCCCGGCGCCCATCATCGGCATAGCGACGAGCTGCACCATCAGCCACGGCGCTACGGCGAAGAGCGCGCCGCGGAGGGCGTCAGGACCGGTCAGACGGGGGCGCGCCACCGCTACGAAGCCTATCGCGAGCGCGTCTCCGACCATCAGGTGCGCTGCCCAGCCCAGCGCGAGCGAGCCGCCCATCTGCTCCCCGAGCGTCGCGGCTGGGTTCATCGGGGGCATGCCCATGAGGGGGGCCATGCTAGCGAAGGCGCTCATAGCGAGCGTGGCGGCGGTGCCAGCGAACAGGGTGGCGGCGAGGTTTGGCGTTGACATGTGCGCTCCAGCAGACCGGCCGCAGCCGGAGGGGGGTGAGGTCGAGCGGCCACCGTCGCAGCGCGCTCCAGCCTGAAGAAGCCCGGCAAAGCGCGTCGTTACACGACTCCACCCAATTGTGTAACAGGCCACGCCGTCGCGCATCGACGCTATGTCGGCGCCGAGGAAGCCCTCGCACCCGCCGCACATGGAGACACCGATGCGCCGCACCCTCGCCCTCACCCTCACCCTGCTCCTCCCGCTCTTCGCCGCCTGCACGACGGAGACCGTCCCGCCCACCGACGCGGAGCTGCTCACCACAGTAGAGGGCCTGCGCACCTCCTATGACACATGGGACCAAGCGCCTGGCGCCGAGGGCGTGCTCGCGACCCCGGGCGGCATGCACGGCGAGTATGTGCAGGCCTGGTACAACCCCGAGGCCCTTGCGGACCTCGCCGTCCCCGAGGATAGAGCGACCTCATTCAAAGACGGCTATGTCGACGCCGACGGCACCCAGATCATGGCGACGACGGTCATGCGTTACGCCGACGGCTACGGCTGGTTCTACGCGATGTGGGACGACTCCGGCGCGCTGCAAGCCTCGGGCGCCGTCACCATGTGCGCGGGCTGCCACGAAGCAGGCGACCAAGCGTTCTTGATCCCCAACCGATAAGCCGCTCCGAGCACCGCGCGCGACGAGGAGCACATGCCTTCCGAGTCCACGATCTTGCCTGCCGACCTCGACCGCACCCGCCACACGGTGCTCCCGCGCATCGAGGCGACGTCGGGCAAGGCGCGCCTGCTCACCACGCGCGAGCGGCGCTACGACATCCTCCGAACGCTGGGCGAGGGTGGGGCGGGCGAGGTCTTCTTGGCCGAGGACCGCGACATCGGCCGCAAGGTCGCCATCAAGCAGATCCGCGAGGAGGCGCGCTCCGAGGCGCTGCTCCTGCGCTTCATCCGCGAGGTGCAGACCGTCGGGCGCCTGGAGCACCCCAACATCGTGCCGATTCACGACGTCGGCCAGGACGAGCACGGCGCCTACTACTTCGTGATGAAGTACGTCGAAGGCCTCACGCTGGAGCAGATCCTCGACGATCTTCGCCGCGGCGACGCCGCCACCCACCGGCGCTTCGGGGTCGAGCAGCGCGTCAAGCTGGCGCGCAGCCTCATGGAGGCCATCGCCTTCGCCCACAGCCACGGCGTCATCCACCGCGACCTCAAGCCGGCGAACGTCATGGTCGGGCCCTATGGCGAGGTGCTCGTCCTCGACTGGGGGATCGCGAAGATCGATGGCAGCATCGAGCCCGCCGTGAAAGCCCGCCCCGAGGACGAGACCGTCGGGCCGCGCACCCGCGACGGCGCCCTCATCGGCACCCCCCGCTATATGTCGCCCGAGCAGACGCGCGGCGCGGCCGTCGACCACCGCAGCGACATCTACAGCCTCTCCGTCATCCTGCACGAGCTGCTCACGCTGCGGCACTACTTGGACGCCATCCCCGACGACGCCGGCCTCGACGCCGTGCTCACCGGCGTGCGCGAGCAGGCCGTTCCCCTCGCCAGCTTGGTCCGCCACCCCCACCAGGACCCCATCCCCATGGACCTGAGCTGGATCGTCGACCAAGGCGTCAAGAAGCAACCCAGCGAGCGCTACGTCAGCGTCGACGCCATGCTCGAGCGCCTCAGCGCCCGCGACGCCGGCGAGGTTCACGTCCAGTGCCCGGTGACCTTCTCAAAGCGCGCGAGCTCCGAGGTCTTTCACGTCATCGATCGCTATATCGTGCCGCGCATGGGCTGGATGTTCACGGCCGGCGCCACGGTGCTCACCCTCGGCACCGCCATGGTCATCGTGATGATGGTCGCCGCCGCGCTCGGCGCGCTCTTCCTCATCGGCCTCGGCGTCTACGCGCTCATCTAGCCGACGCCCCCCGGTCACAGCCAGTCGCGCACGAAGCCGTAGAAGTCGCGCCAGCCGGGGTGGTACCACACCTCAGCGACGTAGAGGGCGAAGAGCAGCCGCGACGCTGCGATCGCGAGCACTGTGGCGCCGACGAGGGCGAGCAGCGGCGGCTCCCAGCGGGCGAAGCGCAGCGCCACGCTGTGGGTGCGCGGGGCGACGGGGTCGAAGCCGCGGGCGTCGAGCGTCTCGGCGAGGGCGTGGGCGCGGCGCAGCGAGCGGGCGACGACGGGGAGGAGGAGCGCGACCTCTTGGCGCAGCCACGCGAGCGGCCGGCGCGGGCTGAGCGGGCGACCTCGGCGGGCTCTCGCTTGGCGAACGATGAGCGCCTCCCGCCCCATGACCGGCACGAAGCGCAGCGCGGTCACCGCGAGGAAGCCGAGCGACCACGGCACCCGCAGCGCGGTGAGCGCGGCGAACAGCCGATCGGGCGGCGTGCCCACCGCGACCGCGACGCCAGCGAGGCCCACCGCCACCAGCCGCAGCGACTGAATCAGGCCGTGCCGCGCGCCCTCGCCGTAGAAGGCGATCGGCCCGAGGGAGAGCCAGGCCACGCGCGGCTGAGCGGCGTAGAACAGGCCCTGCGAGAGCACGGTCGACCACACGATGACCGCGACGAGGCCGAGCGCCCGCCAGCGCCAGCGCCACGCGAGGGGCAGCGATGTAAAGCCCGCCGCCGCCGCGAGCGCGAGCAGCCCGAGCGCCACGGGGCCCTCGAAGAGCACCGCGAGGAGGCTGACGGCGGCGAGCAGCAGCAGGCGCGTGCGCGGGTCCATCAGCGAAGCCGCTCCACGAGCGTCGCCGCGTCGCACAGGGGCCATCCGCGCGCGACGCAAGCGCTGGCGATCGGGCCGAGGCGCAGCGGGATCGACGTCGGAAGAGCACCGAGGATCGTCAATGGCGGCCCAGAAGCGAGGAGCCGCCCCTCATCGACGACCCACACGGTGGTGGCGTGGCGCAGCGCGAGGCCGACGTCGTGCGTAGCGAACACGAGGATCCGCTCGCCGAGCAGCTCGCCGAGGAGCTCCATCATGCCCTCGACCGCGTCGAGGTCCTGGCCCGAGGTGGGCTCGTCGAGGAGCAGCACGTCCGGGGCGCAGCAGAGCGCCGCGCCCACCGCCACCCGAAGGCGCTGACCGCGAGAGAGCGCTTGGGGCGAGCGCTCGCGCACCTCGGTCAGGCGCAGGGCCGCGAGCACGGCGTCGACGCGCTCCTGCACGTCGCTGAGGCCCTGTTCGAGCGGGCCGTAGCGGAGCTCCTCCCCCACCGTCGCGCAGAAGAGCGACAGATCCGGGTCCTGCGGCACGAGCAAGCAGCGAGGCTCCACCTGCGCGAGGGCCGCGAGCAGGCTCGACTTGCCCGCGCCGTTCGCGCCGAGCACCGCCACGCGCTCCCTGGCGTGGAGGCGCACGTCCACGCCGTGCAGCACCTCGCGCTCGCCCGCGCGCCACACAAGCCCCTCGTGGGCCATGAGGAGCGGCCCCAGCGCAGCGGGCGCAGCGCGCTGAGGTGACGTGCCCGCGCGATCCTCGAGCGCCTCCCAGCGCTCGCCTTTCGCCGACGCCGCCTCGTCGAGGAGCAGCTGCTCCGGCACAAGCAGCCGCGCCTGGCGCAAGCGCGCGGCGGTCATCGTCGCCGCAGGGCCGTCCCAGCACAGCGCGCCGTCCTCCACCAGCCAGAGCCGCGTCGCCCACGCGAAGCAGGCTTCGAGCCTGTGTTCGACGAGGATCACCGCGATGCCCTCGTCGCTGAGCGCGTGAAGCGCCGCGAGGAGCGCCTGCGCGGCGACGGGGTCGAGCTGCGCGAGGGGCTCGTCGAGCACCAGGAGCGGCGCGCCCGCGGCGACCCCGGCGGCCACGGCGACGCGCTGCTGCTGCCCGCCGGAGAGCGCCATCGGGTCGCGGTCGGGGTCGACACCAGGCAGGTGCGCGGCGAGCAGCTCAGCCACCCGCGCCCGAACGCGCTCGACCGACCAGCAGGCCGACTCCGGCCCCATCGCGACCTCGTCCCGCAAGGAGCCCGTCACCACCTGCACCCCCGGCTCTTGGCCCACGAAGCCGAGCCGCTGCACGCGCTGCGCGGGGGTGAGCGCCGCGACGCAGTCCTGACCGAGCCGCACCTCACCCGAGACCTGCCCCGCCCCGTGGCGCTGGGTGAGCCCCGCGATCAGCCGCACCAGGGTCGACTTTCCTCCGCCGCTCGGCCCCGTCACCAGCACGCGCTCGCCGGGGGAGACCCGCGCGCGCACGTCGCGCAGGGCGGGGTGCTCGCCGCGCGGGTAGCGGTAGCCGAGGTCAGTGAGCGAGAGGGTCACGCCTGCACCCGCCGCAGGGCGTCGGCGAAGTCCACCGCGAGCCAGCACCCGAAGACAACGTACAAGAAGCCAGGAAAGACCAGCATCAGCGCGAGGTACCAGTCCGCGAGGAACAAGCGGTAGAGCACGATGCTGCTCAGGTAGCCCGCCGCCGCCGACACCACGTTCGCGCCGCCGATCGCGACCGAGAGCCGCAGCCAGCGGGAGAAGCGGCTGCCATCCCGCCAGGCCCCGCCGCGGGTGAGCCCGGCGAGCCACAGGCCGAGCTCCAGCGTCGCGACCACGCTCCCGACGTAGAGCAGATCGGTCGGGTGAAAGGAGCCGAGGGCGAGGCCGCGCAGCAGGTAGCCGAGCACCGAGAACAGCGCCGCGACGCCGGGTCTTGGCAGCAAGGTGACGAGGGCCCCGAGCAAGCAGGCGCGCAGCGTGTCGTCGACGAGGCCGGTGAGCAGCGGCGCAAAGGGGCCGAGCAGCGCCTCGACGCCGTAGCCGAGCACGCGCGTCGTGGTGTTCGTCACGAAGGAGAGCGCCCCGAAGAGCGCGATGGTGACGAGGTCCGAGGTGCGGCTCGCGGCCATCCAGCGCCGGCCGAAGGCGGCGAGCCCGCCGAGCCCGACGGCGCTCAAGCCGACGACCAGCGCGAAGCCAGCGCTCGCGAGCCAGCTCCCACGCGCGAGCGCTAAGGGTCGGCGAAGCTCGTGAAGCGCTGTGTCGCTGCCGAGGGGGCGAACGGCGATCTGCCGCCAAACGAGCGCGTCGTCGTCGATGCCCGCGCCGTCGACATACACCGGCAGCGCCGCCGTCGCGCGCTCGCCGGCGGGCACCCTCAGCACCACCGCGACCTCGTCGCTCTGGCCGTCGAGCTCGCGCACCCGAGGGCGCAGCGCGTGCGCGGGCTGGCCGGCGTCATCCACGATGCGCTCGCTCACGACGACGCTCTGATCGGCCTCAGAGCGGTTCTCCAGCGTGACGGCCTCCCACGCCCACGGCGCTTGGTCGTCCCGCGGGCGGTAGCCGAGGCCCGCCCCCCACAAGGCGCGACGCCACCACCGCGCCGGCAAGCGCAGCGCGTCGGCCGGCCGAGCGCGATCGGCGCGGCCCGAGGCGCTCGCAGGGAAGCGCACGTCGACCACCGCGAGCTGGCGCTGGGCCTCCGCGAGCGACACCACGCGCGGCACCAAGCGCACCGCTTCGCCCGCGACGACCAGCTCTGCGCCGTCCCTCCCGACGTCGAGGTCGATCGCTTGGCGCCCACCGAGCGCGTCGCCACGCACGACCCGCTCCTCGCCAGCGACGGTCACGGTCACCTGCCCACCCGGGCGCACCGCGAGCCAGAGCTGCGCGCGCACCGCGGCGCCGTCCACGAGCGCGACCGGCACCTCCGGGGCGAGCGCGCGGCGCTGCTGCCCCGCGGGCACCTCCAGCCAGGCTTCGACCAGCTCCCCTCGCGCCGCGGGCACGGTCACCCGCTGCTCAACGAGCTGCGCCCCGCCGCTTACCCGCACCAGCACGCGTTGTCCGGGGGGCAGCGCCGCTGGGACGTAGGCCTGCACGACGGGTTCGGGCCACGAGGCCGCCGCGAGCACAGCGCCCGCTTCGTCCAGCACCTCGGCGCGGGTGACGCCGACGCTCGCCCGCAGCTCCAGCCCGCCGAGCGCCGGCTCCGCCCGCAGCGTCATCGGCTCCGGCGCGCAGCCCGCCCAGAGCAGGCTCGCCGCGAGCGCCGCCCGCCTCACCGAAACACGGTCACGCGGTAGGCGCCGCCGAGGGCGCCGGCCTCGGTGGTGAAGGGCAGCTCAACCAGCGCCACCCGCCCGTCCGCCGCCACCGCTTGGCGAAAGAAGACCGGGCCCTCGGTGTGGCAGACGGTCTGCAGGCGCTCATCGCCCGTGCCCTCGCCATTCAAGCGAAAGACGAGCGCGCCGTACAGGTCGCGGCGCTGATCGCTGGTGCGCGCCCCCGCGCCGACGACGAGCGCGTCCCCGAGCACGGTCATGCCTTGCGGAGCGTAGGGGCCGCGCCAGCTCCAGCGAGGCTGCCCCTGGGTGTCGAACGCGAAGAGCGTGTTCTCGTTCGGGTGCAAGCTCGGCGGGCGCAGCGCTGGGTCGGCCGAGCCAAACGGGATGCTGCTCTCCGACGTGAGCGCGAGGAGCTGGTCGCCCGCGGCGCGCACATGGCCGAGGGTCGCGACCACCGGGACCCCGCCGAGCTCGCGCGGCGCGCCGAGCGGCAGCAGCTCGCGCAGGGCGAGCGAGGCGGCGTCCACCCGCGCCAAGCGGCCGTCGGTGGCGCCGATCCAGAGCGCATCGCCCGCATAGGCCACCGTATCCCACAGGTAGACCCTGGAATACCACGGCAGGAGAGGCTCAAGGGCGACGCCGCCGACCGGCTCCAAGGAGGGCAAGCGCAGCACCTGCACGCCGCCGATCGGCAGGCCCCGTGGGGCCTCGCCGTCCGCGGAGCGGCTCACCGCGACCGCCACCGCGTCGCCCTTGGGAGAGGGCGTCGCGGCGACGAGCGTGGCGGAGAGCGCACCTTCGGGGGGCCATGCCGCTACGATCTGCCCCGCGGCGTCGACGTTGAGCACCGCGGCCGCGTTGCGGCGCCCCTCGTCCGTGTTCCACGCGTGCGTCGCGACGACGAGGAGCGAGCCGTCCGCCTGCGGAACCAGGCCGAGCGCCGCCGGGAGCGTGTACACGCCGTACAGATCGCCCGGCGCCACCGCGGAGGTGCCGACCCGGTCCGCGAGGCGCACCGTCCAGCGATCCGCGAGGGTCTCCGGGTCGAGCGCGTGAACGAGGGCGTCCGGCGACTGCTCCGCCGCGTAGAGGGTGCGGCCGTCCACCGACCACGCGACGCCCTTCACGACCGCCTCGGAGAGCCGGCGAACGATGCGCTCTCGCCCGGTGACGCCGTCAACGACGTGCACGACGCCACCAAAGTCGCCCACCGCCAGCCAGCGGCCGTCCGGCGAGAAGGCGACGGCCGTGTCCGGCGCCGTTCCGCCGGCGGCGATGCGGTCGCCGACATCGCCGAGCGGCACCGAGAAGATCGGGCGGCACTCGGCCTGCTGCGGCGCTGTGAGCGGGACGCCGCCGCGCTCGAGCGCTTGCCCGGGCGTCCACGCGACCGCCTCGAAGGCTGGGGCGCGACCAGCGGCCTCGCTGAGCAAGCCGCCGCGCACGAAGTACCAGCGCGGGGCGTCAACGGTCGGGGAGCAGGCGAAGAGCAGTGTCCAGAGCGCGATCATCATCGGCGGCGGGTAACGCGCCACCACACGTTCGGCCGAGGGCGAACGGGCGCTTGGCGGCCTTAGCGCGGATTCCCGAGCAAGGAAGCTGCCAGATCGAGGATCGCGCGCGTCTCTTCGGGCTGCTTGAGCCGCGTCCACTGCCCCACCGCCAAGCGGCCCGCGAGCCGCATGGTGTTCACCCAGGCGCCGGCGCGCGCCGCGTGGCAGAGCACGGTGAGGAGGTAGGCGTTGTCGTGGTCGACGGTGTCGCCGAGGCCCATCTCCTCGGCGGACCACAGCCAGCGGTAGGTGCCGTCTTGGTCGTTGCGCAGCGCGAGCATGACCGCGACGACCAGGCGGTACCGCGCCCAGAGCCAGTGGCCGGGGTTGCGCTCCAGGTGCTTCGCGGCGACGACCGACTCGGCGTACATGGTGTCGAGGTCCTCTTGCTCCAGCGCGAGCTGCGCCATGAGCAGGCGCGCCTGCACGGCGAGCTCGAAGAAGTCCTGACGCTCGGCCCAGCGCTGAGTGGCGCGGTACGCTGAGAGCGCGCGGCGCTCGTCACCCGCGAGGCGGTAGAGATCGCCGAGCCCCAAGCGCGCCTGGTGCAATAAGCTCGTGGCGCCGTGATCTTCGCCGATGTGAACGCACTCGCGGAAGAAGGCACCGGCGCGCTCCAGCTCCAAGCGCTGCCGCGCGACCACGCCTCGCCCGAGCACAGCACGCCCGACGCCGACGGGGTCGTGAATGGCGGTGAAGTTCTCGGCGGCCTCGCGGTAGAGCTCGTCGGCGTCCGCGAAGGAGCCGGTTCGACGCGCGACAAAGGCCTGGCCAAGCGCCGCTTCGGCCTGCCCGCGCACGTCCTCGAGCGAGACCATGCGGTTGAGCACCCGGGTGAACAGGATGTCGGCGCCGTCGAAGTTGCGCTTCTGCTGCTCAATCCACGCGAGGCCGTCGATCGCGCGCGCCTCCAGGCGCAGCTCGCCCTCGTCCTTCGCTCGACGCATGGCGTCGCCATAATGACGCTCTGCGGTGCTGATGTCGCCGCGTCGCCGCGCCGCCCACCCGAGCCCGATGGAGGCCTCGATGCGCCCGATCTCGTCGTCGCCGCTCTCGAAGTGCTTGAGCGCGCCGGCGTAGAGGTCCGCCGCGAGCTGGGCCTCGCCCGCGACCTCGTGCGCCCGAGCGCGCCACACGAGCGGCCAGCCGCCAAAGGAGCTCAAGCCGCGCGCGCGCTGGCAGCAGTCGATGGCCAGATCCGCCGCGCGCCGAAGCTCGCCGACGCGCCCGCGCGCCCACGCCGCTTCACAGGCGTAGAGCAGCTGCGCGACCGCCAACTGGTAGTCGCCGCCCGCGTGTGCGTTGCGGCCGACCTCGAAGGAGACGTCGGTGTGCGTGACAGCGCCGTGGCCGATCCACGCGTTGCCCAAGCGACGGTGGAGCGTCGAGAGGTCCGGGCGCTCCTGCGCCTCCTCCTCCATCGCGCGGCGCAGCAGCCCGTGGTCAAAGCGCACGCGCTCGCCCTCCTCCACCCAGACGCCCGCCGAGCACAAGTAGGCGTAGAGCTCGGGTCCAGCGATGGACATGAGCAGATCGCGGGGCACGCTCGGGCCACACAGCGCGGCCAAGTGCAGCGTGTCGCGAAAGCGGATGGGGTTGGCCGAGCGGTGCTCAAGCTCGTCGATGCGGGCCCGGAACAGCGCGCGAGCGTCCGCGGGGATGGCCGCGTCGATGTCCACGCCGCGGGCGAGCGTGTACTGCAGCCCGCCGAGCTTCACGAGCCAGCCGCGCGAGGCCCAGTCCATAAGGAGCTGGCGCGCGAAGAGCGGGTTGCCCTCGCAGCGCGAGGCCACCGACTCCGCGATATCGGGTGCCAAGGTCAGGTATTCCTTGAGCAGCTCGCGCGTGCCCAAGCGGTCCAAGCGGCGCACGTCCAAGCGCACCGCCCCGCCGGCGACCAAGTTGTCGACGCGCTCAGCGAGCTCGGGGTCGCGGGAGATGGCGTCCAGCTGCAGCGTGGCGAACACGACGATGCGCTTCTGCTCGCCATCGTGCGCGGACTGCAGCACCGCCTCGGCGATCGCGATGCCATCGCCCTCTTCCTGGGCGTCCTGCACATTCTCCAACACCAAGCACGAGGCTCCGCGCCACGAGCGCGCCTCCAAGTAGCGGTAGACCTCGCGGAGGCCAAAGCCCTCGGCGACAGGATCCTCGCCCGGCTCGACGAAGCCCGCCCAGCGGCAGAGCGTCTGCGCCTCGGCGACGACGACGTCATCGAGCACGCCACGCTCGCGTGAGAGCCTTCGACGCAAGCGCGCTTCGAGCGAGACTCGGCTCTCCTTCCATGGGCGAATGATCGCGCGGGCCGCGCCGGCGTAGCCGTCGTCGACGTCCATCGGGCGGTGGTAGTTCATGTGCACTGCCTCGGCCCAGCCCCCCTCGCCGAGCACGCGCACCACCGAGTCGACCAGGCGCGTCTTTCCGCAGCCCTTCTCGCCGACGATGAGCACGACGCGAGACAGACCGTCGCCCGACACGTCCCGCGCCGCATCCCACAGCACCTTGCGCTCGGCTTCGCGCGCGACGAGCGGGATCTCGCGCATGGCGAACAGCGCCAAGGAGCCTCGCGCGGTGGCGCCACGCCCCGACTCGGGTCCGACCTCGTCGGGCATCTCCGTGGGCGCGGGTCGGTTCCAGGCGGGCACGCCGAGCTGGCTGAACTGCTCAGCCCGCGATGGGTCATCCTCGGGGAAGGTGAGCGTCACGAGCGGGGAGAGCGCCGACGGCGGCGACGATGAGACGCGGCTCGGCGCGTAGCCGGTGGTGATCGGACAGGGGGTCGGCGCGGAGGGCGCGACGGTGCCCACGAGCACGCGATCCCGCTGCAGCAGCCGGGCGATCGAGCCATCCACCTCGGGCGGACCGAGCGCGAGCAGCTCGGTGGTGAGGTCAGCGCACAGATCGTAGCGAGCGAGCGGCTCTGCATCGAGCAGGTTGGTGAGCAGGAGCTCGAGGCCCTGCGGCACGAGCATCCCCTCTTGCGGCACCAGCGGCGGCAGCGGGTCGTCCAGCGGACCGCGCCCGGCATCAAACGGCAGGCGCCCGGTGACGAGCTCCCAGAGGATGACGCCGACCGAGAAGAGATCGGTCCAAGGTCCATATTCGCGTGGCAGGCCCAGGCGTTGCTCGGGCGCCATATAGCCCGGCGTGCCCTCGACCCGCCCCTTCGTGCGCGCGAGCGTGGACGCTGCGTTCGCGAGGCCGAGGTCCGCGAGCCACACATGCCTGCGCCCGTCCAGGATCCGCGCCAGCAGGACGTTCTCGGGCTTCAGATCGCGGTGCAGCACACCGTACGCGTGCAAGTGCCCGAGCGCGTCGAGGAGCTCAAGCGCGAGGCGAAGGATCTCCTCCCAGGTGGTCTGCTCCGTGCGCAAGTTCGCGAAGCTGCCGTCCTGCGCGAGCGCCAAGCCCAGGTAGGGCGTGCCGTCGGGGAGCACGCCGGAGTCGTGCAAGGGCACGATGTGCGGGTGCGTAAACCGAGCAGCGGTGCGCAGCTCAAGCTCAAACAGCTTGCGAAAGCGCTCGTCCACCGCCAGGTCTGGCCGAACCACCTTGAGCGCGACGGGGAGGTCGAGCACGACGTCGTGGACACGCCAAACGCGCCCCATCCCGCCCTCTCCGAGCAGCGGGTCGCCTTGACCGTACACATAGCGAGGTGGAAGCCGGGGATTCAACACAACCTTCCCGAGGGAGGCCAAAACGAAGCGCGCAGTGAGCGCATCTCCGCGCTCGCCACCCGAGACACGCCGCTGGTACCGGCCAAACGCCATCGCCAGCGACGGACCGTTAGATATCCTGTTTCGCGCCCGAGCCCACGAAATGACGGCCTGAACTGCCTTAGGGGTCGTTCATGCGACGGACCTGCGCCAAGGCGGGGCGACACGGCTGCGGGCACGCGAGCGGGCGCCCAGCGCTTCGAGAGAGTAGTCAAGCAGAGCGAGCCAGCCGTCGCCGCACCAAGGATACCGCCCATGAACACCCTCGAGACCTTGTACGAGCTCGCCCGAGAGCACGCTGGCACTGGCGCGATCGCCGCCTTCGACTGGGACGACACCTGCATCAGCGGGGATCTCGGGGTGACCGCGCTCGCCTACGCCGACCAAGCCGACGGCGGCGACCGCCTCGCGCGCTACCTCGATCTCGACGCCAAACACGGTCACGCGGTGAGCTACCCCTTCAGCACCACGGTGTTCGCCGGCTTCACCCGCGATGAGCTGCACGCGCTGGGCGAGCGGGCGTTTGACGCCGCGATTCAGACGGGGGTGCTCGGAGAGCGCCCGTGGGTGCGGCCGCTCATGGACACGCTGCGCGAGAACGGCTGGCAGGTCTGGGTCATCACGGCCAGCACCGCCGCGTGCATCGAGCCCATCGCCGCGCGCTACGGCGTGCCCCGCGAGCGCCTCATCGGCATGGAGCTGCTGCCCAACCTAGACGGCCACCTCACCGACGTGCTCGCGCTGCCCGCCCCGTACGGCGTGCACAAACCGGCCGCCTTCCTCGAACGTGCGGGCAGAGCGCCCACCCTCGCCCTCTCCGACAGCCCCTCCGACATCGCCCTGCTGGAGATGGCGAAGCACCCGGTCGCGGTGGGCGCATCTCCCCAGCTCGCCGAGCACGCGCGCGCCAAGGGCTGGCTGCACCTGGAGCGCCCATGAGCGTCGGCGTCCTCATCGCGAACTTCGGCGGACCGCAGAGCCAGGCCGAGCTCGAGCCCTTCTTGCGCGCGCTGCTGACCGACGTGCTGCCCCTCGGCCCGCTCTCGGGCGTCGCGGCGTGGCTCATCGCCAGCCAGCGGAAGAACAAGGTGGGGCCGGCCTACGAGCACATCGGCTGGTCCCCCATCGTGCCGCAGACGCAGGACATCGCCCAGCGCGTGGCGGCCTCCCTCGGCGGCGACGTCCCGGTCACCGCGGGCATGATGTTCAGCCCGCCCTCCTTCCACACCGCGCTCACGGCGCTCAAACGCCAAGGAGTGCGACGGGTCATCGTCGCAGGGCTCTTCCCCCATGAGAGCATGGCCACCTCGCGCGCCGCGAGGCGCCTCATCCTCCCGCACGCTGGCGACCTCGAGCTCGACTTCCTCCCGCCCTTCTACGACGCGCCTTGGTACCTCAGCGCGCTCGCGAGCGCCATTCAGCGCGGCATCGACGCGACCCCCGGCGAAGGCGAGCTTCACCTGTTGTTCTCGCCGCACGGGCTGCCCGTGTCCTACGTGCGCGCAGGCGACCCCTACCCCGATCAGGTGCGCGCCACCGTCGACGGCGTGTTGGCAGAGCTCGGCTGGAGGGGCCCGTGGCACCTCGGCTGGCAGAGCCGCGTCGGGCCCACCAAGTGGCTGGAGCCGTCCACGCTCACCGAGGTCGAGCGCATCGCGGGCCTCGGCGTCAAGCGCTTGTGCGTCGTGCCCGTGAGCTTCATCTGCGAGGGCATCGAGACCCTGCACGAGATCGACGTCGAGCTGGCGGATCACGCCCACAAGCACGGGCTAGAGCACCTGCACCGCGCTCCAGCGCTCGGCCCCTACGACGACGCGCTCATCGCCGGCTTGGCCGGGACCATCGCCGAGCGCTTGCATCGCTGAGCGCCGCTCACAGCCTAGGCTTTAGCGTGACGAGCAGCGCTGGCAGCAGCACCAGGTCGGCCACCAGCGCCGCCGCCATCGCCACCGCGGCGAGCACGCCGAAGTAGGCGACGGACTTCACGGTGGCGAGCGCGAGGACGCTAAAGCCAAACACGAGCACCACCGAGGTCGTGACCATCGCCACGCCGCTGGTCTCTAGCGTGCGCACGACCGCCTCTTCGTGGGAGAGGCCCTCGTGGAGCACCTCGCGAAAGCGGTACAAGAAGTGCGTGGTGTCATCGACCACCAACCCGAGCACGATGGCGGCGATCGTGACCGTGGCGACGTCCAAGCGAATGCCCGCCACGCCCATCACCCCAAGGGTGATGAAGATCGGGAGCAGGTTGCCCGGCACCGCGAGCATGGCCATGCGCACCGAGCGGAACAACAGCCCGAGCAGCAAGAAGATCATGAGGAAGGCGCTGGCGAAGCTCGTGATCTGCGCGCTCACGATGTAGTCCATCATGCGCACATAGAGCGGCAGGTAGCCCGAGGGCACGATGTGCACGCCGGGCGGCAGCTCCGCGAGCGCCTCTAGGTCGTGAATCAGCTCGCCCATGTCCCTGGCCGACATCATGGGGATGCCCGCCGTGACCCTGAGCTGCGTCCAGCGCTCGCCTTCGCCGGTCACCACCAAGCTGTCGAGGGCCGTGTCGACGTCGGCCAAGTACAAGAAGAGCGCGTCCTCGACCGCGCGATCGCTCATTGGAACCGCATAAGCGGCGGGTTCCGGTGGGGAGGTCGTGGCGGAGAGCACCTGGTTCATGCGGCGCACGACGTCGGTCACCGACTGGGTCCAGCCGACGCGCGGGTCGCGCTCCATCGCGTCCTGCCAGCGCGCGACAGCGGCGAGCGACTCCGCGTTGCGCAGATTGTCGCCGACAACGACCAGCTCGAGCGGCGTGTACGGGCCGAGCGCCGACTCAATCGCCGCGGAGTCCTGGCGAACTGGGTTGGACGGGTAGAAGTAGTCGATCGAGTAGGTGTCGACGTGCAGCAGCGACACGCCCCACGCGGCCACGAAGAGGGTGAGCGCCGAGGCCGCGAGCACTGGCTTTGCGCGGCGTGCGGACCAGCGCCCGAGCTCGACGAGCGCCCGCTGCAAGCGCGTCAGCGACACGACCCGCGGCGCCATGCTCGCCCACCGCGACGCGGCGAGCACCGCGATGAGGCTCACTGGGAAAGCGATCGCGACGCCCGCCGAGGCGAACAGCCCGAGATCGCGCACGACCTGCATGCGCGCCCCAGCGAGGGCGAGGAAGCCCGCGGCCGTGGTGAGCGACGTGAACAAGCAGGGCCAGAGCACATCGGCGAGGCCCGCGCGGCGGCGCTCGTCCACGTCCGGCGACGGGTGTGCGGCGACGTGGGTGAACATGTGCACGGCGTCGGCCACACCGGTGATGAAGACGAAGGTAGGCAGCGCCATCGTGACCATGTTCACGTCGCGCCCGGCCCAGCCCATGAGGCCCAAGGTCGCGGCGGCGGACACACCCACGATCCCGAGCGTGACCAGCGTCGGGCCCGCGCGCCGAAAGATGAGGGCCAGCAGCGCGAAGATCACGGCGTAGGACACGGTGCCGACGACGCCAACATCCCGCGAGGACGCCCGATTTAACGCCGAGAAGACGACGCCAATGCCAGCCATCGGCGCGTGACCGACCGCCGCGTCGAGGCGGGTCTCTAGGCCGCCGAGGATGGCATCGCGGCGCGTGTCGATGTCGGTGAGCGCCTCCATGCGCGCGACCACGAGGGTCGTGAGCCCGTCGTCGCTGAGCAGCCGGCCCCGAAGCGTGGGATCCTCCTGCAAGCGCGCGCGAATCTGCTCGACGGACGCTGCGTCTTCGAGCGCTGTGCCCACCTGAAGCGGCGCGGCCTCGACGTCGGAGCCCGTCCACCCATCGGCGATGCGCACCTGCTCGATGTTGAGCAGGGAGCGCACCTCGGCGACGCCGTCCGTGTGCTCGGCGATGGTTTGCACGCTCCGCAAGCGCTCCATGCCCTCGAGCGAGAGGGCACCCGCGGGGGTGCGCACGGCGATGGCGACGACCTCGTCATTGCCGTACGTCTGCTGGAACTCGCGGTACGCGACGAGCGCTGGGTCGCCCTCGACGAACCACACGTCGACGGCGTTGTCGACGCCGAGGTGAACAAGCCCCGCTGCCGCCACGGTGCACAACACGAGGAGCACCGCCAGAATCGGCCAAACGCGCGCGTCGAGCCAGTCGACGGCGCCGCGCGCAACGCTCATGCGACCACCTCGTCCACTTGAAGGTCGCCGTAGACAAAGGCCCGGTCTGAAGCGAACAATCGCTCCGCGAGGGCGCGGTGTCGAACGACACGCTCGGCGAGGTCCGCGGGGCGCTCGCGCGGCACAAACAAGTTCCAATAGACGAGCCGCGCGCCGGGAGTGGCGACGCGCACCAGCGCGCGGTAGAGCTCGTTCGCGGAGCCCTCGTCGAGGTACTCAAACACATCGGACAGGTTGAAGCCGTCATAGCGGCCGGCCTCGCCCGCGTTCACATGGTGCGCGAGCGAGTCGTGCACCAGCTCGATGCGTCCGACCGCCTCGCGCAGACCGCGGTGCCCCTCGCGGGTCAGGTAGGTCGGCAGGCCCTCGTCGGACCACCACCGCCCGGTCAGCATCCACTGGGCGTAACCGTTGTCGGCGAGCGGGAGCAGCGTGAGCACGCGCTCCGCACGCGCGAGGATGCGCTCAGCGACGGGCCCGTGTACGTGCGCGAACTGCTCGGGCGAGCGGCCTCGCGCGGCCATGACGCGCTGCGAGAAGAAGGCGCGAACAAGCCACCGCCACCGCAGCCCGTCCCAGCGGTCGCGGTAGAAGCGACGCTGGGCCGTGAGATCCGGCAGCTCCGCCCAAGCCGCGAGCGTGCTGGGGCGGTGCACCATCGGGAGCACGAACCGCCGAAACGCGGCGAGGTACTGCTCGAAGCGACCGGCCCGCACGACGCCGATTCGGAGCACCTCAGGGTGGGCGTCCCACCACGCCCGCGAGCGCTCGCTGAGGTTGCCCCGCACCTTGCGGTAGAGCGCCGCCGCGTCAATGCCAGGATCGACGCCGAGGAGCTGGCGATACTGGCGATAGGGCAGCTCGGAGCCGACCATCTTGAGCTCGAGGACGGCGAGCTGCGCCTGGGACAGGTCGATGGCGGTGACCTGGGCCCCAGCCAGCGCGAGCGCGAGGCAGTTGTCGCCCCCCGACGCGATCGAGAGCACCCGCGCGCCGGGCTTGAGCGCGAGCGCCTCGAGGAGCACCCGCGTGTCCTCCCACACCTGGGCGTAGCTCAGCCGCGCCCCGAGCGTCTGCTCAAGCTTGGCCATCGGCGTCCCTCCGCACGGTGCCCGCGGCGCCGTCCATATGCAGGATCTCGCCGTCCTTGGCCCAGCTCATGAGCCCGGCCAGCCCCACGATCGCCGGCAAGCCGAGCTCGCGTGCGACCACCGCCGAGTGGGAGAGCAGGCTGCCGCGCTCGACGAGCACGCCGCTCGCGGTCGGGAAGAGCGGCACCCAGCCGGGGTCGGTGCGGTACGCGACCAGCAGGCCGCCCTGCAGATCCGGGACCGCTCGTGGGTCGGTGATGACCCGCGCTGGCGCGCTCACGCGACCTGGCGCGCACGCGGTGCCGACGAGCGCGTCGCTGAAGACCTGCGGCGGCTTGGGGGGGCCGACGAAGCGGTTGTGGAGGTGGACCGCGCCAAAGGTGACAAAGCGGTCGTCCGGCGCGGGCTCAAGCTGGTAGCCCGCGAACTCCGCCCGTCGAAGCCTCACTAAGCCGCGCAGATCGACGCTCACCGTGGTGCCGCGCGCGTAGCCGAGCACCTCGTCGACGGTGAGGTAGAAGACGTCGTCGCGTCTGTCCAAGGCGCCCGCGTCCACGTAGCGGTCGCCAAAGGCCCGAAAGAGCTCGCGCACGAAGCCGAAGACGCGCGTGCGCTCAAAGCGAAGCGCCTCGCGCGTGCCTACGCGGGCCCGCGCCTGCCGCGTCACCCAGCGGAAGAACATCGCCCGCGGCTTGCTGCTGTGCAGGGCCTCGGCCTCGCGCTCGGCCTGTGCGCGGGCCGCGACGTCATCGGCGGGCTTCGGCGGCGTGCGGACCCAGCCCCGCAGCGCGTGCAGCAAGAACTCGGGCGTGTCCGCGAGCGTGGGGGACTCAAGCTTGAGCTCGTCCGGGGAGCGCGCGCCGTAGTCGCGCATCCAGCCGGTCCACCGATCGGCGAAGCCCCTGTCCTGGAGCAGCTCAGCGAGCACAGCTTCCGCTGGCGCTTCCTGCAGCAGCGTGAGCCGCAGGCCGTCTCGCTGGGCGATGTAGCGCGCGAGCGCGAGCAGCTCTTGGGCAGGGCGCGCGGACTCGAGGCCCTCCCCCGCGAGCAAGCGGCTGTGGAGCTGGGTCGCTTCATCGCCAGTGAGCGCGACGCACTGCTTTCGCAGCAGCGCGTAGAAGATCATGCAGAAGAAGTCGTTCACGATCGGCGTCGTCCACGCCCACAGCAGCTCGCGCTCGGTCTCCTCATAGAGCGCGAGCAGGTCGTCCGGCGCCATGTCCGCGAGCGGCTGCGCCTGGCTGCGCTGCAGCGTCTTGCGGAAGTGCTGGCGAAAGCTGCGGGCGTCGGCGTCGATGCGGAACAAGCGCCAGCCGAGCTGGGTAAAGCGCCACACATCCTTGATGCGTCGACCCCAGCCAGCGGCGACCTCGCCCGCGTCCTGGGCGCCAGCGACCTCGCCCACGCCCATCATGGTCTCCATGGCCTGCTTGTTGAAGCTGTAGCCGGGGAGCTCGCGCACGAGGTCGTACCACGCGTTGAGGTTGTAGAAGATGCGCCCGCGCATGAGGCCGATGGTGCGCCGATAGGTGGGCTCCATGCGGCGGATCGTGGTCTCGTCCACGCCCATCACGCGGTGAAAGAGCTGGTAGACGATGGTGTAGGCGCGGCTCGCGAAGGAGTAGGTGAGCGGCGTGGTGATGCCCGCGTAGCTCTCGATGATGTTCGAGTTGTCCCACAGCAGGCGCCGCCCCCGCGCCATCGGCGCCGTGACCGGGCGCGCCTGAAGCACCCAGAGCGTGCCCGCGGCCATCGTGAACTCGAGGTCGACCGGGTAGCCGAGCTCCCCGTCCAGCCGACGCGCTAGCTGCGCGAGGCCCTGCACCTGCGGCTCGCTGAGCGCGGCCTCGGTGGCCAACGATCCGCTCACCGCCTCGCTCGTTGTGGCGCCGTCCCGCAGAACGACGCGCTCGTCCTTGTTCGCGAGCTCCTGCAGCACCTTGCCGTGGGCGTCGACGCGCACCGTGTCGCACGGCACCTGCCCCTGCACGACGCCCTCGCCCAAGCCGAGGCCCACCGAGAGCAGCACCCACTCGGGGCGCTCGGGGTCGCGGCTAAAGCACACGCCGCTCGCTTCGCCGAGGATGAGCCGCTGCACGATGACGGTCATCGGCCCGACGTCGCGGGCGATACGCTCGGAGTAGGCGCGCACGCGCTCGGACGTGGCCGAGGCCCGGCACACGTCGACGGCGGCGAGCACCTGGTCGAGGTCGCGAACGCCGAGCACAGACTCGAACTGCCCCGCCCAGCTCGCGCTCGCGCCGTCCTCGGCCGCGGCGGAGGAGCGCACCGCGTACGGGCCGTCACCCAAGGCAGCAAGCGCCGCTGAGACCTGCTCCCGGAGCGGATCAGCGCCGGTGAGCTCCGCGGAGATGGCAAAGAAGGGCGGCACGCGACAGCTCGCGCGCACCAAGCGCACCAGGCCGTTCACCTTGCCTCCGAGCGCGGGCGCGTCGGCCCCCATCGCCGAGAGCGCCTTGTCGGTCCAGATCATCGTAGCCATCGAGCTCCCCCAGCGACGCCCGCGAGCGAGGCCAACAATACCAGTGAAGCGGCGCCTTCCACGCGCTTGGCCGGCTGAGCGCCAACCGTGGTCGCGAAGCCCGGCAGCACGGCACCGCCCGCAGCGAGCGCGGCGACAAGCGGCGCAGCGCCCAGCGACGTGCCTACGCCCGCGAGGAAGACGGCGCTCGCACCGTAAATCAGCCCGAGCGTGCGGCGCGCGCGCCCCTGCCCGAGCTCGGTCGTGTACGAGGGCACGCCAGCGTGCTCCTCCTCGGGCAAACGCACCTTGCGCGCGACCTCGAACGCGAGCATCACCGCGCTGCTAAAGGCGATGACCCAGAGGTTCTCCCAACGCCACGGGGCGCCCGTGGCCAGGATGCAAAACAGCACCACCAGCGCGGTCACCGGGTTGTGGGTGAAGGCGTACAGCAAGATGTGCTGGTTGAGCCAAGCGCCAACGCCGAACTCCGCGTACATGAGCAGCGAGAACACAGCGGCGGCCACCCACGCGGCGAAGGCGGGCGCGCCCAAGGATGCAGCGACCGCGAGCTCGACCGCGAGCGCCGCGACACCGAGCCACCGCAGCTGCGCGAGCGTGACGGCGCCGCGGGACAGCGCCCGATCGGGATAGGTGAGGATGTCCCGTTCAAAGTCCTTGTGCTCGTCGAGGATGCGCAGGTGCAGGAAGAACAGGTAGACGACCACGCCCGTCCGAATAGTCAGATGTCCTTGTTCAGCGTAGGCGACCGCCGCCGATTGGGAGGCGAGCACGAACAAGGCCACGAGCACACCGTAGACGATGGGTGGGAAGCGATGGTTCAGCCATTCAAGCAAACGCGCACCCTCTGCGGTTCCACTAAGTCGCCCGTCGGACGCCCAGCGTTCCTCTCGCTAACGCCGCCTGAAAGGTGTTGCGGGCGACGAGCGGTACAGGTAGCTTGCGGACAAGGTTGGGACACCACATGCCGCTAGGTCGAGAAATCGCGGGGGCGCGCGGACAAGGCGCGCCTAGCCGTTTGCCGTGGAGTGCGTACGCGCTCCATCATTCGGCGGACGGTCTCTGGTCGCTACAGGTGGCCTCGTGTGCCGCGCTCTTGTTGGCGGAGCTCGACGCTGAGCTCGGGCTCGCAGAGCTCAGCCTCTGGAACATGAGCCCACAGTGGGGTCTGGTGTGCGCCGTGCCGCTGCGACGCCGCGACCTGCTCCTCCTCAACGGGGCCATGCAGATCTTGCACGCGCCGGAGCGTGCTCCCCTCCTCAACCTGGACCCCGCGGCCAGCCTCGAGGATCAGCTCCAATCGGTGGAGCACAGCCGCTTCGCCATGCACCTGACCGACGCCGACCACGGCGTGCTGTACACGCGCGACGCACACGTCGCGGCGCTCGCAGTGCGCTTGCTCCTCGGCGGGATCTTCTCGGACATGGCCGGCAGCGAGCCGCTCCCTTCTTTGGACGACGCCAGCGCTGCGTCGCTCCTGCACACGGTTCCGCCAGGCCGCTGGGAAGAGGTCCATCTGGAGCAGCTGCGTTACGGCTGGAAGGCCACGTTCTCAGGTGACAATATGCCCACCCGACAGTGGATCGGCGCGTCGGGTAGCTCTTGGCACACCGACTGGATGTGGTAAGTGGCGCGGCGTGACTGACACACCGCACCAACTCGCCGACGACAACCAGCTCAACGCCCTCCTCGCGGAGCTGCCGCACGCGCCCTTTGTGGCGCTCGACACTGAGTTCCACGCGGAGCGCAGGTACCGACCGCGGTTCTTGTTGCTCCAGGTGCACGTGCCTGGGCGCGGGATTTGGCTCGTTGACGCCACGCGCGCCGACCACCTCGCGGCGCTCGCGGCGCCCCTGTGCGCGGTTCCGTGGGTGTTGCACGCTGGCGAGCAGGACCTTCGGCTCCTGCAGCGCGCGCTCGGGCACACCGCCTCGGTCGTGTGGGACACGCAGCTCCTCGCAGGCCTCGTCACGCCGTCGTTCCCGTCGTCACTCGGAGCCCTCCTGCGGCTTTGGCTTGGCGAGTCCGTCTCAAAGGGCGAGACGCTCTCGGACTGGTCGCTTCGACCGCTCAGCCAAGCGCAGCTCGCGTACGCGGCGGATGACGTGCGCTGGCTACCGGCGCTCTTCGAGCGGCTCACTGAGGCGCTGAAGCTGACCGACCGATTGAAGATCGCGCGCTCGGCTTGCGACGCCGCCCGCGATCGCGCGCTCACGCCCCAGCACGAGCTCCCGCTCTGGCGCGAGGTCCGCGGGCACCAGGTGCTCTCCCGCGCCCAGCTCGCGGTCCTCGCGGAGCTCACGCGCTGGCGCGAGACCGTCGCCTCCGAGCTTGACCAGCCTCGAGGGAGCGTCGCCCACGACGCCGTGCTCACTTGGATCGCGCGCTCGCAGCCCACGACGCTTGACGAGCTGCGGTCGCGGCGCACGCCAAAGACCCTCGGCGCAAAGTACGGCGAGGCGCTGCTGGCCTGTGTTCGCCAGGGGCAAAGCGTCGCCACCGACGCACAGCCCGACATCGTGCGCGCCGATGAGCCACGCGCGGCCACGCTCGCCGTGCTCCACGCGCACGCCGAGGTGCTCGCCCATGAGCAACAGTGGGCGCGGCGGCTGGTGCTGCCCAGCCCCTTGCTGGAGGACGTCGCCCTCGACATCTCGCGCGGCGCCCCCCTACGCCTCCCCGAGTGGATCGACGGGCTCGTCGGCGACCGACTTCGGCACGCGATCTCGGGTCGCGTGGCGGTCGTACTGGCCAGCGGAGCGGCCACACAACACCGCGTCGAATAATTTTCCTCGGTATTTATCGCCTTGAAACGCCAGCGAACAAATATGATGAAAAACTTTCGCCCAAAATACTTGTGTGTTCGACTGCGGTAGGGCACATTGAAGTCACGGGGCACATGCCACCGGGTCCACCGCACCAATCCGCACAGGAGTCCATCATGACCAAGTTTATCGCCGACGAGCAGGGTGCCACCGCCATCGAGTACGGCCTCCTCGCCGCCCTGATCGCCGTCGCCATCATCGCGGCTGTCACCGCCCTCGGCACGGCATTGTCGAGCAAGTTCTCGACCATCGAAGCCGCGGTCAGCTAGCGCGTCGAGAACAACCCTGGTTGTTCAATCAGGCGGGGATCTTCCAGCAGGAAGGTCCCCGTCTTGCTTTTGGCGACGGCTCACCGGCTCGCCGTAGACTCTCCCCCGGATGACGCGGCGTCCCAAGACCGTACAGTCAGTGTTATAGTCCCGCTCGGCGACCACCCGCCGAGTAGAGGGCACTTCATGGCTGGCAACAACACTGGAGGGCGAAACCGCGCCGCAGCGTTCCTCGCGATGTCGCTCGTCGCGGCGGTCGGCGCGACCGCGATGATCTACAACGTGATGCAGAGCCTCCAGCACGAGCTCGACATCGCGCAGCAGCGCGCTGAGCGCTTCAAGGTTGTTGCCGCCAAGACGACGCTGTACCCGGGCGACACCGTTCGCGCGGAAGACCTTGAGTACGTCGAGCTCGAGCAGGAGTTCGTGCCCGACAACACTTTCGACGACATCGCCAAGGTCGTGGGCCGCGTCCCGCTTGAGCGAGTCCTCGCGCACGATCTCGTCCGAATCGAGCGCCTCGCCGACGAAGACGCGGGCCAGGGCATGCCCGCGCTGATCCCGCCCGGCATGCGCGCCATCAGCCTCAAGATCACCGACGCCTCGGCCGTCGGCGGCTTCCTCAACCCCGGCAACTTCGTCGACGTGCTCGTCACCATCGACAGCGCCAACAAGGACAAGAAGACCGAGCGCATGACGCGCACCGTGCTCAACGCCGTCAAGCTATTGGCTGTCAACGCCAGCATGGGCGGAAACGAGCAGGCGGACTCCCGGTACAAGGTCCCGTCCGTCACGCTCGCGCTCACCCCCGAAGACGCCGAGCTCGCGGCGCACTCGCTCGCCCAAGGCCGCGTCACGCTCACGCTTCGCAACGACATCGACGCAGAGCAGCCTGCGCTTGAGCCCACCACGCTGTCCAAGCTGATCGGCATCTCTGCCACGGAGGTCGGCGCGATTGAGCCCACGGACGCTGCGCGCCGCAAGGGCGTTCAGACGATCCTCAAGGTCGACACTGCAGCGCCCGCCAAGACCCCCACGACGCCACGCTACATCCGTGGCACCAACGTGCAGGGCGGGTAGTCCTTCCATTTGCAGCGATAAATCTTCTCTTAGGACCGTGACTTCGTGTCAGGGTCCAGCACTGTGGCACACTCCCTTCGCCGCGCGCCGAACGCACCCCGCCTAGGAACAACGACATGCGCTTTCGCTCGATCGCTTCCCTCCTCCTGCTGCCGCTCCTCAGCCTCCTGCCGATGGGAGCAGCCGCACAAGAGATTCGCGCCGACTGGCTCGACATCGACCTCGGCAAGAGCGTCCTGATCAGCCTGCCGGCCGATGCTTCGGACGTCGCCGTCACCAACCCCAAGGTCGCGAACTTCGTCGCCCTAGCCTCTGGGCGAAAGCTCCAGGTGCAAGGCATCGAGGTCGGCTCAACGGACCTCATCATTCAGGTGCGCAACAGCCCCACGCCCCTCTACTACTCGGTCTCCGTGCACCGCGACCTCTCGGACCTGGTTCGGCACGTCGACCAGATCGTCGACGGCGAGCCGCCGCGCATCTACCCGCTCAACGGCCGAATCGTAGTCGAGGGCGTTGTCTCCGACCTCGAGACCCTCGAGGCGATCGCAAACGTCGCGCGGGTCTACGACGAGGACTTCGCGAACCTGATGTCCGTCCGGGGCGATCACCAGGTGCAGCTGGAGGTCGTCTTCGCCGAGGTGTCGCGCACGGGCCTCCGCCAGCTCGGAATGAACGCCTTCTTCGCGAGCTCGGGCTTCGGCATGAATATGTCGTCCCCGGCGTCCGTGAGCTCGGTGTCGTCAACCGGCCTCCCGCTCGCCGACGCGGCGCGCACCACCGACCGCTACATGCCCATCAGCACGGCGCTGAGCGCGGCGGGCTCGAGCGCCTTCAACCTGGCGACCTTCGTCAACGCCGCCAACGTCATCGCGACCCTGGCGATCTTGGACGAGCACCGCATCTCCAAGGTGCTCGCGCAGCCGACCTTGGTCGCGCTCTCTGGTCAGCAGGCCGAGTTCTTGGCGGGCGGCCAGATTCCGTACCCGTTGGTTGGCGCCAACGGCCAGGTCACCGTTCAGTTCCAAGACTACGGTGTGAAGCTGCTCTTCGTGCCGACAGTGCTCGCTAGCGAGGTCGTCGACATGCGCGTGCAGGTCGAGGTCTCGGAGCCCGACTACGCGAACGCGACCTCGCTCGGTGGCGTGCCCGTCCCCGGCGTCGCTGTGCGCAAGAGCCAGAGCCACCTGCGCGTCGACAACGGCATGACCTTCGCCATGGCGGGCCTGCTCACCGAGCGCACCAGCTACCAGCGCAGCCAAATCCCTGGGCTGGGACAGATCCCGATCATCGGCACGTTGTTCCGATATGTTCGCCACACGCGCGACGAGTCCGAGCTCGTGATCTTCGTCACGCCTCGCTTGGTGCGTCCGCTCGGACCGAGCGACGTCCCCGCCGCCCCGGGCACCACGGAGAACAACAACCCGAGCGACGTCGAGTTCTTCCTCCTCGGCATGAGCGCCCACAGCGCCTCGCGCACCGCTGAACCGAGCGGTGACGTCGGCCTGCAGCGCTAGTCAACGACGGCTCGCGTCGTCGAACCTTTCGTTTTGTCCTCTCTTCACCGCCTAGTTCAACTCATGACGCACGCGCGCGCGTGCACTCTCGGCCGCCTCCCGTTTGTGGCGGCCCCAATGGAGGAGACCCTTGCGTCACGTAGGTGGAGCCAAAGGAGCAGCGAGCTGCCTTCTGGTAGGCCTCAACTCAGAGGCCATGGGAATGGTGCGCGAGACGCTCGCCGCCGAGGCCGTGCTGCCAGACAAGTCCATCTCGTTCGGTGACGCCATTGGCGGCGCGAAGCGCCAGAAGCCCGACGTCGTCATCGTCGGGTTCCAGGAGTCCATGGAGGCCGCGCTCGCGCTCGCCGAGGCGCTCCACCGCGAGCTGCCCAGCTGCACGCTCGTCGCGCTCTCCGACTCGAGCGATGCCCAGGTCATCCTCTCCGCCATGCGCGTCGGGTACAAGGAGTTCATCGTCCTGCCCCAGGACTCCGCGCGCCTCCGTCAGACCGTACACGACGCCGCGTTTGACACCGGCGATGACGAAGAGCAGGGCTTGGTCGTCTCCTTCATCGGTGCCAAGGGTGGCGTCGGCGTCACCACGCTCGCCTGCCACTTGGCGGCGGAGCTCGCCGGTATTCACCGCGTGCTGTGCATCGACCTCGACATCAACATGGGCGACGTAGCGACCGTGCTCGACGTCACGCCAAAAGACACGTTGGCGGACATCTTGCCGCGCGCCGAGCGTTTAGACGAGCGCATGCTCACCAGCTCCGTCGTCGTGCACAAGAGCAAGACGCACGTGCTCGCGCAGCCTGACGACATCGGCAAGATCGCCGACTACACCCAGGACGACGTCTACAACATCATCCGCGTCGCAGCGAAGGCGTATATGTACGTCCTCATCGACTGCGGCAGCGTGATGTCCACGGCGTCCGACCTCGCGCTGCAGGTGTCGGACATGGTGGTGCTCATCACCACTCCCGACGTCATCGCTGTTCGCGACGCCTTCCGACGCCTCAAAGCGCTCACGGCGCTTGGCGTCGAGCCCGATCGCATGCGCCTCGTCGTGAACCGCGCACGCAAGGGGCAGTACATCAGCACCGCCGACATCGAAGCCAACCTCGGCCAGAAGGTCGTTGTGTCCATTCACGACGACCCCGACACCGTGGAGCAGGCGGTCAATGAGGGCCAGCTCATCCGGGATATGAACCGCAAGAGCGAGACGGCCCGCGACATCGCGAAGCTCGTCGCCATCCTCACGGACGAAGACGATGAGGACGACGGTGGCAAGACCGAAGAAGCGAAGAGCAGTGGGTGGTTTGGTGGTCTCTTTGGCCGGGGGTAACTGACACATGGGCGGCACACGACTAATCGATCGCGTTCGCGGCGCGCAGGGCCGCCTTCGTCCCTCGGACGTGGGTCCCAGCGCAGGCGTCCTCGACAAGAAGCGCGTCGACGAGATCAAGGAAGAGCTGCACGCCGAGGTCATCGAGTCCTTGGACTTCGACCAGGTCGGCAGCTCGGGGCGCGACGAGCTCCACGAGCGCCTGCGCGTTCAGCTGACCGAGCGCGTCGAAGCTCGAAATCTTCCGCTCAACCGCATGGAGCGTGAGCGCCTCGTCGAAGAGATCCTCGACAACATCTTGGGCCTCGGACCGCTGGAGCAGCTGCTTCGCGACCCCGAGGTGTCCGACATCATGATCAACGGGCCCTTCAACATCTTCGTTGAACGCAAGGGCAAGATGGTCAAGACGAACGTCGTCTTCAACGACAACAAGCACCTGCAACAGATCGTCGACCGCATCGTCGCGGCCGTGGGTCGTCGCGTCGACGAATCGAACCCGATGGTCGACGCGCGCATGATCGACGGCTCGCGTTTTAACGCGATCATTCCGCCGCTCGCGCTCGACGGCGCCGCCGTCTCCATTCGACGGTTCGGCACGGTGCCCATCGGCCCCGAGGACCTCATCTCCTACGGCTCGTGTCCGCGACCCATGATGGAGGTGCTCAAGGGCGCCGTCAAGACCGGTCTAAACACGATCATCAGCGGTGGCACGGGCTCGGGCAAGACCACCCTACTGAACTGCTTGTCGTCGTTCATCCCCGAGTCGGACCGCATCATCACCATCGAGGACGCCGCGGAGCTCCAGCTCCAGCAGCAGCACGTCGTGCGCCTTGAGACGCGTCCGTCCAACTTGGAAGGCAAGGGCGAGGTCAGCCCGCGCGACCTCGTCAAGAACTGTCTCCGAATGCGCCCTGACCGCATCATCCTCGGCGAGATCCGTGGCGGCGAGGCCGTCGACGTGCTCACCGCCATGAACACGGGCCACGACGGCTCGCTGGCGACGGTTCACAGCAACAGCCCGCGCGACTGCCTGTCCCGCTTCGAGACCATGGTCGCCATCGGTATGCCCAACATGGGGCCGCAAGCGATCCGCGAGACCATCGCCCGCGCGTTGGACCTCGTCGTGCAGCAGAGCCGCCTCAACGACGGCTCGCGCCGCGTGCTCTCCATCACCGAGATCACGGGCATGGAGGGCGCTGTCATCACGTCGCAGGAGATCTTCACCTTCGACCAAGAGGGCGTCGACGAGAACGGCAAGATCCGCGGAAAGTTCCGCGCAACCGGCGTTCGCCCTCGCTTTACGACCCGACTAGCCTCGCATGGCATCCGCCTGTCGCCTGAGCTCTTCCGCTGGTCAATGGATGTCTAAGCCATGCTGACCATCATCGCGCTCTCCGTCGCGTTCACCACCGCCATCGCCATCACCCAGGGCATCTACTGGGCGTACGTTGGCAAACAAGAGGAGGCCAAGAAGGAGCTCGCTCGTCGCTTGGGCATGCTCGACAGCGAAGACAGCAAGAACTCGGCCTCGCTGTTCCGAGCCCAGGCAAAAGACGCCGCGGCTATGGCGCTTGGGACGCTCGGCGAGCACCTCCAAGCCCTCATCGCGATGGCCGCCGCCGAGTACACGGTCGGCAAGCTGCTGCAGCGCATGGCGGTTGGCGCGACGGTTGGCTTCCTCATCGGCTTCTTGAAGGGCGGCCCCGCCGTCGCCATCTTGCCAGCGGCGTTCGGCGGCCTGATCCCCTACCTCTTGCTGAAGCGCACCGCGACCAACCGCACGCAGCTCTTGGTGTCCCAGCTCCCGGAAGCGCTCGACCTCATCAGTCGCTCGCTCCAAGCGGGCATGGGCATCAACGACACCTTCCGAATGGTCGCCGAGGAGATGCCCTTCCCCATCGCCGGCGAGTTCGGGCAGGTCTTCGAAGAGATCCGGTTTGGACGTGATTTTCGCGTGGCGCTCCAAGGGTTGGTCGATCGCAACCCCACGATCTTCGACATGCGCCTCTTCGTGTCGTCCACGCTGCTCGCCCGCGAGACAGGTGGCAATCTGATCGAGATCCTCGCGAGCATCTCGGGCACCATTCGCCAGCGCTTCTTGTTCGCCGCGAAGGTGAGCGCGATGACCTCCGAGGCGCGTATGTCCGCGATCATCCTCGGTAGCTTGCCCTTCGTCGTCATGATGCTCATCAGCTTCGTGCAGCCCGACTACCTCTTGCCGCTCTTTCAGACGAGCGCAGGTCATATGGTGCTGGGCGCCTGCGCGACCTCCTACGCCGTGGGTATCTCGCTCATGCGCGCCCTCGTCAACGTGGAGGTGTAACCATGAGCGTCACCCTGCTCTTTGCGCTCGCCGTCGGGATCGTGGTCTTGTTCACGATCGCGGCCGCCTATACCTTCCTGAACCCCAGCCGCACCGGACGCGACCGCGTCTCGGAGATGACCGGGGGGCCCAAGCGCGGCAGCTCGCAAGACGAGCTCGCCGACCGCATCGCGAAGCGCCTCTCGGACCTGGCCTCATCCAAGGACCTGGAAGACGCGGATCTTCTGCGCAAGCAGCTGATCATGGCGGGCTACAAGGACCGCAACGCGCCGCAGCTCTACAACGCTGCGCGGCTCGTCTTCGCCATCCTGTTCCCGATCGTTGGCTCGGTGTTCCTCATCGGCGCTTCGCTGCCCAAGATGGTGTTCGGCGTGCTCCTGCTCGTCGCCGGCGGCTACTACATGCCTTGGTTGGTCGTGGTGAACGCAACGAATAAGCGCCAAGCCGATCTGATGAAGGCCTACCCCGACGCCGTCGACCTCTTGGTCACTTGTGTCGAGTCGGGTCTGGGCCTGGACGCCGCGATCAAGCGCGTCGCGCTGGAGATCGAGGGCGCGGCCCCGCTGCTGTCCGCCGAGCTCATGATGGTGAACCACGAGATCTCCGCCGGCATCACGCGCAACGAGGCGCTCAAGCACTTGGCCGAGCGCACGGGCCTCGACGAGATTCGCTCGCTCGTGAACATGATGATTCAGGCGGACCGCTTTGGTACGTCCATCGCGAACTCGCTCCGCATCCAGTCCCACATCTCGCGTGAGAAGCGCATCGCTCGCGCTGAAGAGGCCGCGGCGGCCGTGTCGCCGAAGCTCACCGTCGTCATGATGGTCTTCTTGATGCCGACCCTCATGGGCGTCCTGCTCTCCCCCGCCATGATTCAGGCCTTCGCGATCATGGGCGGATGATATACCGAATCGCCATCGCCACCCTCCTCGGTCTGGGGTTGACCGTCGGGACCGCGTGCGCCCACCGCCGCGAGGCCGAGGACGCGCCTGAGTGGTCGACCAAACGCGGTGCCCGCTCCACGAAGCTCGACATCGCCGAGACCATGCTCGACGCGGGAGCGCTTGAGCCAGCCCGCATCGCGCTCGCAGAGCTGCGCGATGATGGGGTTGACTCGCCCGACTTGGACTACCTGCAAGGTCGCGCGCTCGCGATGATGGGGCTCAACTCCGAGGCGATCCCCATGCTCACGCGAGCGGCGCAGAAGCTGTCCAAGGACCCGCGCCCCTATCGCACGCTCGGCCTCGTGTACGCCGATCAAAAGGACCTCGAGCCCGCGATCGAGGCGCTCACGCGCGCCACCAAGATCGACGCCGACGACGCCGTAACTTGGAATAACCTCGGTTTCTTGCTCTCGTCGGCGAAGCGTCACGACGAAGCTGTCGTCGCGCTACGCCACGCTGTCGCCCGCGACAGCACCAACCCTCGCTTCCGCAACAACCTCGGCTTCGCCCTGTTTCAGGTCGGCGCCGTGGACGACGCCCTGCGCGCCTTCCAAAGCACGGGCAGTGACTCGGACGCCTTCGCGAACCTTGGCCTCGCTTATGAGCTCAACGGTCAGCCCGATCGCGCCCGCGAAGAATACGCCCGCGCCCTCACCATCAGCCCAAAACACTCTGGAGCCAGCGACGGCCTCGCACGCCTCGCTGCTCCCACGGAGACCCAGCCATGAACGTCCGCGCCTTCAGCCTTCTTGGGCTCGCTCTCCTTGGCGGCTGCGCCTCGCCGCGCCACCTGCAGTACGACTTCGGTCGCGCCTACACCGCCGCGTTCTCGGCGCAAACGGATCTCGCACGTCCGTCGGCGGCGAACGCAGATCATCCGCTTCAGGGCGTTGAAGCTGCCTCGATTCGCTCGAACGCGACGGCCGCGACCACCGACAAGGAATCGGCGCAAACGACGCTGACGACCTCCGTCAAGTAGGCCCAGCGTGGCTCCTCCACAGGGGCCCGCCGGGTCCGCTACGCTCCAGCTTGGGGCGCTCGCTGGGCTGCTAGCTGGCGTAGCGGTGCTGCTCTCCACGTTGCCGCTCAGCGCGCAGAGCGCGACCGCCCAAGCCGCGTTGGCGGACCGCGTCGCGCTCAACGCGGCTGTGGGCGCAGCGGCCGCGACGCCCACCAACCTCCACGAGCTGCGCGCGCGCTTTGTGGGCTTGAGCTCGCTGGTGGTGGTCGGCGCCGACGGCAGCACGCTCTTTCGCGATGGCCCCGCCCAGGCTCCGACGCTCGAAGCGCTCTCGGTCTGCGCGACTGAGCCCCGCATGTTGCGCAGCGGCGTCGCCTGCGCCCTCCGCGAGCGCGACGTCGTGGTCGTCACGGTCGACGAGCGCCCCACCCCCGACGAGTACAACGGCACGCTGGTGTTCGCGCTGTCCGCGCTGGTGGGCATCCTCACGGCGATGGGCGTCATCACGCTGCTGCGGCCGATCTCGCGCATGCGCCAGGCGCTCGACCGCGTGCGCTCCGGCGAGCGCGGCGTGCGCGTCGACTACACAGGCATGGCCGAGCTGGACGAGCTCGTGTCGGCGATCAACGACGCAGCGAGCGCCATGGAGGCCCGCGAAGACGCAGTGCTCGCGCGCATTCAGGTCGTTCAGCAGCTCGCGCGCCTCGTCGCTCACGAGGTGCGAAACCCCCTCCAGAGCCTGGAGATGCTGACGCAGCTCATGGTCGAGGAGGAGGTCGAGGCCGAACGCGCCGAGACCGCAGCGTCGATTCACGCGGAGATCGACGCGCTTAACGCGGTCGTGCAGCGCCTGCTGTCGAAGGACGCCACGAGCGGCTCGTTGCGCTTGCGCCGCGCGCCGATTCAGCTTGAGACGCTGATGCAGCACGTCGCCCGGCTGCGCAGCACCGAGGCCTCGGCCAAGGGCGCGCACATCCGCATCGGCGCGGTGACCGACCGGACGATCTCCGTGGACACCGCGCTGCTCGGGCGCTCCCTGGAGAACCTCGTCATCAACGCGCTGCATATGGTGCCCGCCGACTACGGCCTCGTCGAGCTGAGCGCCGTCGACGAGGGGACTCAGCTCGTGATTCGCGTCGACGACAACGGCACGGGCGTCGACCCCGAGTACGGCCAGCGCATCTTCGAGGCGAACGTCTCCACCAAGGCCACCGGCACGGGGCTCGGTCTGACGCTTGTCCGAGGTGTGGTCGAGGCCCACGGGGGATACGTGGCGTATACGGACTCTCCGCTCGGAGGGGCGCGCTTCTTGATCTACCTCCCCGCCGACGAGGCGCCTGGTGCAGCCACTTCGAATCCTAGTCGTTGACGACAACCGCTCCGCGGTAGACGCGCTCGCGCGCATGCTCCGGAAGCAAGGCGATCACGTGCAGATCGCCTACGACGGCACGACGGCGATCGACCTCATCGACAACGGCTTCCTGGACCTCATCCTCACGGACCTGAAGATGGAGCCGGTCGACGGACTGGCCGTGCTTCGCGCCGCACGCGAGCAGCTCCCCCCCATCGAGACCATCGTCGTCACCGCGTTCGGCGCCGTGGACGTCGCGGTCGAGGCCATGCGGCTCGGAGCGCGTGACTTCCTCACCAAGCCCGTCACGATGGAGCAGATCCGGCAGCGGCTCGACGATCTGCGCCCCGCTGGGCCGCGCGTCGCCGACGACTTCCCCTACGTCGCCGCCGACGCAGCCACGTCCAACCTCCTCGACACGCTGCGCCGCGCTGCCGGCGTTCCTACACCGCTTTGGATCATGGGAGAGCTCGGCGTCGGGCGAGGCTACGCGGCGCGCGCCATTCACCACTTCAGCAACCCGCAAGCGGCCTTTCACACGATGGACATGGAGCACCTCGGCCCCTGGCCCGGAAGCGGCACCGTGCTCTTGCCGGCGATCGACGAGCTGAGCCTCGACGCGCAGCGGGACCTCGTGCGGCACCTCGCCAGCGCCCCCGAGGGCGTCCGCCTGATCAGCACCTCGGGCCCCGACGCCAGCGGCGCGATGGCGGATGGCACGCTGCGCGCCGACCTGTACTACCGGCTGGCCGTGCTCACCGTGCGCGTGCCCCCGCTGCGCGACCGCCCCGACGACATCTTGCCGCTGTTCCACTCCGCCTGCGAGCGCTACGCGCGCCGCTACGAGCGCCCCTGCCCGCCGCTCTCCAACAGCCAGATTGCCATGCTCAGAGCGCAGCATTGGAGCGGCAACGTGCGCGAGCTGCTCAACGTCGCCGAGCGCACGGTCGTGATGGGCGCGCTGCACCTCGAACCCGCCCGCGCCACCATCACGCACACGGGTATGCCAGCGATTGAACCTGGCTTCTCCTTACAGACCTACCTCGAGGGCATCGAGCGCGCCGTGCTGGTCGAGGCGCTGCGCATCGCCGACGGGGACCGACGTGAGGTCGGGCGCCTGCTAGGGCTTGAGCGCAACACGCTGCGGTACAAGCTGAACAAATACGACCTGCTGGATCGGTGAGCCTCTTGTTCGTGCCCCTGCTGCTCGCGAGCGTCGCCTTCGCTCACCCCTCCGCCATGCGCATCTCCACGCACTCCACGCTGGTGCAGGTCGACGACGACCGCGTGCGCGTCGTGTACGAGGTCGAGGTGCCACTGCACACGGCCTCCGACTACTCCAGCCTCGCGACGCCCGAGGAGCTGACGGGGGCGCTGCTCGTGCGCGTCGATGGACAGACGGTGCCGATGGAGGTGGACGAGCTCGGCGGTACGGTCACCGGGCATGTGCACCACACCCGCGTCAAGCTCCACGGCCCGCTACCTGCGCCGGCTCAGGCGGTGAGCGTGTCCATCGGCAGCTACCCCGACAGCCCCGCCGTGTTCGTTTGGGACGCTGTGCTCCAGCGCTCGCTCGACGTCGTGAGCGCGACCACCACCGGCGATGGCCACGAGCGCGTGCTGCGACCGCGGGCGGCTCAGCCGGGCGACGGCGCGCGCGAGCTCAGGCTGAACCTCAGCGACGGAGGCGTCCCAGAGCGCATCTTCGAGGCGCTCACCCCCGATGATCCGCCCTACCGCTCGCTCAAGGACGCGCACCCCGTGTCGGTGCAGGCGGTGCTCACCAGCTCCGCGCGCTCGCCCGGCTTGTTCGCTGGGCTGTTCGCGCTCGCCTTCGCGCTCGGCCTCAGCGGCACCGCGCCGTCAAGCGCCACGCAGCGGGTCACCGCAGCGGTCTTCCTCGCGTGGCTCGTGCTCGCCATGACCGCGGGCACCCCGCCCGAGCTGGCGTGGCTCGACCTCGTCGGCGGCGTCGCGCTCGCCGTCGCCGCCCCCGTGCTTCGCTCCCGCCCCGTCGCGCTCGGGGTCGCGGGGGTCGCCGCTGTGGCGCTGCTCTCGACGACTGCTCGCGCGGGCGCCGCTGGCTTCGCCCTGTGGACCGCCTGGGGCTGTGGGCGCGCGCTGGCGACCCGAGTGCCACCCGGCGCGCTCAACGCCGTCCTCGGCCTCGTGGTGACGCTCAGCGGCTGGCTGCTCATCGCGCGCGGCGCCGGCGAGCTGCTGAGCCGCTGATCGCCTGGCTGAGCGCTTCAGTCGCCCGCTGCGAGGCGCACGGCGAGCAGGTCAGCGACGGCGCGCATGCTCTCGATGTAGACGCGCCCGAAGCGCTCGTCGGACGGCAGGTTGAGGATCTCCAGGACGCCGTAGGTGTGGCCGTCGAGGGCGACAGGCACGCAGGCGATCTCGCGGGTGGCGTAGCCGGTGTGCTTGTCGACGGCGCTGAAGTGGCGAGGGTCGTTGTCGGCCTTGCCGAGCACGAGCGGGCGACCCTGCTGAATGCACACGCCAGCGACGCCGGTGTCGCTAGGGATGCGCGCGCCGAGGATCTGCTCGGACTTGGGGCCCGTGGCCGCCGCGAACTTGAGGTACTCGCCCTCGACCAGCAAGACGCAGCCCGACTCGCCGGGCACGAACTCCTGCGCGAGCTCCAGCGCGAGCTGGCAGGCGCTGCGCAGGTCCTCCGCCTCGCGGATCGCGTCGATGGCGGTGCGCATGCGGGTCTTGCTCGGGGGCGCTGGCTCGGGGCGCGGGGCCGCGGAGCGCGACACGATGAAGCCTGCGCCCGACTGAATGTCGCGGGCGATGACCGTGCCATTGCCCAGGTTTTCACAGGCTAAGCGTTCGATCGCGTCGAGGCGGCCATAGGTCTCGAGGCCCTGCCCGAGCGCGACGAGCCAGTTGCTCGCTTCAAGCTCGAGCGTGTTCAGACCACGGGAAGACACGGTGAAGTGCGGCATGAGCCCCTCGGATGCGGCCCCACGATATCACCGGCGGCGCCCCCCGGCCGTAGACACCGCTTGAACGAGGCTAGTTGCAGGCCTGGGTGCGGTTGTAGTCCGCAGGCGTGAAGCTCGAGTCTGCGCCAGGATCACAGCTGGTGCAATACCAGCACGACTGATGGCAGTCCTCGGTCCACATGGCCGCCGCGCCACACGCAGGCACCGCACCGTCGCGCCAGCCAGCGACAGACGCCGTACAAGCAAAGGGCGCGTACGACGTCTGGCATACGGGAAGCGAAGTCGCCTCCTTCGTCTCGCCGCCGTTGCAGTTGAAGTCGTAGCCGCCGACGCCGGCACGCGGCGTGGTGAACAAGCCCGTCTGGCCTGGGTGCGCGCGGTCGTCCGCGTCATCGCAGTCGTTCAGCGTCTTCACGTCCCACTCGCCGCCGTCGCCGCCCGAGCAGAAGTACTTGCCGGTGCCGGGCTTCCCGTAGCCGTCGTTGTCGTGGTCCTGGTAGTAGATCGTGCTGCCGGTGGCGTTCTCTTCGCTCAAGTTGCCGTTGCAGTTGTTGTCGACGCCGTCGTCGCAGACCTCCTTGGCGGCGGGGCTGATGGCGGCGTTCGCGTCGTTGCAGTCGCCTTGGACCTCGGAGTAGCCGTCGCCGTCGTCGTCAAAGGTGGCGCCGCCCTCGTCGATGCGGCCGTCGCAGTTGTTGTCCACGCCGTCGCTGACCTCGGGGGCCGCGGGGGAGATCGCGGCGTTGGCGTCGTTGCAGTCGGCCTTGGGCTGCGAGCTGTTGATGCAAGGGGGCGCCTCGCAGTAGCCGTCGCCGTCGTCGTCGTAGACGGTGGTGCCCTCGTCGATCTTGCCGTTGCAGTTGTCGTCGCGGCCGTTGATGGCCTCGGTGGCGCCCGGGTAAGCGTAGCGATCGGTGTCGTCGCAGTCGCCCTGCAGCTCCGACCAGCCGTCACCGTCGTCGTCGTAGACGGTGGTGCCCTCGTCGATCAGGCCGTTGCAGTTGTTGTCCTTGCCGTCGGCGAGCTCGGGCGCGGAGCCGTAGATGGTGGGGTCGGCGTCGTTGCAGTCGCCGGTGAGCTCCGAGAAGCCGTCGCCGTCGTCGTCGTACGCGTTGGTGCCCTCGTCGATCAGGCCGTCGCAGTCGTCGTCGTAGCCGTTGGGGACCTCGGGGGCCGAGGGGTAGACGTGCTTGTCGGCGTCGTCGCAGTCGCCGACGGCCTCGGTGAAGCCGTCGCCGTCGTTGTCGATCTCGGTGAGCGGGACCACGACGAAGAGCTGGTCGGTGGCCGCCGTGAAGCCGTCGAGGTCCGTGGCGGTGAAGGTGAGCGTGTGGTCGCCCGGCGAGAGCGCGTCGGAGCAGCGCGCGACGCCCGTGGCGTCGGCGTTGACGGTGCAGATCCAGCCGTCAACGTCGGACTCGAGGTCGAGGACCAAGGACTCCGCTGCATCCTGGGCGTCTGTCAGCTTGGCCACGAACTCGAAGGGCGTGCCCTCGACGCCAGACTCGCCGCCGGCCGGGTGTACCGCCGTGACGGTGGGGGGATCGGGCAGGTCCACGACGCCGATGTCGACAAAGTCGTCGCCGGACTCGGCGTGGGCGTCCACCGCTTGCAGCGTGATGATGTGGTTGCCAGGCGTGAGGCTGGCTGTCGTGAGCTCCACGTTGCCCGCGACGTCCGCGACGACGCCGTCTGCGAGCACGCCGTCCAGGTCGGACGCCCACTGAATCGCGAGCGCGTCGAGGCCTCCGTCATCGGACACGCGCCCCTGAAAGGTGACCGCCTGGCCTTCGGGAACGCTGGTAGCCGACGTGGGCGACGTGATCGTGACGCTCGGCGCCGCGTTGTACACGTACACGCCGCCGGTGTCGCCGCCGCGGCAGGCCGTGAGCAGGCCGACAAGGCCGATTCCGAGCAGGAGGACGCTGGGTGCGCGCATGATCTCTCCGTGAGGTGGGCCCAGTCTACCTAGTAGACGAGGTCTGCGCGAGAGGATTCGCGCTTTGGGCCTCGGCCGGGGGTGCGGCCGAGGGGTTGTTGGGGCCTAGCGGCAGCCTTGGACCAGCGATCGGCCTACTGCAGCGCATGTTGTTGTGCTGCCCGAGCCGCACATCGCGAGACACGAAAGCGGATCGACCGCGAAGGTGCAGGCGGCACAGCTCAAGTTGAGCGAGGAGTCACAATCATCCGCCCAAAAACCAGTATTTCCGCACAAAGGCTCGCCGCCATAGGCCCAGCCCGTGGCGTCAATGCTGCACCATCCGAGCCCAAAGGCAGCGATCCAGCTACATGGTCCCGCCACCTGGCGGTACTGCTTCTCTTCGGCGACATCGCAGTTGTAGTCGAACTTGTTGTCGCCGCGATGGAGCGTGAAAAACCCCGCCTGCCCCGGGTGCGCCTGGGCGTTGCTGTCGTAGCAGTCGTCTTGGTTGTGGGCGCGGTAGGTGGAGTCCGCCGCGCACAAGCACTGGCTGGCGCCGCCGCGCGCGCCGTAGCCGTCGCCGTCGCCGTCGAGGAAGTAGGGCGAGCATCCGATAGCGTCCTTTTCATCCACCGTGCCGTCGCAGTCGTTGTCGGCGCCGTCACAGCTCTCGAAGCCGGCGGGGCTGATGGTCACGTCCCCGTCGTTGCAGTCGCGCTGCGTGCTGGTGGCGTTCTCGCACGGGGGCTGCTCGCAGTAGCCGTCCCAGTCGTCGTCGTAGAAGACGGTGCCCTCGTCCACCGTGCCGTCACAGTCGTTGTCGATGTGGTCGGGGGTCTCGGGCTTGCCGGGGGTCTGCTGCACGCCGACGCCGACGGTGTCGTTGCAGTCGCCGTCGACCGCGGAGTAGCCGTCGCCGTCGTTGTCGTAGCACTCGGTGCCCTTGTCGATGGGGGTGGCGGCGTTGCAGTCGCCGTCCATGCCGTCGCAGACCTCGGGGGCGCCGGGGTAGATGGTGGCCTGCGTGTCGTTGCAGTCGCCCTGGTTCTCGGTGTAGCCGTCGCCGTCGCCGTCGTGGTCCAGGGCCGAGACGATCTCGAACATGGTGCTGGCGGAGGACTTGTTGCTGTCGGTGTCCGTGACCTCGAAGAGCAGGCTGTGCGTGCCAAAGAGCAGGGTGGCGTCGCACCAGCCCTGCCCGTTGGAGTCCGGGTTGATGGCGCAGATCTGGTCGTAGGTGCCGTCGCCGTTGTCCTCGCTCATGACGACGATGAGGTCGCGCACGTCGTCTTGGGCGTCGTCCACCGTGACAGCGAAGCGGAAGGGGTAGCCCTCGGCGCCCTTCTCACCGCCGGCGGGGCGATCGATGTAGATGGACGGCTCCTCGCGGATCTGGATGACGTTGATGGTGACGTCGTCTTCGCCGAAGTTGCCGTCGGTGTCGGAGGCGCCGAGGGTGATGACGTGCGGGCCGGGGGAGAGGTCGGCGATGGTGAAGCTGACGTTGCCCGCTTCATCGATGTCGTCGTTCTCCGCCAAGAGGCCGTCGATGGAGGAGGTCCAGCTGACGTTCAGGCTCGCCAAGCCCGAGTCGTCATTCACGACGCCGACGAACTCGGCGGGCATCCCGAAGACGAACTCAGCGCCGGTGGCGGGCGCGTGGATCGCGACACTCGGGGCGTTGTTCCACGGCTGGACCGAGATGTCGGGACCGCGGCACGCGGTAGCGAGCGCGATCAGCCCGACCAAAGTGGAAAAACGGCGCATAGTAGACCTCCGGAGACTCAACAAAACAGAGAAGCGGCCGAGAGGGCCTGTACGCGTTGTACACGAGCGGACCTCTCCTGCCAAGCGGGAATGCGGTGCAAGATTCAGGCCATCAACTCACGGCGGCCCGCCGTTGACGGATCGGAACACCGCGGTACTTCTTCCGCACACACCGCCCCGCGCTCACCCACCCGCACCGGATCGTCGAACGCCATGTACCTCGCCGCCGCTGTTCAGCTCAACTGCACGTCCAACGTCGCCAACAACCTCGCCGCTGCGGACGCCCTCATCGCCCGCGCCGCGAGCTACGGCGCCAAGCTCGTCGCCACCCCCGAGAACACCAACTTCTTGGGGCCCCACCCCGACAAGGTGCGCCTCGCTGAGCCCCTCGACGGCCCCACGGTCGCGCACTTCGCGGCGCTCGCCCGAAAGCACGCGATCACCCTGCTGCTCGGCTCGTTCAATGAGCGCTCCGACGACCCCAAGCGCTGCTACAACACCAGCGTGCTCTTCGGGCCGGACGGCGCGGTGCTCGGCGCTTACCGCAAGATGCACCTCTTCGACGTGAACGTCAGCCCGGACGTCTGCTTTATGGAGTCCGACACGGTGATCGCGGGCGATCAGCCGCTCGTGGTCGACAGCCCGGTGGGGCGCCTTGGGCTGTCCATCTGCTACGACCTGCGCTTCGGCGAGTACTACCGCGCGTTGGTGGACGCGGGCGCGCAGGTGATCCTGGTCCCCGCCGCGTTCACGCTCATGACCGGCAAGGACCACTGGCACCCCCTCATGCGCGCCCGGGCCATCGAGACGCAGTGCTACGTGCTCTCGCCCGGCCAGGTCGGTCACCACGACGACGCGGGCCTGCGCCAGTCCTACGGCCACTCGATGGTGGTGGACCCGTGGGGGCACATCGTCGGCATGAGCAGCGACGGCCCCGGCCTCGCCCTCGCCGAGATCGACCTGGAGCGGGTCGACGCCGTTCGCCGGGGCATCCCCCTCGCCGCGCACCGCAGGCTGTAGACCCCAGACGCAGCGAAGGCCTGGAGGGGTCTCGCCTCCAGGCCTTCGGGGGATCCTATAGCGACGCGCTAAGCGCGAAGCTTATTGGACGCCGTAGTGGGCCTCGCGCACGGGAGCCATGCGGTCGGGCGCGTGGCAGACGGTGCAGGTCTCGTAGCCGTTGACCACGCCGCCCTCGATGTGCGCGATGGCCGCGCCGCTGTCGTGGCAGGTGCCACAAGCCGCCGCGGTCGGGGTGGTGGTCCAGGCCGCGTTGGTGTGGCAGGACTCGCAGTTCGACACGGGCTGCGGGAAGACGACGTCGCTGTAGTCGTGCGAGCCGATGCCGTAGGAGCCACCCATACCGACGCTGGGCAGGTCTGCGCCCATGTGGATCTTGTGCAGGATGCGCTGGAGGTCGACCACCTGGGGGTCGTTGCCAGTGAGCGGATCGAAGGTGCCCGCGTTGTGGCAGGTGACGCAGTACTCGGTGTTGTAGCCCTTGTGGAGCTTCTGGCCACCGTGGCAGGAGTTGCAAGCGTCCATGCTCACGAGGTTGCGCTTCTCGATGACCGCCGCGCCGCTGGGCACGAAGTCGAAGGTCGCGTTGGCGACGTTGGCGATGCCATTGGCGCCCTTGACCTCCATGCCGACGCGGTGCGTGAGGGTGCGCTCGAAGGGCACCACGAAGCTGGCGGGGGGGTACGGGCCACCGGCGGTGCTCTTGCTCACGTCATAGGCCGCGCTGATGGTGCGGATGTCCGCCTCTACCGACGCCTGCGCGAGGCCGAAGGTGTAGGTCCACGTGCCATCGGGGCTGCCGACGTGGGTGAGCGTGCCGACGGTGGCGGACTCGCTGTAGCCCTGGATGACCGGCGGCATGTCCGCGCTGTTGGTGCGGGTGCGGTTCAGGTAGCTCTGCCAGTGGTTGCTCGATCCGTCCTCGCCCGGGACGAGCTTGGCGAAGGAGAACGCGAGGCCGCTGAGCCCTGCGGGATCGGTCACCGCCGTGGTGCCTTCGAACGCGGTGAAGGTCACGGTGACAGTGCCGAGGTCCGTCGTGGTGGTGGCGTCGCCGTCGTCGTCGATCGCGACGCCGGTGATCGCCGTCTCAAGCGTGCGGGGCGCCGTGAGGTGCTTGGACTCGATGTAGGACGGCGTGTGACACACCGTGCAAGTCGTCACGTCCGTGTGGACGAAGGGATCGAGCTTCTTCTTGTTGAGCGACTGCATGGCGACGCCGTCGTTGCGCCAACTGGTGTGGCACGAGTCGCAGGTCGCGGCCGTGACCTTGGTCTTCCAGTTGTCGCCCTGCGTGCCCTGGTGACAGGTAGCGCAGTTCTTCATGTCGCCGGGGGTGCGGAGCCAGCTCCAGTCCATCGCGCCACCGACCGTGCCACCCATGGTGCCGTCGGTCGCGGTGTGGATCTGGTGAACCACGGTGACGAAGTCGAAGCCCTTGGCCGCCATGTCGTTGCCCGTGTAGAGCGGGCTGTGGCAGGTGACGCAGGCGCGGGGGTCGGTGTAGCCGCCGCCGTGACCGTGGTTGTTGATGTTGGCGCCGTGGCAGGCGTTGCACGCGTCGGCGGTCACGACGTCCTTGCCGAAGGGCAGGGCGACGCTGGGATCCGAGACGTTGAAGTCGTAGAACCCGTTGACCGCGTTGTAGCCAGCGAGTCCGCGAACGCGGAAGAAGACGCGCTGCTGGTTAGCGGCGTTCGGGGCGTCCGCGAGCGGCTTGAGGAAGGTGTAGGTGTACTCACCGTTCCCGCGGTCCTGGAAGCTGCCGAAGGCGTAGGGCACGCCGTTGCGGTCGTTGCCCGAGCGCTCTGCGGCCCACTGCAGCCAGTTGTCCGACTCGGCGCCACCAGCGCCGGGGACGAGCTCGGCCAAGTACATGCGCATGACCGAGGGCGTGACACCGAGCACCGGGCGGCTGCCGTCGGTGAGGGTGAAGTCGAGCTGGAGCATGCCACCGACGTCGCTCGCCGACATGGAGTCGACGACGATGTCCGAGTTAGCCCAGTCGTACAGACCGAAGCCGTCCTGGCCGTCAACGCCGTCGATGCCGTCGATGCCGTCGATGCCATCTGCGCCGTTCGCGCCGTCTGCGCCGTCTGCGCCGTCCGCGCCGTCCGCGCCGTTCGCGCCGTCTGCGCCGTTCGCGCCGTTCGCGCCGTCTGCGCCGTTCGCGCCGTCTGCGCCGTTCGCGCCGTCAAGGCCAGCGGGACCCGCGGGACCCGCGCAAGCAGCGAGGGCGACAAGGACCCCCGCCAAGAACGATACCTGCATCTTGGTTGCCATGAGTTGCGTCTCCAATGGCTCGGCGGATGGAGTGAGCCATGGGGCTAGCTATCCCGTCACGAGTTGTCGGATAGCGTCCGGGTGCAACTATTTGCGTCAGCTCTTTTGAGGACGGCCGGACAACGACGCTTTCATGTGACAATCACCGCCCGGCACAATAGACGATATTCATGTCCGTTAAAAGTTGCGCCCGCCACGCTGATCGAAGCACGTGGCGGACGCCTAGCGGCCCATGCGCTGCGCGAGGATGGCCACCCCTGCGCGCACGAGCTCCGGCTCCACAGAGGTGAAGCACACCCGCACATGGTGTGGGTAAGGGCCAAAGGCGGTGCCCGGCGCGACCAGCAAGCCGCGGTCGACGCAGTCGAGCAACAGCCCGTCCAAGCCGCGCTCATCCAGCGCGTGCGCGACGTCCACGAAGACGAAGGTGCTGCCCTGCGGCGCGGCGACGCCCAAGCGCGCGGCCGTCCACTGCCCAAGCTCGTGGTACGCCCTCCGCGACTCCGCCACCCAAGCGTCCGCCTCGCCGCGGAGCGCGCGAACCGCCGCATACTGCGCGGGGGTGGGCGCGTTGTACACCGTGTGGGTGCCCACCTTGCGCGCCCCGCCGATCGCCTCGGCGGGCCCGACCACGTACCCGCAGCGCGTGCCCGCGACGCCATAGGCCTTGGAGCACGAGTGCACCGAGAAGGTGCGCTCGGGTGCGAGCGGCCGGGCGTAGGCGTGCTCGCCCTCGAAGACGTAGTCCTCGTACACCTCATCAGCGAGCAGCCACAGGTCATTGCGGCGCGCGAGCTCGGCGAGGGCGTGCACCCACGCCACCGGGAGCACCTGCCCGGTCGGGTTGTTCGGCGTGGACAGGTAGAGCGCGACGGTGCGCGCGGTCACCCGCTCCTGGAGCAGCTCAGCGAGGCTCTGCTCGTCGAGGCCCAGGTCGAGCACCGGGACTTGGACCGGCACCGCGTGAAAGGTGCGCACGATGCCGGCGATCAGCGGCCAGTGCGGCGCGAGGATCAGGACCTCGTCGCCCGGCGAGGCGATAGCGCCGATGACCGTGGCCAAGCCTCCGGTCGCGCCGGCGCTGATGAGGACCTGCTCGGGCCTGACCGCGAGGCCTTGACGGCTGCCGACCCGCTCGCACACCGCGTCGATCAGCTCGGGGATGCCCTCGACCGGTCCGTAGCGATGCAGGCCGGGGAGGTCGGCGAGGCGCTGATCCTCGGCGCGAAGGCCGAGCGCGGGTGCGCGCCAGGTGTCGCCGATGTGCAGCGGGTACACGGGCCCTTGACGCGCGGCGAGTCGATCGCCGAGCAGCGAGAAGGCGGACTGGCGGACGCTCGCCAAGCTGGGGGTGAGCGAAGGGTGTCTGGGCATGGTGGCCTCCTGCCAGCGACGCCGTGGCTCAGCGAGGGATGAACGCGATGTAGGTGGCGTAGGCGGCGACCATCAAGACCCCATGCACCCTGGCGAGCTCGCCCCGGCCGTTGAGCACGATGGGGATGAGCAGCAGCGCCACCCCCACCGCCACGAAGTTGTCGAAGTCGACGCCGCCTTCGGGGATGTGAATCGGGTTCACCATCGCTGAGATGCCGAGCACGAGCGCCACGTTGAGGATGTTCGATCCCAGCGCGTTTCCGAGCGCGAGCTCGACCTCGCCCTTGTAGGAAGCGACCACCGAGGTCATGAGCTCCGGCATGCTGGTGCCGACCGCGACGACCGTGAGGCCGATGAACCAAGGCGAGAGCCCCGCCCAAAGCGCCAGACCTTCGGCGCCCTCAACGAAGAAATCCGCTCCGATGAGCAGGATGACGATGCCACCCGCGAGCATCGCGATGTCCAGCGGGAGGTTGATCGACTTCACGTCGACGTCCAGATCATCGTCCGGGACGTAGGCGTTGCGCTGCGCCATGGCGTCTGCGAGCAGCCAGACGTTGTAGACGACGCCGCCCATGAGCAAGGCCGCGCCCTCCCAGCGCGTGATCACGCCGTCCGTGCAGACGATGGGCACAGCGAGCTGGAGCGCCAGCAGCGACGGGACCTCGCGCCGCATGAGGCGGCGGTCCACCGCGAGCGGCCGAACCACCGCGGCGAGGCCGAGCACCAGCAGGATGTTCGCGACGTTGGAGCCGTTCACGTTCGCGAGCGCCATCTCGCCGTGCGGCGTGTTGGCCGCGGTCACGCTGACGGCGAGCTCTGGCGTTGAGGTGCCGAAGGCGACCAAGGTGAGGCCGACGACCAAGATCGGCACCTTGGCGGCGATGGCGACATGGCTTCCGCCGCGCACGAGCAGCTCCGCGCCACCTACGAGCATCACCAACCCGATAATGACGTAGAGCACGATCATGGCGTACAGCGGTCCTGTTCAATGGTCGACACCTTACGTGCCGCTGGGTGCAGGGCAAGCGAGCGCTGCGATCCGCTCCAGCAGCAGCGTGCGGTCGGCATCGCCCTCAACGCGCACCAACTGAGCAGGCGCCCCCTCCTGAAGCGCGTGAATCGACACCACGGTTCCGTGGGCGGGGCAGACGCCGAGGCACTGGGCCAAGGCGGTCATCACGTCCACCTTCAGGCCGCGCTCGCGTAGAGCGTCCCGAAGCCACGCCCGAAGCTCCGAGCCCTCGGCCTCACCGCAGCTCGATCGGCCCGCGTCTGTGGGCCGGTCTTTGCCACACACGAGCACGGCTACACGCCAACGAGGAGTCAGATCATCCATAGGCGGATTATGCGCACGCGCGCATTCGTCGCGCACATTGCGCGGCGATCGGATAAGTGACTCTAAACAGAGTTACGTTCGCCACCGCATCGGAGTTCGCATGCTTCCTCCTACCCTCTCGGCTCTCAAGCACCTGGCCAGCAACCTTTGGTGGAGCTGGGACACCGAAGCGACGCAGCTGTGGGAGCGAATTGATCCTTGGCGCTGGGAGCGCAGCCGCCACAATCCGGTCGCGCTCGTGCAGGATCTCGATCCCCATCACTTGGAGACGCTCTCCCAGGACGCCGACTTCCTGGCGCACCTCAACCGGGTCGTGAGCCGCTTCCAAGCGTACCTCCACGCGCCCACGTGGTGCTCCGAGAACGCGCCCGAGCTGAAGGGCAAGTTGATCGCCTACTTCTCCATGGAGTTCGGCATTCACGAGTCGCTGCGCATCTACTCGGGCGGCCTCGGCGTGCTCGCCGGCGACCACGTTCGCTCCGCGTCCGATATGGGCGTCCCGCTCGTCGGGATCGGCCTGTTGTACCGCAAGGGCTACTTCCGCCAGGTGCTCGACGACAACGCGCAGGTCGAGGCCTACCCCCTCGCCCAGTTTGACCGCCTCCCCGTGCAACGCTGCGTGCTCGACCACGGCGAGCCGCTGTCCATCGCGGTCCCCATGGGCAACCGCGTCTGCACCGCACACGTCTACCAGCTCGACGTGGGCCGCACGCGCCTGCTGCTCCTCGACACGGACCACCCGGACAACGACCCGCGCGACCGCGCGCTCACCGACAACCTCTACGGCGGCTCCACCGAGACCCGCATCAGCCAAGAGGTGCTCCTCGGCATCGGCGGCCTGCGCGCGCTGCGCGCCCTCGGCCAAGAGCCGGACGTGTTCCACCTCAACGAGGGCCACTGCGCCTTCGTCGCGCTCGAGCTCCTCAAGGACCTGCGCTCGCGCGGCATGGACGCGGGCGACGCGATGCGCTGGATTCGCTCGCGCACCTGCTTCACCACGCACACGCCCGTCCCCGCCGGCCACGACCGCTTCTACTGGCACGACGTGGAGCCGATCCTCGGCCCGTGGCGCTCCGCGCAGGGCCTCCCGCCCGGCACCTTCATGGACCTCGGCCGCGAGCGCCCCGGCGACCAAGACGAGCCGCTCTGCATGACCGTGCTCGCGCTGCGCGCTGCGTCACGCACCAACGGCGTGTCCGAGCTCCACGGTGCGGTGTCGCGCGAGATGTGGCGCTCGCTCTGGCCTGGCGTCGCGGTGGACGACATCCCGATCGGTCACGTCACCAACGGCGTGCACCCCACCTTCTGGATGTCAATCGAAGCCCGCGCGATGTTCGACAAGCACCTGCCCGACTGGCGCGTACGCCCTTGGGACCCCGAGGTGTGGGCCGGCGTACAGAACATCCCCGACGAGGAGCTGTGGGCGCTGCGCAACACGCTCCGCGGGCGCCTCGCCTCCTTCGTGTCCGAGCGCGAGGGCACCGAGCTCGACCCGTCGCTCCTCACCATCGGCTTCGCGCGCCGCTTCGCGCCGTACAAGCGCGGCGATCTGCTGTTCACCCAGCCCGAGCGCTTGCTGGCGGTGCTGGACCGCGGCGTGCAGCTCGTGTTCTCCGGCAAGGCGCACCCCCAGGACGTCGCTGGAAAGGCCATCGTTGAGCAGGTGCTGCGCTGGTCGCACGACAGCCGCTTCCGCAACAGCATCGCCTTCATCGAGGACTACGACATCACCGTCGGGCGCATGCTCACCTCAGGCACGGACGTGTGGCTCAACAACCCGCGCCGCCCCAAGGAGGCGTCGGGCACCAGCGGCCAAAAGGTGCCGCTGAACGGCGGTATCAACCTGTCCGTGCTCGACGGTTGGTGGCCTGAGGCCTACGACGGCACGAACGGCTGGGCCATCGGCCGCGCTGGCGAGCACGAGTCCGTGGAAGCCCACGACGCCTTCGACGCCGAGAGCTTGTACTCGCTCCTGGAGAATGACGTGGTGCCCGAGTGGCACAAGCGCGCCAAGGGCGGCTTGCCCACCGAGTGGATTCAGCGCGTTCGCCGCTCGATCCTCACCTGTGCGCCGGTGTTCAACAGCCACCGCATGGTCCGCGACTATGTGAAGGGCATGTACATCCCGCTGTCGAAGGGGAACGCCTAGTCGGTGGCGCTCCCTCCGCCGGACCTCGCCTGCGAGCACGCTGGCTGTGCCGAGGCCCCGGCGGGGGATTGCGCGCGCGGGACGCTTCGCGGACGCGGCCTCGGGGCGCCGCTCCCCGGCGTTCGCCTGCAAGCGGGCGACGCGCTCGCGACGACCGACGCCTCCGGCGGCTTCACCCTGTGCGACCTGCCGGACGGCGGCGCCGTGGTGGTCTCCCTCGACCCCGCGTGGGAGCTGACGGCGGACCTGCTCGCGCCCGGCGCCGTCGAGCTGTGGGCCTCTCCGACCGGCGCCGAGGCGGTCGGGAGCTACGTCGCACCCCGAGGAGCCGCTACCCACCTCGTCCTCAGCGACACGGACGCGCGCCAGACCGCCGGCGCCCTCGGCGACCCCACCCGCGCCGCGCGGGTGCTGCCGGGGGTCGCGCGCGCGCCGCTGGACGGCGGGTGGCTGCTGGTTCGCGGAGGCCTCCCCGGCGACACCGCCGTGCTCGTGAACGAGCTGCCCGTCGACGGCCTGCTCCACGTCGCGGGCTTCGCGAGCGAAGTACACCCGGCGGCGCTCGACCACGTCAGCCTCTCGCCCACCGCGCCCTCGCCGAGCACCGTCACCCACGCCGCGGGTGCGCTCGACGTGACGCTCCGAGCGCCAGCAGCACAGCCGACAGCCTTCGCCGAGCTCACCCCGGCGTGGGTCGCTACGAGCGGCGCCGGCGCCGCGGGCCCCGTCGACGTCGCGCTCGCTGGCCGCGCGGCCTTCGCAGGCCCCGTGCTCGGCGTCCTCCTCGGCCCGAGCGCCGCCGCGGTCGCGCCGCGCTTCGCCGACCTGAGCGCGCAGGCGGAGGCTGGCCCCGTCGACGGGCTGGCGATGGTGCTGCGCGACACCCTCACGCTGCCGTACGACGGCGGCGCCGCTGCGCTGGTTCAGCAGACCGAGCACGCGGCCCTCCACCTGCACGGCGGCGCACAAGAGAGCTGGTTCGCCTTCGATCATCACACGATCGCCATCGACGACGCGGGCTTTCGCGTCGGCGACGGCGGGCCGATGCTGCGCTGGCGGGCGCGCCCCTCACTCGCCCTCGCACCCGAGGTGGGGGCTGAGCTCGGCGCTCGCCGCTACGAGGCGCTCTTTCACGGCCTCAGCGCGTCGCGCACGCTCCGGCACGGGGCGGCGTGGCTGGGCGCGAGCGCGGGCGACTCCCTGCGGGTCGCGATGAGCGCGCGCGCCGTCGGGTGGCAGGCGGACGGCGGCGCGGCACGCGGTGGGCTCAGCGCGACGCTCGCCGGAACCGCCGAGCTTGGCGCCCACACGTCACTGTGGGCCGAAGCGGCGCACGTCACCCAGCTCCCCACCGCCGAGGCGATGCTCGGCACGTCGGGCGACGAGACGCCAGCGGGAACCGTCGCCGACGTCACCGCCTTGGGCGCGGACCTACAGCGCGGCCCGGTGCGCGCGACCCTCGACGGGTGGCTGCGCTTCGACCGCCGCGACGCGCTCGTGGACCTGAGCCTCGTGCGCGACCAGCGACAGCTCGCGGGCGCGGACGCGCAGGTGGGCCTGTACAGCAGCCGCTCAGCTGCGGTGTTGGGTGCTCAGGTCGCTCAGCCGCTGAACAGCGCGCCGGGCCCCCTCTCTCAGCCGCTCCTGATCAGCCTCAGCGTGGTGACGCCCCTCTCCCACGGCTGGCTGCTCTCGGTGCGCGGCGCGATCGCCTCGGGCACCCTCGCCCCCGTCGACCAGACCGAGGTCCTCGATCTGCTGCGAGGCGAGGCGCGCCCGCTGGAGACCACCGCGAGCGGGCGGCTCCCCGCGACCGGCAGCCTCGACCTGCGCCTGGCGCACATCACCACGTTGCGCCACGGTTGGCTCGAGGTGGCGCTCGACGTGCAGAACGCCACGTCGCGGCGCGTCCCCGAGCGGGCGCTGCTCGGCTTCGCGCCGCTGCAAGACCTGCTGACCTACGGGCTGCCGGTGCTGCCGCTGGTGGTGGTGTCGCGGTCGATGCCCTCGCGCCAGGCTCGAGAGTCGGCCACGTCGGCGCGATAAGCGTCGGCCTGCGCCTTCACGGTGGCCTCGTCCCAGTCGAGCAGCTCGCCCATGCGACGAGCGACCCGATCGACGGCGCCCAGGCCTTGGTCAGCGTCGCGGTAGAAGACGCGCGTGCGGCGGATGAAGAAGTCGCCTGGGTTCACCGCGAGCTCAGCCTGCACGGACCAGTCCACCATCGCCAGGATCTCCGGGCGACCGGGGATGATGCGCTCGGCGAGCATCAGGGTGCGCTGGGCCATGCGCGCGATGTCGAGGGCTTTCATGCCATACATATTCGCGAGCAGCTCGGCGGTGTCCTGCTCGATCGCGCCTTGGCCGGCCGCCAACACACGCGTAGCGACCGCGTCGTGATCGTCGTCCTCCGGCCAGCCCACGGCGCCGGGGAGCGGCTCGCGATCGGTGTCGCAGGCGCGCCACCGCGTGCCGCGGCCGCGCTGGAGGCGGAGCATCTGAATGGCCTTGTCCACCACCTCCGCCGACATCATGCGGTAGGTCGTGAGCTTTCCGCCAGCGATGGTGATGAGGCCGTCGCGGCCGATGATCACGCGGTGCTCGCGACTGACGGCGGACTCGTCGACCTCGCCGCCCGCGTCGGGCTCAGGAGCGACGAGCGGGCGCAGGCCGCCCCAGGTGGCGATGACGTCGTCAAACGTGATCGCGGCGCCTGGGAAGTAGCTGTTGGCGGCGTCGACGAGGTAGGTCACGTCCTCGAAGGTGGCGTGAACCTGCGCGGGATCGCCCTGGAAGTCGGTGTCGGTGGTGCCGATGTAGGTCGCGTCCTCCCAGGGGATCGCGAAGAGCACGCGCCCGTCCGTCGGGTGAAAACAGACCACGGCGTGCTCCATCGGCAGCCGTTCGTGCGGGACGACGATGTGAACGCCCTTGGTGGGACGCAGGACGCCGCCGGTCTGAACGCCCGAGAGCGCCATGGTGCGATCGGTCCAGGGGCCGGTGGCGTTGACGACGACCGCGGCGCGCACCTCGCGGAGCTCGTCCGTGAGCTGATCCTGGACGACCGCGCCGCAGATTCGCCCGGTGCTCTCGTCGTTGATGAAGGAGACGACGCGGGTGTAGGTGGCGATGGTGGCGCCAGCGACCGCGGCGTCGAGCGCGGTCTCTACGGTGAGGCGCGCGTCGTCGGTGGAGCAGTCGTAGTAGAGCGGCGCGCCGGTGAGGCCCTCCTGCCGCAACAGCGGCTGAATCTTGGCGACCGCTGGCGGCTTGAGCGTCTTGTGGAGCTTGGGCGACCGGAAGAGCGAGAGCCCGTCGTACACCCACATGCCGGCGTTGATGACCCAGAGCTTCTGGCGCGACTCTTTGTACACGGGGAACAAGAAGCCGAGCGGGTTCACCAGGTGGGGCGCGATGTCGAGCAGGATGCGGCGCTCGCTCACGGCCTCGAAGACCAAGCTGAACTCGTAGTGTTCGAGGTAGCGCAGGCCGCCGTGGACCAGCTTGGACGAGCGCGAGCTGGTGCCGAACGCGAGGTCGCGCATCTCAATCAGCGCGACGGACAGGCCGCGGCGCGCCGCATCGCGGGCGATGCCAGCGCCGGTGATGCCGCCGCCGATGACAAGCAGATCTACGGGCGCGGCGAGCCGCGCGCACATCTCAGCGCGAGAAGTCATCTTCCCTCCTAGCTAATTGAAGCGACGTGGTCCCCATGGCACCGGTCGACCGTGGCGGGCGTCCTCGAAGTGGTCGCGCCCAATCGCGGCGTCGCCGGACTCGACGCAGATCTCGTACGCGCGCGCTTCGATCTCGGAGCGCACCTCGTCGACCTGCCCCTGAGTGCGCAGCGCCGCGAGCTTAAACGCCGCGATAGCGGTGGGTGAGCAGCGGGCGGCGCCGAGCGCGAGCGCGCGTGCGCGTGCCAAGCCGGCGTCGAGGTCGGCGACGCGCTCTTGCACAAGGCCGATGCGCAGCGCCTCGTCGGCGTCGATTCGCTCGCCGGTCATGCCCAAGCGCAGGGCGTGCGGCAGGCCGATCTGCGTCCACAGCTCCGAGGTGCCGCCCGCGCCTGGCAGGATCCCGAGGCCGGTCTCTGGGAGCGCGAAGCGCGCTTGCGGCGTTGCGAGGCGGTAATCGCCCGTTAGCATGAACTCGGTGCCCCACCCGAGCGCCATGCCCGAGACGATGGCGACGTGAAAGACGGGCGCGCGGCGCAATGAAGCGAGCACCATGCGCTGCCAGCGCACATGCTCGCGGACCTGCATCACCGTCCAGCCGACGCGCTCCGTGACGTTCGCGCCCGCGACGAAGATCGGCGTGCCGCGGCTGGTCTGCTTGGTGGACCACGTGATGAGCGCGCGCGGCCCGTCGCGCTCAGTCAGGCGCGCGACGATGGCCTCGATCTCGCGGAGCTGCTGGCGCCCCATCTCGTTGGCCTTGCCGTGATTGAGCTCGAGCAACGCGATGGCGCCGTCGTGCTCGAGCGTGAGGGACAGCGTGGGGTCGGTGGTCATACGGGGGGACTATTGCGCGCGGCCAGGGTCCGCACCAGCGAGTCGCCCTGCGCCGCATCGAGACGCATGTCCATCATGACAAATTGGCTGTGCGCAGCGCGCGCGAGATCAAGCGCTTCGTCCGGCGACGCCTCGGCGATCAAGCGCGCGCGCAGGAGGTCACAGCGAACCGCCCACGGACGCGAGGAGGCGAGCTGCACGGTCGCGCGCTTGAGGATCGACAAGCGCCGCTCCAAGGTATCGCTCGCGAGGGCAGCCCACTCGTAGCGCGCTCTGCCCGATCGCGGCTCGCTCCCAGCGGCGTCTGCGAGCTGGACCGCGCGCTCCAGATCGGCGCGGGCGCGCTCCGGGGCCCGCTCGGCGAGCGCCATCCCCCGCGCGACGCGCACATCGCACTCCAACAGGACGAGTCCGCGCTCCTGCGCGTAGGCGAGGCCGTCGTCGAGGCCGTGCACGAGGGCCGGGAGCCCCCGCTCGAGCAGCACGCGCACCCGCGCGGCCTCGGCGCGAAGCTGCAGCGACCGGCGCCCCGCCTCGGCTTGCTCGGCGAAGGCCTGCTCCAGCAGGCTCACCGCGCGCGCGTGCTCGCCGCGAAGCAGCTCCACCTCGCCGAGCTCGGCGCGCGCCCCCGCGAGCGCGGGCAGGAGCCGCGCGTCGCCTTGCAGGGACTCCATCAGCGACTCGAGCGCTGGTACCGCGGCCCCGAGCGCTCCGTCTTGACGCAGCAGCTGCGCGCGGCGAAAGCGCGCGGCGAGCTGGGCGCTGTCCGGCAGCACCGCGAGCTCATCGACCAGCTCGTTGCAGCGATCCCGCTGCCCCAACGCGAGGCGCGCGTTCACCCAAGTGTCGACGACGACAGCGCGAAGCGGATCGTCGGGGGGACAAGCCGCGTAGGCGCGCGCGCACAGGCTCTCGGCGTCGGTGAGGCGCCCGAGCTCGCCCAGCACGCCCGCCAGCTTGACCTGCGCCAACGCGACAGCGCGCTCGCGCTCCGCCAAGCCGAGCGCCATCGTGAGCGCTCGCGCTGCAGAGTCCACGCGATCATCGCGCCGCCACGACTCCCCAGCCGCGTCCCACGCCGAGCGCGCCGTGTCGCGCCGCCCGGCCTCCATGGCCACCGCGGCGACCCGCGCCCACGCGATGCCCGCAGCACCCCACGCGCGCTGAGCCACGAGCGCTTGCGCGTCCGCGACGATCGCCTCCAAGTCTTCCACTGCGCGCACCTCCGCAGCAGAGCCTACCGCAAGCGGCTCACTCGCAGCCGCCCTTCCAGTCGCTCGCGCCGACATCGAAGGTGAAGGCGCACTCCTTGTCAGCGACGACCTCGAAGCTCGTGCCTCGGATCTTCTTGCCGTCTGGCGGCGTGACCGTGGCGCGGTAGTGGCCCTCGGCTGCCGGACCGAGCTCGAAGCGCTCGCGGCCGTCCCACTGCAACTTGAGCAGCGTGCCCTGCACGACGACATCGGCCCAAGGCGCGCCATCGACCGCCAGGACGACCTGCTTGGCGCGAGGCACGTCGGTGCGGTCGTCGGTGGCGACGAGCTCCGCGCCGGTGTACTTTGGCCCAGCGTCGGCCTCGGGTGGTGGGGTTACCACGTCGCTGGACGTGGCGGGCGCGCTGTCGACGAGCATCCCAGAGACGTCGGCGGGTGTCATGCCCATGTAGAAGGCGGCGCCAAGGCCCACGCCGCCGACCCCGAGCGCGCCAAGCCCCAGGATCAGCACCACCACCACGAGCAGCAATAGGCGGCCCTTCCCGGCCGGCGCGGGCTCGTCTTCGATGGCCTGCAGGGGGGGCGCGGCGGAGAGCGGCGCGCTGACTGGCGAGGGCGGCGGCTGCACGACAGGAGCCGGCTCGCGACCTGCTGCGCTGGCTTGATCGGCGCGCGCCGCCGCCGCCATGTCGAAGGTCTGCAGCTCCGTGCGGATGTCCTCTTCGGTGGCGGCATCGAGGTCGGGGGTCGTGTCCTGAGGCATGGCGGGCGGCGGGATGATGCTGAGCTGCGACGCGGGGGGGGGCGGCGGAGCGTGCCCGAAGGCGGCCGCGGATGAGTCCTCGTAGTCGGGCCGCGCGGGCTGTGGAATGCCGCCGGTGCCCTGCTTGAGGAAGGAAGAGGAGGCGTCCTCGTTGAGCGTGCGGCCCGTCAGCGGATCGTCGCCCGCGAGCGGCGGCTCAGCCGCCTTGGCCTGCACAACGTTGGTGCGGCAGAAGCGCCGCAGACCGACGTCGTTCGCGCCCTGGGCGAGCAGCTCGAAGGTGTCCACCAGCGAGCTCGCCGAGGGACGCGCCGCCGGCTCGTACTGCAGCATGCCTCGGAGCGTCTCGCGCACCTGCTCGCGCCACTCGGCCGAGCCCTCGAGGACCACGGCGTCGAGGCGCTCTTCGATCTTGGCGACGAACTTGTTGGGGCGCGGCGGGATGCGCCCGAAGCCTTCGAGCGTGAGCAGCTCCACGAGCGTGACGCCCAAGGAGAAGATGTCCGCCGCCGCGGTGTCGTCTTCGCCGAGCATGCGCTCGGGCGCCATATAGCCCTGCGAGCCGAACGCGAGCGCCTGGGTCTTGGCCTCGCGCTCCGCGAAGTTGGCGCGCGCCGTGCCAAAGTCGAGCACCTTCACGCCGCCGGTGACGGTGAGGAAGATGTTCGACGGCTTGATGTCGCGGTGAATGACGCGGAGCGGCTCACCGCCCGTGAGCGGCGCACCCGAGAAGGCGGCGTCCAGCGCAGATGCCGTCGCAGCCATGATCTCAAACAGGGACATGCGCGGAAAGACGCCGCCGGTCTCGGTGAGGTGCGCCATCATCCACTTGAGGTCGCAGCCCTCCAAGTACTCCATCACCAAGGCGCACTTGCCGTCGATGGACGTCAGGTCCTCGACCTTCACGATGTGCTGATGCCGAATCAGCCCGAGCAGACGCGCTTCGTCGCGCGTGCGCATGACGATCTCATCGTGCGTCGACCACTTGGCGTGGAGGAGCTTGATGGCCACCGCCCGAGAGAATCCATCGCTGGAGAGCTGCTCCGCCAAGTACACTCGCCCGAAGCCGCCTTCAGCGATCTCGCGAATGAAACGAAACTGGCGGCGAACGACGCCACTCATGTTGCAGACTCCAGGGACAAGCGAGCCCGCACTATAGCAGAGCATGAGCCCGCGAACGTCGTGCTCATATGCAGATGCCTGCCTCTGGGTCGTTCGCCAGCTCAGTCATCAGGTACATCAAGGCAAAATACTCCACGACCGAGCGCTCAACTTCGGGCCACTTTGACTTCACCCTGGCCCAGCCCCACTTGCGCCCGAGCACCGCGTGGCGGTCGAAGGGATCCTCGCCACCTAGGATCGCCTCGTCCTGTCCAGCGAGCAGCCCCGCGATGGCGACGAGCGTGGCGTCCTCGGGCCGCTCTCGCGTGGTCTCCAGCGCCGTGTACACGTCCGCCGTGCGCGAGGCCGAGAACCACTCCTGCACATGCAGCGAGGTGATCTGATCGCCCTTTGGCACGACCCGTCGGGTGCCGTCCTGCTGCGCCAAGAACGAGAGCGCCGCGTAGGGCGGGGGCAGCTCGCCGCCGGTGCACAGCGCGGTGGCGACCTCGTCGCGGTGCCGGGTGAGCATGGTGACGTAGTGCGCCTTGTGCGACTTCACGAGGCGCTCGATCCGCTTGGTGACGTCGTCGACTAGGTCCTGGTTGTCCGCGCCAAACAGGATCGTGAGCTCGCGCCGCCGCTCGCTCGGCCCGTAGCGAAGCTTGGTGATGAGCGCCTGCTCTTCGTTCTTGAGCTCAGCCGCCGCCTCCGGCGGCTCGATCTCTTCGAGCGCGAGCTCCGCGCCGAGCGTGACCATCGTGCCCAAGCCGAGGGAGGCAATCACCCACGGTCGCCAGTTCATTTGCCACCCGTCTTGCCCAAGCGAACCTGCTCTTTCTCGGGGATTTGGAGCGTTGTACAGTAGCCTTTGCCCTTGGTGTACGGCTTGTACTGCGCGAACTCCTTCTTGGTGTCCGAGTAGTTCAATCCGTAGTAGCAAGCCGCGATGAGGTGCTGCGCGATGATGGTGTACGCGTAGTGCTGCGTCTCCGCGGGCAGCTTGGAGCCGCAGCGCGCCAAGCCCGTGCCCTCGTGCGGATCCTTACACGCGATGTTGGTGCCGTAGAAGGTGTGCCACTGGTCTTCGGCGACGCCCGTGCGCCAGCTCTTGTAGGCAGGGAGCAGGTTGGTCGGTCGCTTTTGGCCAAAGCGCTTGTCGTCATAGCCGGCGTTGTGCGAGAGGATCGTGATCTGCACGGCGGCGCCCGAGTCGGCGATGTCCCTGTCGGTCCACGCTTCCTTGAGGGCGTACGCCGCCGCCGCCGTGCTCTTGTCGAGGTCCTTGCGGTCGTCGATGCGGCAGGCGTTGATGCGGCAGCGCATGGAGGAGACGCTGCCGTCGGGTGCGTAGTTCACCGTGAGGTAGGGGCGCGACTTAATGGGCGGTGAAGCGGCAGAAGTGGGCGACCAAGGCGCGTCTACGTCCTTAATCTTGCAGTCCGACACCTTGAAGGAGCCGGGCGAGTCGCGATCGACGCGCCACGCGACCTCGGGCATGAACTGCCAGTAGCCTGCGGCGCACGCGATGGAGACCTCGCCACCGCGGTAGCGACTCTCTTGGTAGGGGATCGCGGCGAACACGTCGGGGAGCTCGTTGTCACGCATGACCTGCACGACCGTCGCGTACTGGTCGACGATGGCGTCGAGGCGCTTAAAGACCTTCCAGTCTTGCATATGGCGCACCACGCTCGCCTGCGTGTAGTCGTAGAAGTTCTGGTCCCATGTGTCCATATTCTCGAGGCGCTTCTTGCCCGCGGCGTCAGCGTTCGGCCCCATGACGAAGGCCGAGAAGCCGCCCGCCAAGCCCTCGTACAGCTCTTGGTGCTCCGCGAGATCATCGAGCGTGGCGAAGTCGTAGTACTCCGCGTCCTCGATGCGCGGCCCGAGCCGCTCGATGCTGCGGTTCTTGACGAAGACCGCGACGCCGATGACGGTGACGGAGACCATCGCCATCATGACCAAGCAGCCCACGAAGAAGGCGGGAACTGTGCTGGCGCCGACGGTGCGCGTGCGCTTGGCCTGCACCGCGGCGGGCGGACCCATCATGCCCGGAACGGGCGCCACGCCGGACTTGGGCGGCGGCGCACCGGCGAACTCCGACACGATGTTCCCGGCGGCGAACTCGCCGAGGCGCTGGCACTCGATAAACTCAAGCGTGCAGCCGCGGTTGACCGGGCCGAGGTGAATCGCGCAGCCGCGCGACAGGTACTCCGGGCGGCTCATGGGGTCGATGTCTTGCCAGGACACGTTGGAGTGGGGCGCCATGCGCACCTGGCTGGTGCCCACCGGAGCGATTGTTGCGGTTCCTCCCTCATAAGCGGTGATCACCGCGTGGCGTTTGTCCAGGCCGCGGTAGCCCGTCAGCGACAGGCCACCGGGTCCGGGCGCCGCGCCGATGCGCACCACCGGGCCGCGCATGAGCTGCTGCGGCATGTGCGCGAGCGGACCATCCAGGATCTTGAGGCGTACGTCCCACCGCTCGTTGCTCACTGACGCACCTCAAGCACCGGGTCCGCTCCTTGCGTATACCGCTCCAGCACGTCCCATTCTCCCACGCGGTCGTCGCCGACCCACATTCGCCAAGGCCCCGGCGCGAGGCCCAGCCATGACACAAGGTACTCCACGAGGAAGCGCGACGGCAGCCCCTGCGCGACCGGCGCGCGAAAGCGGTGCTCCTGACCCGCGCCAACGACGTGCACCTGGCAGAGGCGCTCCACCGCTACGATCGGCTCTAGGTCGATGTCATCGGCGGGTAGCTCCGCTACCGACCGCGTGGACGCCAGCGCAGCGCCACCTTGGCTCGCGGTGTACCAGCCCGTCGCGCGGCCGCTCAAGTCGACGGGCAGCGTGCCCGCAGCGGCGAGCGAGCGTGCGATCAGCTCGCCCACAGTGAGCGTCGCCGCGCAGTGCAGCACGACGCGGCGCCCTCGCACGCGAACCGCGCGCTCTGTCTTGCCGAACAGATCCGAGCGAAGCGGCTCTTCGAGGAGCGAACCGTCCTCGAGCGACACCTCGTCCTCGTCGGTGGGGTCGTCGGGGGGGAGCTCGGGCTCAACGACGGGTTCGGGCGCGGGGCGGACGGGCTCGGACGGGAGCTCGGGCTCCATGAGGTCGGCGCCGATGTCGTCCATCGACGCGTCTTCCGCGGGTGCAACGGTGGGCGTGGGCGTGGGCGGCCGACGCGCGGGAGCTGGGGGCTTGGCGCCGCGGAGGCGGGCGAGCAAGGACGCAGCGTCGTCCACGGTCTCAGCGACGACGGGCGCGGGCGCTGTCGGGGCCGCTCGGCGCGGTGGCTCGGGGGGCGCAGCGGGGGGCGCAGCGGG